>Ga0326727_10012915_pt1 | contig 18821 bp, 21 predicted proteins | sample MB2enrmetagenome_FD_207643 | JGI IMG/M metagenome (GOLD analysis project Ga0326727, IMG submission 207643) | Lab enriched peat soil microbial communities from McLean, Ithaca, NY, United States - MB29MY | ecosystem: Environmental > Terrestrial > Soil > Wetlands > Peat | place: USA: New York...
CAAGGTGATAATAGCATCTCTGTCATTCTCAGTCAAGTATTATCTTGGCTACACTACAAGCTTTCGAAGAACCCCTTCTTGCAGCTCAAGGGGTCAAATCACCCCGGGATGCGGGGGTAAGTTCGGTTTAGCGAGTAGCCGCGAAGCGGAGGCTTGGCCCGAGGGGTGCCGGGGCCGAGCGGACCGGAGACTCGCGGAGGCCGCGGCGTAGATCGCCGGCGAGTCTGGACGAGGGTCTCGTGTGTCCGGCCAGGGAACTGGAGCGAACCCCACAGGAATCTGGCATCCACGGCCCCTACGCTCGGCTCAAATGCGCCGCCACGTCGAAGTCCGCTTCTATGCCGAGTTGAACGACTTCCTGCCACCGGACCGGCGTGGCCGGCCGATCTCGCTCGAAGTGGCCGCCGGCACCACTGTCAAGGACCTGGCGGAGTCGTTCGGGGTACCACACACCGAGATCGAAGTGATCCTGGTGAACGGCGAGTCCGTGGACTTCGTCCACCGGGTGGGTGAGGGCGACCGCGTGAGCGTGTATCCGGTGTTCGAGGCGCTCGACGTGTCGCCGCTCGTGCTGCTGCGTCCGAGACCGTTGCGCGAGCCGCGGTTCGTACTCGATGTCCATCTCGGCCGGCTCGCCCGAAACCTACGACTCCTCGGCTTCGATTCCGTGTGGCGAAACGACATCACCGACCAGGAGCTGGCGACGATCTCGGTGAACGAGAAGCGGATCCTCCTCACCAGGGATCGAGGCCTGTTGAAGCACGCCACAGTCAAGCACGGCTATCTCGTGCGGGAGACCAACCCCCGCAGCCAGGTCGTCGAGATCCTTCGCCGGTTCGACCTGTTCGGGGCCATCGCCCCGTTCGGCCGATGCCTCGAGTGCAACGGCGTGCTGGAACCCGTGGCAAAGGAGGAGGTGGAACACCGCCTGCCGCCCCGGACACGGCGGGACTACAACGACTTCTCGACGTGCCCGGATTGCGGTCGGATCTACTGGCAGGGTTCGCATTATGACCGCCTGGCCGCCCAGGTGGAGGACATCCGCCGCGCCGGCACGACGCCGAGTAGCACCGAGCACGTCCCCCGTCGTCGCCGGTGACGGCACTCGAGCGGCGTTGGGGATGGCGCGGCGGCGCGCCTTCGGTCTGCCCATCGTCGTTGCCATATCGCCTCGCAACCCGTCCGCAGAACCGGGGGAGGCTCAGGACGCCGTCGACCTCGAAACGGACCCTAATACGCCGTTGAGGAGTAGCCTTCTGACCGGGGAAGCGCCGGAAGGGTTTCTGGCTGACGCGAGGAGTGTGAGGATCTGTGGCTGGCGAACACTGGCTGGACGAGCCAGAGGCGGAGGACTTACCCAGACAATGTACGCCGCCCTCGAGAGCCTGAAGGTACCTGAGCACCTGAGCATCTCGGCTCAGCGAAATGAGACGTCGTGTCCGTAGCATGGCTGTCCACACAGACCACAAGCACGTCACCGACGTTCTGGGGATCTGTCGCCAGAACTGTGCCGCCGGAGCCGTAATCAGTCTCGCCAACCGTCGGGAGCTGGCGAGCAATTCGCCCCGCACCGCCTTCGTATAATTACGCAGTGGTGCAGTCCCTTTCTCCCGATCGGTTGCCGCGCTCGATCGCTGGTCCCGGACTCGCCCGAGCGGCGGCATCGGCTCTCGCCAGCTTGGCCCGGCGAAACGCACGCGTGCACCAGTTGGCCTGTCGCTTCTACGACGCGGTCGCGGGCGCGCCCAGATGGTCGCCGTTGCGTCCCCTTGCCGTGCTGCGGGCCACGCTCCGAGGCGAGATACGGTGGGATGACGTGCTGCGGATCGTCGCCGCGCTCGAGGGTGCAGGGGTGGCCTGCTGGCTTGCAGGTGGCTGGGGAATCGACGCGCTCCTTGGACGGCAGACCCGTCGCCATGACGACCTCGACCTTGTGATAGGCGGCTTCGACCACCAGCTTCCGGTGGCGTGTGATGCTCTGGAGTCGCTTGGGCTTCGGGTGGTGTCGATCGAGGGGTCGCCACTGGGCTGCTTGTTGAACCACTGCTCGCTCGAGGGCGGGACTGGCCATCGTGTCGACCTTCTGAGCGTCGACTGGACGGTCGTGCGCCCTGTGCTCGACGCTGCGTTCTCGGCAACCGGTGAGGGAGTCAACGGGGAATCACCCGCGGATGCCTTCGTCACGGGCACGGTGGCCGGTAGGGAGTTGCCGTGCCTCTCGCCCACGATGCAGTTCATCGTCCACGCAGTCACCGGGTGGCGCCGTGGCGTAGGCCGTCACGACCTCCGCTTGTTTGCAGCGCGGTATCCCAGCGAGCTGGCTGCTGTCACGAGCGTGCCCGGGGAGCTGCTGATCTCATGCGACTTTTCGCCGCCCGAGTCTTAGCACCTGCTTGAGCTTGGGGCCCCTCGTCACGATGGTCGTCCGATCAGGGACCGGGGTGCTTCATGAGGACTCGCGGCTATGAGGGGTGAGCGCGGGCTCGTGCTCCGGCCATCCGAGCTCCGTGAAGGATCCGGTCGGTACGGAGTAGGCCTTTGGGAGGGGGAGTGCGGTACGGCCGGGGCCGGCCCGACTCCGCATTGTCGGGGACCACGAACCAGTCTTCGGTCGCATGCTAAGTAGGAGCTGATCGCCGATATGGTGTCGACATGTGTGGGTCCGGGCCGGATCCAAGCTGCTCACCGCTATGGAATATGATGCCGACTCGAACCGGCATCAGTCCCCAGATGGAATTCATGCTGGCTCTCAATACCTTTCCATGCCCTACAGAAAGCAGGTCATTTCGTTGACGCCAGAGTGGAGCGAAGTCTCTCAGAAGGACTGGATCGACTACATAAGTTCTGACATGGGCCAAATTGTCCGTGCCGTGCTCGACCCGCTGATGCTCGAACAGATTCGGCCACAGGGAAAGGTACTGCTGGATATCGGTTGCGGCGAGGGCTACTTTGCTAGGGTTCTCAAGGCTGCGGGCGCTGCTCGTGTCGTAGGGGCCGATATATCTCCTGCTCTCATCAAGAAGGCTCAGGAGCAGGATCCCGATGGGGAGTATCAGGTTTTCGACATCGCCTCCGGTCCACTGAGCCCGCCTGGCGGGTTTGATGCAGTGAGCGCCTGTATGGTCCTCATGGACTTACCGGATCTCGATATCGCGTACCGGAACATCTCAGCCAGCCTTGCTCCATCGGGACACCTTATTGCCTGCATGATCAACCCCTACTATGCCTTTCCGGTGGGCGAATGGCGGTGGGCACTGAGGGACGGCCTCCACCACGTGTTCGACCCGAGGCACAGGACCCCGAAGCGGTTCGTTCGGCAGGTCCACGGGGTCCTGCTCGGTGAATTCGACTGGATCCTGTACATAGGCAACTACTTTGAGCGGCGGGTTGTAGAGAAGATGCTGGGCAATGCAGCTACCTTGCATTTTCACAAACCATTTTCGGACTACGTGAATCTTGCCGCAAAGCACGGTCTGGTACTGCAGTTGCTGCTGGAGCCACAGATCTCGGGAGAGCTCCATGAGCGTTATGCGCATGAACCGCTGGCGCGGGCTCTTACGACCGTGCCATTGTTCTTCGTTCTCGTCTTCGCCAAGGTGTCCCAGCTCTGATCCAGCACGAGGATGAAGGGACGCTCTCCTCACCTCCACGTGGAACGAGCGGCCTTCGGCGCTCCGGTCAGCCTGACCGCCATGCCCAAAGGTTGGCTGCGATCTCCTCGGCGTTCCAGTTCCGGACCATCTGCCTCGGGAGCCGCAAGCGGTCATTTAGGCGAGTCACTCGTCCAGCGAGCGTCGTGCAGGCCGTCTCGAATCCGCACTGCCGTGCCGCCTCGACCGATACCGCGTCAAACGCCTCGCTATCACCGAAGGGATAGGCGAGGTGACGGACAGGTCGCCCGAGCAATGACTCGAGCTCCGTTTTCGACCTCGCCATCGTCTCGAATTGCTGGGAGAGCGGACGCCCGGCGAGCAGCACATGGTCGACGGTATGGGCTCCAATGGTGACGAGAGGGCTCGCCGCAAGGTTGAGGAGCTCGTCTCGGCTCATCACCCTCGCCCGCTTTGGCTCTGGCATCGGGGCAGAGAGCTGCCAGGCGATCTCGGCGAGCGCCGCCTCGATCTCAGCGACCGCTTGTAGCCGGAGACGGGTGTGCAGTGCGACGAGTGCGGTGGAGGCCGCATTCTCACCCCGGAGCCAGATACGTAGCCGCCGACCAGCGATCTCGACATCGAGATCCACCTCACTGCGGCCATGCAGCAGCAGTGCCAACCGGTCCCACCAATAGCCCTTGGGTGAGCCGAGGCTACCCGTCGTCACGTAGACGGTCATCGGCACGCCAAGGGCTTCGATCACTGGATACGCCGCCAGCAGGTTGTCGGCATATCCGTCGTCAAAGGTGAGGGCCACTTGCGCCCGACTCCGACGCTCACGGCTCGGGGCCCGGTAGGGAAGCCTTCCCGCGATGCCGGCCACGAGGAGGTCGAAGTCGACGATTTCCGCCACTTCGCTGATGGTCTGCAGTTGAGCGTCGAATCGATCCGGTGAGACGCAGAGCGAATAGGGATCCTCCGGGTCCTCGGCGATCCGGTGGTACATGAGGATCGTCCGGCGTGTCACGAGGTCTCCTCGGTGGCGCGTTCGACGAGCGCCGCCAGCCACTCGTCTGGCTTGCCGGACGCCGTGACATCGTGATCGACTGCCCGGCCGGTTCCGATCGAGACGATCTCGGCCCGTGCGAGCGGTGAGCAGCCCTCGACTAGCGTCCTCAGCTCGGCCTCGGTGAGCCTGTCCCCGCCAGCTCGTGCCGCCGGTATGGCGAGGAGCAAACTTCCGCCCGGTCGCAGCGCCCGCCATAAGTTGGCGAGCGCTAGAGGCCAGTCAGATCGTTGCCACGCTCCGCCAACAACAAGTTCGCAGTCGTACTCGCTTGCTCCGAGCGATCCTTTCTCGAGCGGGTCGGCCAGAAGGGAGGCCTCGAGATTACGAGGGTCGAGGTCGCAGACGACGCATTCGTCGATCTTCTGGCTGGAAGCCCGGGTGATCTCACCCAGCTTTGGGTCGCCGAGGACGAGCACGCTTCCCCGTACGGCGTCGAGATGCCGGAGCACGAACTCAAACGGCTGGGTGTGGTCTCCTTGGTGCCTCAGCAGGGAGGAAGTCGCGAGGGAGGTCATCTTGACTACCCTGCTGCCTTTCCATGCGGCCTTCTTGAAGCGTTCACGGGTCTCAGGCGGCAGAGTTCGGGCCAAAGCCCGTAGCCGTTCGTTGCGTTCTGCGACGGCGGGGCCGAACGGCGCTGCGGTGCCGGGTTCCAACGGTGTCGACGGGAGACCGGCGATGGTGGCGTAGAGGTCCTCATACGAGGCGACCATGGTTGAGTCACTGAAACGCTCCGCGAGCCTCCTCTTGGCTGCACGCGCCATCTCCTCACGACGCTGAGAGTCTTCGAGAAGGCTCTCGATGGCCACCGCCAGGCTTCTTGGACTCTCTGGTTCTGTCAACAGTCCTGTCACGTTGTTGACCACAAGCTCAGGAGTTCCACCTACGCGAGCCGCCACCACCGGGACGCCTGCGCGCATCGCCTCGAGGATCACGAGCGGCATTGCCTCGAAACGGGAGGGAACGACTAGGAGGTCCGGGCGAAAACGACCTGCCCACGGTTCGGACACCCAGCCGGCGAATTCGACACGGTCGTCGACGCCGAGGCTCGATACGAGGGCCGCGAGGAACGCGCGCTCCGGCCCGTCGCCAGCGAGGAGGAGATGCCGTCCCGGGAGATATGGCATCGCCTCGACGAGAAGGTCGAAGCCCTTCTCGCGGGCCAGACGGCCGACACCGAGGATCGTGCCCGGCAGCATTCGAGTAGTAGAGCTCGCCGCCTCGGGTTCTTCGGGAGGGATCCCGTTGTAGATGGTGCTCACGCGACCACCGCCAAGCCGCAGCTCGGCGCGGATGCGAGCGGCCACGAAATGCGACACGCCTACGAAGTGCCTGGAGAGATGGGCAGTGGCGATCGTGAGGTAGCGCTGGCTGGTGCTGGATGGCGGCATCACCCCGTGGACCACGCACACCGAAGGCAAACCGGCGAGCGCGCTTGCGATTACGCCGTACTGTCCGGACCACAGGTGCTGGTTGACATGGACGACATTGGCATCAAGCTGCCGGAGCGTCCTTGCGTGCTCGAACAGCGAGGCGAGATCACCTCGTCCGCGCACGGGAGGGAGCACCCTTGTCTGCATTCCTTGGCGCCCACTCGCGATGAAGGCGACGACGTCTGCTCTGACGCCGACGACCACTGGCTCGACGGGTGGATGGACCTTGGCGAGGAGATCTCGGGCGAAGTGCTCACCGCCGCCGATGACCGGCGAATCGGTGTACAGCACTACGCGGCGCATCGTGCGTTCGCCAGATGGCGGCGGGCTCACTGGCCGCGAGCCGATGCCAAGAAGATGGCGGGAACAGTCAGCGCCCCGCGTCGGTCGAGCCCGACAGTCTTCACCTGCCGAGTCCTCACGTGCCCTTCACCACCTCGCGAGGCGCACGGCTGCTGGGGCGAAGCCCTGGCCACAGCGGGGCGACCCGCCGCTGCAGGTCGGTGTCCCGACCTGCTTTGGCGAGCGCGGCACCCGTTCGGAGCTCCACCCTGCGGGCGAGTCGGTACAAAGTCGACATGCCAAGTCTCCAGCCAAAGTGGCCGCAGAGATCGCCGAGGCTTGCCAGGAGCGCGGCCGACTGGTCGCCGAGGCGCGGCGTGGCCACGAGCGCGGTGAGCCGACGAACTACGGTCGGCAGCCCTTCGAGCGTCGCATCTAGTTCGTCCGGGCCGAGAATGTCGCCGTGTTGCTGATGGATCTGCCAACGACTTGCTCCCTGCATCTTGGAGTACCAAAGGAAATCCATGGCATCACGAGTGTGGTGATGCTCCGCGAGGAGCTTTCGATCGAGCCGACCGGTGAGGCCGGCTTTCAGGCAGCGCAGGCCGAAGTCCTGGTCCTCGTGGCCGAAATAACGAAACTCGAGTCCCACCCGTACGCAGTCGTCCCGCCGGAGCGAAATGTTCCCGCCCCAGAGCTGACGGAGTACGAACTCTGGGTGTGCTTCGAGGAACCGGAGGTGGGCCTCGTACTCGTCCGCATAGATCCGGCTGAGCATGGCGATCTGAGTGTCCGTCTCGTCTACAAGCGTCGGCATGTAGCCGAGGACGACGATGTGCTCACCGCTGCGGTGGTGGGCGGCGTGTCCAGACACTAGGCCCGGCTTGGCTACGACGTCCTGGTCGAGAAGGAGCACCACTTCGCCCCCAGCGCGCTCGAGAGCGGCGCTCAGTGCGCCGGACTTGCCGACGTGCTCGACGAACATCGGGACGAGCCGTGCATCCTCGTCGCGCAGGGACTCGAGGAGCTCGAGCGAAGCATCACGGCAGCCGTCTATGACGACGATGATCTCGGTCGCCGCCGGATCGGCGAGCAACGCCCTGATCGTCACCTCGAGCTTGTCGGCGTACCTATAGGTCGGCACGATCACCGAGACGCTAGGCAGATCGCTGTCGCCGTCCGCGCAGTCTTGGTCCTCTTCCGCGATGCACGGATTGTAGTGGCAAGTTCGGCACTCGGCTCTTGCCTCGCGACACCTCGCGACGTCGCAGAGCTCACTTCGCCTCTGGATGTTCTCGAACAGGCCGCGGGCGATGAGTTAAGGTGGGAAAGCGCCGAACCGCGATGCCCCGAGCCGCGAGGCTGATCGACCATTGCAAGCTTCGCCGCACGGCGGACACCTTCGATCTCGAAACGGACCCGAATACGCCGTTGAGGAGTAGCCTTCTGACCGGGGAAGCGGCGGAAGGGTTTGTGGCTGACGCGAGGAGTGTGTGGATCTGTGGCTGGCGAACACTGGCTGGATGAGCCGGAGGCGGTGGACTTCCGCGCCGCCGAGTCCTATCTCTCTTTGCTGGTCGGGCCGGCTGCGGCGGCCAAACTGGTCAAGGCTCTGCGCAAGGAACGAACGCTGACAAACTATGCGGCCAAGGACATTCTGCGGACCTCAGGTCTGCCACTGCTTGGCCCTGACGACCCGGAAGTCGCCAACGACCTCGAAAAGGTCAAGTTGGGCAAGAAGCTGTCCCCCGTGCTTATGGTGCACGGGGATCCGTTGTGGGTCGCCGACGGCTATCACCGGGTCTGTGCGAGCTATCACCTCGATGAGAAGACCCAGGTGCCCTGCCGGATAGTCCCTCGCACGCCATAGGGCCAGCGTGCCGCCAGGCACACGGATGTGTGAGCGAGGCGGGGGACCAGGGCGCCGCGCGCGAGGGCGACGGTGACGTGCGACGAGCACGGTCAGGAACCGCTCTCGACGCTGACATCGGGACCGGGAATGAGCCAGATAGGGACGAATACCCAAACAATACTCGGGGGCTCGCTGACCAACGCCGGGCTCCGCTGCCCGCGCAGCTTCCTCGCGACAAACTTGGGAAAGGTGCACGACCCCCGCGCTTCGCAAGGCGAGCGGGGGTCGTGCACCGTCTATCACTGTCGGTCATGTCATATCGGGCAAGCATGGGCCTGGCGAACAAACTCCGTTCCGTCATCCAAGCCATCCCCCTAGTCGATCGACGAGCGCGGGGCCTATCTCCCCGACGCCTGGCCCGCTCCGAAGAGCCGCGTGGCGCTGGAAAGCATGACACCCAACAGCTGTCGGCGTGGGAAGCCGCCTTGTGCAGCGCCAACGCGCCAAGAAACCAGATTCTCGCCGCCTGGGGACACCGGGCGAACGTCGTGATCGCCGACGGTGTCGAGTACAGCGGTTTCATCCAAGCGGTCATCGGTCTGAATGCCAGGTAGGGACGAATACCCAAACAGGACTCCGGGTCTCGCTGACCAACTCCGGACTCCGCGGCCCGCGCAGCTTCCTCACGACATACTTGCGAAAAGTACACGACCCCCCGCTCTCCCTGGCAAGGCGACTCGGGGGACGTGCACCATTTATGAGTATCGACTCGGGTCGATCCGCCCTTGAACGCTTGTTTGAGATGGTTACCGGTGCCTGTGTGGCGGTGGGTGCGGCCCTCACCGGTGTCACGACGCCGCAGACCGATGGCTTAGCCACCGTTCGCGCTACCCGAGGCTGCCCGAAGAGCGTCACCCACCCCAAGGCTTGTACGACGACTGGAAAGCTGGTATGCAGCCTCTGAGGGGCGAAATCTACGAGGGGGGAAAGTCATGCGTTTCAAGGTTATTGCCGCGCTTGTCGTGGTTACGGCCCTGATGGGTGCGTCAGCAGGCGCTGCTTTAGCGACGAGTAGACCGGGCGGCACTGCTGGCTTCGCAGCTACGACGTCAAGCACCCCAGCCGGAGGCTCCGTGAGAATCTTCGTGACACCCAACAACGGCGCAGCCGCAACGATTCTTATCACCGGGGCGATCGGTGATTTCGGCAAGACGCTCACGATCGACAAGAACGGCAAGACCGACTCGAATGGGAACTACGTCAAGATCACACTGCAAAAGGGCACGTTCGAGCTCAACTCGACGACTCTCAACGCGAAGGCGAACAGCTCACAGCCGACCTTCTACAAGGCGACCTGCTCGGCTCAGCTCTCTGCAACCGGTCCGGTGACGCTGTTCGACGGCGCCGGTCTCTACAGAGGAATCACCGGGACGCTGAACATCACCGAAACCTACGCCTTCATCGTCCCGCTCTCCGCAAGCGGGAAGAACAAGGGCCAGTGCAACCCGAGCGCCCAGCCCATTAGCCAGTACTCATCGATCACAGGCGCGGGTACGGTCTCGTTCTAATGAGCCTCGCGTAATACAGTGATATTTGGCGGTGCAGGCGGGACACTGGTCGCATGCCACCAACGCGACTGCGACGGGACTTCGAGGCGATGGAGGAGCGTCGGAGAAAGGCGGCGAAACTGTTCGGCCGGAGCTTTTCCCAGGCCGACGTTGCTCGCGAGCTCGAAGTATCCCGCTAAAGTGCCCGGTCAGGGCCAAGCGGTCTCGGAAGGCGGTAGAGTTGTGAGCGCCGGCCGGGTGGACTTTCGGTTCCTCGAGCCATCCGCCGTATAGGCGCGGAATGGGCCGAGTTGAGCTCGGAATGTGACGCGCTGGAGAGTGTTCTAGCCTCCTCTCTCGTACTACAGGGCCACCTACCGTGATCGGTCGCAATGTCTCCAGGCCACGCTCGCCGCCACCGTCGCCGAACTCGCCGACACTCTCGCCTTCGCCGCCAGCCTCGGCTGCCAAAACGGAGCCAGACGTCGTCTCTCCGGCATCAGGGCCGGCTACCGCCGGCGGCGGGGCGAGGAGTGCGGGCCGACGTGCCAGTGCGGGGAGGCCACGCCGTGACCTGGCCGACGTTCCTCCTCTGGCTCGTCCTTGCCGGGATGCTCCTGTTTGTCCTTGTCCTGATCGTCTTGCACGTTCTCAATGCCCTCGGGGTGTCGACGTGACTCGTAGCCTCCCCAGCCAGCTCTACCAGGGCGCCGGCGACCATCGCCATGACCGCGTCGGTTGCCGCGGCCTGCGAGAACGTGACCGTCAACCTGTCGGAGGTGGCCAGCATCCAGCCGCCTGCACTTCCCGGATCGCTGCCTTCCTCGGGTTACGAAACCAGGCCACTGGGTCGTGCGAGCTCGATTTCATCCAGCGCCTCAGGTTCTACACGACTGCCATGCTCAACGGTTCGATAAGCCCGAAGCATGTCGAGGAGGACTGGCCGGACTGGTATCAGCTCGCGCCTGCCTTCGTGGCCGCCTACGGCACCGAGGAGCTGAAGCAACTGGAAGACGCGGCAACGTTCGTCCGAGCTGTCGAGGAGCACGACGACGTGAGCATCACCGAGGCCGACCGGGCTTATCTCAAGGTGCTGGTGGCGTGGCTCGACATGTACCCCGAGATGCGCGCCAGCGAGGAATAGCTGACTCAGCCTTCTGGGAACGCCCGGTCAACGGCGGCGAGGAGATCCGCGTCCGACAAGTGCAGGTACCGCGTGGTCGTCGCGATGTTGGAGTGGCCCATGAGCCTCTGGACGACGTGGATGTCCTCGCCCCTGCGCACGAGGCTCGTGGCGTAGGTGTGACGCCATCGGTGGGGGAAGTGCCGACCGGCCACGCCTGCCGAAGTCCCGGCCTCTTTCACCAGATCTTGTAGCGCCCGAGATCCGTAGCGACCGCGGAGCCTCCGGTTGCCCCTCGGGTTGGCGAACAGGTACGCGGAGCTTGGCAGGCCGGGCCTCAGGTCATCGAGGTACTCACCGAGCGCGGCCGCTAGCAGGTGGGGGATGGGGACTACGCGAGGCTTGCGGCCCTTGCCGATAAGCGAGATCCGCCGAGCATCGAGGTCGACCTCCGAGGTGGTGAGGTTCACCAGTTCCTTCACGCGCAGGCCGCTGTAGCGCAACGTGAGGAGGAGCACCCGACCGACTTGCCAACGGAGGTCGGGTTGTGAGGTGGCCCAGGCGATGATGGCGTCGGCCTCGGCGTCGCTGTAGAACTCGACCCGCGGCCGGACAGGACTCGGGAGGGTCACCAAGGAGGCGGGATTCTCCTCGCTCAGGCCCTCGGCGATGAGGAAGCGGTAGAAGCTGCGGAGGGCGAACAGGGCGGTGGAGCGTGTGATCGGCGCGGTCCCCCGGTTGGCCTCTTGGAGGAAGAAGGCGCGTAGCTGGAGTTTTGTCACCTCGCTCAAGGCCACCGACGCGTGGGTTGTCGCCATGTGGCGCAGGAACGCCTTTATGTGCACCAGGTAGGTGGCAATCGTTGCAGGCGTGCGATCTTCGAGGAGTCGCAAGTGGGCGTCGTAGGCGTCCAAGAGCATGGTCTCCTCGACGATCTCGCCGCCGAGGCAGCTCGTCGGCACGGGACCTTGTGCGAGAGCAAGCTCTGGGCCGTCCACGCTTTTATGGTTGAGCCTTCTAGCGGCCATCGTTCCCTCCTGTTTCCTTGGTCATCTTCGGTTCTCGGTCGTTTCTGTGGCGGGCGTCGTCGGTTCGCTCCCGCGTCTTCGGTCGATCTCATGCGCGGCGCTTGTGAGGACAAAGAGCTGCTACTGGGCGCACTTCAACGCATCGAACACCATACGCACCGTGTCGGAAGCAATCGACCCGAAAGCGCGTTCTTCCCTTCACTTTGCTGGGGAAAGTGTCTTGGAGCCGATGCTGGCTCAGTCGTGGATGCGACGATGTCGTGCCGGGTGAAGGCCGTTGCAGGAGCTGGTCCCATACTGTGGCTTACTGCATCCTCAGGTCGCCTTTGAGCGTGGAACAGTGCTGCGTCGTGACCATTGGCTGGCCTAATGGCCATTACGGCCGCGAGGTTCGCGAGCCGATCGGTACGGTCGTTCACCACCAGCGATGACGTGACCAAGCGCCCACCTGATCCTCCATGTTGCTGAGGGACAGCATCTCTTGAGCCCGGGTGAGCCGTGACATCCTTCCGAGCCATTTAGGCACGGGCGCTGGAGCTAAGAGCCGATTGAGTCTGGCGCGTCAGCGTGTCGGTGCAACGGCAATGCCGATTACATGCGGCGTCACCGGCAAGGAGATCCGCCGGGGTCGGAAGTCAAAGCGTCGGATCCGGACAAACGTGAACCCGGCTGTTGCGATTGCCACCTCAGTGTCGCGGTTGCAATGGCACCCGCCTGCCACGTACGGCCACAGCCGGTCGAAGCGGTCCTGATAGCGAGCGACACGGCGATCCGCGGATCGGACATGCTCGTAGAAACGAAGCTCCCCGCCTGCACCAAGGATCCGAGCCGCTTCTGCCAAAGCGGCCGCTGGAGAGATCACCGAGCAGAGCACGAGGGAGAAGACGACCGCGTCGGCTGAGCCGTTGGCGAGCGGGAGCGCCGCCGCGCTGGCTCCGACCAGCTTGACGCGAGGTGTCGACGCGGCGAGACGGGCCTTCGCGCGAAGGTAAGGCTCTGGCTCGATCGCGATAAGTTCACGCACCTCCGGCGGGTAGTGGGAGAAGTTGGTGCCGGCTCCCGCGCCGACCTCGACAACCCGTCCGTGCAGACCAGAGAGAAGCTCGTCGCGGTGCTCAGCGGCACCCGCGGCCTCGGCCGATACTGCGAGACGCGCGTAGAGCCGCGCGAACGCGGGGTGGTGCACCCGCTCGGATTGCCCAGCTCGCGAACTGGGTGTGGAAGTCATGACCCTCCGATCGTCGCGCGCGATATGCCACACGGGGCGGGACTGAGTCAACTGGTGAATGCCACCGAAGTGGACATGGGCTGCTACCGCTCGCTGGGTCAGCCGCGCTCCGATACGGTGCTCGGCCCTGCCACTTGAACACACCAGGACAGCGCTCAGGAGAGGCGATATGCGCGGGGTCGGTGCTCGCCACGGCCCCAGGAAGGACCGCCGACTTCGCTGCCAACAGCAAGTCCAGATCAGCCCACTGAGCTTCATAGGCGCGCACCTGAGGCGGTCCCACCGCGGGCGACAGGGCCGTTAGCCCGCGAACAACCTGACCTACCCGGCGCACCTGCTCGCCACCCTCCCCCTCCCCTACAGCCCAACCGCGCTCGCGGCGTTCTCACGGAACAGCGAGCCCTCGCGGATGTAGCGGCGAAGCATCGCCGTGCCCTTGTGACCGGTCTGCTCGGCGATGACGCGTTCGGGGACGCCAGCCGCAGCAGCCGAGGTCGCAAGACCGGCCCGAAGCGAGTGACCGGACACCTCGTCGGGGTCGAGCCCGGCACGGGCAGCGTGGCGCTTCAACACGAGCGCCACCGCCGGAGCGCTGAGACGTGTCGCGCCGATGTGGCCATGGCGGTCCACGGGACGAAAGGCGGCTCCGTCTGTGACGCCCGAGACTTCGAGCCAGGCGCGCCAGGCACGGACCGGGCAGGTAACCGGGTTCGATCCGAAGGGAACGCCCACGGTGCGCCCGGCACCCTCCTGGTCCGTCTTCGAGCGCCGAAGGCGGACCAGGAGCCCGTCGGTCCCCTCGGTGACGTCGTCAACGTCGAGGCCGACCAGCTCGCTTCGGCGCAGCGCACCCGCGAAGCCGAGCAGGAGAAGTGCCCGATCCCGGCACCCCGCCGGGTCGGTGCCGAGTCCCTCGAGCATCATGCGCAGGTCGGGCACCGTGATTGGGCGAACCTCGCGCTGCGCGGTTCCGAGGGTCCTGCGCACGCCACGGCGCACCAGGCGGACCGCCTCGGCCTTGGTCGGGGCGTCGTGTCCAGCGGCCCGGTGGGCGGCACTGATCGCGGCCAGGCGAAGGTCGATCGTTGCGGGCTTGGCGACCTTGGCGAGGTCGGCCACGTAGCAAGCCACGGTCTCTGGGGTGGCAGGCAGGGCTGTCACCCCGTGCTCGTCGCACCAGGCGGTGAACTGCGCCCAGCCCGTGCGGTAGACACGGGTCGTGTTCTCGGCCCGGCTCGCAGCCACGAAGTCGCGCGCGTCGGCGACGATCTCGGCCAGCTCGACGGCCCGTTCGGTGCTTTGGAGCAGCGTCGTAGTCCCTCTCTTTTCCTCGTTTGTGACCAACGATAAACTAGCTTTATCGTTAGTTAGAAGCGAGTCAGAGGGCGCTGACTGATAACAATGGATGGCATATCTAGCGGACCAGAATTCGCGAGTGCGGTGTGAAGCAGGGGCTCTCCGAATGGCCCCATATTGCGTTCTAGGGCGTTAGGCCAAACGTCCGCGCCGCTTGGATGATCGCCGCCTGCTCGATGCGCCCAGTGGCCTTTGCCATGGCCTGGCGCGGGCCGTTGCAACAATGATCAGGTCGTAAGCCCCGCGTGGGTGTCCTTGCCGACGCGCGGTGACGAGCAGCTCAGCGTCCGAAGCCGCGACCGCACCGTCATAGTCGATGACAGGACGATCCCTTTGACCTCGTCCTCGAACTGCTGACGACAGGGGCGGCGTGACGTTCGAGGCCGGGCACGAGACGCCGAGGTATGGCACCTGTGCCGGCCGAAGGGACGACGCGGCGACTCCGGCTGATGCAAGTGTGGCGAGGCTTGCGATACGGGAGCTGCCAGCAGTCCTCAGCTCAGACTGTGCTGCCCGGAGGACGGATTCGAGTTCCGGCTGGAGCGCGGGGGACACGACGTTGCGTGCCGAGGCCGGTGGTGATAATTTTCCGCGCTCATAGCGTCTTGGGGGGATCGCTTGAGCTTTCGCGTAAGGGTCGGGCGCGGCGGGTTCTTGCGGGCGCGGGCGTGGGCGCTTGTTCTCGTCTTGCTGTTGCTGGGTCTCGCGGCGTCACCTGCGTCCGGCGCAGGGAGCGCCGGCTTGAAGCGCGAGATGTCGGTGGCGGTGAAGGTAACCGCGGTCGCGGGCGGTTTGTACCATGGCTTGGCGCTGAGCTCGACCGGCGCGGTGTTCGCCTGGGGCTGGAACATAGCCGGCCAGCTTGGCAACGGGAGCAGGAATGGCAGCGATGTGCCGGTGAAGGTGAGACTGCCCGGCGGCACAAAGGTGACCGGGATAGCCGCCGGCTTCGCCCACAACCTGGCGGTGACCTCGACCGGTGCTGTGTACGCCTGGGGCAAGAACTTCAACGGCGAGCTCGGGGACGGGAGTACGACAGACAGCGATGTGCCGGTGACGGTGAACCTGCCCGCGGGCACGAAGGTGACCGCGGTCGCCGCCGGCGCGGAGCACAGCCTGGCGCTGACCTCGACCGGCGCGGTGTTCGCCTGGGGCTGGAACATATACGGCCAGCTTGGCAACGGGAGCACGGGATCCAGCGATGTGCCGGTGAACGTGAGTCTGCCCGCGGGCACGAAGGTGACCGCGGTCGCCGTTGGTACCTTGCATAGCCTGGCGCTGACCTCGACCGGCGCGGTGCTCGCCTGGGGCTACAACGCAGACGGCGAGCTCGGTGACGGCGGTACGGCAAACAGCGACGTGCCGGTGAAGGTGAAGCTGCCCGCGGGCACAAAGGTGACCGCGGTCGCCGCCGGCGGCTACTACAGCCTGGCGGTGACCTCGACCGGCGCTGTGTACGCCTGGGGCTACAACACAGACGGCGAGCTCGGTGAGGGTGGCACGGCAAATAGCGATGTGCCGGTGAAGGTGAAGCTGCCCGCGGGCACGAAGGTGACCGCGGTCGCGGCCGGCGGCTTCCTTTACGGAGTGGGCGAGGCCACCGTTGGCCCCGGCCATAGCCTGGCGGTGACCTCGACCGGCGCTGTGTACGCCTGGGGCTACAACACAGACGGCGAGCTCGGTGACGGCGGCACGACAAATAGCGATGTGCCGGTGAAGGTGAAGCTGCCCGTGGGCACAAAGGTGACCGCGGTCGCCGCCGGCGAATTACATAGCCTGGCGGTGACCTCGACCGGCACTGTGCTCGCCTGGGGTGGCAACAACTTCGGCCAGCTCGGTGACGGGAGCTACGAAGGGAGCGACGTGCCGGTGCACGTGAACCTGCCGTGACGATGCGGAGAGCACTAGGGTTCGCTGCGGCGCTGACGGCAACGCTCGGGCTCGCGCAGCCCGCGCTCGCTGCGACGGCGCCAGTAACCAGCACTAAGAGCACCGTTTTGGCCGGCTACAACTTCGCCAACTATATCGGGGTACCTGGGGCTGTGAGCGCCATAATTGTCGTGCCAAAGCTCAACTGCAAGGCCACGCCACCCGGGGGAAGCTCGATTTACGTCGGCGTCGGCATCCAATCCGTGAACTCGTACGCCCGTCTGTACCTAGCTTGCACGCCGCAAGGCGTGGCCCGCTACTACCCATCGCTCATGGTCAATGGCAGCACCAAAAACATTCCGAGCGATGTGGCCCGGGCTGGAGACAGGATCGAGTTCGCGGTGTCCCAGAGCGACTCACAAGTGACGGACTCTGTAATTGACATGACGCATAAGTTCATCGCCACCAGCAACGGCGCCGGCAGCGGTACGAGCGAGGGCATCACGGCCGGCGACTTTCCGGTGGTTTCTGGCTCGACGACGTTTGGGGTGCCCAACTTTGGCACCCTGGCCTTCTCCAGCGCGCTGATCAATGGGTACCCGTTCGGCTCCGCGGGCACTGGACTCCAGGCCGACGACCTCTACGCGAGCTCGACGGGCCAGCTCCAGATCAAGACCACCTACTCCGCCAGTAATGGGGAGGCGTTCGCGGCCGTCTTCGAGCACTCCTGATAGCGGGATCCGCGGCGGATGTCGCCTCCGCCCACGGCACCAGCTCTCCAAATATCCGTCGATCTGCTCGCCTCGGGTGCTCGGAAGGGGATCAGGCTGCGCGCTCCAGATCGGGCATTCGGGACGGATGGCATCTCCGGTTCTGGTGCTCTACATATGGCCCGATCGTGGCGTCGGTGCTCGCTGGGAGATGGTCATCGGCTATTGTCCTGTGTCCCCGGTGAGCCGGAGTGGGACGCACCGGCAGGGTCAGTAGCTGGTCCAGGCACGATCAAACCACCGTTGTATGCGGCTGGTCCCGAACTCGGCCTTCTCGACGGTGAGCATCTCCGACGGTGCCTCATAGGTGCCGGTGGGTGGTTGTCCTCTCAGGAACCTGACTTCGACCCGAGCCACCTCTTCGTGTCCGAACTCGAGGTAGCACATGCCGTAGCCGTCGTACTCGGAGGTGGCGGTGCCGCCTCGGATGAGCGAGATGATGCGCTTTGCGGCCACGGCCGCCTGTCGCTCGGAGAAGACACCGGCCTTGGGTGTCCCGACGCTGGCGACGTCTCCAACCGCGAACACCCCTGGGTACGAAGTCTCCAGTGTGAGGGGATCGACGGGGATCCATCCCTCGACAGTCATGCCCGACTCCGCGACGACCGCCGGCACGTGATGGGTCGGGACTCCGAGGAACAGGTCGTAGGGCATTTCGGTGCCGTCGGCGAACCTGGCGACCTTGGCGGTCGGGTCGAGCTCGCGTATCACCTGGTTCGGGTACCAACCGATATTGCGCTCAGCGAACGCGTCGAGCAGCGCCTCCGACGCGGCAGGCGATGGCGGGATAGGCGCCGGCAAGGGCATGACGAGGGAGATCTCCGAACGATCCCGCAGCCCGCGGGCAACGAGGTAGTCGTGCATCAACAAGACCGTCTCGCTCGGAGCGGGCGGACACTTAAAGGGGGTGGAGGTGACGCCGACGATTACTCGCCCACCGCCGAAGTGCGACAGCACCTCGCGCAGGGCGAAGGCACCCTCGACGGTGTAGAACTCGTGTCCCGCTTCGACAAGCCCGGGGGTGGCCCCGGGATCGAGATCGGCGCCGAGGGCGACGACCATCACGTCGCCTTCGAAGCGGCCGGCGTCGGTCTCGACGCTGCGCGCCGCCGGGTCGATGGCCCGAATGGTGGTCTGCACGAAGCGCACACCGGGCTTGACGAGGTCACGGTATGGGTGGCGTACTGCCTCGGCCACGGTACGCCCGAACATGACGTCGAGCTTGGAGAAGCCGAACACGAACCTGTCGGCCTGGTCGATCAGTACGACCTCTACCTGGTCCCCGAACTCCTCGGAAAGCCGCGTGGCCAACTCCAAGCCTCCGAAACCGGCACCCAACACCAAGACTCGCATCACAGACTCCTCTCTGGTTCGTCGGACCTCTCTCGGCGCCGAGCGATCGCGACATCGAGGTTGATGATGTTCGCTGGACAACCGAGGGTCATGCACTGCACCTGCGGCTGACTAGCTGACTCACGCTCGGCTCGGCGCCACATGGCCCCACCCTCGGAACGGGAACCATGGGCGGCGGCTGGCTAGCTGCCGAGTGGTCAGTTCGGTTGGGGGACGATCCGGATGTAGGGCTTCGGTTCCTTCCAGGTCCCGAAGATCTCCTTTGCCTGCTCGTTGGACACCGATCCGGCGATGATGACGTCCTCGCCGGACTGCCAG
>Ga0326727_10012917_pt1 | contig 18819 bp, 18 predicted proteins | sample MB2enrmetagenome_FD_207643 | JGI IMG/M metagenome (GOLD analysis project Ga0326727, IMG submission 207643) | Lab enriched peat soil microbial communities from McLean, Ithaca, NY, United States - MB29MY | ecosystem: Environmental > Terrestrial > Soil > Wetlands > Peat | place: USA: New York...
CAGAGGCAGCGGCCACCCGGCCAACCTCAACTTCGGCGACTGCTTCAGCTATGCCCTGGCCCGCGACAAGCGCGAACCGCTCCTCTACAAGGGCGACGATTTTGTGCATACGGACCTGCGCCCGGCCTTTGTTCCCCGATCTCCCGTGCGGTAGCGCAATTTCAACAAGCGCCCGCGCTTCCGTCACTCCTGGCTGCTGACCGGGATGGCCCATGTACCATTTGGGCATGGCGCTGGTTGAGGTCAAATCGGTCTGGAAGAGCTATCCCCAGCGGGCGGGGCTGCGGACGGAGTTGCGGCACGCCGTCGAGAATGTGACCCTGACGATCAAGAGCGGCGAAACGCTGGGACTGGTGGGCGAATCCGGCTCGGGCAAGACCACGCTGGCGCGGATGATTCTGGGCCTGACGAAGCCGAGCCGCGGCAGCGTGCGCGTGGACGGAACGGATGTAGCCCGCGCCTCGGCGGGCAAGTTGCGCTGGCTGCGCCGCCAGATGCAGCCCGTCTTTCAGGATCCCTACGCCGCCCTGAATCCGCGCATGAACGTGCTCCAGATTGTGACCGAGCCGCTGCTGATTCACGGGCGTGAAGGGGGGACCGGGACGGACCGCGCCTCTCTGCGCCGGAAGGCGGTCGAACTGCTGAGCGAGGTTGGCCTGGATGAGCCGGCGCTCGCGCGCCATCCGCACGAGTTCTCCGGCGGGCAGCGCCAGCGCATCAACATTGCCCGCGCGCTGGCGCTCAGGCCCGGGCTGCTGATTCTGGATGAGCCGGTTTCGGCCCTCGATGTGAGCGTGGGAGCGCAGATCGTAAACCTGCTGCGGCGCTTGCAGCGCGAGCACGGGCTGACTTACCTGTTCATCTCCCACTCCATGCCGCTGGTGCGCTATTTAAGTACGCGCATCGCGGTGATGGAGCGCGGACGGCTGGTGGAAACCGGCGAGGCCGTGGCGTTGTGCGCCAACCCTCGCCAGGCCTACACCCGGCAACTGATCGCGGCCACGCCGGAGTTGCCCGCCGCGGCGGACAGCCCTGCGGGCTTGGCCTGACCGGCCGCGGCGGGTCTGCGAGTGGGGACGCGGCAAGGCAACGGCAGTCCGCACAGCCGCCGGGCCGCTCTGCTCACGGCTCATCCCTTCGCTGCGACCCTTCATCCGCTTTTCCAACCCTTCGTCAGGAACCGCGCGCATGCCCGCCATCGTCCGGTCTACCGTTCAAGAAAGGCAAAAGCACCACCAAGGAAAGGGAACGGCGAATGGAAGAAATCGTCAATGTCGAAGCGGTCAATCGAAGGTTTCCCCTGGACAACCATCCAGCCCACCACCCCAGCCACAGCTTTGTCACCGCTCTCTCCGACGCCAGCCTGCGCGTCGGAGCCGGCGAGTTCCTGGCCATCGCCGGCCCCAGCGGGAGCGGCAAGACTACCTTGCTGAACCTGATCGGCTGCATCGATCAGCCCACGTCCGGGCGCATCTTGGTGGACGGCGTGGATACCTCGAAGCTCAAGCCCGCCGCCATGGCCGCGCTGCGCCGCCGGAAGATCGGCTTCGTCTTTCAGACCTTCAACCTCATCCCCGTCTTCACGGCCGCCGAGAACGTCGAGTATCCGCTGCTGATTCAGGGCATCGGCGCTGGCGAGCGCCGCGAGCGCGTGGCCCAGGCCCTGGACAGCGTCGGTCTCTCCGCTCGCGCCCGGCAGCGCCCCGACCTGCTATCCGGCGGCGAGCGCCAACGCGTCGCCGTGGCTCGCGCCATCGTCCATCGTCCCGCCCTGGTGCTGGCCGACGAGCCCACCGCCAACCTGGACACGCACAACGCCACCCAGCTTATCGACCTGATGCACGGACTCAACCGCCGCCTCGGTCTCACCTTCATCTTCTCCACGCACGACGCGCGCCTGCTGGAACACACGGAGCGCATCGTCCGCCTCTGCGACGGGCAGGTCGTCTCCGATAACTCGACCGAAGGAGTCAGCCGTGGCTAAGTTCCTGCTGCTTGCATTTCGAAACATCTTCCGCAACAGCCGCCGCACCGTGATGACTCTGTTCATGGTGGGCGGAGGCGTCGCCGGACTGCTGCTCGTCGGCGGCTTCTTTGCCTTCATGTTCTGGGGCCTGCGCGAACACACCATCAATGGCGGCCTCGGCCACATCCAGATCTTTACCGCCGATCACTTCAATCGCGACGAGGTTCGCGTTCTCGACACCGGCATCGATAACTGGCGTCAGGTGGCCGCATCTGTCAAGACCGGCGGCCACGTGCGCGGCGTCGCTCCGCGCATCGAGTTCTACGGCATGGTCTCGAACGGCGACAAATCCTCGGTCTTCATGGGCAGCGCCGTCGATCCGGCCGCGGAAAACAGCCTTGGATTCATGACTCGTTTCGCTTCCGGCCGGGATCTCGACACCAAGCCGATCGGCGAGGTTGAAGCGCTCGTCGGAGCCGGCCTGGCCAAGTCGATGAATGTCAAAGTCGGCGATGGTTTGACCCTGCTGGCCATGACGTCCGACGGCGCACTGAACGGCGTCGATGTCGAGATCGTGGGCATAGTGGATTCCGGCGTGGCCGAGATCGATGCGCGCTATCTGCGCATCACGCTCGCCTCAGCGCAGCGCCTGCTGCAGAGCGACCGGGTTACGAACCTCGTGGTAGGTCTGGATAAGACTGAAAACACCGACCAGGTCGCGGCCGAACTCGCTCCCCGCCTGCGCGGCCTGCCGCAGCAGCTCGTCCTGAAGAAATGGATCGACCTGGCCACCTATTACAAACAGGTCCGCTCCCTCTTCAGCACTATCTTCGTTTTCCTGGGAGTTATCGTATTCTTCATGGTTCTCATGTCCACCGTCAACACGCTGCTCATGACCATGTTCGAGCGCACGCGCGAGATAGGCACGATGCTGGCCATGGGCACTCCCCGAGCATGGATTATCGCGCTGTTCATGCTTGAAGCCACGCTCATCGGCATCCTCGGAGCGCTGGTGGGCGTGGTGGCCGGGAATCTCCTCGGCTTCCTCCTGAACCACTCCGGCCTCTCGCTTCCGCCGCCTCCGGGAAACACCTTTCCCATGCCCTTCAAGGTTCTCCACGTGCCCAGCCTCATGATTGGTTCTTCTTTGCTGGTTATCGTCTCGCTGGCGCTGGCGTCCATCCTCCCGGCGATCCGCGCATCCCGGCTGCAAATTGCGGAGGCTCTCGCTCATGTCTAACATCGATCGCGTACTGCGCATCTACCTGCTGCTATTCCTCGCCGGCTTTCTCTTGACATGCGCGCTGGTTTGCCGCGCCGCAACCCCGGCAGCGCCCGACGCTGAAGCCCTGCTCAAGCGCTCCGACGTTTACCGCAACGGCTGGCCGTCTTATGTGCTGCGCGTCAAGATCACTAACTACGAATCCGGCAAGGCGGACGAGGAGAAGCTTTACGAAGTCTCGCAGAAGGGCACAGAGAAGACCTACGTCGAGTTCCTAAGCCCTCGCGAAAAGGGAGAGCACCTGCTCATGCTGGGCGACGATATGTGGGTCTATCTGCCCGACACCAGCCGCCCGGTGCGCATCACCCCGCTCGAACGGCTCTCCGGCGACGCCTCCAACGGCGACGTGGCCCGCACCAACTACGCCTCCGATTACACACCGGTCTATCTGCGTACCGAGAAGGTGGGCGCCGAAGATTGCTATGTTCTCGATCTCACCGCCAAGCGCAAGGGCGCTACTTACCAGCGAATACTCTACTGGCTGCGCGTTGAAGACGCGCGCCCGGTGAAGGCTGAGTTCTATCTCACCTCGGGCAAGCACATTAAGTCCGCCACCTTCGACGAGTACGCTTCGGTGGACGGCAGAGTCCAGCTTCGCCGTCTGACTTTGTACGACCAGATCCGCCATAACTCACACAGCGTGCTGGAATACTCCGGTATCGCCCCACGGGATTTGCCCGACAAACTCTTTTACCAGGGCCGGACGGACCGCTTTTGATTGGCCGCAACTGGCCTGACATCAATCTGACTAAACCACAAACCGCACGAAAGGAAACTGAGATGATGAGAACGCGCCTCAACTTCACAAGATTCGCCGTCAATTCCCTGCTCTGCTGCTCCCTGCTGACGGCCCCCGCCGGATGGCTTGCGGCACAGGCGCCTGCGGCCCCACTGCCCGCGGCAGCACCTGCCCCTGCGCCAGGAGCTGCACCGGCGCCGGCAGCAGTACCAGCGCCGGCGTCCACCACGGCGCCCGCGCCCGCTCAAGCCACGTCCACGCTCACCATCCGCATCACGGGAATCCGGGATGCAAAAGGGAAGATCGGCGTTGTTTTGTATCGCGACGGAAAAGGATTCCCGTCGGACGTCACATACGCCGTCGCCGCCAGACAAGGCGATATCGACCCGCAGACCCTGACCACCAAGGTCGTATTCGAGAAGCTCCCGCAGGGAGTTTACGCCGCGTCCGTGCTTCACGATGAAAACCTGACCGGAAAGATGGAGTTCGATGCCCAGGGAATGCCGCAGAGTGGCTACGGCATCTCAAACAATCCCGACACGACTCAGGGACCGCCTACCGCCGATGAGGCCAACTTCAAGGTAGACAAGCCGAAAGCCGCGATCGAAATCAAAATGGTCTATTGGCAATGAGCGCCTGATCTATCGGTGAAAGGTGACCGAGATGAAAGACAAGCGAGCGGCGATTGTGGGCGAAGAAGATAGCGGGAACGATTCCGGCTCATCGCGCGCCAAACACAGCGAGCCGGGGCGGTTGAGAAAACTCCGCGTTCCGGCCGCTCTGCTGCTGATCTTCTGGGCGGTGGCTATAACTCTGTGGCGGAGAACGGGAATGATATTCTTCCTCTTCGACATTGGTTACATCGGCACCTCGCTGGGCGTGGGAACCGGACTCTATGCTCTGCTGCCGCGCCGGAAGAGGCCCATCGGCCGCCGCCTGGCCCAGTTCCTGATCGGCGTTTATATGGTCGGGTTTCTAGGGTTGTTCGTTCTTCAGAACATGCAACTCGAAGGGCTGTTCTTTTTCCTGTGCACCGGCATTTTTTCGGGCGCCATCATTCATTACTCGATCGCCAAACTCTTCGGGCCGCTTATCTTCGGCCGCGGCTTCTGCGGATGGGCTTGCTGGACAGCGATGGTCCTCGACCTGCTGCCCTTCGATAGAAGCAAGGGCTGGGTTCCCGGTCCGTGGAAGTGGATGCGTTACGTTCACTTCGCGCTAACTCTGGGCCTGGTGGCGGCGCTGGTCTTCCTCTTTGGCTACCGGCCCTGGGGCATGGCCCCGCTGTATTGGCTGCTCGCCGGCAACCTGCTCTACTACGCCGCCGGAATCCCGCTGGCTTATCTGCTCAAGGATAACCGCGCCTTCTGCAAGTACCTGTGCCCGGTCCCGGTGCTGATGAAGCTGGGCTCGCGCTTCGCGCTCCTGAAGATATCCAGCGCGCGAGATAGCTGCAACCAGTGCATGGCCTGCGTAAAGGTCTGTCCCATGGATATCCGCATTCCCGATTACCTGGCGGCAGGCCAAAGAGTGCTCTCCACCGAATGCATCCTGTGCAACACCTGTGTCAGCGTGTGTCCCACAAGCTCCCTCGCTGTCTCCTTTGGCTTCGACGTCGGCGGACGCGAACGGCTGCAGCTGCGCCCTGTTATCAGATCCTGATGCCGGGTGCGCGAAACCTGCCGGATGCCGCAGCGGCCACTCTTTGCGGCTGGGGCGGAAGCCCAAATACCTCAACCGAGTTATTCAACGTGTTGGCAAGGGAAGTTACGCACAATGAAATATCTCCTCCTGATCCCGGCAATTCTCCTCCTCACCTGCCTGCAATTGGCGGCCCAGGACGCGCCGGCCCCGGACAAATCGAGCCAGGATAAGGCGAGCCAGGACAGCCCCGCCCAGGACGCGCCTCCGCCCGCGCCCCGCTATGATTTCCGTTACTCCTTCGCCGCCATCGACGATGCAACCTTCTATAGCAAACTGACTCCGCCGATCCCGCCGCCGGCTAGCCAGTTTCTAATCGCTCCTTCCGTCACGCTGTTTCAGAATCAGCTGCTCCTTGAGCCTTCTTTCACTCTTCGCTACCGGTCCAGCTGGACACTGGCGTCGAGCGTGGTGGGCCGGGCCGAAACATATCGAGGCTTATCCGCCGCGGACTTCAATCTCCCGCCGGGCAACATTCCCGCAACGGCTGCTCTTGACGCCGCCCTTGAGCCATTTACCGGTACGCGCACCCAGTTGCGCGTCAAGGAGACTTATGCCGGCCTCTCCGCCGGAGACTTCGACTTCATGCTGGGGCGGAGAATCGTGCGCTGGGGGACAGGCTACGCTTTCAGCCCGGCCGGCGTGCTCGACCCGCCGCGCGATCCCACCAATCCCACCGACCGGCTCAACCTATATGAAGGCCGCGACATGGTCAAGGGCGACTATGTTCACGGGCAACAGGCCTTCACCCTCGCCTGGTCAAGCGCCGCACTCGCGCCCGCCTCGGCAAACCTGCACGACACGACCGCCTTCCGGTATAACATTCTGGTGCATGGTTTCGACACAGCTTTGATTGCCGGCGACGACCGCGGCGGAGATGCCTTTGGCGGCCTCACCTTCACGCGCGTCTTCGGCCAGGCCTGGGAGTTGCACGGCGAGGCCGCCTGGCGCGAGCATGAAGCGGTGCTTCTCGGCGCCAAGTACACCGCCGGTTCCGGAGTTACTTTCATCGGCGAGTTCTACACCCCGCCCAATATCCCCTACTATCGGGACAGCACTGTCTCCCCTCTCGCCGGGCGCCAGAGTTATGCGTTTTTCACCGCCTACAAGAATCGCCTCTGGGAACTGCCCGGCTGGAAGCAATGGGACTTGTCCGCCGCAATGGTCGCCAATCTCAACGACCGCAGTTATGTCGCTATCTTCGACGCCAATCGGAGATTCGGCAAGCGCTTCTCTTCCTATCTGCACCTGGAGATTCCGGCGGGCAGCAGCACCTCGGATTACGGCGCCACGCCGTACACCGCATCCACTTCGGCAGGAGTCCGATTTCAGCTATGACACCACTAACTAATTCGGCCATGACCGATCCTTCCCCAAAGCCGGGACTGAACGAAGGCTTCACTTCAATGCTGTTCCGAGTAGTCTTGGCGGTTTGCGCGGTAGCGCTATTCGTTGTCGCGGTCTTGCTCTCACTGGGCCTCATTCGGCTGTCGGAGACCGGGAGCACTATCCTGACTGCCTTTGTCTACTCCATAACCATAGGCCTGCCTTCGGCGTTTCTTCTTAACTGGCTTGGCCATCGCTTTACCGACAGATACCCCCGCCTGGTCGTTCTGATGCATGCGCTGGCGCTGGTAGGCACGGCCACATTCGGCTGTCTCGCGGCCAGCTTCCTCTTGCAGGCCGCCGGGATTTTTCCCCGTGACATGTATTGGCAGCGATTCCGGGCAAACCTGCCTTTCTGCGCCGTCATCACGGTTGTCACCGGGCTCGCCATGGCAACCTACCATACGCTTCTCTACAGGCTCCAGGCCGCAACCATCGAGCTACGCACAAAGCAGGTCGAGCAGGAGCGAGCCTACAAGCTCCTCGCCGAAGCCCGCCTTTCCGCGCTCGAATCCCGCATCCATCCCCACTTTCTCTTCAACACGCTCAACTCCATCGCCGCGCTGATTCCAAGCAATCCGCAGTTGGCCGAAGATACCGTCGGCAAACTCGCCTCATTGCTTCGCTTCTCGCTGAACGCCAACCAGAGCGGCCTGGTTCCGCTCAACCAGGAACTCAAGGTGGTGCGCGACTATCTTGAGATCGAAAAGACCCGATTCGGCGCGCGCTTGAGTTATGAGATTGCCGTTCCCGAAGCTCTTCAGGACCTGAAAGTGCCTCCGCTGGCCCTTCAATCCCTGGTGGAGAATGCGGTCAAGCACGTGGTTGCGCAGCGCTCGCAGGGCGCCGCAATCCAAGTCGCCGCTTTGAAAGACTCCGGCCGCATCCGCCTCGAAGTCCTCGACGACGGGCCCGGCTTCTCGCTTGATGCCATTACGCCGGAACACGGCCTGGGCAATCTCATCGCGCGCCTGGAACTTCTCTTCGGCGGCGCGGGCCACCTGGAAGTAACTCGCGAAAACGGAAAGACGGCCGTTCGCCTGTCCTTTCCCGCATAATGGAAATGCCGATGGAAACCGCCCCGCTTCGCGCCTATCTCGTTGATGACGAACCGCTCGCCATCGAGCGGCTGACGCGGTTGCTCGCGAGCTTCGACGGCCTGCGCATCGCCGGCAGCGCCACCGATCCCGCGGCGGCGCTCGACTACCTGAACAATCTGGACAAGGAATCCGTCGACGTTCTGTTCCTCGACATTCAGATGCCCGTCCTGAACGGCTTCGACCTGCTTGCCCGCCTCCGCGAGCAGCCGTTTGTCATCTTCACCACCGCTTACGACGAATATGCGCTGCGAGCCTTCGAGGTCAACTCCATCGACTATCTCGTCAAGCCCATCGAGCCCGAGCAACTGGCGCGCGCGCTCAAGAAGCTCGACCGGCTTCGCCTGCCGGCCAGGGCGGACTGGCAGCGAAGCCCCGAGCTGCCGGCCCTGCTCAAGGAACTGGCGGCATCGCTGCGCCCCGACCGGGTCGATTATCCGCGCCGCATCGCCTCGCGCGTGGGCGAGCGCATCGCGCTTCTGGATCTGGATGCCGTAACTCACTTTGTAGCCCAGGACAAGCTGACTTACGCTTTGGTGAACGGGCGGCGGCACTGTGTGGATCAGACGATCGCCGAACTCAAACGGCGGCTCGATCCGGCGAAGTTTCTGCGCGTCCATCGCTCCGCGCTGGTGAATGTGGACTGGATCCACGAGGTAAACTCCTGGTTTGCCGGCAAGGTCATCCTCTCCCTCAAGGACGCCCAGCGCACGCAGATTCCCGTCGCCCGCGATCGCGTCCACGCGTTGAAGTCGCGCCTGGGAATCTAGGTCTCCGGCCGCCTGGTCTTGTACCGGTCTGGGTGCCCCACCTTCGGCGCGTTTTTGTTGTTGCGCCTAAGGTGGGAAACACGAATTCATGCGGTCGGAGACCTAGGCTTCCGGCTGCGTGATTGAACAATGCTGTATGGGGCGGGGCTGTTTGCGGGCGGCCTTCGGCTTGCGGAAATGCCTCCCGGCCTTGGCTCCGCGCCACTGAGAACGTTGGCCCTGCCGCACCGGCGGCAATCGCCATCGCGCCGGGCCGGATCGATAGAATTGCCGCGCCAAAGCACAATCCGTGACAGGCGGCCTCAGATCGCGATACCCTGTTGGGTATGCGCACGGCGCAAACGAAGGAGTTCCTCTAACCTGATGCCCATCCAAACCACCTCCAAAATCTGGCACAACGGCGCCCTGATTCCCTGGGAGAAGGCCACCATCCACGTCATGAGCCATGTGATCCACTACGGCTCCAGTGTCTTTGAGGGAATTCGCTGCTATGCGCAGCCGCACGGCTCGGCCGTGTTCAGGCTGCCCGAGCACATGCAGCGGCTTCTCGACTCGGCCAAGATCTACCGCATGGAGCTGCCCTTCACGCTGGAAGAGCTCTGCGCAGGCGTGGTGGATTTGATTGAAGCCAATGGCGTTACGCCTTGCTATATCCGTCCCATCGCGCTGCGCGGCTACGGCGAAATCGGCGTCAGCCCCACGGGCACGCCGGTTGAGGTCTACATCGCCAACTTCCCCTGGGGCAAGTACATCGCCGGCCACGGCGGCGCGGACGTCTGCATCTCCAGTTGGCAACGCCTGGCTCCCAACACGCTGCCCTCCCTGGCCAAAGCGGGCGCCAACTACATGAACTCCCAGCTGATTCAAATGGAGGCCGTGATCAACGGTTACCAGGAGGGCATCGCGCTGGACGTGAACGGGCTGGTCAGCGAAGGCTCCGGCGAGAACATCTTCGTGGTCCGCAACGGCGTCCTGTTTACTCCGCCGCTGGCCAACTCCGCGCTCTCCGGCATCACCCGCGACAGCGTGCTCACCATCGCCCGCCACCTGGGCCTCACCGTGACGGAGCAGGCGCTGCCCCGCGAGCTGCTCTACATCGCCGACGAAGTCTTTTTCACCGGCACCGCCGCCGAAGTCTCGCCCATCCGCTCCATCGACCGCATTGTCATCGGCGACGGAAAGACCGGCGAAATCACCAGGAAGATCGCCGACGAGTTCTTCGGCATCGCCAACGGCCTGAAGCCCGACCGTTTCGGCTGGCTCACCCCGGTCAAAGTCAGCGCCAGTGAGCCGGTAACCGCATAGCTCGGAAGAGCCTGGGTGCCCATCCTTTGCGCTGTCATCCTGAGCGACCTGACCCCTGAGCTTGTCGAAGGGGAAGGGAGTCGAAGGACCCGCGTCTTGCTCCCTTGCGCCGAACCTGGCGAGACGGAAGCGGCGCTTCGAATCGGCGAGTGTATCGGCGCTTACCGGTACGAATTCATGGCCTTCGACTCCACGGTCGCTTGGCGGGCTGCCTCCGGTCGCGATCTTGCCTCGTTTTGGCGCGCCTCTAACAGTTGAACCTCGGCACTGACAACGTTGCATACACGGGGTTCTTGCCGGCGGCGTGGACGAGGTCGAGGAGGCTATGCACGAGCAATAGGCCAGGCGGCCAGTTGTTCCGTCCGAAGTTCTACTGTGTCGCCCACTCCACAAGCTCAACGCGGCGGTTCTTGGCCCGGCCCTCTTCGGTTTTGTTGGTGGCCACAGGCGCATACGGTCCGTTGCCAAAGGCCGTGAGCCGGGCGGCGGCGATGTGGTATTGGCCGGTAAGCGCAGCGACAACAGCCTGGGCGCGCGCCTGCGAGAGCTTCATGTTCGAGGCAAGTTCGCCCACCATGTCTGTGTGGCCCACGACCAGGATCTTGAGCCCGGGCCGCTGGTTGAGCAGCTTGGCTATCTCGTCGAGCGCAGGTTTGGACTCGGGCTTCAGGTCGGACTTGGCCGTATCGAATTGAATGCCGTAGATAGCGAAACTGCCGTTGGCGGCGAGGCCGCTGCCGATAGCCGCAGCGGTGACGGCCACGTCCTGTTGCATGGCCTGACGCTCAATAATGGTCAGCATGTAGAGCTTGTCAGCGCTGCTGTAGGCGTCAACGTAGATCCACGTCTCGGTGGAGCCCTTAGAGAAGCGAAGGGTAGTCTCGCGACGGTTGTCCTCTGCAAACTCCCATAGCGTCTGCCCGCCGGCTGCGCGCACAGCGTTTTGGAAGTTGCGGACGATCTGCAGTGCGCTGGCCGCGGTGACATCGTCCTTGGGCTGGTAACGGTAGGTGTACTTGTGACCTTCGACTTCGGTCGTTTTTTCGGTCTTACCCTCGGTCACATTGAACTGGTAGGAGTCGAACTGGGACTCCCCGCATTCGCGGATATAGTAGCCGGGCATGCGGTTGATGCCGGGGTAGTCTTTGCAGTTTTCAGCGTCGTCCTGGGAACGGGCTAAAGGAACAAGAGCGAGGACAGCTATGAGCGCGACGGCGGCGCGCATGAGAACAGACATGAACGGCTCCTTTCGTTCGGACCTCCAGGGGCAACCGAGTGCCCGAACGGCCCAATTATACGCCTGTAATCCGCGTGTTTCCCCAAAAAAATCTCTTGCGGTTCGACGCTGAAGAGTCTTATAATCCGTAGCCAAACCCGGAAACTACAACCGAAACCCTGGGTAAGACTCCCTCTCGGCTGGCGCGTTGCTTCGCGGCGGCGCCGCTCTTCTGTGAAATGCAGCAGACAATCGATTCAGCGTCAGAGCGGTCTGCTGGCACGGCGAATAACGTTGCTGAAAGCAGGACCGCTATCAAGAAAGAAGGAGAGTAACCAATGTTATTGCGAATTTGTTCAGTTGGCTTGGCTTTATTGCTGACACTCGCGGCTCACATAGACGCGAAGGGCCAGACAAACACGAAGACGATGAGGGACGATAAAGGCAAATGCACAGCTTCCGTCCCCGCCACGATGACTGTGATCATGCCGTGGATGGCCAAAGGGCCGGGCGATCCGTTGATGGTCATGATCGATTATGACGGCAACCCGTACAAGGTGCTGAGCGCCGCCGAAATCAACGAGAATCACTACTCGCAGGCGCTCGAGAACTCAGCCACGCGCCAGATCCTCGAGAAGGCGGCAAACGCCCCGGGTGCGCCTGCCGGCCAGCGTGTCTTCCATGTATATGTGCCGGCTCCAGTGGGTAGCTGTCACTTGTCGATCTCAATCAAAGCGCCGGGGAACGAGGCCACGGTGAAGCAGATTGCGGCAACTCTTGCGCCTGTGAAATGAGGCGCCCCGGGCTATCGCCCCGGCTCGTCAAAGCAAGCGCGCGATCAGTGTACCGCAGGGCTCATTCCGGCTCATCACGGAGGGCCCCGGCGACGTGTGGAATGGTAGCACTGCTGAAATTCGCATAGAGCCGTACCCATGCCCGTGAACGCCTCTATCCCGGCACCTTCGATCCGCCCACCAACGGCCATGTCGACCTGATCCAACGCGGTGCAAAGCTCTTCGATTACCTCACGCATGGCGCGGGAAACGACCACCCCGACAAAGCGAACCGTGTCGAGGTATTTCTCCATATCGAGAACAAAGTTTCCGCCTTTGTCGAAGTCCCATTGGTCGAAAACAATCGCGAGAGTACGACTTCCGAAGGGCACTTCCTCGATTCTCTCGGCAAGCATTTCTACCCATGGCTTGTCGGCTCCGTTGTGACATAGAAAGAGGTCTTTCTCTGTGGAGGGAATTGACTTGAAGCCCAGACTCGCCTGACCTGACATTTATTGCAACTGTAGTGCAAGAAAGCATCGTCCAGCGCAGTTTCTCGACGATTTACACTGAGCTCGACCCAAAGACTTCAATCAACCAGCCTTATGGGTTACGCTTCAGTGTTCAGCAATCCTCCTTTTTCAGGGGTCGAATGGGGAATATGATCACAGCAGCCAAGTCCAGCAAAAGACAGCCGCGCACGAAGAAAGCCGACCAGCCTACGGTCACCACCTTCGCATTCCCCACTATGGCGGAGGAGCACCTTGACATCCCCACATTGGAGACGTGGCTGGGCCGGCCCTTCGCTGACTTGGATCAGTCCTCAAATGTCGCCTTCCCGTAAGCTCTTGGCCGTGCAGCCCCGGCAAACCGCTCCGCTCCCCGCCGGCGTTGGCCGTCCCCACCCTATCGGGAACCTGCGGGAATGCCAGCGCCGGCAGCTCGAACGGACTGTTCACCTCAAATTGACATATTGTCCAGTCCCGCCGTTGCTATCATCCAGTCAAGAAACCGCGGCCGCGCCTCTCGAATGCCCTGCTTGCCTCCCTCGTCGCCCTCATTCTTGCAGTTTTTCTGCCCGCTGCTGCGCCGGCGCAGGCCTATGTGGGCCGTCCCAAGCTGATCGTCATCGTGGTCATCGACCAGTTTCGCGGAGACTACCTGAACCGCGACCGCGTCGAGTTCAAGGGCCGCGGCTTCCGGCTCTTCACCGAGGAAGGCGCATGGTTCACCGATTGCTACTTCGACTACGCCAACACCAAGACCGCGCCCGGCCACGCCACCATCGGGACCGGCGCCTACACCGACGGCCACGGCATTGAGGCCAACGACTTCTGGGACGCTTCGCGCTCCTGGGATCACAAGGTGAGTTCGGTCGAGGATGAGCGCTACCAGCTGGTCGATCTGCCGGCAACTGCCATCCCCGCCAACCAGCCCGGCGCGCCAGATACGGCGCTCAAGTACGTCATTGGCGCCTCGCCGCGCAACCTGCGCGCCACCACGCTGGGCGACGAGCTCCGGCTGGCCACCAACGGACGATCGCGCGTCTACGGAATCTCGCTCAAGGACCGCGCCGCCATTCTGCCCGCCGGCCAGGCAGCCAACGGCGCCTTCTGGATCGACAACTCCAGCGGCCAGTTCACCACCTCCACCTATTACATGGAGCACCTGCCGGAGTGGGCGCGGGCCTTCAATTCCAGCGGTCGCGCGGCCGAGGCTGCGCGCGAAGCCATGGTCGAGGGAACCACGCAGTTCTACGAGCTGGTGGGCAGAACCCCAGCCGCCAACCGCTATGAGCTGGACTTTGCCGAGGCGCTGATCACGGGCGAAAAGCTCGGCCAGAATGGCGTTACAGACCTGGTCGTTGTTTCGCTTTCGGCCAACGACATTCAGGGCCATCAGTTCGGTCCCGACTCGGACTCCGAGGAGCAGATGATCCTCAGCCTGGATCGCGACCTGGACGCCTTCAATAACTGGCTCGACCGGACCGTGGGTCTCCAGAACGTCTGGCTGGCTCTCTCAGCCGACCATGGCATTCCGCCCATTCCCGCCGACGCCGCCAAGCTGGGCATCGACTCGGCCGTCGTCGATCTGGACCAGCTCTACGCAAACCTGAATGCGGAGCTCAACGAGCGCTACTCGCCGGGCAAGGAGTTGCAGTACATCTTGCCCGGTCCCGACCTGCCCTACATCGTGCTCGACCGCCGGGCATTCGAGAAGGCCAAAGTAGACGAGAAGGCCGCTGAAGACGCCGTCGCCGGGCTTCTATCCGAGGCCATCGTCCCTCCCGTCCCGCAACCGCCCCCGGTTACCCAGGCCATGCTTCCTCCCCAAACCGTCCTTCCGCCGCCCGCGCAGCATCGGCTTCCGCCCCTGCCACAGCTCACCGGGGTCTATACGCGCCTGGAGCTGGCCCATAGCCAGTTGCCGCCCTCGGAGTGGGGCCGGCTGCTGGCCCACAGCTACGCCGACCACGGCAACTGGTACGTGATGCTGGTGCTGGGCGCCTACCAGATGGAGGACCTCCACGGCTCCATCGGAACCACCCACTTCAGCCCCTGGTCCTACGACCGCCACGTGCCGCTGGCCTTCTACGGCGCGCCCTTTGCACCGGGCGAGTATCATGGACGAGTAGCCCCAGTGGATATGGCGGCCACGCTGGCATCGCTGGCGGGCATCAATCAGCCGTCGGCGGCAGTGGGCCGCGTGCTCACCGAGGCCATCAAGCCAAGCTACTCAGCCGGCGCGCGGTAGGGATCTCATCGTCAGGACGGTCAGGTCGCCAGGCGCAAACCGGCGGCGCGGATAACTGACCACCGGTCACTGATCACTGACGACTGACCCAAAGGAAGATTGCCGCAAGTGAAACCCGACATGAGAGTCTCGTTGGCCGGCCTGGAACTGGTCAACCCGGTCATCGCCGCCAGCGGCACCTTCGGCTATGGCATCGAATTTGAGGAGATCGTCTCGCTGGAGCGCATCGGCGCCTTCGTCACCAAGGGCATCTCGCTGGAGCCGATGCCCGGCAATGCTCCTCCGCGCATCGTCCAGACCGCCTCCGGCATGATCAACGCCATCGGACTTCAGAACGTGGGCGTCCAGGACTTTGTCAGTCGCAAGCTGCCTCCGCTCAAGCGCTATCCCCTCTGCAAGGTCTTCGTCAATGTCTTCGGCTCCACGGTGGGCGAGTACCTGGGCGTCATCGAGCGGCTCAATCAGGCCGAAGGAATCGCGGCCTACGAGCTGAACGTCTCCTGTCCCAACGTTCACGCCGGAGGCCTGGCCTTCGGTTCCGATTTCGGCGCGCTCGAATACCTGGTCGGCAAGGCCAAGGCCGTTTCCAAGCGGCCGCTTATCGTCAAGCTCTCGCCCAACGTGACCTCGATCGCGCAGATGGCCAGGATCGCCGCCCACGCCGGCGCCGACGCCCTCAGCCTGATCAATACCTTCGTGGCCATCTCCATCGACGCGGAGACCCGCAAGCCCCGCCTGGCCAACATCACCGGCGGTCTCTCGGGGCCGGCCATCAAGCCCATCGCCCTGCGCATGGTCTACGAAGCGGCGCGCGCCGTCAAGATTCCTATCCTGGGCATGGGCGGCATCGTCACCCCGGAGGACGCCGTCGAATTCCTGCTCGCCGGCGCTACCGCCGTCCAGGTAGGCACGGCCAGCTTCGCCGATCCGCGAGCCTGCGAACGGCTGGCGCACGGCCTGGAATCCTGGTGCCGCGGCCACGGAGTCGAGAAGGTGTCGAGCCTCACCGGCGCGCTGGAGATTCCGCAGGCGTGAGGCGGGGTAACTTGGAAACCAGGTGACGGTTTGCGTCCCATCCGATGCATCGGCGCGGATCTCCCGTCACAGCTTCCCAGTGGATCGCGCCGGGGTGTATAAGATACTTGCCAATTCGCCTGGGAGCGTCCGTTGCGGCGCAATGTCTCTTCCGCAAGCCGCCGGGCGAACTCGCTTCGGGCCAACCCAGCCTTAGGGAGGATCTTCGCCATGAACTTCCGGGCAACCGCCGCATTCGCTCTCATGACCCTTCCCTTTTCCTTTGTTGCGCAGACCGCGCCCAGCGGGATGACGCCGCCGCGAAGCTGGGTGGACAAGGACACCGGACATCGCGTCTGGCGACTCAGCGACGAGCCCAACTCGGGCGGATTCTATTTCAATGTGAATGCCTTCACTCCGGACGGCAAGCAGATGGTCTATACCGCGCCGGACGGCATTCATGTGCTGGACCTGGCGACGCGCGCGACCAGGCTGTTGGTGGCCAACCCGCCGCGCCCGGAGGGTGGGAGTGAAGCCGGCGCGCGCGGGTTCATGCCCGGCATGGTGCACGCGGTGGTGGTGGGGCATAAGACCAACAGCGTCTTTTTTACCAGGACCGATGCGGCGACGGGCGTGACCGCGGTGTACAAGGCAGACACCGACACCGGTGCGATCCGCAAGCTGGTGGACTTGCCGGCTAAGCGGAACATAGTCAGCGTCAACGCCGACGAGACGCTGGCTGCCGGAACCTATATCGTGGGCGACGCGGCGGGCAGGGAGTACGGCTCGAACCTGCCGGCGCGGCCGCAAGCGGCGGGCTCAGCGGACAACCGCGCCGCCGGCGAGGCCGAGGGACCGCATTTTCAGCCCGCCAACAAGGGCGAGATGATGGAGCAGCGGCTGGCGGCGCGGCTGCCCCTGGTGCTGTTTACCATCCGCCTGGAGCCGGGGCCGAACGGCCAAAAGCCGGGTGCCATCAGGACGCTGTTGCACTCCACCGACTGGGTGAACCACCTGCTCTTCTCGCCCAGCGATCCCACCCTGCTCATGTATTGCCACGAAGGGCCGTGGCAGAAGGTGGACCGCATCTGGATGATCCGCACCGACGGCACCGGCAACCGGCTCATCCACAAGCGGACCATGCTCAACGAGATCGCCGGCCACGAGTTCTGGGGGCTGGACGGCGAAACCGTGTGGTACGACTGGCAGTACCCCAAGGGCGAGGACTTCTTCCTGGCGGGCTATAACCTGAAGACCGGGCAGCGCACCGCCTATCACATGCAGCGCGACGAGTGGTCGATTCACTTCAACGTTACCCGCGATCTTTCGCTCTTCTGCGGCGACGGCGGCGATCCGGGGCAGGTGGCCCGGGCCCTCGACGGCGAGTGGATCGAGCTCTTCCATCCGCAGTTGTTCGAGGGCGGCAAGGGCGCGCTGAACGAGCCGAAGTTCTGGCAGCCAGGCGTCTTCCACTCCGAGCGCCTGGTCAACATGTCGCACCATTACTATCGCCAGGAGCCCAATGTGCGCTTCTCGCCGGATAAGTCGCTGGTCATCTTCACCAGCAATATGTTCGGGCCGAGCTACGTCTTTGGCGTCGAAGTAGCCAAGGCCGGCAATCCACCCGCCGGCGAAGTTGTGTCCACGCCCGAGCTGGCGCGCAAGTTCAACCCCACGGAGCCTCCCAGCAGCAAGGGCCCCATAATGCCGCGCCCGCGTCCGATGAACTGATCAGCCTATCTTCCGGTGCTGCAATCCCAGGTCCCGAGATCGGGACCTGGGATTCCAGTATTCTGAGTCTGAACTTCGCATTCCAAAAATACTGTCATCCTGAGCGGAGCTTGGCCCTTCTTTGCGCCCAACGCGGTCGAAGGACCTGCGGTTGCTTTTTGTAGTTTTTCAATGACCTTTAGATTCGCCACACCAGGCTTGAATCGGCAATAGGCGTGAATTGTGCAGGATCGGATCCCCGATCCGGCGACCTGCCCGGCCGCCGCCAGCGCTCGTGCAGCAGGCCCGGCACGGAGCCGCGTCCTGCTCCGGGCCAGGGTTCACAGTCTTTTTACTCGGCCTTCGCCCGGAACCCCGCATACGTCAGGTAAGCGCCCAACGCGAAAAAGAGCGCCGTATACCCGTAGTAGAGCCGCGCCAGGTGGAACACCTGCAGGTACATCGCAATCATTCCGGCCGGTAACAGCAGCAGCAGCATGCTCTTAACCAGCGCCGCCCAGCCCACCAGCGTCACGATCACGCGCAGCGCTCCTCCCGACCAGTAATTGTGCCCCAAAATCATCGCCAGCCCCAGAATCAGCGCGAATATCCCCGTCAGATAGATCGCCACTGGGCTCCGCACAAAGGCCGTAAACAAATCGAGAGTTTCTTGTCTGCGAAGCAGCATCGCAACGGCAAGAACAAGGCAATAGAGCCCAGCCAGTCTGCCCAGAAACACGGTCCGTAACGTCATGGCATCCCCCTTCCATCCTGATTTCACATCTGCATCTCAGCCTGGATTTCCATTTTGCTTTCCCGGCCACAAGAGCATATACCTCAAGTGCCCGGCTCGCCATCCCTATTCGCATTTCGTCCAAGGCCGGAGCCGAAGCGCGCCCGGCTGGGCCGTTGCCGGGACAAAAAAGCAATGACTTGTCCCACTCCGCTGCGATTTCTCGGACACTTCTCCCTCAACCTCCTCGGCGGATTCAAGGTGCAAGTGCAACATTTCCCAAACAGGAGATAGTTGCATATGGCGAAGAGCTACCAGCACCTTGATCTTCAGGAACGTGCTTTGATTGAGACCCAGTTGGCGTTTGGCATGA
>Ga0326727_10012918_pt1 | contig 18819 bp, 18 predicted proteins | sample MB2enrmetagenome_FD_207643 | JGI IMG/M metagenome (GOLD analysis project Ga0326727, IMG submission 207643) | Lab enriched peat soil microbial communities from McLean, Ithaca, NY, United States - MB29MY | ecosystem: Environmental > Terrestrial > Soil > Wetlands > Peat | place: USA: New York...
ATTGTCGTGGTTTACCAGCGTCACTCCCGTATCTACGAGTGAGGGCATCGGAGACACCGGACTGCCCATCCAGTTCCGATCCAGGTTTCCTAGTTTGACCTGGTTCAGGTCAGCCATCATGCGTAATCCAACATAGGCCATGGTGAAGGGCTTCTGAGCGATGGTGGCGCTGATGAAGCCTTTCTTGATCCAGTCCAACGTGCGTGGATCTGCATCCATCGAGACAACCAGCTTTCCTGAGACATTCATGGTGCTAAGCACTTCCGCGATCTCCGGGCAGGCGATGGCTTCCAGGCAAAGGAGCGCGTCCACTTTGGCTGCGCTCTTCGTGAGAATCTCTTTCGCTGTGTCGCGAACGACTTGTGGATCTCCCTTCATATCCACCAGCTGCGTGACTTTCAACCCGGGATGCGAAGAGACTGTCTCGTTCAATCCGCGCAGCCTCTCCACCAGATTCAATTGATCGGGCAGCGTGAAAACGACTAGGTTGCCCTTACCGTTCAGCGTGCTCGCAACGATGGCTCCCATGCTGAGCCCCGCCTTGTAGTTGTCTGTACCAATAAACACAAGGCGTTTGCTGGATTCCGCATCCGAGTCGATGGTGAACACGGGGACTCCCCGTTCGATGGCGCTGTCGATATCGGCACGCATTAGGCGGCGATCGCCCACTGAAATTAGAATACCCGCCGGGTCCGTCGAGAGAGCACGCTGGAACGCTTCATGTTGCAGACGTGGCTGGTAAGTGTCCGGTCCGATGAGTTCGGCTTTCACATGTAGCTGAGACGCCGCACTTTCCAGCCCGGCGGCGGCCGATTGCCAGTAAGGGATCTTGACGTTAGTCGCGATCAGATAGTAAGTAGCTTGAGAAACCTGAGGGGCGGGGCCACAACTCCCCGAAAGAATGAGCACGGGGATCGAGAGTGCCAGGAACAGTCTGCTTTGCGGTTGCATGAGAGGGCATTGACTTCCTTTCGTGCGGAAGTATATCGAGGAATGAACCCCGCTCGCAATGCATTGAGGCCGGTTGTCAACAGCGGCCGGCGTTGGTGGATGTGATTTTGCATACATAACCCAATCGGCTTCTTTGCACACGGAGTCGCGATTTCCCAGCTTTGTAGTGAATGTGTACGGCAGCCCACTTAGTCCTTGCCGGGGCTTTGGGGAATAGCGTATGTCCGTCTAGTCAGGCACACTGAGGGCGAGGTAAGGAATTTGAAGCTGAAGCTTGTTATTCCCGCGCTACTCGCGTTGACGAGTAGTCTGGTCGCAGGTCCGTCGAAAATAGCACAGGACCTTTCCGTTCTCGGTACTGGAAACGTGGATGTGATCATCCGGTTTCGAGTCATTCCCGGCTCGCCCGAAACCAACAAGGTAGTCAGGGCCGGCGGCTATTTGAAGCGCGTGCTTCGATCGTCCCGAGCGGGTCTGTTTAGCGTGCCACGGTCTGCTTTGCTGCGGATAGCGGCCGATCCGGAAGTGATCTATCTTTCGCCCGACCGCGGCATGCACGCCAAGCTGGAATACGCTGAGCCAACCACCAATGCGAATCTAGCGTTCCTTCAGGGAGTGATTGGGACCGGCGTAACCGTGGCGGTGATTGACAGCGGCATCACGTCGCACGATGATTTGGGCGGAGCAACCGGTTCCCGGATCTTGTTTGCGCAGAGCTTCGTCCCGGGCGACACCACCACGGACGATGCGTATGGGCATGGTACGCACGTGGCGGGGATTATCGCGGGGAACGCGACGGATTCGACGGGCAGTCAGTACACCAATACCTTCCTGGGGATTGCGCCCGGCGCAAACCTGGTCAACCTGCGCGTGCTGGATGAAAACGGACAAGGGTCGGACAGCGCTGTGATTGCAGCCATCGACGAAGCAGTCGCTCTGCAGAGCGTTTATAACATTCGGGTGATCAACCTGTCGCTGGGGCGGGAAGTATACGAGAGCTACCGGCTGGACCCACTCTGCATTGCTGTCGAAACGGCATACCAGGCCGGCATTACGGTGGTTGTTGCGGCAGGGAACGAAGGCCGTGATAATAGCGTCGGCAACGACGGGTATGGAACGATCGCCGCACCTGCGAATGATCCGTTTGTGATCACTGTTGGGGCCATGAAAGACAACGGCACGATTGACCGATCCGACGACACGATCGCCAGCTACAGTTCGAAGGGACCCACCCCGGTTGACCAGGTGGTAAAGCCGGATCTGGTGGCGCCCGGGAATCTGATTATTTCGGCCCTATCGAGCATCAACCCTACACTGGCGCAATCTCCGGCAACTGCCGTCGCACTGAGCTTTTACGAGAATGGCGCGGCGCCGGGTAACTCGGCCAGCTATTACCAACTCAGTGGAACCAGCATGGCGGCGCCTATGGTAAGCGGAACCGTTGCCCTCATGTTGCAGAGCGATTCAAGCTTGACGCCGGACGTGATCAAAGCACGGTTAATGCTAACGGCCAGTAAGACCTTCCCAGTCTCCAGTTCCGTTACCGATGCGACCAGCGGGATAACATACGTAAGCTACTACGACATCTTCACTGTGGGGGCAGGGTATCTCGATTCCTGGGCCGCGATCAACTCTTCAGCTACGGGTTCGGGTTCCGCAGCTTCTCCATCGGTGATACCTGTCGGGCAGGGTCAGGCTCAGTTTGCCAGCCCGGCTTTACCTGACGGCCAGAGTTCGATTTGGGGTTCCACGTCAATATGGGGCTCAACCTCCATCTGGGGTTCAACCTCAATTTGGGGTTCCACGTCCATCTGGGGTTCAACCTCGATCTGGGGTTCCACGTCAATATGGGGCTCATGGTCACCCGCGGCGCAGAGCTCAATCTGGGGATCCACTTCGATATGGGGCTCAAATGCGGCCAGTGACGACGCTCAAAGTCTCGCAATTTCGCTTCACGGGGAATAAAGGACGCCTGGAATGTCCGGAGCGTGCAGTGCCGGACATTCCGCGAGGTGCGTATTCACCCCGAACGCGCTAATATGAAGACAGTCGTTCTGTTATGGGGATAACTTCCGACTGTTCCTCGCCGAACAGTCTTCTTGCAGGAAAGCAATTCGCCCTCGTCAGTTACCTGCCTGACCCACTGGCACAGTTTCTGGACGATCTCCGCCTGGAGTTGGTACCGGATTGCAGTCCGCGTGCCCACGTCACCATTCTTCCCCCGCGTCGCATACTGGGAACCCCGGAAGGGGCGTTTGAAGAAATCCAGGAGATGGCAAGGCACTTCAACCGATTCAAGCTTCGCTTGGGCGAGATTACTCAATTCCCTATCTCACATGTGGTTTACATTGAGATTGCCGGTGGACGGGAGAAACTGCTGGAAATGTACCGCGCGATGAACTCAGGTATGCTGCGCTTCCAGGAGGCTTATCCATACTGTCCGCACATTACGCTGGCCCAGCGGATCCCTCCGGAAGAAGCCCAGTCGGCGGTGGAAAAGGCCCGCAGCGCATGGAAAGCCTGCCAGTTCTCGCGGTCGTTCCCGGTGGAGACGCTACACTTCGTCGAGAGTGATGATGGAAAGTGCTGGCGTGACCTCGGTGAAATCTCCCTGGACTCTCCCTCGCATTTTTCCGGACCCCCTGCCGGCGCGCCTACTCGAACAAACCCGGCTGCGCCGCTGTGTCGGGTTTAGCCCGTTTCGAAGCTGCCTTCCTGAGGGGGCTGCCTACCACTCCCAGCACCTGAATGGAATCGAGCGCCTCCCTCGGAACAAAGATGCGCTGATGGTTGGCATACGGTTCGGGTGGCGTCACGGTATAGCCCCATGGATCCAGTTGCAATAGGTTATTGGGAAGCACGCCGTCCAGGATTTCGCCATCGCGGAACTTCATTCGGATCCAAAGGCCCTCCATTTTGGGGCGCGTCTGAAAAACGCCGCCTTCCAGCGGCTCCCGGGAATTGTCGAATTCCTTGACGAAACAGACGAACTTGATTTCACCATAGGAGACCAAAGTGATTTGGCCGTCTTGCTTCAGCAACTCGACGCCGGTGGGTTGCTGATACGTCAGCGTACTCACGAAGCCCGACAGCGATTCGCGGTCGAAACGGCGAACTACGACTTTCTTGGTTGAGGAAGATGCCAAACTGACCCTTAAGATGCCGCTTTTGTTTCAAACATTTGCGCCGACATTGTATCATTAAGTTCACAGAATGCCGCCTACGGCACCCTTACGAACCGGCCCCGGCTCTGGCTCTCTACAGACTGCCCAGAAGGCCTATCTCCATTTCTGTCGCATCGAAAAAGGCTTAGCCGCGAATTCGCTTTCAGCTTACGCGGCCGATCTTTCGCGTTTTGAATCATTTGCAGGCGATAACCTCAAGCAAAGTAGTAGCATAGAATCCGTGCATGCCTATCTCAGTAGTTTATACGACTCGGGCCTGGGAAGCCGTTCCGTCGCCCGACAGTTGACGACTCTCCGAGGCTTTTTTCAGTTCTTGCTCGGCGAGGGCCGGATCTCCCACGACCCGACGGAAAACATGGAGTCACCCAAGATATGGTCGGCTATCCCCAAGTTTCTCGGCAGCGCCCAGATCAACTCCCTGCTGGATGCGCCCGATTGTACAACACCGCAAGGGTCCCGTGATCGCGCGATGTTGCAGTTGTTGTACGCTACTGGATTGCGGGTTTCTGAGCTCTGTGCGGTTCGTCTGGTAGACTTGGACTGCCAAGCCGGGGTGATTACGGTGATTGGCAAGGGTAACAAGCAGCGCCTGATACCGGTGGGGTCGCACGCGTTGCGCGCCATCGGCGACTATCTGGGCTGCGGTCGGCCGAAGCTCTTGAAACAACGTCCATGCCCCTATCTTTTTGTGACGGCAAGGGGTTCTCGCATGACGCGGCAGTCTTTCTGGAAGCTGATTACGGGATACGGCAAGCAAATCGGAGTTTTTCATCATCTCAGCCCGCACGTGTTGAGGCATAGTTTTGCCACGCACCTGCTGGAGGGGGGCGCGGATCTGCGCAGCGTGCAGACCATGCTCGGGCACGCCGACATCGGCACTACACAAATCTACACACACGTGATGCGATCAAGGCTTCGTAGCCAGGTTGACCAGCATCACCCCAGGTCTTAGGAATTCATGAGCGATTACATGTACCTGCTCGAAAGTCTCGTTAACCAAGAGCAGAACCGTCTGTTAACAGAAGTGCAGTCCGTCGCAGCCGAGGCGGGTGTCGCGATTTACCTCACCGGTGGCGCGATGCGGGATATGCTGGGAGGCTTTCCGATCACTGATCTGGACTTCACGTTTGAGGAGCATGCGCCCGCAAAACTGGCAAAGCTGGTGTCGAAGCGGTTGCCGGACGCGGAGTTTGAAGAAAACGCCGTCTCCAAGACGGTGGAGATCAGGATGCCCGGCGGGGCCACAGGATCGCTCCGCATGGCCCACATCGAGACGCCGGCGAAAGGCGGCGGCACTCCAAAGGTAAAGGCCGCGCACTTGCTGGACGACCTCCGTCATCGCGATTTCACCGTGAACGCCATCGCGATCTCATTGGCTAAGGCGTCGCGAGGACTCATCCGAGACCCCATGAACGGGCAATCGGACCTGCATAATCGCGAGATCCGCTTATGTTATCCGGCGGCGTTTCTCGATGATCCTCTCCGGTTGCTTCGCACGGTTCGGCTCCGGCATCGTCTGAATTTCCAGATCGAGGAACGAACCGAGCGTTATTTCAATTCCGCGATGGAATCCGGAGCAGCCGCCGAGCTGGGGATCGCTGATTGGCGGCGCGAACTGGAGATGATCGCCGATGAGAACCAGCCTTCCGAAATATTGCGCGAACTCGACACCCGCCATCTGCTTCCGGTGCCGGGGGAGACATTGAATCTGGAGGGACTGGCGAAGTTCGAGAAGCTGCGGCGCATGCTTCCCGGACGCGGTTCCTACTGGCCTCTGTTTCTGCATGTGCTGGTTGAAGAAACCAAGCCCAAGGATCGCGCCAAGTTTGCGTCCTTGTTTGGGTTGAAGCCAGCCGAGCTGGAAGAGGGAAAGAAGCTGAAGCCGCAAGTGACCAAACTTGCCACGGCGCTGAAGGCTCCGGCCGTCCGCCGGCCATCGCATATCTACAACACCATCAATCCCGCGCCTTCCAGCGTGATTCTCTACCTGCTGTATGAGTCTGACCAGCGATTGATTCAAGACCGGCTGCGGAACTATCTGGAGAAGTATCTGCCGGAAGCTGGAGAGATTACAGACGCTCAGGTGGAAGCCACCGGCGCGAAGCCGGGAACGGCGCAATTCGCACGAGCCCGGGCCACCCTGATTGCGGCGAAGTTGAACGAGCCGCCGCCACCCCCGCCCTTACCGCCCGCTGGGCCCATCGGAGCTTCCAACGCTCCCAGCATTCCAGCACGGATATCGCGTTAAACAATCTACTTCACGACCTGATTCACAGCGGGAGAAGAACTGGACTGATAGTCTACCGAGCCCTGATAAGTAGCTGTCAACGAGTGCGTCCCTTTCGTGAGCGAAGCTGTCATGTATGTGGCTACGCCTTTGTTCAGAACGCTTGTTCCCATCAGCCTCGTCCCATGATAAAAACCGACGGAACCAGTTGCGGCCGCAGGCGTCACTGTAGCAGTAAGCGTCACGTTCTGGCCGGAAGCAGACGGATCAGGCGATGAGGTCAGGGTGGTCGATGTTGCTTCCTCCACGAATTGCGTCAGCACGGGGGACGAGCTTGCCGCATCGTTCGCATCTCCCGAGTACGAGGCGGTGACTGGGTTGGCCCCAGGGGGAAGCGTTGAAACCATGAGAGTGGCCGCGCCGGAGCTCAATACGGCTGACCCCAGGCGCGTGGTTCCAGCCTGGAAAGTGACTGTCCCGCTGGCGCTGGAAGGCGACACCGCGGCCGTGAAAGTCACGTTCTGCGGCGCGACCGAAGGGTTGGGCGAGGAACTTAAGGCTGTAGTGGTCGGGGCCTTTTTCACAACTTGATCCACCGTGGAAGAAGTGCTTGGCAGGTACTCTTGACTCCCATTGTAAGTTGCGGTCAGACCATGCGAACCAACCGGGAGCGCGGACGCCGTGAACCCGGCTTTCCCGTTGCTCAGCGAGCTGGTCCCAAACACCGTCGAGCCATGGTAGAACGTGACCGTGCCTGTGGCGTCCGCGGGCGAAACGCTGGCAATCATCGTCACCTTTTCGCCATAGGTAGAAGGGTTGGGGGAAGACGTTAACGCTGTAGTCGACGCGCCGGCGTTTACCGTCTGGATGACCGCGGGCGACGTGGCCGCGCCAAACTCGGCCGTCAGGGAATGCGTTCCCGGAGAGAGTGAAGACGCCTGTAACGTTGCAACTCCGCCCGCCAACGACCTTGTTCCCAGCACCGTGGAACCGTTGTAAAAGGTGAGCGAGCCAGTGGAGGTGGCAGGAGATACCAGACCGGTCAAGCTAACGGTCTGGCCATAGCCTGAGGGGTTGGGCGAAGCCTCCAGCGCGACGGCCGGGGAAGGCCCCGAACCCGGCAGTATGCTCAAGCCACCGTAATTTGGCGAGTCGGTTACTGCGAGATCGCTTCGGCCGTCTCCGTTAAAGTCGGCAACCGCGATCGCGTCCGGGGCGGAACCAGCGGCGTACGTGGACGCGGGCTGAAAGGTTCCATTGCCGTTGCCCAGCAGAACGCTGACATTGTTGCTGGTGAGATTCGCGACGGCCAGGTCGGGCAGGCCGTCTCCATTGAAGTCACCGAGCGAGATGGACTCCGGGTTCGAACCTACCGGGTAACTGACTGCCGCTTGAAAAGTGGCGTCGCCGTTGCCTAATAAGATGCTCACAGTGTTACTGGAGTTATTCACTACCGCTATGTCCGGCTTACCATCGCCGTTGAAGTCTCCCACCACCATGACTTCGGGATTAGTGCCTACCGTGTAACTCACGGGAGCTTGAAAGGTGCCGTCGCCGTTTCCCAATGCGACATCCAGAACGGTTCCAGACGTGCCAAAAGGTGTAACTGCAATATCCGGCCTGCCATCCCCATTGAAGTCTCCCACCGCGACAAAACCGCCAGGTAGCGACGAGAACACCTCATTGTAGAAAGTACTATCACCGATGCCCAAAAGCACGCCAAGGCTTCCCGAGCCTCCGACGACGATGTCGGCGATGCCATCTCCATTGAAATCCGCTACAGCGAGGGATTGAGGGGAGTTGCCGGTGGGCCAGGACTGAGGCTGGGAAAATGTTCCGTCCCCGTTCCCCAGCAGGATTTCCGTGAAGAATGATGCAATGGCAAGATCCGGTATACCGTCGTTATTAAAGTCTCCGACCGCGACCTAACCGATGTAATCTGTGTCGAGTCCAATCGGATCGAACACGGGCGCCTGGAAAGTGCCGTCCCCGTTTCCCAGGAGGATGTCAAAACCATACCCGTTGCTGCGGATGCCGCTCGTGGCAGTGATGGCCAAGTCCGGTTTCCCATCCCCATTGAAGTCTCCAACCGCCGCGTAGACAGCACCCGGAAAAACAGCGGCCGTGGCGGCGGGAAGGAAACCGCTTCCGGGAATCGCGACGACGGTCTGCGGCAGCAAAGCCGAGGTGCTGGGTGCGTCATTGCCGTCGCCGCCGTAGTAGGCATTGAGCGAGAGGTTGCCTGGGGGAAGCAGGACGGTGGTGAACTCCGCCTGCCCGCCACCCAGCGCTTCGATTGCCAGGATGGTGGTCCCGTTATAGAAAGTAACGCTGCCGGTAGCGGTGGATGGACTCACCAATGCGGTGAGGGTGACCGGTTGTCCATATTCGGCGACGGAGGCGGAAGTGGTCAAGGTAGTGGTGGTTGACGAAGCGGCATTCAGCGCGCCCGAAATGGCGAGGAGCACGGAGGCGAAGGGTTTCCAGGGCATGGGTCGTAATTATTTGGCGGCGCATCAATGATACCGGATTGGGTGTCAGTGCGCAGCCGGTGCACTACCAGCCGGTTTCCCGCGGCGCATCAGCATCACGAAGGGAATAAGAACCGCCACCGCAATGCTCATGTACGAAAGAACGTCCACATACGCCAGCGCGGACGCCTGTCCTTCAATCATCTGGTACACGCGGGCATGCGCCTGCTGCGTCGCCAGCGCGGAGCCGCTGCCGCTGTGTTCAAAAGTCGACTTCAATCCGTTCACCAGTTGATCGAACTGCGCCGAGCCGGGGATGGCGCGCGACGCCAGGTAGTTTGTGTGCTTCTGACCTTGCCGGGTGAGCAGCGTCGTGATCAACGCAATCCCGATGCTTCCGCCGATGTTACGAACGAATGCGTTCATCCCGGAAACCTGATTATTCTGCTCACGCGCCATTCCGACGTAGGCCAGCGTATTGGACGGTAGAAAGATAAACGGCAGACTTACCGCTTGCAGAGTGCGCATCATGAAGGCGGTGTTGAAATCGAGGCCCAGCGACCAATGCGTGGTCATGAAGTAGAGAGAAGTCGCGGTGCCGGCGAAGCCGCAGGCCATCATCAGGCGCGGGTCCATTCTGGAAACCAGCATTCCCGAAACCGGCATCATCACCAGCATGGCCAGTCCGCCGCCCGCGAGCGCTTCACCGGCTTTCACGGCAGGGTAGCCGAGCAGCACTTCCAGAAACTGGGGAATGATGACGGTGGTTCCAAACAGCACCATGCCGAGCATGAAGGTGAAGAACATAGCTACCGCGAAGTTGCGTTTCTTGAAAAGCTTCACGTTGACGATGGGAAAGGGATGCCGCGCTTCCCAAAAAATCCAAACGGCCAGCGAAGTAATCGCCACGGTCAGGAACGTCGTGATCCACCAGGTGGAGAACCAATCCGCTTCCTGGCCTTTGTCGAGAACCACCTGGAGGCAGCCCACGGCAACGGTGATCAGCGCGAGTCCGATGTAATCCACCTTGATGCCAGACGCCTTCTTGCGGACCTCTTTCAAATACGGGGGATCTTCCACCAGCCGGTTCGTCAGCAATAGCGACGCGATGGCGACCGGCACATTAATGTAGAAGATCCAGCGCCAACTGAAGTTATCCGTAATCCAGCCGCCCAGCGTGGGTCCGATCGCGGGAGCCACCACGACGGCCATGCCATAGACAGCGAACGCCATCCCGCGCTGCGCCGGGGTGAAGGTATCGGCCAGAATGGCCTGTTCGCTGGGCGCTAGCCCGCCGCCGCCCACGCCTTGCAGAACGCGGAACAGAATCAACATGCCCAGGCTCGGCGCGGCGCCGCATAAGATGCTGCTCAACCCGAATATGGCCACGCAGCTCATGTAGAAGCGCTTGCGGCCCAACATGGTTGCGAGCCACGCACTGATGGGCAGAATCACGGCATTCGAAACCAGATAGCTGGTTAGGACCCACGTGGATTCATCTGGCGTGGCGCCGAGCGAACCCGCGATGTGCGGCAGGGCTACGTTCGCGATCGACGTATCCAGCACTTCCATAAACGTGGCCAGGGTGACTGTGAGGGCTATGGCCCAGGGATTGTGCCGTGGTTTCCAGTCGGTCATCGGTTACTCTCGCTCAGCCGTGATGCAAGTGATCACTTGCATTCTCGCACGGCGCAAAGGAAGAACTCGACACACATCTCCAGATATTTCGCCCGTGAGTAGGGCTGACGCTTCAGGTCCCGGCGCAATGCTCCCGAAAAAATCATGCCCACAAAAGCGTCGATGGCTGTGGAGAATTCCATGTCCCTCACCAGGCCGCGGCTCCGCGCGTTTTCGAGGTACGCCTGGAAGCGGGCGCGGAAGGTATCGATTGCTTCGCTGGTGATCCGGTGGCCCAGCTCCGGCTTCGCTCGCTCCGAAATGAGCGCGCGGATAAATCCCATGTAGCGGCTGACGGAACGATCGTAGGCTTTAGCAATCCGCGTGATATCGCGCCGCAGATCCGGATTGTCCAGATCGATCCGCGCCATCGACTCGGCCTGGTGCCGGAGCATCTCAAGCGTTACCGCGGCCACCAGATTCTGCTTGCTTTCGAACTGCCGAAAAAGCGTGACCTCATTGACGCCAGCTTCGACAGCGATGTCTTTCATGGTGGCCGCGAGGCCGTGCTCAGCGAACACTTTCAGCGCCGCGGTCAGAACGCGCTTTGTGGTGGTCATCGTTTTAGATATACTCCGCCCATGGCAACTTTGACAGAACACAAACCCGGTGACTTCTGCTGGATGGAACTGGGAACCAAAGACCAGGAAGCCGCAAAATCATTCTACGGAAATCTGCTTGGGTGGACGGCACAGGACAACCCCATGGGTCCGAACGATGTGTACACCATGTTTGAACTTGGTGGGCGAGCTACGGGCGGCGCCTACCGCGTGGGGCAAGGTAGCCAGATGCCGGAGATTCCCACGCATTGGGACCTCTACATTTCCGTGTCGAGCGTCGCCGAAACTGCCGCCAAGGCTGCGGACGCCGGAGGCCTGGTTCTCAAAGGGCCTTTCGACGTGATGACCTATGGAAGGATGGCGGTGATTCAGGACCCGACAGGAACCATCTTCTGCGTCTGGGAAGCGAAGCAACACGCAGGCATCGGAGTGAATGCCGAGGAAGGCGCATTCTGCTGGGCCGATTTAAGCACGCCCGATCCCGCCAAAGCCAGGGACTTCTACGAGAAGGTCTTCGGCTGGGGCATCGAGGGCGAGGATTATCTTCACATCAAGAACGGCGATGCGTTCATTGGAGGCATTCAATCCCAGGCGCATCGCAACCCGAACGCTCCCCCGCACTGGTTGATCTACTTCCAGACTGCGGATTGCGCCGGAGCCACCCAAAAGGCGACAGGCCTGGGAGCGCAGCCTATAGTGCCCGCGATGACCATGCCCAACGTAGGGACGTTCAGTATCGTGGCCGATCCGCAGGGCGCGGTCTTCGCGTTATACGAGCCGCTTCATGCTGCCTAACAAGGCGCGCATCCGTTTCACCTGCCAGCCGGGTTGCACGAATTGCTGCAATCAGAAAGGCTACGTCTATCTCACGGAAGCCGATGTAACGCGCGCGGCGGCGTTCGTCGGGCTGACGCAGCCGGCCTTTGAACGCAAGTACATTTACCGGACCAAGCGGCTGATTCGGCTGCGCAAGCCGGTGGGCTCGCAATGCCACTTTCTAAATGCTGGGGGATGCGGCATTCACCCCGCCAAACCAACCCAGTGCAGGACGTTTCCGTTTTGGCCGGACATTCTGGAAGATGAGGACGACTGGAAAGCGACCAAGGCATATTGCCCCGGACTCGGCGTCGGGAATTTCGTGCCGCTCGCGGAAGTGGAACGGTCGCTGGCGGAAATGCGCGAGGCGGACGAGTAGGACGTGACCGCAGACAACATAAGAGTTGCGATTCTGTTAGTCGGTGGGTTGGTGTTCCTTGGGATAGGCCTCTTTGCCAGGGCGGGCTTCACCTTCGGGCCGGCCGGCCTGGTGAGTTTCGGAATCGGAATGTATCTGTTGATGCGGCTTGGCTAGGCCGCCTCCACTTCCGGCTTTTGCTTCGACGAGTGGAATCTCGCGACGGACCCAGCGAACTTACAGCCCAAGGTCCGGCCCCTATTCCGATGCGCCGCCGACACCATCCGAAAATACCCACCAAAGCGCTCGGATCAGGAAGCCGTCGACCGCATCGCAAGTGCGTTGGAAGCGCCGTGGGGAGCTCGAATCGAGAACCGAATCCGAGAAGCGTTGGGAGAAACCCCAAACACATCCGCCGCCGTGCGAATCGCGGACGCAGTGAAAGAGCTGGTATTGAAACCCTACCAAGCCACAGAGCCGCTTCCGTCCATCGGCCTCGATGAAGTTTCAATAGTATGCTGGATGGCGTTGACCACGAACTAAGCCCAATATATTGACTACCGTCTGTCTCTCCACGCCGAATGGGAAATGAATCGCCGAGGTATCCCCCTTGCGGCCTTAGAGGCCGTTATGGACGGTCCGGAACAGCGCGTGGTTGACGAATCCCGCGCGGACCGCTGGGTTTATCAGTCGCGGCTACCTTTCAAAAATGGGAAGATATATTTACTGCGGGTTGTGGTCGATGAAGAAGGAGAAGCCACTCTTGGTGATCACGGTTTACCGCACGAGCAAAATCGAGAAGTACTGGAGCGCCGAATGAAAGTAACCTACGATCCTGAAGTAGATATCCTCAGCGTCCTCCTAAGCGACGCGCCCGTGGAAGAAAGCGATCAGGACAAACCCGGTGTCATCCTGGACTACGACGCCCACTGCAACATAGTCAGCTTTGAAATTCTCGACGCCTCCAAGCGCATGGCTAATCCTATGTCAGTGGAGTACGCAGTTACGGCCCCACTCCGCCGCCCGGCCTAGCTGACCAATCCGTGGTCATTTGTTCGTTGTCGATGACGCCGAGCGCAGCTTCCTCCGAAATCCGTTCCTCCTTTTCCAACTGCAAGCCCTAAGCTTCCACTTCCGGCTTCTGCACCGCCGTCACCGGATCAATCCACATCCACAGTACGGCGGCGATAACATACGAAGCCGACATGAGGTAAAAAACCGGATTCCAATTATTGGCGAAATGCTCCCGCACGAACTCGGAGGCCACGGGGAAGACCACTCCCCCCAGGTTTCCAGTCATATTCATCGCGCCCGAAAGCGTGCCGGAGAAGCGCCCGCCAACGTCCATGCAGGAACCCCAGGAGGGCGGCATCACGATGTCGTTAAAGAAACCAATGGCGAATCCCAGGGCAATGATTTTGATCCAGGGCTCATGAATGAAGGTTGACGAAACCAGGACCACCGCAGCTGTAAGAAACGACGTGGAGCAAAGCACTCGGCGAGCAGTTCGCACGCTGCCGAAGAAGCGAGTCAGCGAGGCCGCGACAAAACCGCTGACCAGCGCGCCGATCCCTCCCAGGAATAGCGGAAGGATGTTCAGGCCGGCTGCGACGGAGGGCGCCAACTTCAAGGAGTCCAGAAAAGTAGGTAGCCACGTAATGTTGAAATACCAGCTGAACGACATGAAGAAGTACTGGAAGCACAGCATCAGCACGTTGGGCGAGGTGGCGAACAACTTCCACGGTATATCCTTGTGGCCGCCCGCTAAGCCCTGATTGCCGCGCAACAGATCGCGCTCACCCTGATTTAGCTTAGGGTTATCCGCCGGGTTGTCGCGATACCACCGGTAAAAGAGCACAGCCCAGACAATTCCCACGCAGCCGAAGATGCAAAACACCCCGCGCCAGGAGACGAACTTCAGGAGCTGAAACACGATCAGCGGAGTGAAGGCGCCGCCCCAGCGCGCCGCCAGCCAGATGATGCCCTGTGCGCGAACGCGTTCCTCCCGCGGAAGCCACGCAGAGAAGGCCTTGGTGATGTTTGGAAAGCATCCCGCTTCTCCGGCGCCAAAGAAGAGCTGCGTGAGGAAAAGCGAGATGAAGTTGAACGCGCCCCCCATCAGTGCGGTGAAAGCGGACCACCAGAGAACAATGCGCATCAGCACGCGCCGCGGACCCAGGCGGTCGCCCAAATACCCGCTAGGGATCTCGAACAACGAATAGGCGGCGGCGAACGCCGCGAATACATAGCCCATTTGCCGCGAAGTCAGGTGCAGATCCGCGATGATTCGCGGCGAGGCTTTGGAAAGCGCAACACGATCGAAGTACGTGATAATGGCGAGCGTGACCGCGAACCCCACCACTCCGAAGCGCACCCGGGTGGGCCGGACGTCCTGCTTAGTTCGCGACGAGGCGAGAGTTGCCATAGGAAGTCATTCGATCATGTCACGTTCGCTGATGCAACTTTTGCGATTATAGAGACAGAAAGGGTCTTTGATTCTGAGTTTACCGATACGGACCGCGGTAGTGGGCGCGGGCCAGTTCGGATCGCAACACGCCCGCGTAGTCGCGGCCGCTCCTTGCGGCCAACTGGTAGCCATCGTGGATGTGAATGCCGAACGCGCGCGCCAGGTAGCCGGGATTTACGGCTGCCAAGCACTGACAACCTATACAGATTTGGAAGGGAAGGTGGATGCCGCCGTGGTGGCCGTGCCTACCCTGGCCCATGCGGAAGTGGCCTGTGAGTTGATGGCTGCCGGCATCGACGTGCTCGTGGAGAAGCCCATGGCCCCGGATCTGGACTCGGCCGAACGAATGATTTCCGCCGCGCGTGAGTACGGGCGAATTCTCCAAATCGGCCACCTGGAGCGGTTCAACCCTGCGGTTTTGGCGCTTGAGGCGAGCTCTCAGTTGCCGCTGTTTTTTGAGATTCACCGCATGAGCCTATTCAGCCCCCGCAGCCTGGATGTGGATGTGGTTCTGGATCTGATGATTCACGATCTCGACATCGTGCTCGCGCTGGTCGATTCCGAGCTGGTCGACATCCGCGCCGCCGGAATCTCGATTCTGTCTTCAAAAGTGGATATCGCCAACGTGCGTCTGGAGTTCCGGAACGGCTGCGTGGCCAACCTGACGGCAAGCCGCGCGTCTACTGAAAAAGTCCGAAAACTAAGGGTTTTTCAGCCGGGCGAGTATATCTCGTTGGACTATGCGCGACAGGAACTGCTGGGGATTCGCGTAACCGAGTCTCGTGAGATTTCGTTCTATCCATATGAGACTAAAAAGGATGAACCTCTGCAGCTTCAGTTCGGGGCCTTCCTCGAAAGCGTGAAGACCCGGAAGGCGCCCAAGGTGGATGGAGTCGCCGCACGCAGGAGTTTGGAAGTTGCACTGGCGATTGCCGGCAAGATTGAAGAGCATGGCGCGATTGTGAGCCGGACGATAAGACAAGCATGCAGATCATGACGGAGCCGCATCCGCCCGCCACCCAACCCGAACCGGTGGAGTATCACCCGTTTCTCCTCGATCAGATTCAGCCCCGCGCGCGTGAGTACCGCGTGGCCGCAATGGGCACGGCAACCTTCCACATTCTCTTGGTGACCGTGCTGCTTTTCCTTCCGACTCACCAAATGGAGCACCAGCCGGAACCGCAGCCGCTTCGGCGGGTGACGCCACTGGTGGATCCGCCCCTGACTCAAACCGCGCGTAACAAAGCTCCGCTGTCGAATGAGATTTCCGTCCCCAGCGTCAATGTTCCAGCGCCCGGTGTAAAGCCCGTAGCGCCCAAAAAAAAGTTCGAACCACCGCCGCCCGCGCAGGTGACGCAGAGGCAGAATCCGACGCCCGCCATTCCGCAGGAACCCCCTAAGGTGGTGCAGCCGCAAACGCAGCAGACCGCGCAGGTGATTCCTCCTATCGCGGTACAGCCTCCTCCGAAAACGGCGGACCAGCCGAAGTTGGTTCTGGAGAACGTTCCGCCGCCACCATCAGGGCAGGGAAACGGCCGTCTGAAAGTGCCGGCCGGAGGCGTGCAGGAAGCGATTAATGAGATCGCCAAAAGCGGACAAACCTCATCGCGCTCCGTTGGCGATAACACCGATGATGTGGCGCCTGACTTCAGCTTCGGAAGAACTCCCGTCCCAACCCACCCGAAGAGCAGCCTGGAGCTTCTAAGTGATCCAAAAGGGGTCGACTTCCGGCCGTACCTGCTGCAGGTTCTGCAGACGATCCGGCTGAACTGGCGGGCTGTTTATCCGGAAAGCGCCAGGCTGGGAACCCGTGGACGAGTGGTGCTTCAATTTGCCGTGGCGCCGGATGGAACCATCACTAAGGTTGTCTTCACCGCTGAATCCGGTTCGCAGGCTCTGGATCGCGCTTCGGTAGCGGCCATCAGCATGTCCAACCGGCTGCCACCGCTGCCGGCCGGCTATACTGGCGACCGGGTGGTGTTGCAACTCAACTTTCTCTACAACGCTGCGCGATGAAGCCTAGCTTTGGTTTTGCCATGTCCGCTTACGCCGTCATGGCTTTAATTGCCATAGTGAGCACCCAGGGAAAGATCCGTCTGGCCATCTTGATCCTGTTGGCTGGCCTTGCGGTGAAAACGTGTATTGCGCGCGCGGCGGGCTGGTAAACGGTTCAGATCGGAATGCGGGCGTTTCAGATCGAATCCGCATTTGGAGCGCAGGCGTTTCCCTGAGACTTGTCTCGTATAGCCCTGAGACCAAATCAGGCTTCTAAGTTAAGCAAATAGGTCACTTACCCCACCTCATCCGTCCTTGTTCATTCATCAGACTTGTTGGTGCCTTAGATGCATTCTTCATTGCGTCCGGAACTCAGGGCATAGGAGAGAAAGCCATGGCTAACCTGCGTGTTTGTGAACGTCCAGTTGCGAAGGTCGCAAAGGAAGAGCGCGACAAAATTGTTCTCGATAACCTCTCGTTAGTGCGCGCTATTGCGATTCGCGTGCATGAGAATCTACCGGTACACATCGACCTTGACGACCTGATCCACGCGGGGGTGTTGGGACTATTCGACGCCGCGGAGAAATACGACAACCGCCAGGAGGTCGCATTCCAGAGCTATGCCAAGCATCGTATCAAGGGAGCGATTCTGGATAGCTTGAGGCAGCTGGATTGGGCTTCGCGCGATCTACGCCGGCGTCATAAACAACTGGAGCAGATCACTCGCGAGCTTTCGGCGGTTCTTTCGCGAGCGCCATCGGAGGCGGAAATCGCGGATAAAATGGGGGTCGGCGTGGACCGCTGGCGGCAGATGGCCGTGGAACTTAGGGTGGTTGGTTTACTGTCCGCGACACCCAAGAACAGCGATGGCGAAGACCGTCCCGCCCCCGAGTTTCCAGCCAAGGTGGATTGCCAACCGGACCGCGTCTGCCAGCGCCGGGAACTTGGCAAGGCACTGGAACAAGCCATGACGGTTTTACCGGACAGATATCAGCGAGTGGTGACTCTTTACTACACGCGCGAGATGACGATGAAGGAGATTGGCGGTCTGATGGGCATCAATGAGAGCCGCGTTTCACAGATTCATAAGACTGCGCTGGAGAAACTGGCCGTGGCGCTTCAGTCTGCCGGGATCAAGTCAAGCGCGTCATTAGTTTAGGTCGGGGTTTAGGCCGGGGTTTAGGCCGGGGTCTAGGCTGAATTGCGGAAAGCCAGCACAGCGTTCAAGCCTCCGAACGCAAATGAGTTGGAGAGAGCGTATTCGACCTGAGCCGGGCGCGCGACGTTGGGGATTACGTCCATGTCGCATTCCGGGTCTAGTTCGCGATAATTCATCGTAGGTGGAAGTACGCCATGCCGGAGAGCGAGAACGGTGGCGGCTGCCTCAAGAGCGCCCGCCGCGCCGAGTCCGTGTCCATGCATCGACTTGGTGGAACTTACCGGAAGCCGAGCCAAATGCTCGCCGAAGGTTTCACGAAGCGCGAGGGTTTCAGAAATGTCATTCGCGCGGGTGGCAGTGCCGTGCGCGTTTACATAGCCCACTTGTTCAGGAGTGATCCCAGCATCGGTCATGGCCGCCCGCATGGCGCGAGCGGCGCCTTTGGGATTCGGCACGGTGATGTGGCTGGCGTCGGCGGACATCCCGAAGCCGGATATTTCACCGAGGATGTTTGCCCCGCGCGCCCTGGCATGGTCCAGCGGTTCCAGCGTAAACATGGCCGCGCCTTCGCCCAGCACCATTCCCGTGCGATCGGCCGAAAAAGGGCGGCAAGTATCGGGAGACACTACGCGCATCGCTTCCCAGGACTTGAGGAAGGCGTAGCTGAAAGGCGCTTCGCTCCCACCGGTGATCGCGAAATCCACCACGCCATTGCGAACCAGCCAGAAGGCCTGTCCAAATGCGTGCGCCGAAGAAGAGCACGCAGTGGTCACAGTGTAAGCCGGTCCTACGATGCCGTATTCCATCGATATCTGGCTCGCCCCGGCATTTCCCATCACCTTCGGGATAGAGAGAGGATGGATGCGGTTCCGTTTGAATTCGTAGATATCCCGGAAGCCGAGGTCTTCCGTTATTTGTCCCCCGGTGCAGGAACCAGTGACGATGCCGGTCCA
>Ga0326727_10012920_pt1 | contig 18815 bp, 14 predicted proteins | sample MB2enrmetagenome_FD_207643 | JGI IMG/M metagenome (GOLD analysis project Ga0326727, IMG submission 207643) | Lab enriched peat soil microbial communities from McLean, Ithaca, NY, United States - MB29MY | ecosystem: Environmental > Terrestrial > Soil > Wetlands > Peat | place: USA: New York...
TGCAAGCCCGAGTACATCGTGGAATGCGGCGACCCCGCAGATATGATTCTGGAATTCGCTCGCGTGAAAGAAATGGATCTGATCGTTCTCGGTGTCCGGCCCGATAAAGGCGCGCCCGGCGCGGAGATGCATCATCTGCCGACCGCGATCGCTTACAAAATCGTGTCACATGCCGAGTGCCCTGTATTGACCGTTCGCCATTGATCAGCGAAGTCTTTGCAGTCTTGAGCTCTCAGGCAATCTTCAAATCGCTCGAGAGCCATACTCTTCTCTTTGCATCCCTTGCTGACGACCGGGATGCCAGAAAAAATGCATCCAGGAAACGGCACGAGCCCCGAGAAACGCGTTCAAAGATGTGCCGCAAAACTCGATCGCCTGAGTTCCCGTTACGATGACGCTGGCAGGTTTCGACGGGCTGGACCTCTCCTTCTGCGTCCACGGGAGTGACGACCCGGAGCAACGAAGAGCAGCGGTGGGCCGATCGGTTTCCCATCTGCAAAAAGCGCTCGCGGCCATCAAGAGCACGCTGGAAGCGAACCAGTAAGCCTGAGATGCCAGAGAAACGGCTGGCGCAAAGCAAAGTTGTGAAGATGGTGCTAGAGAAGAAGTCGGCAGTAGCTTAATTCGTGAGCCAAGATTGCACCAAGAAACTCAAGAAACGCTAGCGGTCTCAGACTCGATTTCTTGGTATTGGACCACAATGGATGACAGTTTTTGCCGCTTCCTTCTAAGTTCTTGAGAGGAAATGGCGGGGACGACGAGACTCGAACTCGCGACCTCTGCCGTGACAGTGAGCGATTCATAAGTACTTTCAAGGACTTACAAGAGCACGGACGGCATCGGAAGTCATTGCAAGACATCCTCAGACATCGTTAATGTGTACCGCGGTGTGTACCACGCTCATTGTGACCCAGCTGCGGCTCTTCTGAAAACGGGTCGAGAAGTTGCAGGCGGACCTGTGGTGGCGGAGAGCACAAGGATTACACAGACGCTAACGCACACCATACTTCCGGCAAACGGTAATACCGCTGCCTTCCGTGACCGTAATGGTCTGTCCCGCTGTGATGTCCATTAGTCGATCCACCTGCCCGCTGGGCCATCGGACTTCAACCGTATCCGCCGCATCATGCTGCGCGAGTCCGAAGGTCAGCACAAGCTCGCTGGCAGACAAATAGCTTGACCCGCTCCGGACCATTTGGGTCTGCGTGTCGCTGGTAGCCGCTACCACAACGACTGCCCCAATCCCATCGCGATTCGATTTTGTACCAACCAATTTGACTCTCAAACTCTTTTGTAACGCTGCCTCACCCGTAGCCTCATTTTGAAATAGATATGCCGGACCGCCGTTCGTGGCGAGCAGCACGTCTAAACGCCCATCATTGTTGATATCGGCGTAAGCTGCACCTCGTCCAACGCGTGGCACTGCAAATGACACTCCCATGTTTTTAGTAACTTCGCGGAAATTGCCCTTCCCTACGTTGCGGAACAGTTGTGGAGACATGGCGTACGTCACGTTGGGTTGCACTTGGTGGATATCTTCGTTGATGTGACCATTCGCAACGAAAATATCCGGCCAGCCATCCAGATCATAATCAAAAAAGAAGCAACCGAATCCCATCGTCAGGAGAGTACTGCGGCCCAATTCGGATCGGGGCGCTTCATCCACAAATACCCCTTTTCCGTCGTTGTGGTATAGCGAAAGCATTTGGTGTGCAAAATTGGTCAGCAAAAGACTGGGAGCACCGGAACGGTCGTAATCCAGTGCATCTACCCCCATTCCCGCGCGTGCCATGCCGTTTTCGCTGAACGCAATGCCCGCGAACTCCCCCTTCTCGGTGAACGTGCCGTTGCCATTGTTGTGGTAGAGCTTGTTAGGCTGGGTGTCATTTGAAAACAACAAATCAGGCCAGCCATCATTGTCGTAATCGAGGATGGCAATCCCGAGAGTCTTCGATGTTGGATCTCCTAGCCCTGCCTTTTTTGTTTCATCCTCGAACGTACCGTCGCCTCTGTTATGCCACAAGCGCACCGCCGTTCCCTTGTACGATTCCGGCGTGCAATACGATTTGCTCTTTCCGTCCAGCGTGCAGTACAGGTCGCCCTCGATCGACCATTGCACATAATTCGCCACTACCAAGTCCAGTTTGCCGTCCTTGTCGTAATCGACCCACGCCGCGCTGGTGCTGAACTCTTTCGGTCCCCATAGGCCAGCTTTCCGCGTTACGTCCGTGAACGTGCCATCGCCATTGTTGTGGAACAGGTGGCTCTGTCCCACCGCGGTCACGAATAGATCGTCGTAGCCGTCGTTATCGTAGTCGCCGACCGCCACGCCCATGCCGTACATCTCAACGTCCAGACCCGCCGCATGCGTGACATCCGTAAACGTGCCGTCGTGATTGTTGTGGTACAGCTTGGGCGTGGTCTGTTTCGAAACATGGCCGGGCCAGTCCATCCCGTTTACAAGAAAAATATCGGGCCAGCCATCGTTGTCGTAATCGATGAACGCAACGCCCGGTCCCATCGTTTCCGGCAGGTATTTCTTTCCAAATGCCCCATTGTTGTGAACGAAGTTGATACCAGCCTTTTGGGTGACATCCCGGAACGTGATAGGCGGGTCCTCAGGCGTGTCCTTCCCTGCCTTTGGCAGGGCTAACCCTGTGCACGCCAGCAGTATTGCGCACAGCGCTGTTCTCACGTTTCGCTCCGGTTCCTTACCGCGCCTTCACGATAGAGCCTATCGCGAAATGCCATTCACACCTGAGGGCTTAGTCGGGGAGTTCGCGCCACTGAAATACGATTGCGCTTTTTCCCAAGCGCGCTCAGCAGCAAGCTCGCCCAACTTCCTTCCAGCCAAATCGCCACGCGGAAACTGAATTCCGCCATAGCGCCCGGACAGTCCAGCTTCGTCGGCCGCATCTCGAAATGTTTCCCACTTCAACTCCACTGGTTCCCGTGGCGTCACTCCGGGTTCGATCTGTGAACTGCGCGCTGGAAACTTCACCGAATATCCAAAATGATTGTTTCCCGTCCATCGCTCAAGAATCAACGCAGCGGCAGCGCTAAAAGCACTCTGGTCGGATACGTATTCCGGAGTCGGCGGAGTCGGGGAGGTCCGTGGTTGATAGGGAATCCACTGCGAGCCGTCCATTTTGACGGTACCCTTGCCGGGGCCGCCCCACGCGCGAATCTCCTTGCCATTGAAAAGGAAGCCAATCGAGGTTACCGGGCGCACCGAGTCGTACGTGCGCTTGGCATCCCAGGTGGCAATGCTCGCGTCGAGCATCGCGTTCGTCAGCGCAAAGTACATCTTCACATCGTCGTCGAGGGTGTGATGATCGCGCACGGAGATGAACTGCACAAACTGTAGCCAGTGATCGACAGTTTTGGGCGTGTCGGCTCCGTCAGACCAATACTCCGCGATCATTTTTTGACGGTCGGTCAGGTTCGCGCTGATCTCGACCAGCTCCTCTGCCTGCTGTTCGTATTCGGGCGAGCCGTATTTGAATGGCCCAGGTTCTCCTGCCGAGCGAAAATCGTCGCCTTTGGTCATAGCGAACGGGGTGATGAAGCACCACTCCGCACCCGCGAACATTTGCAGCACCAAGCTGCCATTAGAATCCGTATAACTGAGCGGCTGCCAATGATCGGGATTCAGAGGCTTCGAGAGCGGAAAATGGGCGGGAACCACGCCGGCAGCATTTAGTGGCCGATAGCCCGTCCAATCGTCGTATGCGCCTATGGCAGTCATTTTTATGCCGTTTCTTCCGGCGTTTTCGGCGGCCGTGGAATCCATCTCGCCAAGCTGGTTCGACTTGTCACGATGCCGGTATTCCAGAACTGCCCCGCAGGCCACATTCCCAATTCCCGTAGGCGTTTCAATGTCCGTGGAATGGTCGTCAGGATCGTAACCGAGCTGCTTCATCAGGGGCTTGTAGACCGATTCCGTGTCCACGGGAAGGACATCGGAGAGGGCGCGGTAGGCGGCGTAGCTGATCGCGCGCTCCTTGTTCGCTTCGGTCCGCTCATTCGCCGTCCGCCGCAACGCCCCACCCAACTGCGTGCCCACCGCGCGTTCGTCGTACGCCGCCCAAGCGTCGTACATGCATGTGTGCACAATCGCCAGCGCCCGCGCCGCCATCGGCGCCCCCATCCTCGCATCGCGCACGCCCTTTGCCACAACCGTGTTCCATTGGATGACTATGTTCTGAATCGACGAGTTTGCGACAGATTTGTGGCAAGCAGGCAGCAAAGCAAGGGAGAGAGCGATCAAGGTGACTCGGGCGATGGACATAATCAAAGGTCACTTCTTCGGGATGCCTTCAGCGGTGGACCGTCTTAAGCCTACGCATTGCCGCTCTATGTTAGCCACCGCCCCTGCCCGGGTTCTGGTTGCCGGCAGCCAAGGGCGGGAGAGGGTCTCCCCAGCGGATTAAATCCCAGCTGGGTTGCTCCTCGTCAGGAGTGGCTTTGCCGCTCCATAGCGACTCAGCGCGGCGAAGGCCTCTGGCGGTTAGCTTTGCCTCATCAGAAAAAGTTACGACCCAAATCTTTCGATTCGAGGCTACAACCAAGGCATCCAAGACGGCTTCCACTGACGCATTCTCTAATTCAAGGGTAACTTTAGAATCACCTGTTCCGCCGATACTGATTTGACCATACTTGCGCGGCGTTACAAGCACGTGCAATTTGAAAGATGCAACCTCAACGTATGCGTCGTGCACGTCGAACGCCGGTATCTTAAGCTTCAAGAAATTCTCACGGTCGGGGATAAGTCCACTCGGCCAGATGTGGACCACTCCGTCAGCTACCTCAACCTGGTAACCAGGTTGTGTGCTCACGATATTTTGAATAATTTCCAAGATGGTTGCCTTTTTCCAAGTGAAAGGCAGCTCCTTATGCGCTGCCGGTGAATTCACCCATGCTATGCCTAAGGGAATTTCGAAATCGTTGCTCACTCGAATAAGGGCGCCGACGAAGTTGAACGAACCGAGGTTGTAGTTTGACACACTCTTGCTTAGCTTAGCGGTAAGATCATCTGGCGGAGAAGCCGCGGCACAGAAGGGCAGCAACGCAAGTAGGACCGCCAACGTAATGGAGCGCAGCACAGGACACCTCCAGATAGAGCACCTCACTGAATTTGGACGCCGTTTACAAGTACCTTTTGGCAGTATTCTGAGATCTGCTGAACTATGGCCTGAGTGGCAATGTGCCAGGTTTGTGGGATACCCGAGGGTCCTCCCGTTGTGCAAGCTCCATTCGCATAGCACACACCAGAGCAAGCACCCAGGGCGCCTTCGATAAATGTCCCGTCAGAGTACGTGGAAACGTTACAGGGTCCGCTGTTAGTTTGGTTCGGGCTACACGTAGTTAGGAACGTCGTGCCTTGCATTTGGAGCCCATCCGGGCTGAATGTCGACCCGAAGGAGTCCCACATTGACATGGAAGCCTTGATCGGCTGTGCTGGCGAGTCTTGGTCTTGGACTTGATACTTGAAGCTCACAATCGTGCCGCACGCGACGTTCAGAGCGCACATTTTCTCGGTGGTTCCGCTGGCGGAACCGGATACGAACAAAAGGCTGGTGGGGACTTGTACAAAGAAATTGACTTCGTTGCTTGGTTCGTTCGAGGCTGTAACGCTGATCGCGTTGTTTCCAGGTGTCGCGGTGGTTGAGACTACGAAGTCGAGCACGATCTGTGTGTCGGTGAAGGTCGTTATATTGCTCACTTGAATTGGAGCTGGCGTATTTACGTGTCCGCCTGTAAAGCCTTTGCCAGCGATTGTCACCGAGGAAGTCGTAGCGCCGATGAGGCCTCTCGATGGGGATATGCTGGTGATCGTTGCCGTGACGGAGCCCGGACCATCCGCGCCGCCGCCTTGGTCTTCAGGGCACGCTGGAGGAGGGGAACCACAACTTGACCCATACCAGGGATCAATTAGATCCTCGCCGTTTATGGTAACGCTGCCCACCGCCACGCCGTTCACCAAGCCGGCACTTACGGTTGCGATGCTGGTTGCACTGCTGCTCCAGGTGGAGGCTTTGGTTATGTCGTGCTGGGCGCCAGTGTTCCAGGTGTCTTTCAAAGTAAGCTGAGTGGAGCCGCCGATTCCCGTTGCGAAGGGGATGACGCTCATGGCCCAGCTGGTTGCGCCATTGCACGTGATGCAGCGGTAGGCGCAGGTGGCCTTTCTGACGTTGTATGTGCCCACATCCACGCTCACCAGGATTAGCTGGTTTTCGCCCTGCGTGCCAGAAATTTGCGCGCTTCCATCGTGTACCGCGAGGGGGATCAAATTGCCCTCACTGTCCGGGCTTTGAGAGTCGATGATCTCAGAAAGGTTGAACATGTAAGTTGCCCTGGGCCCCAGATGAACTGGCAATAAGTAATGTCCACCCGTAAAGAAGATCTTAAAGATGAAATCCTGCGCTTCATCCGCAGGGTTCCACATCGTCACCATGGTGTCATCGCCGTTTGCCGTGCTCCAATAGCCCAGGTTTTTCGAGCCGCTTACTTTTGCAGCATTAGGAATGACTTCGAAGACGTATGTGTACGTCTGGTCCACGCTCCCGCTAGAAAGGAGGACGGAATCTTGAGGAGCTTGAATCTCCAGAACCAGGTTTAACAAGCCGTTGAAATTCTTCAAGCTCGATAATTCCATCAGGGAAACCACGTCGAGACTCTTTGCTTGAAGCGGCCCAACCGTGATCGCCGACTGCCGTGCTGAGCGCGCGGCGCCACCCTCCATCCAGTAAATCACAGGGGTAACCGTTGCTGGTTGCGTCCCGATGTTACGCAGCACGGAATAAGGCGTGAATATCGTTGAGGCGGGGAAATGCAACATGGGGTCCATCGCGCCAACCATGAGGCCAATCTCCCCGTAATTCAAGGTCGTTATTTTTGCAGAAGCCAGCGGCGGAGCAGCGAATGGGATGCTTGCGGAATAGCCCTTAGCGGGGTCTTCCAAACTGCCGTTTACGATGACCGCATCAGGTGCGCCATTGTATGTAACGCTGAGGCCGCCCACTGTGTTTGCATTGGCTGTCAATTCCTGGAGGTCTACGCGCTTTGTACCGTGAGCAGAGATGGTGACCTGGTAGGAACCCAGAGGCTTTGCATTCGCGTCGCTTACCTGCAGCGTGGCCGGAAGCGGCTGGTCCGTGGTGTTGGACAAGGTGACGAACCCAGTCACGCCGGCTTCCTCTTTCCACCAAGTTCCTTCCAGCACCTGCGGACCTGAAACTGCATTCACGGGGGTTCTTCCGGCCTTATACTTTTGCGAAGAGGGTGCCACTAAACCTAATCCATACGTGAAAATAACGCTGTGGGTGGCGTCGATGCTGCTGACCGTGGCACAAAGCGGGTCCCAAGGCCACTGATACCGCAGCTAAACATACCCACTCAGCGTCGCGTAAGGGCTGATTCCCTGGCTTGCAAGAGCATCGTTGATGCTGATGACGGCCGATGCGTTAGGCTGCAAGACAACAGGCGGAAGCAGCAACGGTGTGCCATTGCTCAAATACAACACCGGTGTGACCGGCAACGAAGAGGTCTCGAGGTCATTTCGCACGTAGATTGCGGATGTGGTGAACGCGTCGGTCATCCACAGGCCGCCACGTAGATAACGCGGGGTCATGTCACTGGCCGGCGGAGGGGAATCCGGAAGGCGCGGCGAGACTGGGTTGTGTGGAGCGGGAACATTTGGCTGCTGCGCGAGAGCAGGCAGGCCACAGAGCACGAGGCAAAGGGTGAGCAATCTAAACTGGAAAATAGGAAAGTGGGGAGGCCGACGAGAGGAGGGGGACATGAGCGTGATCCTCCGCAAACTTATCCCGGACTTTTACGTTCCAGCCAAGTACCTGTCAAGAGGCGCCATCACACGTCTATGTACGTATGATACAAAGCAACAGCTCCTGCTCGAATTATAGAAGCGGTGTGACACTCCGATGCGACCTAGAGGCGCACCCGTGCGTTCGTCCTGCATCAGAGAACGTCCTGACGAATTGCGCAACTGAAATTCTGTCGGGTAGCGAGTTTTGAGATAGAGGAATGGTCGATGTCACGATTCTCCCGGTTTTGTGGGGGACGAGGACTCTGTCCCCAGCTCACTCGCAATAGTATTGAGTAGTGAGGCGTAGCCGGCGTTCGGAGCATTGTATTCGACCACACTCCAAACAGGATGTTGCTCGATCCTTGCTAGGTCCCCGCTGAAGTTCCATGGAATCCTTGCGATCCATGCTCCACCCTTGGATTGTGCAACCAACTGGTCGAGCAAAAATCGGATGGATCTGTTTTGCTCAGAAATTGGGCCTACCTCGTCCTTTAGATCACCGGCGGAGTAATTGCCTGCAAAACCTGTCACTCGTGGATTCAAGTCCACAATGAGTTGCATGTGTAGGGCCATAACGATTTCTTGTAGAGGCGCACGTCTTGCTTCAAATTTCGGCAGCACATAATCGAAAACGCTCTTTTTCTCGCCCCGGGGATTCTGTCCGCTAATCTCCACGATTCCGTTGCTCAGTTTTATGCTGAGCAATCGCTCGTCTCCCAGGATTGACCTTATAGCATCACGGACAGATGAGTTGCGAATGTGCAAATCGACCGGTTCCGTCAAGAGCTTCATGTCAACATATTCGATCCCGAAGCAAACATTGTATTGCTTGCCGAACCTTAGGAGGGCATCAATCCGGGAGATCTGAATGGAGTTGAATTCTGCGACACCCGTTGATAAATCTGAATTGCAACGCGCGGAGGCTAACTGCGCCGCTGAGATTGTGAGCAAAATGCACGAGAGTCGGAAAAGATGCTTTACATTTCTCATTTCAGTAACCATCTATAGTGATTGAAGAGCACTTGTACACGACCAGATTAGAATGAGGGAGCGGCGTTGAGTTGTATGTCCACGTTTGGATGCCGTCGCTTTCCCCCGCAGTAGGGCAAGCGGTCGAGCACACGAAGTAGGTATCAGGCCAGCTTCCGTTACCATCCGTTGGATAGGATCCTGTCTGGGTGCCGGTTATCCCAAGCTGATTCGTGCTCGTGATCTGGAGAATATCAGACATAGTGATGCCGGCCACGAGCACGCCAGATCCATTCTGATACTGGAGTTGGTTTTGAGTGGTTCTGCTCCAGCCCGAGTAGCCCGCCGGGCAGACCGCATTCCCTAGAAGATTCGTGGCGATTGGCTCAACCCTGTACGGTCCAACGGCACCCGCGCCACCAGCGCCGCCACCTTGATCGACGGGGCAGGCTGGAGGAGGTGACCCACAACTTGACCCATACCAGGGATCAATTAGATCCTCGCCGTTTATGGTAACGCTGCCCACCGCCACGCCGTTCACCAAGCCGGCACTTACGGTTGCGATGCTGGTTGCACTGCTGCTCCAGGTGGAGGCTTTGGTTATGTCGTGCTGGGCGCCAGTGTTCCAGGTGTCTTTCAAAGTAAGCTGAGTGGAGCCGCCGATTCCCGTTGCGAAGGGGATGACGCTCATGGCCCAGCTGGTTGCGCCATTGCACGTGATGCAGCGGTAGGCGCAGGTGGCCTTTCTGACGTTGTATGTGCCCACATCCACGCTCACCAGGATTAGCTGGTTTTCGCCCTGCGTGCCAGAAATTTGCGCGCTTCCATCGTGTACCGCGAGGGGGATCAAATTGCCCTCACTGTCCGGGCTTTGAGAGTCGATGATCTCAGAAAGGTTGAACATGTAAGTTGCCCTGGGCCCCAGATGAACTGGCAATAAGTAATGTCCACCCGTAAAGAAGATCTTAAAGATGAAATCCTGCGCTTCATCCGCAGGGTTCCACATCGTCACCATGGTGTCATCGCCGTTTGCCGTGCTCCAATAGCCCAGGTTTTTCGAGCCGCTTACTTTTGCAGCATTAGGAATGACTTCGAAGACGTATGTGTACGTCTGGTCCACGCTCCCGCTAGAAAGGAGGACGGAATCTTGAGGAGCTTGAATCTCCAGAACCAGGTTTAACAAGCCGTTGAAATTCTTCAAGCTCGATAATTCCATCAGGGAAACCACGTCGAGACTCTTTGCTTGAAGCGGCCCAACCGTGATCGCCGACTGCCGTGCTGAGCGCGCGGCGCCACCCTCCATCCAGTAAATCACAGGGGTAACCGTTGCTGGTTGCGTCCCGATGTTACGCAGCACGGAATAAGGCGTGAATATCGTTGAGGCGGGGAAATGCAACATGGGGTCCATCGCGCCAACCATGAGGCCAATCTCCCCGTAATTCAAGGTCGTTATTTTTGCAGAAGCCAGCGGCGGAGCAGCGAATGGGATGCTTGCGGAATAGCCCTTAGCGGGGTCTTCCAAACTGCCGTTTACGATGACCGCATCAGGTGCGCCATTGTATGTAACGCTGAGGCCGCCCACTGTGTTTGCATTGGCTGTCAATTCCTGGAGGTCTACGCGCTTTGTACCGTGAGCAGAGATGGTGACCTGGTAGGAACCCAGAGGCTTTGCATTCGCGTCGCTTACCTGCAGCGTGGCCGGAAGCGGCTGGTCCGTGGTGTTGGACAAGGTGACGAACCCAGTCACGCCGGCTTCCTCTTTCCACCAAGTTCCTTCCAGCACCTGCGGACCTGAAACTGCATTCACGGGGGTTCTTCCGGCCTTATACTTTTGCGAAGAGGGTGCCACTAAACCTAATCCATACGTGAAAATAACGCTGTGGGTGGCGTCGATGCTGCTGACCGTGGCACAAAGCGGGTCCCAAGGCCACTGATACCGCAGCTAAACATACCCACTCAGCGTCGCGTAAGGGCTGATTCCCTGGCTTGCAAGAGCATCGTTGATGCTGATGACGGCCGATGCGTTAGGCTGCAAGACAACAGGCGGAAGCAGCAACGGTGTGCCATTGCTCAAATACAACACCGGTGTGACCGGCAACGAAGAGGTCTCGAGGTCATTTCGCACGTAGATTGCGGATGTGGTGAACGCGTCGGTCATCCACAGGCCGCCACGTAGATAACGCGGGGTCATGTCACTGGCCGGCGGAGGGGAATCTGGAAGGCGCGGTGGGACCGGGTTGTGTGGAGCGGGAACATTTGGCTGCTGCGCGAGAGCAGGCAGGCCACAGAGCACGAGGCAAAGGGTGAGCAATCTAAACTGGAAAATAGGAAAGTGGGGAGGCCGACGAGAGGAGGGGGACATGAGCGTGATCCTCCGCAAAACTGATAGCGGGTTTCTACAATACGAAGCAGTACTTGTCAAGGGCAGTCATCACACATCTACGTACGTGAATGCTTCAGACACCAAACGACAACCCGCAGAAGCGACTGGCCATTTTGAGGCCATTGCCGAATAGTCGGGGGAAACCTGGAATGGCACGTCAGCGGCCTGCCCCTTGACAGCGCCAAAGCGCGCAGGAAACCAGCGAACTATCTGCTCATATTGTGACCTTCTGGCTGGTTCTGTTCGGGGGCGTTGTTACGCCCAGAAGAGGGCTTCACATGGCTGACTTGCGATGTCAGTTCATGGCTGGACTCGATTGCGGAGGTGTGCGAAACGTCACGTCCGAATCCTTCCGCGAGTTGGACTTTGTCGTTCGTATAGATTTGTGCATCGTACCGTGCCCGCGAAACAGCGACGTATGCCAAGCGACGATTGACAAGCTTTTCTCCTCCCCGCTCGGTGTCCACATGGATGAGCACTCGATCAGCAGTCTGACCCTGACTGCTGTGGCTTGTCACCGCGTAGCCGTAGTCGAGATGCGGATTCTTTCGTATGTTGAACGCGATCGCGCGACCCGAGTCCAGTCGGATTCGGAGGTTGCCACTCTCGTCGATTTTCTCGATAGTGCCCAGCTCACGGTTGGCAACTCGCTGGTCTCGATTCGGGGCGGTGAACTGCACGCGGTCGCCTTCGCTGAACGCCCGCTCTGCCTCTCGGTACAGCGTCACGCCTTGTAAACGGCGAGGATCGTAGCTCAGACGCTGGCCATTCTCCCGTTCGACTGTTACGTGGTTCTGTTTTTCGTCAACGCTTTCGACGTGCGCGTACTCTCCCGGCGCAATGCCGAGTGTTTTGCTGCCCTTCGCGTACCGCACGACATTGCCGGGTTCGTATTGGGCTGCCCACTGGCGGTCTGCACCAGTAATCTCCTGCCGGGCGACCAACACACTCATCTGGTGTTCGCGGTACGGCATCTGGTTCGTATCCTGCATGGCATAGTGAATCGCTTGGTTGATTGCCATCCGCGACTGGTTGTCGGGGGACACGACGAGCGTGCCCTTGGGCTGCTTGGCATATTCATGCGCGATTGTTGCCATACGGTCGTCCCGATCGAGGATCTCATGCACGCGGCCGTCGGCATCGAGTTTTTGCATCGCCTCCGTGACTTGGCCGCGTGAGAGCTTTTCTACAACTTCCTTGAGCGCCGGCTCTTTCTGCCGCACGATCTCGTCCAGTCGAGCCGTCTGGATTCCCGCTTCCTGTAATTGCTGGTACGGTCGGCCAGCCTCGACGGCCTGATGTTGGCGTGTGTCGCCCACCAGAAGTAGACGGTCATCTTTTTTGAGCCGGTGGAGGAATTCGTTCATTTGCCTCGTGCTCGTAAGGCTTGATTCGTCCAGGACGTAAAGACGTTTCCGGCCATCGTGCCCTTCATCGGATTGGGCAAGATGTTGTTGCAACGTTGTTGATCTGATTCCGCCTTCTCCCAATTTCTGTGCTGCGCGAGAGGTGGGCGCTAACCCCTTGACGATATACCCCTCTCGCTCGGCGGCATCGTGGATTGCTGCCAGGGAGGTAGTCTTGCCCGCGCCGGCAACGCCTTCAAACGCCGTCACTTGATCGCGACTCGACAGGATTTGCTCGACCGCCTGGCGTTGCGTATCGCTCAGATGCGGGTGGGTGTCTCGGATTGCTCTGCGCGTGCCAAGAGTCGCCAGCGCGGGATGCTCGTCTTGTCCCGCTCGCATGGTATTGATCGTGTCCTGCTCATAGGCGATCATCTCCGCGGTTGTAAACGCCCGGCCAGGCGAGCTGCCCTTCTTCTGTGCTTCCACGAACTCAACAGACTTGATGCGCTCTTCGAAGTCGGCTTTCACCTGGGCCAGTGTCGCGCTTCCCATAGAGCGCCGGAGCGCATCCGTCAACAGGGCGCGTTCGTCGGCTACAGCGTCGCGTTCAAAGTTACGTTCTCTTGCGAAGGTTACAGCCGAGTGTGCAATCTTCTCTCCCGAATCTAGGCTAACCTCATGTGCTCTGTCCTTTGCTTCCGCCTTCACACGCTTAGGTTGATCGCCGAACTCGAATGCCATGTCCCTGTGCCGCCGCTGCATCTCTTCGTGTGAGAGTTCGAGCTTTGGCTCACGCGTTTGGTGGGCTGCGATCTGCGCTGCTCCCGCGCCTCGTTGATTCTCCTTCGCCAGATGCTCTTCGATCTGTTTCCGGCGCGGACTCGATGCCTCAAGATACTCGCGACTGTAACCCTTGATTTCCGGTTGGCCGCTCTTGCCGTGTTCGATCTCGTAGCCCAACTTTTGCAAACGGTGTGCGAGTTCCGAGCGGTACACGGCGGTGGCGTACTGCTGCGTGCGGTAAAGTTCCTGCGGTTGCAGCGGGCGTATTCCGCCGTTTTCAGTCTCTGTCAGATTGAAGAAGACGACGTGCGTGTGCAGTTGCGGCGCTGCATAACCGTTTACCGGCCTCGCACTGTCGTGCTCGAATTTCGCGGCGACCCACTTACCCGTTGTCTCCGGCGGAAGATTCCCTCCCAGCCGCGCCTGCACATATCGCTCCAGTTCGTCCAAAGCAACTCCAACACTAGCTCGATGGGCTTCGCGCACCCGTTCATCCCCGCCCACGAGCGCCGTGAGCGATACGCTTTTGGGTGCGGAGAAGGTCGCATCCCACCCAGCGCGGTGCTCCATCGCCTTGACAGTATCGCCCTGCTCGTTCACATATTGCCGCGCCGTCTGAAAGCGAACCAACTGCTCTCCGGTAGTCGGATGCTGGCCGTCGCTGAGCCGTCGAAACTGTTCCTCTTGCACTCCATCATGCAGCCCCCACTTCTCCGCCAGTTTTCCGTGCCATTCGCCACGTATTCGGTCGCCTTCGCTGTAGTAGTTCTCTTGTGCGTTGCTGAACTCCTCCTGATGATACGCACGGGCTTGACCTGCACTGAGCGGCTTGGAAATGGTGAGCATGTGTCTTTACTCGAAGAAGCGTCTCTCTGGGGGCTTCACAGCGTGCTCCAAGTCTTGATCCCGACTCGGCGCTTGCTTTATCGGCGTTGGTTTCTGCGGCGCGCCACTTGACTGTGGAGTGCGATCGGTTCCCGCAGCGACTGGTGATACCTTGGCCGGCTCCAGGGGCACTGCCGCTTTCATAAGCAGGACGCGGGGATTGTCTTTGCTGAGCGGAACTTGGACTTTCTTGTTGAGACCCATCACCAGGTCGAGCGTTCTGCGAAGCGCGTTCACGAAGCCCATGCCACGGGAGCTTTGCGGGCGCTCCGACTGCGCCACGGGCATCAACTGCGGGCCTCTTGGTCTTCTTCCATTGCGCAGCACAATAGAACGTCTGTGGTCTAGATAGATCGCTGGCAACAGACCCGCGAAGAACAGAACCAGCCCGGCCCAGAGAGCTGGCCGGACAAGGTCCACAAGAGTTTCGTTCTGATAAATCAAGTTGCCGAGGTAGGCTTGCATCTCGGCGTTGTTGTAATGGCCGCGATCGAATTCAAGACGCAGAGCGCCATGCTTCAGGGCTTCCTCGGTGAGTGCGAAGGTACTCTCTCTGCTGTCTGATATCGCGGGTACCACATCGCTGTCCAGGGCCAATCGGCTCCCCTTCCGTGTGACAACTTGCAGCAGGGTGTACCAGCCGTTGTCGCGCACTACCCCGACCACCTGCGAGCCCAGATAGGCAGGCAAATAATATTGTTCAAGGGGCGTCCAGACCCGCATGTAGCGGAAGCCCTGGATTCCCAGAGTTGCCACGAGGGAGAGGAGCACCAGGACGTAGGTATACGCCGGCTGAATGCTCGGCCCACCGGCGCTTTTTTCTCGGCCCCATTTCATCCGCATTGCTTTGCTCCGATTTGGTTGTTTCTCAGCCTCGCTGTGGCTCCGTAGTTGCCCCGGTCAGCCGTTCCAAGGCCTTCGCCGACTTGCTCGCATCGGCCCGTTTGATAATGTCGTCCATAGCCGTGCTTGTGAGCGGCTCCCGATTGGCAATGGTAAAGAGGATATTCATCAGGATCATTCGCAGCGCCAACAATTCCGCCACGATGGTTTGCTCGGCGGGACTTGGCTTAGCCGCCTTCAACAAAGCATCGCGCACCCACTCGCTGATCGTTTGTTCGCCCGCGAGGGTTTCAAACTGCGAGTACTCCTCTTCGGTGACTTTGGTGCTGATGGATTTACTGCGTGGAGTGGGCATCCAGGACTCCTGAATTTAATTCAAAGGCAGGAAAAAGGGCACGGTCGGACGCTCAGCAGGATCAACACGTTCCCATACAGGAACCACAGGTTGGAGGACAGGAACCACGGTGAGCAGGAAAACGCTAGCTGCCGCGTTTGCAGCAAGTTCCCGTATAGCAACCTTGGTTGCTGTACAGCACCCGAAACGGGGTGACGTGTCACTCGACTCCCGCTGCGCAGCAGCGTTCTTCATAGCTCACCGTATTCGAGAATCAATCCGTCCCACATCTCCCGCACGACTGGGATTTCCCAGGCGCGGCTGAATAGCTCCCGCACCGCCTTCCATTCCTTCTCGCTGAAACTCAATGTGATTCCGTTGCTGCGCGCGCGAAACGAAAACTCAGTCTCTTTTCCATGCTCTCCGCGATAGCCAAAGAAGTATTCGCCCTTCCAGTGCTGAGCTGAGCTGCCCGGTTCGAGCGTTGCCAGCATGGTCCGAAACTCGGCCATGACTGGATAGTCGGCGAGTGGGTACATTGGCGCTCTCGCGCCGGGGAAGCTGAGGAGCACGTAGAAGTCGTTGCCTTCGCCGCGCCCAAATGACAGAGTGAATCCGCCCTCGCTGACAGGTGGGGTCGCTGCCTGAAAGAAGCTCTGCGCAGTGGCCTTGGCCCTGTCTCGGACGGGCTCCTTCGTGAGGTGGTAGTGGCCTCGTGCGGCGAGTCGCCAGAGGGCCGGCCAATAAGGTCGGAGCGCACGATTCAGTGCCTCCGCATCCTTGATGCTGTCATCCTCGATGAGCGCGTAAAGATTCCGCCCCACCAGCAAGGGCTCCCACTTCGTGGCCGGATCGCTGAACTGTCGGCGCGTTTCCGCCACGGTTCGGCGCACGATTTCGGGCGTGACTTTCTCGCTGCCTTCCGTGGTCCTTACTTTCGCTGGTCGGCAGTCCCAGGGAAGATTGCCCAGGTAATACTCGTCCGATGCGGACTGCCCCTTGCGTAAGTCGTAGGCTGCGGAGAACGCGTCGAGGACTGCAATCAGAGACTCCCGAGATACATGACTCGGAGTATCACTCGAAAATGCCTCCAGCCCTCGCTGAACAAAGTGCGCAAGGACCACCCATTCTGCCTTCGACAGAACATGCTGAGCCTCACCCTTTCTGCGAATTTCCCGAAGCGCATTTGTCGGCTCCGACATCAAGTCCACGACTTCCAGGCGGTCCTCACGGGCTGATTCGAGAAGTTTTTTGGCAATCTCTGAAGTAGAAACGCTCTCGCCGGTCCTGGACGACATGAGTTTCTTAGCGCGCTCCAGGCGTTGCCGTAAGGCTTCGCTGATCCTTACGGAGAGGGTCTGTTGCTGCTGGGGCTTTTCAGGCATCGGTTGCCTCCCATTTCGGGGCAAATGTAGGCTCTTGACAGTGTATCGATACATAGATAGAATCTTACATTGCCAGTGGCCCTGTCAACAGAAATCTCCTGATGGCACTCGGCTCGTCAGGAATAGGGCGACTCGCGTACAACACAGATTGGTTCGTTCTTGACGCTGCGCTCTATGGCTACAGCGCGCCCATCACCATTGTCTTTTCCACGTGAATACTATGTGTGTGCAGCCGATGCGGCGAAATTCCTGTCGATCCATCCTCGGACGTTGTTGCAGTTGGCGCGAAAGGGCACTGTCCCGGCTCATCCTCTCGGTGACGGTTCGCGCCGCGTGTGGCGGTTCCTTCTGTCAGAGCTAGACGAATGGATGCGTAACCGCGTACACTCCGATTGCCGTCCGTGCTCTCCGAAAAGGAGGGAAATTTGAGAATGAGAGCACGGTATCAGAGAGGAAGTCTGACGCAGATCAAGCGCAAGAGTGGCTATCTGGTTTGGCTCTTTCGTTGGCGGGAGACCGACCCGGATGGCAATCGCCGACCGAAGAAGATCGTGGTTGGCCCAGTAAGCGAACTGCGAACTGAGAAGGACGCGCGAGATGCGCTAGAAGCGCTGCGTCTTAACATAAATCTGGACCCTTCTGAACAGGCTCGTCCACCCCGCAGATTTGCGGACCTGGTGGAGCACTACCGCCTGAAAGAGTTGGGTTCGGAACACAACGAGCGGAAGTCGTATTCAACTAATATGGCATACGAATCCTACCTAACAAATTGGATTGTTCCCCGGTGGGGCGAATACATGCTGTCGCGGATGGAGAACGGTGTTGCGGTTCATGTCGAGGAGTGGCTGGACAGGATTTCCCGAAGCCGAGGAACCAAGGCAAAGATCCGCAACATTATGAGTGCCGTTTGCACTCACGCTCTCCGTTACGGTTGGATGAGGTCCAATCCGATTCGCGCGGTTCGTCAGAGTGCGAAGCGAGAGAGGATCATAGTGCCACTGACAGTGGAGGAACTACAGAGGCTCTTCTCGGAATTGGGTTCTCGAGAACAAGCTCTCGTTCTTCTTGCTGTTCCGACGGGTATGCGCAGAGGTGAGGTTCTCGCGACTCAGTGGTGCGACATTGACTTTCACAAGAAGACGTTGAACGTACGAAAGTCGATATGGCAACAGCATCTAGGGCCTGTGAAAACGGAAGAGAGTGAGAAGGTGATGCCGCTGGATGATGAGATGATTGCTGGTCTTTTGCGGTGGCGCAGTGAGACCCGCTACGCAAAGGATGGCAATTGGATTTTCGCCAGCGAACGAATGAAAGGCCGACAGCCACTCTGGCCAGAGGCTATCATGCGGAACTACATTTGCCCGGCAGCACAGCGGGCGAAAATTACGAAGGCGATCACCTGGCACGTCTTCCGCCATACGTTTTCTACACTCCTCGCAGAAAACGATGAAGATGTGAAGACGGTGCAATCCCTCATGCGCCACGCCAACAGCAACATCACCATGAACATCTACACGCATGCCGTGAGTAGTAAGAAGCGGCGGGCGCAACAGAGAGTTGTGGAGATGATTCTGCCCGAGGGAAGAAGTGCGGCGGTCACAAAAGGCGTCGCTTAATGTGTACCTTTTTGTGTACCATGCCATTCTTTCAAAAGTGGACCTAAGTCATTTAGAAAGAATGGCGGGGACGACGGGGCTCGAACCCGCGACCTCTGCCGTGACAGGGCAGCGTTCTAACCAGCTGAACTACGTCCCCGCGGTGGGTTTGCCACTCACGGATGGTGGGCAGTGCAGGGCTCGAACCTGCGACCTCCTGCTTGTAAGGCAGGCGCTCTAACCAACTGAGCTAACCGCCCTCTTTGCCTACAATTATTTATCCTACAGGAACCCCCGCACACCGTCAAACGAATCCCCCACCCTCCATTTCCACCGTGTTTTCTTGCGATTTTCCTGCGCAACCAGTACACTCAGAGTTTCATAAAATACTCGAGGGACGCCCCTTAGATGCTCCTGAACCGCGATTATGTCGGCTACCTGGCCGCCGAAGTCATCAAGAA
>Ga0326727_10012921_pt1 | contig 18813 bp, 25 predicted proteins | sample MB2enrmetagenome_FD_207643 | JGI IMG/M metagenome (GOLD analysis project Ga0326727, IMG submission 207643) | Lab enriched peat soil microbial communities from McLean, Ithaca, NY, United States - MB29MY | ecosystem: Environmental > Terrestrial > Soil > Wetlands > Peat | place: USA: New York...
ACCGTAAGGGCCCCGACGGGGCAATTACGCGCGCAGGCGCCGCACTCCATGCATGTCCCCTTACTCGCAATCTGAGCCTTCCCGCCCTCGATGCGGAAGACCGCGTGCGGGCAGACATCGACGCATATGCCGCAGCCGATGCAGGCTTCGACCTTGAGAACGAGCGTCTCGCCATTCTTAGGATAAGTAAGCGTCATAATAGCCCTCCTATACTCCCAAGAGCTTCGCGGCTCCACCTGTGACTAGACTTGCGGCGAGGGAGATGACCATCGGCCAGAAGCTCCGATCCACTTCGAGCAGCGCGCCAGGCTGGCAGGTGTAGGTCGATGCACCCGTAAAGTTCATTGCGAGGAAAGCGACCACTGGCGTGGAAAGAAGTATGCAGGCTATGGAGGCCATCGCGGGGATATGGAATAGTAGGGCGCAGAGTATGGCCCAGGCCGCTCCGAGGACCGCTCCCTTGACTACGAAGGCTCGCGAGGGAAGGTATGGTAAGATGGCTGGGAACAGAATGGTTCCGACCGGTATCGTCCCGAGGATGAGCACGGCTATTGGGATTGCCCTGGCGATGAATCCAGACCCCAGAGGTAGGTCGAAAAGTCCCGCGAGAACGATTGCCGCTGGAATGATCGGCCACGAATGTACGATCTCGATAGGAGCTATGACCATACGGTCCCGAAGGCCGAACGTGACCTCTCGCATCGCTTCGCTCTTCTGCCGTCCGGCCGCGAGATAAGCTTGTATGTCTTTTGCTCGTACTGGACCCCACTCGACACGGAATCCCGTTCGGCGCGCGACTTCGGGAGCAGAAACGCCGCTCGCGCCGAGCTGGGGAAGGACCAGAACTCGGTGCGTGACGAGAGAGGAGAGCTTCACCTTGGCTACACGCGATACCAGCTCGGCCGTACCGAAGGTCCCCTTCCCAGCAGCGCACCATACATTGATGCCCTTCGTGTCGAGCACGAGAATCCAGGCATCGAGCCCGCCGAGACTCGAGCGCAGCGCGTCGAAGCTCATCTTGTAGTTCGCCGTCACGAAGACGATTGCGTCCGGTCCGGGCGAGCCGACGGCATAGAGGCCGGGCAGAACACTGTAATGCATTCTGTTGATCCCCCAGCGTGCCTTGACGCCGCCCCAATTATCTCCGGCCTTGAGCGACGTCGAGACTACCGGGATAGTGCGACCCGCATAGACAAGGAATCGTTCGATCCAGGGCTGTTTAAGCTCGTTCAGAGCGACGAAGCCGGCTTGCGTATACTGATCAGGATCATGTTTGAGTAGGATGCTCATCAGGCTTCTCCCTTCGAGGACCCGCAACACCCACCGGACCCCTGGGAGTGTCTCCACTCGCACAGGGCCTTAACGAAGATGGGTAGGACCGTGACTATGGCCTTCGACTCCTTGGCGGGGAGGGTTCCGAGGAGTCCCTCGTAGTAGCGATCACATAGTGTGTTGATGGCCGCGGCCTTCTCTCGGCCCTTCGCGCTGAGGCGCACAAGCTGCCTGCGCCTGTTCGAAGGGTCTTCCTTGCGTTCGAGGAGACGGGCTTTCACAAGTCCATCGACAGCCCGCGAGAGCGTGGACGAGTCGAGCTCCAAGGCATCGGCGACCTCGCCGACGCTGGTCTCTCCTGCCTCTTCGACGGCGAGGATAAGGTGGCACTGTGCGGGAGTCACACCGCAGCACTCGGTCTGATCGGAGAGCGCGAGCTCGACCTCTCGCTCGAGCTCGCGAAGTCCCTTGCGGAAGGACCGTATAGAGTTGTCGGACATCTAAGTTTTCTTAGAGAAGCCGCTCGACCATCTCGATCGAGTCCTTCACGAGGAGCGGACAGACGGTCTTGAAGACGCCTGCTTCCTTTGCCTTGGTTAGCTCTTCCTTGACGCTGATATCGAACTCGATCAGATCCTTGCACTTGATCGAGCCATGCTTCTGCTTAAACATATCCGTAAATTCTTTGACCTTCGCGTAGGTCCGATCATTCGAATCGGTGTCCTCCGCCTTGGTCTTGCCGTACTTGAGGCCGAGGAGCATCAATGCACCGGTGACCGCGCCGCAGGTCTCCCCAATGTGTCCCATGCCGCCGCCGAAAGCTCCCGCAACCCTCAGGGCCATCTCCGAATCCAACCCATACTCTTCGCAGTGCGATACCAGAACTGCCTGAGAGCAGCTGAAACCATCGTTGAAGGTTTTAATCGCGACATCGACCTGATTGCTCATCCATCACCTCCTTGACGATCACGTTTGCAACTATACCGGATTAATAGTGTATTATGCAATAGATGTAATATACATCATTAGGGAGGAGTTGCGAAGGCGGTATCGCGCGATTCCACCTGAGACTGATAGGCCAGTGAAGCCACAAGTCCTGAATTGCCACTTGGAATACAATCTTGGTTCAGGTTATCCTGAATCCGTTCTTCTTTTTATAGGATTCAAAGCGTACTTAGGAGATTTTATGCGAAGAGCCTTTCCCCTTTTCATAGCATTCGTTCTTCTCTCCTCCGCCTTTTTATTTTCCCAAGAAGGACAATATAAGGTCGTACGCATCGTAAAAGCAGGAGGAGAGGGCGGCTTTGATTACGTATACGCGGATGCGGTCAATAGGAACCTTTACATCCCCCGCTCCGGCAACCCAGGTGAAATAACAATCTTCAATCTCGATACCTTGAACCCCAAGGGCATTATTCCCAACATTTCTGCGCATGGCGTAGCCGTTTCACCAAAAGCCTCTCATGCCTTTGCTTCGAGTAAGCCGGTCGCGATGTGGGATGCTAAGACGTTAACGTTCATAAAGACTATCGACGTTTCTGGTTCCCCTGACGGTATTCTTTACGAATCTTACTCCGACACAGTCTATGTGTTGAGCCATAAAGCCCCTAACGTCACCGTCCTAAATGCTAGCGATGGTTCGATAGCCGGAACTATCGATATCGGAGGCGCTCCCGAACAAGCAGTTTCAGATGGGCAGGGGAAAGTCTTTGTGGATATAGAGAACCACGACGCAGTCGCGGTCATCGACGCACATACCATGAAGATGATAGATACCTATTCCCTTCGTGGCCAAGGAAGGACATGCGCAGGGTTGGCTATGGATATTGCTAATAAAATTCTCTTCGTTGCTTGCCGCGAACCTCCAGTGATGGTCGTCATGAACGCGCAAGATGGCGCTATTATTGCGACTCTTCCAGTCGGGCGAGGAACGGATGGGGCAATTTTCAATCCCAACACACTAGAAGCATTCAGTTCCAACTCGAATGGAACGTTAACTGTTATCAAAGAGAAAAGCCTGCAAGATTTTGCGGCCGAGCAGTCCGTCACGACGAAGGAATTCGCAAAGACGTCGACGCTCGACGCGGGAACGGGTCATATATTTCTCATTACTGCAGATTTTGGTCCGCTACCGAGCACGCAGGTAAAGGGTCGAAATTCCAACCGCGGGTCGATGATCCCCGACTCCTTTTCCATTCTTGAAGTAGGGAATCAATAAAGAACTTGGGATTCGGTAACCTGCTACCTCGATAACGTCGCCCAGTTCCATGGCAGTCGTCCATCGGGCTTTTATTAACTTGCCATCTATCTGGGCATACCGATCATCGGTCACCCAAGAAAGCAGTTCTCCCTTCGGTCCGAAGGATAAGATGGCGGAAGCCTCCTGCCCTTGGTCGTGCAAGGTCGCCTTGGCTTGGCTACTTCCTAAGTCCTCCCAGGTGATTCGAGGATCGAGCAAGGAAGAAGGGAACCAGGTCATTTCGTTAAAGAATCTGATGAACTCCGAGACATCGAACTTATTGCCGCTACTATCAGCAATAGTACAAAAAGGAGACAGCCGGACCGTTAACGAGCCATGCGAATCGCTGAAGCGATCGATGGCTTGGATCGAAATAGGCCACACAATAGGAAATGTTCCCAGCCAGACGAATGACTTGGGATTTACTGTATAGTACTCCTCGGCGGTAAAATTCCTCCACTCTGCGGCGAGGCTGGTCTTCATCCGCCCTTTCTGCCGCATTCTCACTCGCTGTACGGGAACCTTCCCCACAACGCCTGAATAAGCCAGGTATTGGCGTACTACTGGAGGGAGAGATTCTATATCCTTTTCCGTGATCACCCGCATCATAGTCGCGGATGGCGTTTGTTCCTTCTCCATCGCGCGAACGTTTTTCGAAGTTCTGCTCCTGAGAGATTCGCAACTGGACAAAATGCCGAGCGAAACAAGGAACACGATGACAACCAAAACGATGATTCCAGAATGCGCTTTCATCCTTTCCCTCCGCGTATCTCAGATGGGTAAGCTATGCTAAAATACGGGAGTTTTGTCATCTCAGAATTTCCAGCCAACACGCAGGCCAAACTCTCCACTGGCGTTTATTACCCATCCGTATGAATTGGCTACTGCACTGCCCTTTAATGAATCGATTCCTCCGACTACAAATCCCCTGAGAAAAGGTTCGATATAGAGCGGCAGTGATTGGAATGAGAATGTCCACCCCGTTTCCCCGAGGAGCGCGCCTTCGAGATGCAGGTCTTCGTAGGCCGCTGTTCCTCCGGCGTATGCCACATCGCTGGAGGAAGCGACGACGAGGCCAGGGCCAGATCCGAGGAAGAATCCGCTCGAAGCGAAGGGATGCCAACGGAATATCCCGAGAATAGCGCCTTGGATGAAAGCAGTGTCCGATGGGGAACTGGTGTAGAACTCGCCCTCGAGTCCCCAAGTCAAGTTCCGCTTGAGCGGGAAGTCCACGCCAGAGCGAAGATGAAAGGCCGAAAGCGCAATGCCGGAGCCAAGAGCGTATGTATCGAGATACGCGTCTGGGCACATCGATGGCGGCTCATCCGCCGACGCGGCAGCTACGTAGATAAAACCGCTCACGGTTACGGCAAAACAGGCCCACGCTATAACGAGTCTATTTTTCGAGCGCATTTTCGACCGCTTTGAGAAATGCTTCCGATGAGAAGGTCGCTCCGCTCACCGCATCGACGGTCACGCTTTGGCTGGCGAGGACTCGCTGAGTGATCGTCGATTCGAAATCAGGGGAAGGGAAGGTGCTGGGTACTTCGATCGAAATGTTTGATATTTTTTTCGAAATTACCGTCACATCCACAGAAAAAGTTCGATCGATTGCTATTGCCCCAGCGGGAAGAGCGATGAAGTATGAGCCGTGATAGACTCCATCGATCGGCAGCGGAGGAGTATGAATGGGGATACTCGCAATATACTCGCTCGGGCTCTCTACCGCGATTCCGCTGCATCCTGAAAGCATTGCGATCAATACGAAAGTTACGCACAAGCAGGCTTTCCGCTGGCCTTTCCTGACATAGTGGGTCAAAGCGACACCTCCTATTGCTTGAGTCCGAGGATGAGAATCTCTATAGTATTTTTCAGAAGTTTTTTCTTGCGCCCCGGCGATACCTCCGGCTCAAGCACGAAGCGGGAAACTAGACCATAGACTGAGGTCCAGATGATTTGAGTGGCGATTTCGGGATCCATGGAACGGAACTTTCCCGATTCGCAGTAATTGCGGACACAGTCATAGAGCTTTCCGATGTTTTTACGCTTCTTGTAGACACCCTCGCGGAGGATCGCGTAATTCTCTTGATTGATCCCTCCTTCTCCGAACAGCGCTATACGGAAGAGGTTCGGGTTCCCCAGTACGACATCTGTATAGGCTGAAAACGCTTCATAAAGCGTACGGACAGGGTCATCTGCATAGATTTTGGCTTCTTCCAGGCATTTCGATATCTTCTGTTGCCCATCATCGAGCACGCTCTCGATGATCTGCGTCTTATCCTTGAAGTAGTGGTAAATTATGGCCGGCGAGTATTCTATTATCTCGGCGATCCTTCGAATGGAGAGGTTCTCGTAGCCTTCTTCCTCAATGATCGCGGCTGCTGTATCTACGATTTTTGCCTTGAGCTCTCCAGCCTGCCGTTCCCTTCGCTCGACTATTCCCATTAAACTGCCTCGCTTCTAGAACCAGTAATGAACATACAACATTAAGTGAACAATGTTCAATACCTGATGGGAATATTTCATTCATGAGGGATTCGGGTTTTAGTTGGAGACTCATTAAGATTCATTCAGTATGCCCCTATGCCGTTAAGGTAGGTCACGGTGAAGTAGTGCCTGATGTCGTGGACGGAGTGGGGCGCCTCAATCGCTCTGATCTCGAGAATCTCAGTCGTTACAATAGCAATACCGGAGCTGACCATTGCGTGAGCTATCAGCTCGCCCGCCGCCAATGTATCTTCCCTTTTCGCACCTGAATGTCTCGGTTGATGAGCAATGGCTATGATCCCTTCTGGATTCATCAACGATCGGAGGGAAGATGGGAGCACGCTTTCATCGGGTGAAATATCGAGCAGTGAACCAGCCCATTCCGTTCGTTTGCGATTCGATCCACGGTAGGCCATGAAGATTTCCGAATTGCTCAGAGATAATGTCGCGAAAACTCATCTACTTGCCTCTCGAGACACTTTATAGCGCTCGATGACCGCCTCTATTTCCTCGGCGCCTTGAGCCGCTCCCCCCGAGGATTCAATCAGTTTCTTGAATTCCCCGGCTGCGACCTTGAAGCGCGGGTATTTGGTCCATCCCCGGCTGCGATCGATTTTAACAAGCTTGGAGCCGTGATCGATGACCGTAAGGATTGAAGTACTTCCCGAGCCCTGACGAGCTCTTCACAAGGAACATCGATATCGAGCTTGCTCAGTATGGACTTCTCGAGGCAGTGCATCCTGTCTACCGCTTCTTGTCCCCCAATAGTCAGCCTGACGAGCTTCGAGCGCACGTGAGCAGGGTTTTCCCCATACTCCACGAGGCCTTTTCCCAACAGTTCGTTCACGAGGACTTGAATATGCTGCCGCGATGTCGGCCGGGCACGCGCCATTTGAGGAACAGTTTGCGCCCCCTTGGCCTCGAGCTCGAGCAAGACTCCTCGCAGGCTCGCGGACAGCTCGCCTTGCCCATAGACAGTCTCGGCGAACGCTCGCAGGCCATGGAACAAGGCTATCGACTCCTGAAAGAGAGCTAGAAGCGAATCTACCTTGTCTCCAGTTGCGGTCGACTTAGGCGACGCCTTGGTTTTTTTATGCGTATTAGCCAACATTTCTTTGCCACCGCCTATTGACTTAAATATGTCGTATTGACAATATTATTGTCAATAGATCGACGATGGCATTCATCGAGGACGGAGGTCGATATGGAAATGACAGAGGAGCAGAAACGCATGTATCGCATTTCTTTTGGCTTCATTAAGTTCATGCATGACAACGCGCTCTTGAGACGCTTGATCGATCCCGGGGAACTATTGAAACGAATCGGGATAAAGGACGGCGACGTGGTTTTCGAGATTGGCTGCGGACCAGGTTTTTACACTATCGGGGCGACCGAGGCAGTCGGCCCACGTGGGAAGGTTTTTGCCTATGATGTGAATCCCTATGCCTGCGAATATCTGTCCAATAAGCTTGCCAACAGACAGGTCGCCAACGTTGAAGTCGAGAATAGAAACGCAACCGAAAGCGGACTTTCGGATAAATCAGTAGATTTCGCGTTCTTGACGGGAGTTCCGCACATTGTGGGAGGACTCGAAGCGCTCCTCAAAGAAATAAAACGGGTACTCAAGCGGGGGGCGGTTCTTGCCATCCGACCAAGTCGAAACAACGCAAAGGAGATTACTGTGTATGTCGAGCGATTTGGCTTATCGTTTCGTTCAACGAAAGACTCCTTCCTTCTCTTTTCGTCCACTTAAACTGCCTCTGGTTTGCCGGAGACAGACGTTGGCGCTCAGGGTGTCTCCGGTGGCGACGAGTAGTCATGGATGAGCTGAGTAACGTTGAAGCAAGACTATCGAAACCGCAGCAAGCACGGACCGTCAAGCGCAAAGCCTTTTACGAGCTATGCGTGTAGCTTGGCGGCTGTACTAGCTGCTAACCTCACTCTCGAACTGTATCGACAAACTCTTTTACTCTCTCCTTGATCTCATCTCTGACCGTCCTCACCTGCGCCATGATTTCATCGTCAGTACCGGTGAAGGTCGCGGGATCAGGGAAAGGCCAATGGAGTCGTTGCACAACACCAGGAAAGATTGGACACTTCTCTTCGGTCTCACGGGAGCATACTGTTACGACGTAAGAATAGATTTCCCCCGCCTTGAAGAGTTCGAAAACGTCTTGCGGCTTCTTCCCCGAAATATCTATCCCGTCTTCCTTCAGCACGCGTACCACGTAAGGATTGAGATTCCCTGGTTCGAGTCCCGCGCTCTCGACCTCAAAATCTCTGTCCCCGAATTCTTTGCAATAGGCTTCGGCTATTTGACTCCGAGCTGAATTGTGAATACAGATAAACAGGACTTTGACCATTGAATCCTCCCTCTTTAAAGGCTTTCAATGAACTGAAGGCATGCATCCTTGATCTGCTCCCGGACTCTTCGCACTCCAGCCATAATTTCCTCATCGCTGCCTGTGAATGAAGCGGGGTCGTCGAAAGGCCAGTGAAGCTTCTCGTGCCTTCCAGGAAAGATAGGACACCGCTCAGCGGCCTCCTTGGAACAGACCGTAACGACAACATCGTAGGACCTACCCGCCTTCGCGAGATCGAAGACGCTCTTCGTCGCATTGCCGGAAATATCGATTCCGACCTCGGCCATAGCCCGAACGACATACGGGTTGAGCATACCCGGCTCGAGCCCAGCGCTCTCCACGTGAAAGCGATCGCCTGCATGCTTCTTGAGGAAAGCCTCGGCTATCTGGCTACGGGCTGAGTTGTGGACACAGAGGAATAAGACCCTCTTCATATGGACCTCCTTACAATGAATCCAGGCTCAAGTCTCTTCCCGATATTCACGAGTCCGAGCATTACGGGGACTTCGATGAGGGGCCCGATCACGGCCGCGAAGGCCTGCCCCGACCCGATGCCGAAGACGGCAACCGCGACGGCAATCGCCAGCTCGAAGTTGTTGCTTGCGGCGGTAAAGGAGAGAGTGACGGTCTTGGCATAGTCCGCCCCAATAACCTTACTAAGGCCGAAGGAGATGAAAAACATCGCGACGAAGTATATGAGGAGTGGCACTGCTATTCGGAGCACATCCATGGGCAAGGCAAGTATCTTCTCGCCCTTGAGGTTGAACATCACGAGGATGGTGAAGAGGAGGGCGACGAGAGTCATCGGGGATATCTTGGGAATGAATGAACTCCTGTACCAGCTCTCTCCCTTGCTCCGACGAAGGATGAGCCAGGATAGGAAGCCGGCCGCGAAGGGTAGACCTAAGTATATGCCGACGCTCTTCGCGATGTCGCCGATGTTGACGCTCACCGCCTGGCCCACGAGGCCGAAGAGCGGCGGGACCAAGGTTATGAAGATCCAGGCATAGATCGAGTAGAAGACCACCTGAAATACCGAATTGAAGGCGACGAGACCGGCGCAGTACTCGGTATCTCCACGGGCAAGGTCGTTCCACACGATGACCATGGCTATGCATCTGGCCAGGCCAATCATGATGAGCCCCATCATGTACTCTGGCTTGTCCCGGAGGAAGATCAAAGCGAGGGCCGTCATGAGGATAGGACCGATGGCCCAGTTCTGCACTAGGGAAAGCGTCAGAATCTTACGGTCCCGAAAGACGTCCTTGATCTCGTCGTACCGGACCTTGGCAAGCGGAGGATACATCATGAGAATGAGACCAATGGCGATGGGGATGTTTGTCGTACCGACCGACAGGCGGTCCCAGAACGATGCCATCCCAGGGAACAAGGCTCCCGTGCCGACGCCGATAGCCATCGCGAGGAATATCCATAGCGTGAGCCACCGGTCGAGGAAAGAAAGTCGCTTTACTTCCGACATGAGTGTCTCCTACTTAATTATCGCGTTGAAGAGATAGCCAGTCAGCATGATTCCGAGGGCAACGACGCCGAAGTAGGTCGCGAGAAGCTTCGGCTTCAGGACCTTGCGCAGGATAATGGCCTCGGGGAGGGAGAGAGCGGTCACTGCCATCATGAAAGCCAGGGCCGTGCCCATCGCCATTCCCTTCTCCATGAGGACGCTGACGATGGGGATGACGCCCGCCGCATTCGAGTAGAGTGGTATGCCGACGGCGACCGCAAGGGGAACAGCGTACCAGGCGCCAGGCCCTGCATACTTCGCGAGGAAGTCGGCCGGTGCGTATCCATGCATGAAGCCGCCGATCGCGATGCCGACGAGGACATAAGGCCAAACCTTCCCGAGAATCTCGCCGACATAGCCCCAGGCATATTCGATCCTGTCCTTAATCGTCATACGGATATCGGCGCTATCGCCAGCCTTCAACTTGTAGACGTCGTCCTCGACCCATCCTTCGAGCCTGAGGGCACCCATCACAGCTCCACTCAGGATCGCGACCACGACGCCGCTCGCGATGTAGAGGAGGGCTATCTTCCAGCCGAAGAGTCCCCATAGCATGATAAGGGCGACTTCGTTGACCATGGGCGAGGAGACAAGGAAGGAGAAGGTGACGCCTAATGGGATGCCCGCTTCGATGAAGCCGATGAAGAGGGGCACCGCCGAGCAGGAGCAGAAGGGAGTCACGATGCCGAGCAGCGCGGCGAGGACGTTCCCGAAGAAAGCGGGCACCTTCTCGAGTGCTCGCTTGGTTCTCTCCGGCGGAAAGAAGCTGCGAAGGAATGCGATCGCAAAGACGATGACGACGAGGAGGGCGAAGATTTTTGCCGTATCGTAGATGAAGAAGTCGAGCGCGGAAGCTAGAGCCGATCCACGCTTGAGCCCGATCGCTACATAGACGAAGTAGTCGACAAGTCGCTGCCACATGGCCTAGTCCCGCTTGCTCCCGATATCCGCGGCTACACGAGTGCCGACATCATCGATGAGAGCTTGCGTTATCTCGGTCTTGCCCTTCTCGGCGCCGTAGTCGGTCATGACGTATCCCTCGTACTTCAGGCCGAGCTTCTGGAATATCTTCGCGCCACAGGCCACGGGGCATCCATCAATGACGATGTTCCGATCAGAAGCCCGCGCCGATTCTACGTAGCCCGAGAGCTCGGCCCCCAGCGCCGCGAGGCATATCATCGAGCCAACCTTCTCTGCGCGCAGCTTTCTGGCCACTTGATCCGCGAGCAAACCGGTATTCGCGGCCCCCGAGCAGGCAGTGATGATGATGGTCTTCTCTTGTCCGCAGTTGCATCCGGCCATAACTACTTCCCTCCCCGTATGAATGGAATGATCTGGTCCTTCGTGAGAACCCGTCCGACGCTCTTTACGGTTCCGTCTACGGCTAGGGCGGGCGTCATCATGACGCCCATAGCCATGATTGCCTCGATATCGGTGACCTTCTCGACTTCGACCTCAAGCCCGAGCTCGGAAATGGCTATCTTCGCGTTCGCCTCGAGAGTCCTGCACTTGGGGCAACCAGTACCCAGAATCTGTACCTTCATGGCATCACCTCCACAAATAACTATGCTCTATTGCACAAAACTGCATAATTAAGGTTAAAATGACTAGCAGCCGTTGACGCATATACCATCCTCCCGCTCGGCGAGGCGAGATGCGAGGCGCTTGGAATCCGACTCGAGCTCCTTGTCGCTCTCTGCCTTGGCGACCGCCTTGAAGAGCGAGTCGTTCATGGGGCCATGGATGAGGGAGTACATCATCATCCTGCCCTCGCGTCGCTCGTCAATGAGATGGGCGTCCACGAGGGCGCCTAGGCTCTTGGATATAGTGTACTGAGGCTTCTGGAGGACATCGATGATCTCGCAGGCGCAGAGCTCGACCGTGGCCTCAACGAGGAGCCGGAGAGCCCGGAAGCGAGTCGGCTCGCCTATGGCCTTGAATGCGTCTATCGTGTCCTTCATTGATGCAAAGATGCACTAAATAGCATGAGTTGTCAAGGGAGACCGGAAGGACTGAATCCGAGCATAAAGCCATGATATTACGGAAGTACTATACATATCTTCGAGGCTTCGCCAGGTCCAAGGTGGTGAAGCAACACCCTATCACGTTTCCTTGAAAGGGCTCTTGGTATCGGCAATACAGCCGCCCAGGACGCTAGCATAGCCCCAGGCGATGAAGTATACAGAATGGCCCACTTCTTGACGAAGTGGGCCTTGTTCCATGGCACATCGGAAGGTTCGGTCGAAAGCTATTGCGCTAGGTTGGATTGGACCCAGGATGCAAGCGCCTTCATCCTATTGAAAAACGAGTTGCGCTTGAGCTTCTCGATACCCATGAACGTTGGAGTCTTCGCGATGGTCATGCTATACAATAGCAGCTTATCGTCCGTAGGGACCAGATAGAAGGACGTCAGGAGCTCGTGTGGCTCTACGAGTGTCAGAAACAAGTACTTCATGGGCGTCTGATTGGTGAGCGCGACCTCGTACCAGCCGCTATGGGAGATGAACTTCATCTCGGAGTATACGTCTCCAGTCTGCTCTTCCTTCTGGTAGAGATAGTAGGTCGCGGAATCGGGGACCGCCGTCTCCTCCGGATCGGGTAATCGTCGCTTAGTCGTGAGTGAATCAATCCGGTAAGAATCGTAGATGAAGGTCTCCATCTTCTTAAGGGATTCAGAGTAAACGAGGAGCCCCTTCATCGTTGTGAAGGCGGTGAAGCTCTTGAAAATCTTCAGGTCGCGTTCCGCAGTCGTTTGATAGGCGGGCTTGTCGAGAAGCAGCCAAGACTCAGCCGCGATTGTGCTTGCCCTTGATCCATAGGCAGAACGAATCACGCTGGCGAAGGGGCTTGATTGCCAGTACTTCAGTTCATCGATCTTGCCGCCCATGTCTCCGATGGTCCCCTTCGCCATGAGTTCCTGGCGAACGGCCTGAGGCAGGAACGAGAGATAGTCGGCCGCGGTCCCTTGCGCGGCCAAGGCGCCCATGACGAGGGCAGCGAATATAAGCGCTATAAGATGCCGCTTCATATTAGGCGACCCTCACGAGAGCTACGACGAGGACAAGAGCTGCAAGAGCGAAGCGGTAGATCGAAAAGCCCTTCAGCGAGTGCTTCTGCAGGAAGCCCATGAAGAACTTGATGCACAGCAGCCCGGAGATCGCGGACGCAACGAAGCCGATGGGGAAGATGCTGAACTCGGGCCCGGATATCGCCCCTGTCTGTGCACTCCGAACGATCTCATACAGGCTCTTGAGTCCCGACCCGGCAATTATCGGGGCCGAGAGGAGGAAGGAGAAGCGTGCCGCTGACGTTCGGTCGAGACCGAGGGCACGACCTGCGGTAATCGTAGCACCCGAGCGGGACACACCGGGGAAGATGGCGAGAGCTTGAGCGAAGCCGATGATCAAGGAATCCTTGAGCCCGATCTGTTTTAACTGTCGGCCGCGATTGGCGCGGGCATCGGCGATCCAAAGAAGCGCGCCGAGCGCGACGATCACGATCGCCATCAAGATCATTGACAGCTGCGGGATCGGGAAGATGTGGAACGAGGTCGTGACCTTGCCCTCGAAGAGCACGCCGGCGAGTCCTCCGGGAATGCAGGAGAGGATGAGAAGCCAACCTAGTCGGCGATCTTGATCATCGCCAATCTTCCGCTCCGCAATGGACCGGAACCAAGCTCCGATGATGCGAACCCAATCCTTCCAAAAGAAGATAATCACCGCGAGCAAGGTGCCCAGATGAAGTGCGACATCGAAAGAGAGGCTATCGATGACCGGATCGGTCCAGTTGAAGAGCCAGGGGATGATGATGAGGTGAGCCGAGCTGGAGATAGGAAGGAACTCGGTGAGACCTTGGATGATACCTAAGACTGCTGATTGTAACATTAACACTTTATTATGCTCCTGAGATAAAATGTTCGGCATTGCTTAATGCCGCGGAAAATCGATTACGGAGTTCAGTTATACCGGCCTTAAAATGGATGCCGAGCTCAATATGCCATTGAATTGTCGTAACCTCTAGAGGCTTCCTCTGGCGATCCATATATACGGCAAGACTGCTGTAGCCCGTTAGGAATTCCCGCTCAGTTGATCAAGCAGTTTCAAGAGAGCTGTCAGCGACTCCTGGCAGGCAGTCTGGTTCGGCTTGCCCTGCCGCACATCGTACAGCGCCTTGTCGATGGCGCGGTCGAGGGAATGCCAATCGGCGGGGGCCTTGGGCTTGAGCTTCGTCTCGCTCCTGTCCCAGAGTACCTCAAGGTCCTTTATTCGCGCCTTGGCAGATGCGAAGTCTCCCTTGCTGACGATGGCCGACACGTCGGCGACTATGGCGCGGAACTGGCTCAGGTCGCCAAGCTTCGAGGCGACGATGGCCTGGGCCGAGGTGCTGACCGCTGCCTGGGCCGATGTGGTTGCCACCGGGATGGCAAACAACGACGCGATAGCGAACAATCCGACGATGCCAGCGCGGCCGTGATTCTTGTTTCTCATGCTTCACTCCTTGATTTCGGCCGAACATTATCGGCCGGATCTGTCGACGACGATGGCAGCCGAGCATGAAGCCAAGATGAAATCGAGGCTGCTTGCGATTTTTTTGCATTTTCATGCTGCCTTCATCTTTCGGACCTATCACGGAAGCAGATTCATTGGAGGGACAAAGATGTTAATGGAAAATGAAGACGACAAACGCTTCTTCTCGAGCAAGGTTCCGGAAGTGACTGCGCTTTTCTGGCTCGTGAAGGTGATGGGCACGACGGTGGGCGAGACTTCGGCGGATCTCCTATCGAAGGAGCTGAATCTCGGCCTTCCGCTCACGACCCTGATCATGGCTTCCTTGCTCGCCCTTGCCTTCGCGCTGCAGATTCGCTCGAAGGAATATACTCCCTGGAAGTATTGGCTGACGGTCATACTCGTCAGCGTCGTCGGCACATTGATCACGGACAACATGACCGACAATCTGCAAATCCCCCTGATCTATTCGACCGTGGCCTTCAGCTTGCTGCTGCTATTAACCTTTATCCTATGGCACGCGCGCGAGGGCACGCTGTCCATTCACTCGATCCGGACGAGGCGTCGAGAGTATTTCTATTGGCTGACTGTCCTCTTTACCTTTGCCCTCGGTACCGCGGGCGGAGACCTTCTGTCTGAGCAAGTCAATTTCGGCTACGCGATCTCCGGCCTGCTCTTCGCTTCGGTGATCGGGCTCGTGGCCCTTGCGTTCTACGTCTTCAAGCTCGATTCGATATGGTCGTTCTGGATCGCGTACATTCTCACCAGGCCCCTAGGCGCCTCATGCGGCGACCTCCTCATTCAGCCCGCTGACGCTTCCGGCATCGGCTATGGGTCCGAGGGCGGACTTGGTTTCGGTTTGGGTCCCGTTAATTGCGTATTCTTTCTCGGAATAGTGCTCGCCGTCGCGACGATGGAGATCCGCAAGAAAAAAGTTGATTCTGCCGCCCTTGCGGCATTCGAGCGCAAGAGCGAATGAAGCTGCTTCCTTATACGAGAGTTTCTCGTACTCAAAGTTCTCACGTGAGGAGTGTCTATGAAAGGTTCGATGAAATGCCTTATCGTTTCAGGCATGTTGCTTTTTAACGGCGTGCTGTTCGCGCAGCCCGGCGAGCGGGCGCTGCGTGCTGAGCTCACGGCTGAGAAGAATGCCGCGACGATCACTGGGACCCAGGCGAAGGACGTCGTCGTAACGTACAAAAGCTCCCTTCTCGTCGGGGCCACGCCGACCATCTCTGCGAACCAGGCGCAGATCACCGCGCTCACGGCTAATCCTGGGACTAGCGCGCTCAACGCCGAACTCGAGGGAACCGGTGGCCAGCTTGTGTATTCGGTCGAGCTCAACACCGGGGCCGAGGTGAAAGTCGACGCCGGCAACGGCAAGATACTGTTCACCGAAGTGAAGAATCCTGTGGGGGTGAATGACGAAGGTAAGGAAGCTGGCGACGCCCCTAGCGCGAACGACGAGAGCGAGGCCGATTAACCGAGAGCCCTCTGGAACGGTACTGTCAATAAACCCGAGCTGCCCTGCGTTTCGGGTTTATTGACATACTTTCATTAATGACCGAAAGATAAACGAGGAAGGATCTACAGAGTGCGAGTGCTTCTTGTCGAGGACGAACTGAGCCTCTCCCGCTACGTGAAGCAGGGACTCGAGGAAGAGGGCTATGCCGTCGATGCTGCGCTGGACGGTGACGAGGCGCTCGAGGCCCTGCGTATGACGAGCTACGACGTCGTCCTGCTCGATATCATGATCCCGGCGATGAGCGGACTCGAGCTGTGCAAGTGGATCCGCGGCCGAGGGCTCGCAACCGCGGTCGTGATGGTCACCGCGCGGGACGCGGTCGAGGACCGCGTGCGCGGCCTCGATGTCGGGGCCGACGACTATCTAGTCAAGCCTTTTGCCTTCGAGGAGCTCCTCGCGCGGGTCCGCGCCGTTTCGAGGCGCTCCCGCGAGTTCCCCCGCTCACCGGTTCTGTCCGTGGCCGATCTGTCCCTCGATACGGTGTCCAAGACCGTCTCCAGGGGCGGCCTCTCCTTCGAGCTGCCGGCCAAGGAATTCGCCTTGCTTGAGTGCCTGATTCGCGAGCCCGACCGAGTGTTCTCGCGGCAGCTGATAGCCGAGCGCCTATGGGACGCCTCGTCCTATACCGAGTCGAACGTCGTCGACGTCTACATCCGCAATCTCAGGCGAAAGATAGACGATCCCTTCTCTCTGAAGCTCATCCATACGGTGAGGGGCATGGGGTATAAGCTGTCGAGCAAGGGTGAAGATGCGCTTACTTAGGAATCTGCGCCTTCGTTTCGCTTTGTGGGCGACGGCCTTCGTCTTCGCAGCGGTCGCGCTCTACGGGGCCTTTGCCTTCTTCACGATGGGTTTTTTCCTTCATGCATCGGCTCGAGACAGCCTGAGGCTGGCTGCCGACCAAATAGCCGCATCTCTCGAAGTGGAGTCGGGCAGGATCCAGAGCCCTGAGCATCTATGGGAGACCTCGAATGAGCGGGCGGGGCACGGCCTCGCCGCGGTGCGCGTGGTCGACAAAAGCGGAGCCTCGATCGTCCGTGATGGCTGGGCCGAGCCGCACATGCCTGCGATATCAGGAGGCTCATTAAGGCCGAACTTCCGACTCGTCGAGCCCGACCTCGCTGTCCTCTCGCTACCCATCGTCAAGGACGGCATCGCCTTCGGCTTCGTTCAAGTGGCGCAGTCGACAGAGGCTCTTGAGCGCATGCTGAAGGCGCTGCTCCTCGTCCTCGCCTGCTCTCTCCCCATATTCCTTTTCGGCTCCGCGGCTAGCGGCTACTTCCTCGCGACTCGCCTACTCAAGCCCATCGACATCATGACGAGGACAGCCCGCCGGATCTCCGAAGAGGATCTTTCCGCGCGCATCGGCCTACCTCCCTCTGATGACGAACTCGGTCGCCTCGCCGCGACCTTCGACGAGATGCTGGAGAGGCTCGAGGGCAGCTTCACGCGATACCGGCAATTCACAGCCGACGCATCGCACGAGCTGCGCACGCCTGTCGCGGTCATCAACGCCATACTCGAAGTGACGAAGCGAAGGCCGCGGACGGTCGAGGAGTATCAGGCAGCGATGCGCGATCTCGAGGCAGCGACGAGACGGCTCGAGGCGCTGGTCTCCGCTCTGATGACTTTGTCACGGTCCGATATGGGCGCCTCGGCTCCCTTCGCGCACATCGACCTTGGTGATCTCCTGCAAGGCTCGGTAGACTCACTCCGCCCCCTCGCGGAAGAAAAAGGACTTTCGATCAGTATGGACATCGCTCCCGGCCTCGAGATGCCGGGCGACAGTGACGCATTGATACAGGTATTCATCAATGTGATCGGCAACGCTATCAAGTATACCAAGTGCGGCGGAGTTACAATCGTAGCCGGCGAAGGCGAGGGCGAGATCAGGATCGAAGTTAGGGACTCTGGCATCGGCATCGCCGCGGCCGAGCTGCCGCGCATCTTCGATCGCTTCTATCGTGTCGAACGCTCAAGATCAGCCGATGGCTTCGGTCTGGGCCTGTCGATCGCCCGGTCGATAGTCGAGCGGCACCGCGGCAGCATCGAGGTGGAGAGCGATCTAAACGTGGGGACTATTGTCAGAATACGCTTCCCAAAGTAGGTCGGTTCTTCATCTCAGCTTCATGCGGGGAAGCTAGAGCTTCTTTATGATGTCTATCGTCGATATCTTGCTGCATCTCGATTCCTATCTACGCATCCTCGCGACGGATTACGGCGTATGGGTGTATGCCGCCCTCTTCGTCGTCATCTTCTGCGAGACCGGCTTGGTCGTGACGCCCTTCCTGCCCGGCGATTCGATCCTCTTCATGATCGGGACTCTTTCTGCCGTCGGCATCATGAGCCTCGGCCCCGCCATCGCACTACTCGCGATGGCGGCCATCATAGGCGACACGGTTAATTACCACATCGGCGCTTTCATCGGGCCTAAGGCCTTCAAGAGCGACGAGGCCAAGTTCTTCAAGAAGCGGCACCTCGGCGAGGCTCAGGCCTTCTACGAGAAATGGGGCGGTGCGGCAGTAGTGCTCGGCCGTTTCATGCCGATAATACGAACCTTCGTGCCTTTCGCAGCGGGTATAGGATCAATGCGCTATTTCAAGTTCCTGGCCTTCAACGCTCTCGGCGGGATTCTGTGGGTGCTTCTTCTCTGCCTCTCCGGCTATTTCTTTGGGAATGTCCCTTTCGTCCAGAAGAACCTGACACTCATCATCTATGGGATCGTATTCATTTCATTAATTCCGGCAGCAGTCGGATTCGTTCACGCAAGGCTTGTTGTAGCCTCCCGCGATATTTTCCAATCCCTTCCCGCGTTCACTTCGTCTGAACTGGGACAAAGCATTGCGAGAATCCCGAGCTTCGGGGCTCGGAAAACAAATCGGGCGAACACAGAATCCCGGTAT
>Ga0326727_10012925_pt1 | contig 18809 bp, 13 predicted proteins | sample MB2enrmetagenome_FD_207643 | JGI IMG/M metagenome (GOLD analysis project Ga0326727, IMG submission 207643) | Lab enriched peat soil microbial communities from McLean, Ithaca, NY, United States - MB29MY | ecosystem: Environmental > Terrestrial > Soil > Wetlands > Peat | place: USA: New York...
ATTTCCCCACGACTTCGTGGTAGCCGGAGCGCTTGCGGACCTCGTCGCGCAGGCTGTCGCGTTCGGAGCGCAAGCGCGAGCGGTCAATGGCGTTGGCCAGGGTGATTTGCAGCTCATCGAAATCGAGAGGCTTCTTGATGAAGTCGAGCGCGCCCAGCTTGATGGCCGTTTTGATGTCATCAAGCTGCGGGTCGCCGGTGATCATGATGACGGGAATGGAAAGGTTGTTCTGCTTGATTTCGCGCAGGACTTCGATGCCGCTTAAATCGGGCAGCCGCACATCCAGCAGGATGAGATCCGGCGTTTCCGCGCGAATCTGCGCGAGGCCGCCCGTGCCGCTTTCCGCCTCGATGGCGGTGTAGCCCCACTCATCCAATTGGCGGCGCACCGACCAACGAATCAGCTTTTCGTCATCTACGATCAGAACTTTTTCATTGGGCATAGTCAAACCTAGGGCCTAGCGTGGGGCTGGGAAAATGATGAATTATGAATTATGACACACCGCGTACCTCGGCCCTCATCCCCACCCGCCCCGTGGCGGAGCATTCATAATTCACCATTCATAATTCATAATTGATTCAGCCCCGACTCCCTTGTCCCGAGCATCTGCACTTCCTCGACGGCCTCGCGCATGGGAAGGCGAATGATAAATCGGCTCCCTTTATTGACTTCGCTTTCCGCCGTAAGCGTTCCCCCGTGCTGGCTGATGATGCGCCGGCAAAGTGAAAGTCCCAACCCTGTGCCGCCCCGCTTGGTGGTGTAGAAAGGACGGAAGATTTTGTCCAGTTGCTCGCGCGAAATTCCCCCGCCCGAATCGCTGACCGCGATCTCGATGTAATTGGGCCGATTGGGCGCGCCTGAGCCACCCAGGACTCGGGCTTGAATCGTTATCTTACCCTCTTGGTCAAGCGCCTGAATACCATTAAGCACCAAATTTAGCAACACCTGGTGCAACTGCTCGGGATCCATGCGGAAACGCGGCAGGGGCGAAGGGATCTGGATGGAGAACTCCACGTTCTTGCTGCCGATCTGTTGGCGAGCGAGTTGCAAGGTGTGGGCCACGGTATCCCGCAAATCCGCCATACCGAATTGCGGGGCCTTGGGGCGCGCGTAGGTCAGTAGATCGTTCAACACTTTCTCAATGCGCCGCACCTCCTGCCGGAGGTCCTCCAGAATTTCGCGGTCGGGGTGATCCCTGGGAAAATCTTTGCTGATAATCTCGATGGCGCCGGCGATGCCCGCCAAAGGGTTGCGGATTTCATGCGCCACGCCGGCGGCCAACTCCCCCATGGTCGCCAGGTGTTCCGCCTGCACCATTTCGGTATCGTGGACGCGCTGGCAGTGGTCGCAGAACTCGCGCCAATTCTCGGTGAGCGAGCGGATTTCCTTTTCCAGCGCCGTGGTGCTGCTGGGAGGTGGTGCGATCTGAACCAAGGAGGGATAGGTGGGGGCAATCTTGCTGATGGCTCCCCTTAAGTCGTCCAGAATTGCCCAAGACTGGCGCTCCTGGTAAATGAGCATCCCCGTGGCGGCAGATAGTGCAGCCAGCAGCGCCACCGCCAGCCCCACGGTGAACGTGAGGCCATGCCGATAGGCTTCCATGCCCGCCAACAAAATGATTCCCGCCAAAGAGATTGCCAGCACAACCAGGTTCTGGCGGAAGGTGGGTGGAAACCGCAAAAGACGTTTTAGCCGCGCCCAGTCCAATGTTATGATATTTCCTTTTTCAGCCACACTCAGTGTTTAATTTTACCACAGGGCTAATAAGGTGACTAGAAAGCCCGAAACATTCTTCGAGGAGATGAAGCGGTACGTCGCTTTCAGCGAGGAGGATGCTCGCTTGCTTCAAGCTGTCGGCGCGCGCATGGACCCCTTCCTGGCGGGTATGTCGGAGCGTTTTTACGACCAAATCACCCAACATCCCGAAGCGGGCAAGGTCTTCACCGGGGGGCAGGAACAAATTGACCGCTTGAAGCGCACGCTGCAAGTTTACGCGAAACGCCTGTTTCGGGGCCCCTTCGATGAGGATTACGCCGCGGAGCGCTACAAAATCGGCGTGCGCCACGTAATGATCGGTCTGCCCCAGCGTTACATGATCAGCGCGATGGGCGTGGTGCGCACGCACCTTCAGGCAAGCCTGGGGGAAGTCTTCCTCTCCGCGCCCGCTGACCTGGAACCTACCCGCCTCGCCCTGGACAAGATTCTGAACATCGACCTGAATATGATGTGCGAGTCCTATTTCCAGGAGAGCATTCGCTACTTGCGCGAATTGAACCGGAGACTCGAACGCGCCAACTTTGAATTGGCCGAGTTGAGCCACGTCAAGACGGAGTTCCTGGCCACCACCTCGCACGAGTTGCGCACGCCGCTCAATTCCATTTTGGGATTTACGCGGCTGATTCTTGATGGCCTGTGCGACAGCCGCGACGAGGAACGGGAACTGCTGCGCGACGTCTATACCAGCGCCGAACATCTCCTCACCATTGTCAACGACCTGTTGGACGTGGCCAAGATTGAGGCAGGCAAACTGCGCCTGGCTCCGGGCACCGTCGACCTGAAATCGGTCATTCAGGAAGCCAAGGCCGTGGTGAGCCTCCAGGCGGCGGCCAAACACCTGACGCTGATCGATGAGACGGAGGCGTCGCCGCTTCCCCCGGTGATGGCGGACCCGGCGCGCGCCAAACAAGTTCTCATCAACCTCTTGAACAACTCGGTGAAGTTTACCGACAAGGGATGGATCACGCTGCGCGGACGCTCTTTCCCCGAGCGCGGTTTTGTGGAGTTGGAGGTCCAGGACACGGGCATCGGCATACCTCCGGCAAAGCAGCAGCACTTGTTCGAAAAGTTCCATCAGTTGGATGGCACCTTCACTCGGCAGCAGGGGGGGAGCGGCTTGGGCTTGGCGATTTGCCGGAGCCTGGTGGAAATGATGGGTGGGCGGATTAAGCTCTGGAGCGCGGGCGTGGGTTGCGGGACCACCGTGACGCTATCACTTCCGGTGCGGCGGGAACAAGACGACGTTGTCCACGTGAAGGGCAAGGAAGCCCTGGTGGCGGAGGGTGACGAGACAGGCGTAAGAGTCCTCGTGGTCGATAACGATTCGGAATTCCGTCACTACTTCAAGATGTTGCTCACCAAGCACGGCTACTATGTACTGACGGCAGCCACCGCCGACGATGCGCTCGATGCCGCGCGCCGCTTTCGTCCGCAGGTGGTCATTGTGGATTTGGCATTGCCCCAGCGGCCGGGAGCCGAACTGGGAGACGGCGCGGATTTGGTGGCCCAACTCCAAACGGGCGCGCTGATTCGCGAGATCTACTGCTTTATGGTCACCGGCTACGACCCCGCGGAAGTTCGCGAGCGCCTTGCGCTTCTTCAGATCACGCCGGAGATTTGGCAGAAACCCCTGGAGGGGGAGAGATTCCTGGCGCGGCTTCAAGAAATCCTGCGCGGGACAAAGCTGGCGGCGGGGGAGGATAGTAGGCAGTTAGCAGAAGGCAGTGGGCAGTAGGCAGTTGGCAGTGGGCAGTTGGCCGCGAGCGCGGCAATCTTGGATCTCGAATTTTGAATTAGCCTGATGCCTGGCCATCTTGAATATTGAATGTTGAATTTTGAATTGGCCTGACACCTTACATATGCTTCGCATTCTCGTGGTGGAAGACAATCCCCTTGTCGCCAAGTTCTATCGCTTGGCATTGGAGCGCGCCGGCGGCTTCCAAGTCAGCTTTAACGAAGACGTGGAGGGCATCCTGGCGCAGGTCGCCAGCTCCGCTTTCGACGCTATGGTGCTGGATGTGTCCCTGCGCAACTGCCGTTACCATGGGCGCCCCGTCGATGGCCTGGAACTTGCGCAACTGATTCGCCAAATCCCCGAGGGGAAGTCGCTGCCCATTCTGCTCGCCACCGCCCATGCCATGGAGGGCGACCGCCAGCGCCTGCTCGCCGCCTCGGGCGCCAACGCCTACCTGGAAAAACCCATTTACGATCCCAACATCCTGGTCACCAAGATCCACGAGATTACGGGACATTAGCCATACCTTCCCGCGAGATTTCGGAGCATCATTCCAACCACCGGCTGGCCCCGAGCCCGAAGCATGACCTGGGCTGCACCCCCCACAGAAGTTCTTAGCCGCGTTGCGTTTTCCCGAAATTAGCGCGTTCCATCCCGCAGCAGATTGATCTGCATTGCATTGCGCTCAAACAATCGAGCCTGGAGAGTGACGATTTGACGCAGAATTGAACAATTATTTGGCAATCCGCCGCAAGAATTGACACCTGTCATTGTTTTGGGATGGGACATGCAGTATCAGGGGGGCAAGCCGGGAAATTCTTACTCCCGGCAAATAACCAATTAATTATTACGTTTTTCAGTTTTGCGAATAGGCCGTTCGACGTCGTACTCAGCAGAGGGAGGTGCCCTTGGATGCCGTTCAGTCGGACCTACCACACTGGTCGATAGCCGCTCTCATCTAAGGGTCGGTGTTTGATCGGAGGGGCACCATTTCCGCGCTGCTGAATATCCAGGAGGAGAACATTCATGAAACGACTTATCCTGATGTTGTCAGGCTTATTATTTTTGTGCAGTTGCGGCAGCACGACCCCCCCGGCCATCTCGGTATCGATTGCGCCTTCCAGTTCGAGCAGCATCGATCAAGGCCAAACCGTGAGCTTCACGGCCACCGCGAGCACCGGCGCGGTCGCCTGGTTTGTCTCGGGGTCCTCGTGCACAGCCTCAGCATGCGGAACCATTGTGGCCGGCACCGGGACCACGGCCACCTACACGGCTCCGTCGTCAGTTTCTTCCAATTTAAGCGTAACGGTGATGGTGGTCTCCGATCTCGACGGGACGAAACTGGCGACCGCGCCGGTGGTGGTGGCGCCGGCGCCGAGCATTACCACGGCCACCCTGAATACGGCCATTGTGGGGACAGCCTACAGCGCTCCGCTGGCCGCCACGGGCGGTACGGGGACGCTCACTTGGAGTTTGGCCAGCGGCTCGCTGCCCACGGGCTGGACGTTGAGCAGTGCGGGCGTTATTTCCGGCACACCCACCGCGACGGGGAGCTACCCCCTCACGGTGAAAGTGACGGATGCGTCGACGGGAGGAGCCACATCCGCGACCAAAGCTCTAACTCTCACCGTGGCGGGCCCCTTGGGCATCACCACCACCTCGGCGTCGCTGCCCACCGGCACCACGAACGTTGCCTATAACACTTCGCTGGTCGCGACCGGGGGCCTCACACCCCTCACTTGGAGCGTCACCACCGGAACGTCGTTGCCCGGTTGGCTGGGCCTGAGCAGTTCGGGAGGACTTTCCGGCACCCCCACGGCGGCCGGCAGTGTTTCCTTTAGCGTGACGGTGAAAGATTCCAGCACGCCGCCCCAGAGCGCCACCGAGTCCCTCAGCATCACCGTCAATTCCTCGTTGCCGACGGGTTGCTCAAGTGGGAACGAGAGCGTCCTCCAAGGTCAATACGTTTTTAGCCTCAACGGAAGTAGTAGCCCCAATCCGTTGAGTGTCTGGGTCGGCGCCCTCACTTTCAATGGGAGTGGCGGGATCACCGCCGGCGAGGTGGATACCAATGGGTCCACGGGATACGCCCGCGGTACCGTCACGAGCGGCAGTAGTTACTACGCCGTGGGTCCGGACAACCGCGGGTGCGCCTCGATCGTGACTTCCGCCGGCACGCGCACGGTGCGTTTCGCATTGGGCTCCATCGGGGCCAATACCCCGGGGATTGCCGCCCAGGGAAGCATCATGGAATTCGACAGCAGCACCAGCGGGTATTTTGCCTCGGGTAAACTCTTACAACAGAACCTGACCGGCGTCGACCCCACTGATCCCCTGCTGGGCAACTATGTGTGGCTGGACCAGGGCGTTGACGGGTCGGGTTACCGCACCGCCACCGCCGGATTCTTCACCGCCGGCAGCCTCCTCTTCACCGCCGGGGAGGAAGACTTCGCCGATTGGGCACCCCCGGTTCATTACAACACGGGCGTATGGGGCGGCTATTACGCCCACTCATCCACGCCTGATGACGGTCGATTTACCGGGTACAGAGAGGTGACGGGCGCGGGCTCGCAGCTCACTGCCACCATGATCTTCTACCAAGTATCGAGTTCGAAAGCCCTATACATCACGAATGGTGGTTACGGCCTCGTCCCCGTCCTGGCCGGGGAACTTGACCTGCAGACTCCTGTTACCGGTGGCTATGGCAATGGCTCACTCACCGGCAACGCGGTCTATTATCAGCGTGGCTATAACGCCGCCTGGATTGGGGTGGCAAACGTCACCACGAGTGGTTCCCTAACGGCGAATTACTTCGGGAATGATGGGTCGTTTAGCTATTTTGGCAACCCCTCGAATCCCTGGGGCGCCAGCGTCGCTTGCACTTACAACGTCGCAACCAACGGACGGGTGACGTTCACCCCCGGCGGCGCTTGTTGGAGTCAACCGCCGGTTTTCTATCTAACCAATACCAAAACCGGCGTCCTGCTCAGCGGGAATAACGATATCGAGGCGGGAAGATTGGAACCGCAGGCGCCCAGCGGCAACAGCATGTCGAACGCTTATCTGGGCGGAACCTACTTCCTGGGCACGGATTCGATCTTCCCGGCGAATGGCGCCATGCCTTCCTCCGTGGGTGTGATGACCTGGAACTCCACCGGGACCATCACCAGTGGCACCACTTGGACCGAGTCAATATACGGACTGTGGCCATCCGGATGGACCGGTTGGCCCAACGGCAACACGACGGCCAACCCCGATGGAAGCTTCGTGTTGACGTTGCCATCCTACCCGTCCTATCCGAACACTTTGACCTATGGAGTCATGATTTCCGCCAATTATGTGAGTGTTTTGGGGAAGTTCGTAATGTTTGAACCGATGAGCCTGTACGGGCCCTTTGTCCCAACGATCCTGATTGGGGAACAGTAATAACGGCTGCTTTTTGGCCTCAACCCACCTGCCGCAACCGCCGCCTCACCACGGCGGTTGCGCCAGGGTGGTGGCGAAAGATCTAAAGAAGGCGTGCGGAAAAGGGCTTGTCACCTCGGCGGCAAGGCCCCGGCGCACGCACCTGCTGCTCAAAACCGTGGCCCGTTCTGACGGCCCAGGTGGAAGTGTGCCCTGTCGCCGTACAACGAAGTTCCAGGGAGAACGGCAAGCGTAAGTCCCACATCCGGTTGATTCCTTGTAACAGAAGCTTCATAATAGCCGCCACTGCCCGCTTTTTGGGCACAGGGGCTTTTTTGTCTCATGCTGGTATAACTTGCCGGAGGAACCATGCCTCGCCTTATTCGTTGTTCTTTGATTCAGGCTTCCAACGCCGCGCCTCCCGAGGCCTCACTCGAAGCCACCAAACACGCCATGATTGAAAAGCACTTGGGCTTGATCCGCGTGGCGGCGGACGCGGGAGCGCAGATCGTATGCTTGCAGGAGATCTTCTTCGGCCCCTATTTTTGCGCGGAACAGACCACCAAATGGTATGACATGACGGAGCCCGTGCCCGACGGCCCCACCATCCGCCTGATGCAGGAGGTGGCGCGGAGCCATCACCTGGCGCTGATTGTTCCCGTCTACGAACGCGAGCAGGAAGGTATCTACTACAACACGGCGGCAGTGATTCAGAACGACGGAACCTATCTGGGCAAATACCGCAAGACCCACATTCCCCACGTCGCCCCCGGCTTTTGGGAGAAATTCTATTTCCGCCCGGGCAATCTGGGTTTCCCGGTGTTTGACCTGGGCTTTGCCAAAATCGGTGTTTACATCTGCTACGACCGCCATTTCCCCGAAGGCGCGCGGGCATTGGGATTGAACGGGGCGGAAATTGTTTTCAATCCCTCCGCCACCGTGGCCGGTCTGAGCGAATACCTGTGGAAGCTGGAGCAACCCGCGCACGCCGTCGCCAATGGTTACTTCATTGCCGCCATCAACCGCGTGGGAACCGAGGCGCCGTGGAACATCGGTGAGTTCTACGGCTCAAGCTATTTCTGCGACCCACGTGGGCGCATCTTCGCCCAGGCCTCTCGCGACCGTGACGAGGTGCTGACCGCCGACCTCGACCTCGAGATGATTAGTGAAGTGCGCAAGACCTGGCAGTTCTTCCGCGATCGGCGGCCGGAAATGTACGAACAATTAGTTAAGGCGTAGGCGTGGAATAGTAAGTGGTGAATAGTAAATAGTGAATAGTAAATGGTGAATTGGGCGAACGCCGCCTGACTTGATAAATGGCCTCACTGGCACACTGCTTCACCATTCACTATTCACTATTTACTATTCACTATTATTTTGGATCGAACTCTTATGGCCAAAAACGAATTGACGCCCGGCAACCCGAATCCCGAATCCCGAACCCCGAATCCCGACCCTCTTTTCCCGGAACTCCATCCCGCGCTCGACCCGCACGCCGCGGGCATTGAAGCGAGCCGCTGCCTGTTCTGTTATGACGCCCCGTGCACGGCGGCTTGCCCCACGCACATCGATGTGCCGCGCTTCATCAAGAAAATCTCCACCGGCAACCTGCGCGGCTCGGCGCTGACGATCTTGAATTCCAACGTGCTGGGCCTCTCCTGCGCGCGCGTGTGTCCGGTGGATGTTTTATGTGAGGGCGCGTGCGTGATGGTGCGCGAAAACTACAAACCCATTGAAATCGGCCGTCTTCAGCGCTTCGCCATGGATAGGTTTTACGAAAAGCCCGACCCCGCCTGGAGCACCCCGTCCCCCATTACCCACACCCAGAAAGTGGGCTGCGTGGGCGGCGGCCCCGCGTCGCTTGCCTGCTCGGCGGAACTGCGCCGGCGGGGTTACCACGTCACCGTCATTGACAACCGCCCCCAACCCGGCGGGCTTAACACCTACGGCGTGGCCGAATACAAACTCCGCCCGCAAGACAGCCTGCGCGAAGTCGACATGATCCGCTCCCTGGGCGTGGAATTTCGCCAGGCCTTGGTGGGCGAGGGCGTGAGCCTGGAAGAAATCGAAAAGGAATTTGCGCTGATTTTTCTGGGCATGGGTTTGGGCACCATGCAGCGCCTGGGCATTCCCGGCGAATCGTTGCATGGGGTGATTGACGCGCTGCGCTTCATCGAGCGTTACAAGACGTCGCCGGACTTCCGCGTGAAGGGGCGCGTGGTGGTGCTGGGCGGCGGCAACACGGCCATTGACGCTGCCAACGCGGCGCGGCGCTTGGGCGCGGAAGAGGTCCACCTTTTCTACCGCCGCTCCGAGCGGGAGATGCCCGCCTTCAAATCGGAGTACGACCGCTCCAAGGTGGAAGGCGTGCGGTTCCACTGGCTGGCCCAACCCATGGAGGTCATCGGCTTCGAAGGGCGCGCGGCGGCGGTGCGCTTTGTGGAAACGCGTTTGGGCGCTCCCGATCATTCCGGACGCGGCGCCGTCATCCCCGTGCCGGGATCGCATTACGAGTTTGCCTGCGACATGGTGATTCCCGCCATCGGCCAGGAACGGCTGACGACCTTGCTTGAAAACACTCGCGGCATTGCCGTGAAGAATGGCCTGGTGGTGGTGGACCGCCCCACGGGCCGCACCACCAACCCGCGCTACTTTGCCGGAGGCGACTGCATCAACGGCGGGCGCGAAGTGGTGGACGCCGTGGCCGACGGCAAGCGCGCCGCGCTTGCCATGGCGGCTCAACTGGAAGGGAAAAGTGGCTAGTGAACGGTGGACCCCTCTTTTGGAGCGCGGGAAACCACCCCGGCGCGACCGCGCCTCCCCTCCTGATTCAGGAGGGGAGTTCTTAAAAGCTCCCCTCCTCAGATGAGGAGGGGCGGCGCCCCTGGCGACGGGGTGGTGCTGAGCAGGAGTGATGCTTAGCAGGAGTGATGCTTAGCAGGAGTGATGCTTAGCAGGAGTGATGCTTAGCAGGAGTGATGCTGAGCAGGAGTGGTGCTGAGCAGGAGTGATGCTGAGCAGGAGTGATGCTGAGCAGGGGTGGTGCTGAACATGAGCCGGAAGCAAGCTTCCGGCAGCGAAAGCGGCAGCGAGCTGCCGCACTCCGATAGCGCTTGGACGGTGAACACGATGGCTGATCTCTCTACCAATTTCGCCGGCATTCGATGCCCCAATCCTTTCTGGCTGGCCTCCGGCCCGCCCACCAACTGTGGCGACCAGGTGATGCGCGCCTTCGACGCGGGCTGGGGCGGCGCCGTGTGGAAGACCATCGGCGAGCCCATCGTCAATACCACCTCGCGTTACTCCTCGGTGGACTGGAACAACCAGCGCATGATGGGGTTTAACAACATCGAGCTCATCTCCGACCGGTCGATTGAAGTGAACCTGCGCGAGATTACGGAAGTGAAGAAGCGCTACCCGAAGCACGCCGTCATTGCCTCGCTGATGGTGGAATCCAAGCGCGAGACGTGGCACGACATCGTGAAGCGCGCGGAAGACGCCGGGGCCGACGGCCTGGAACTGAATTTCGGCTGCCCCCACGGCATGAGCGAGCGCGGCATGGGCTCGGCGGTGGGCCAGGTGCCCGATTATTCCTGCATGATCACCGAATGGGTGAAAGAAGCGGCGCGCACGCCCGTGCTGGTGAAGCTCACACCCAACATCACGGACATCCGCGCCGTGGCGCGGGCCGCCAAGCGCGGTGGCGCCGATGGCCTCTCCGCCATCAACACCATCAACTCGATTACCGGCATCGACCTTGACACGCTGACGCCGCGGCCGGACGTGGGCGGTTATTCCTCCCATGGCGGTTACTGCGGCCCGGCAGTGAAGCCCATCGCCTTGCATCTGGTATCGCAGATCGCTTCCGACCCGGAAGTGGGAATTCCCATCTCCGGCATCGGCGGCATTGGGGGATGGCGCGAAGCCGCGGAGTTCATCCTGCTCGGGTGCGGCACCGTGCAGGTGTGCACCGCCGCCATGCATTACGGCTATCGCATCGTCGAGGACATGATCGACGGCCTCTCGAATTGGATGGATGAGAAAGGTTTTGCCACCCTCGACAGCTTCCGCGGCCTCTCCGTGCCGCGCGTGACGGAGTGGAAGCACCTGGATTTGAATTACCGCATCGTGGCCCGCATCCATCCCGAGAAATGCATTGGCTGCGACCTGTGCTACATCGCCTGCTGGGATGGCGCGCACCAGTGCATCCACCGCGAGGGTTACGCCAAACCGGAAGCGGCGGAGGCGGCCACCCGCCTGCGCATTTCCGTGACGCCCATCGCCAAGCTTGATTCGCACACGGGGCCGGACGGCAAAACCCCGCCGGAAAGAATTCCGCGCGTGGATGAGGACGAATGCGTGGGCTGCAACCTCTGCTGGCTGGTGTGTCCGGTTCCGGGGTCGATCACCATGGAGAAGGTGGAAACCGGGAAGCCGTTTCAGTCCTGGGAACAGCGGACTGCGAAAATCGGGTGAACAGAGGAATTGGGTCATTGAGCCATCGGATCATTGAGTCATTGAAGAACCGTCGAATCTTTAAATGACTCGATGACCCGATGAATAAATGACCCGATCTGTAAGGGGGCCCCATGACCACAATAATCCGCAATGGAACTGTTGTTACGGCGAAAGAAACCCGCAAGGCCGACCTGCTAATTGAGGGCGAACGTATTAGCCAGGTTGGTCCGGGGCTTTCCGCTCCGTCTGATGCCCGGGTGATTGACGCCACGGGCACGTACGTTATTCCCGGCGGCATCGATGCCCACACGCACCTCGACATGCCCTTCGGCGGCACCATGTCGAGCGACGATTTCCTGACGGGCACGCGCGCCGCGGCGTTTGGCGGCACCACATCCATCGTCGACTTCGCCATCCAGGCGCGCGGCACCCGCATGAGGGACGCCCTCGACATTTGGATGAAGAAGGCGGAGGGGCGCGCCACCATCGACTTCGGCCTGCACATGATCGTCACTGACCTCGCGGGCGCGGGTCTGGAAGACATGGACGACATGGTGCGCGAGGGCGTGGCCAGCTTCAAACTCTTCATGGCCTATCCCAACGTCCTGATGGTGGATGATGGCACGATTTTCAAAGCGCTGTCGCAGACCGCCAAAAACGGCGCGCTGATCTGCATGCACGCCGAAAACGGCAGCGTGATTGATGTGATTGTGGCGCGCGCCCTGGCCGAGGGCAAGACCGCGCCCATCTACCACGCGCTCACCCGGCCGCCGCGCGCGGAGGCCGAAGCCGTACACCGCGCCATCGCCATGGCGGAAATCGCCGGCGCGCCCGTTTACATCGTGCACCTCTCTTCCGAGGACGCCTTGAACGAAGTTCGAGAAGCACGCGACCGCGGCGTGCCGGCGTTTGCGGAGACCTGCCCGCAGTACCTCCTGCTTTCCATCGACGAGCTGGCGCGCCCGGGCTTCGAAGGCGCCAAGTACGTCTTCACTCCGCCGCTGCGCCCCAAGAAGCATCAACCAATACTCTGGGACGGGCTCAAGAACGATCACTTGCAAGTGGTCTCCACAGACCATTGCCCGTTCTGCTTCGCCGACCAGAAAATTCTGGGCAAGGACGATTTCACTAAGATTCCCAACGGCGGCCCGGGCATCGAGAATCGTCTGCAACTGATTTATCACCACGGGGTGAATGCCGGAAAAATCACCCTCAATCGCTTTGTCGAAATCACTTCCACCACGCCCGCGCGCATCTTTGGAATGTACCCGCGCAAGGGCGAAATCGCCGCGGGCAGCGACGCCGACGTGGTGATTTGGGACCCCGAGGTGGTGCACACGCTCAGCGCCAAGACTCACCACATGCGCGTGGACTACTCGATGTTCGAGGGCTTCGAAATTAAAGGCAACGCCCGCACCGTGATTTCGCGCGGCGAAGTGATTGTGGACAAAGGCCGGTTTTTTGGAAAACCCGGCCGCGGGCAATATCTGAAGCGTGCAGCACACGGAGGGGCGTGGAAATGACAGGTCAGGATGCCAAATTGGAAATCCGTGTTCCCTTGTCCGCTAATCTGTCGGCACAGCCAGCGGCGCCGTTTAAGGACCGCCGCGGGTGGCTTGTTGCCTTTGGTGTAATCCAGATTTTGATTGCCTGCTCCTGCCTGCTGTTCGTGGCATTCACTTTGGTGGAATTCGTCACTTCAATGCTCCCTCCCTACCGCGCGGAGGGTCCATATCCAGGCCCCGCGGACCTCCTGGCCATTCTGGCTTGCGGACCCTTCGGGGTGCTGTTCCTTATACTCGGTGTGGGATCCGTAAAACGAAAGAATTGGGCTCGCATCGCAACGCAGATTGTTAGTGGCTTCTGGCTGCTCATAGGACTCCCCATCAGCCTCTTTTTCACCTTCGCTGTCTCCAGGTATGGAGGCGCCGGATGGTTGCAGCCCCAAGAGGTCCGCTTTTTGATCATAGGATTGTATCTCACGATGGTACTTTTACCGTTAACGTTGCTGGTGTTTTATTCCCTTAAGAGCGTCCGCGCAACGTGCAGGGCGGTCGGGAACTCGGCAATAGCTGCAACCGCGGGGCACCCGGGTAGCATGTAGTGCACGGCGGTTACGCTGATTGCGTATACGCCAGGCAATTAGGAGGGGAAGCGAGCATTTTGGGGAGACCCTGCCTTGTGGGTGGCATTCATCTCGGATTGAATGAAGGCGGCCGGAATCTAATCCAAAATCCAAAATCTAAAATCCAAAATGGCCAACGACCCCACACTCTACAACCCGGACCTGGCCCCCATTCCGCAGGAGCGCCGCAGTTGGGGTTTGTACAACTACGCCTCGCTGTGGGTGGCGATGTCGGTTTGTATTCCCACTTACATGCTGGCCTCGGGCTTGATTGCCGGCGGCATGAGTTGGTGGCAGGCCATTGGCACCATCCTGCTGGGCAACCTCATTGTGCTGGTTCCCATGCTGCTCAACGCGCACGCCGGCGCGAAATATGGAATCCCCTTTCCGGTGTTCGTGCGCGCTTCCTTTGGCGTGCGCGGCGCCAACATTCCCGCGGTTTTGCGCGCGCTCGTGGCTTGCGGATGGTTCGGCATCCAGACGTGGATTGGCGGCGGGGCGATCTACTCCATGCTCAGGATTTTCTGGCCCGGCGCCGCGCATTTGCCGGGTGGCGTATGGATCTGCTTCTTCGCTTTCTGGGCGCTGAACATGGTGGTGATTTGGCGCGGGATTGAGACCATCAAGTTTCTGGAAGGCATCGGGGCGCCCTTCATGCTCGGCATCGGGCTGCTGCTTTTGTGGTGGATCACGCGGCAAGCCGGCGGCCTCGGACCGGTGCTCAGCACGCCCAGCAAGTTTCACTCGGGCGGGGAATTCATGCGCTTCTTTATTCCCTCGCTCACCGGCATGGTGGGCTTCTGGGCCACCGTGGCGCTGAACATTCCGGACTTCACCCGCTACGCCAAATCGCAGAAGGCGCAGATGCTCGGCCAGGCGTTGGGCCTGCCCACGGCGATGACGCTCTACGCGTTTATCGGGGTGGCCGTCACCTCGGCTTCGGTGGTGCTGTTCGGAGAAGCGATCTGGGATCCTGTGCAACTGCTGGGGCGGTTCAATCACCCCGCCGTGGCGCTGGTTGCCCTGGTGGCGCTTGTGATCGCGACGCTCAACACCAACGTGGCGGCCAACGTGGTCTCCCCCTCGAACGATTTTTCCAACCTCCGCCCGAGCCTCATCTCGTTCCGCACCGGCGGCCTGATTACCGGCGTGGTGGGCGTGTGCATGATGCCGTGGAAGCTGCTCAGCGATTTCAGCGCATACATTTTCGGCTGGCTGGTGGGTTATTCTGGACTGTTGGGGCCGGTGGCGGGCGTGATGATCGCGGACTATTTCATTTTGCGCCGGGCGCGGCTGAAGTTGGATGACCTCTACAACCGCAATGGCGCATACGAGTATGATGGTGGAGTGAACTGGCGCGCCGTCATCGCATTGGCTGTGGGAATCGCCGTGGCGTTGCTCGGACTGGTGTGGTCGCCGCTGCGGTTTCTCTATGATTACGCGTGGTTCGTGGGGTTCGCAGTTTCCGGGGGCCTGTACATTGGGTTGATGCAACGCTCGCCCGAGCCTGTCGAGATGATGGAACCAGAGGGCGAGGGGTAATCGAAAACGTGCGAAGCACCTTGGACTGCGGCGGCTCGACGCCGCCTTTGCCATCGTCCTCGCCGTGATTTCAAGGCGGCGTCGAGCCGCCGCAGTCCAAGGTGCTTCGCTGTGGGAGTCTTAGTCGGAGGTAAAAAGTATGATTACAACTGAATCTGCCGTGGGTCTGGTCGGTTTTTACATCAATGGCGCGTGGGAGAAGCCGCAGGGCCGCAAGACCCTGGCCATCACCAATCCGGCCACCGGAGCCGTGCTGGCGGACGTGCCCTACGCGAGCGAGGCGGACGTGGACCGCGCCGTCCGCACCGCGCACGAGGCATTTCTGAAGTGGCGCGACGTGCCCGTGGTGGAACGCGTGCAGGTGCTCTACCGCTTCAAAACGTTGTTTGAGGAGCACGCGGCGGAAGTTGCGGCCATCCTCACCCGCGAAAACGGCAAGACCGCCGAGGACGCCAAGATGGAAGTTCGCCGCTCCATCCAGATGGTGGAAGTGGCCTGCGGCATGCCCAGCCTGATGATGGGCGATTCGCTGAACGACGTGGCGCACGGGATCGACTGCAAGACGATTCGCCAGCCCATCGGCGTGTGCGTCGGCATCACGCCCTTCAATTTCCCCGCCATGGTGCCGCTGTGGATGTATCCGTTCGCAATCGCCTGCGGCAACACCTTCGTGCTGAAGCCGTCAGAAAAAGTCCCGCTCACGCCGACGCGCGTTATCGAACTGCTGGCCGCGGCCGGTCTGCCCGCGGGAGTTCTGAATTTGGTACACGGCGGCAAGGAGACGGTGGACGCGTTGTTGCACCATCCCCTGGTGCGAGGCGTCTCGTTTGTGGGCTCGACGCCGGTGGCCAAGTACATCTACTCCACCTCAGCGGCGGAAGGGAAACGCGTGCAGGCGCTGGGCGGGGCAAAGAATCACCTGGTGGTAATGCCCGACGCCGACATGCCCAAAACCGTCGAGGCCATCATCGGCTCGGCCTTTGGCGCCGCGGGCGAACGGTGTCTCGCGGGCAGCGTGCTGGTGCCCGTGGGCGAGGCCGCCGGCCCCCTGCTCGATTTGCTGGCCAAGCGCACGGCGGCGATTGCCGTGGGTGACGGCTCGCAAGCGGGCATCGAGATGGGGCCGCTGGTGACTTCCGACCACTGCAAGCGCGTGGAGGGTTACATTGAAAAGGGCGTCGCCGAAGGCGCCACGCCCCTGTGCGACGGCCGCCGCCACAAATCCGAAAGCGGCGGATTTTTCCTCGGGCCCACGATTTTCGACCACGTCACACCCGAAATGACCATCGCCAAAGAGGAGATTTTCGGACCGGTGCTCTCCGTGATGCGAGTCAAGACGCTGGACGAAGCCATCCAATTGGTGAACCGTTCGCCCTTCGGCAACGCCACTTCGATTTTCACCACCAACGGCAAGTCCGCGCGCGAATATTCCTCGCGAATTGAAGTGGGCATGGTGGGCGTCAACGTCGGCGTCGCCGCGCCCATGGCTTTCTTCCCCTTCGCCGGGTGGAAAAATTCCTTCTTCGGCGACCTGCACGCCCACGGCAAAGACGCCGTAGCGTTTTACACCGAGCAAAAAGTCATCATGAGCCGTTGGTTCTAAGCGCGCGGCGGTGCCCAACCACGCGCCCATTGCTTTGATGTAGAGGCGGCTTTACGCCGCCATGGCGCCGTAGCGGCGAGTTTACCTCGCCATGGCGGCGTAGCGGCGAGGCATGGCGGCGTAAAGCCGCCTCTACTCCCTCCAAACTTAACCTGCCCTTCACGATTCCCTCGAATGCCCTTAATGCGCTCAGGAGACACTGGCCATGGAATCCAAACAGGGTCACGAACGAAGAAGGTCGTTGGGTGGTCAGACTGCGAGTGAGGCTCATCAAGCTTCATCCGCACGGAGCCCGGAGAAGCGCGGCGAGGGTAGCGTCGCGCTGCCCTCCGGTCGATTGAAAGGAGTGACAGCGATGGATGCAAAAGAATTGGCTGTGAACGAGCAAGTTGGTGACGCGGCCGGCGAAGTTTGGCGCCAGCTCAACCACGGCGGGCCGCAAACTCTGGCGCAACTGAAGAAGAAACTGAACGGCAGCAGCGAGCTCCTGGGTTTCGCGGTGGGTTGGCTCGCGCGTGAAGACAAGCTGGAAATTCTCAAGGATAAGAGATCGATCGTGCTGCGGTTGAAGTAGGACACGTATTGCGGCCACACGGACAACGTGGATACTTGGCAAGCCCGGACGCCTCTCGCGAAGGAGGGGTCATGAAGGAAACCATCAGAGCTCTGCTCGTAAAGGCTCGGCACGACCCGCTGGACGATCTGCGCCTGGCTTTGGAGGAGCAGTCGATTGACATCTTCATCGCCAAGAACTGCGCCGAAGCGGCTCTGGCGTTGTGGTCGGACGATCCACCGCATTTGGTGTTCACGGAAATTCAGTTTGCCGATGGCAACTGGGCGGATGTTCTGACTCTGGCCGCGAAAGCCTCCGCGCCGGTAAACGTCATCGTGGTGGCGCCGTTTGCGGACGTCAATTTCTACGTGCAGGCGATTGAGCGCGGCGCCTTCGACTTCATCGTTCCTCCCCTCTCTGATCCCGAGCTCCTGCACGTAGTCCGCATTGCCGCCGACAATGCCACCAGCCGGCGTCGCCAGCACACCGCGCATTTCAGCCAACCCCTGGCGCCCAACTTATCCGCGCATGGGTGAAAGATTCGGAATCACCCCACGGTCAGGAGGCTGGGCGGCGCGTACGACCTCTCCTCGTCCCAATCAACCCGCAGGTTGGTAGATGCTCGCGCCTGAGCCAAAGTACGAGTCGTAGACGTGTTGGTAGGTCAGCGCACACTTCTGTTGGTAAACTTCAGGGGTGTACACGCGAGGCAGTTGATCGAGGATCTCTCCAATGCAAACGCGAACCGCCGCCCTGGATTGCTGCCGTTTTCGCCGATCCAGAACAAACTTTTCCGTCTTAAGTCTTTGAATAATGATTCAGCGCCGAGGAATGTTGGGAAAAAGTTCACAGTCCACAGTTTACAGTTCACAGTAGCAACAAGAACGTCCTTACTGTTAACTGTGAACTGTCAACTATGAACTTCCTTCGATCCGGTCGCGCCCCCCGTTCGGCCAGCGCTCCGATTCATCTCTTCCCTAGGCGATGAAGAAGGACGTTGAGGCGGCGGAAGTTGTCCCGGTCCGATCGGGATCCCGCCATGTGGCGAGGCAGGCTCGCCACCTGGAAATTGATGTTAAGAATTCCAGCCGGTGTGGTAAGTTATTGAAAACACGATGGAAGAGGGTGGAATGCTTTCAAACAATTGAAAACAAATGGGTTGGTATGCTTTGCGAGCGGGGAACACCACTCATTATTGGGCATTAGTGGAATATCCACAATTGTCCAGCGAGAGGTCAGGGAAATTGCGTGGTTCCCAAAAGCTATTCCAAATCCTGAATCCCATCCCCTATGCCCGTCAACTTCCCCTCACTTTCCCGTGAAGAATTCCGGGAAATCGTAGTAGATCTTATTCCAGGGGACGAGTTGTGTGTATTCCTTCCCGTGGTGATAGTTCACGATATTCTGCATGGTCTGCTCCACCAGTTCCAAACCCGTCACCAGGAACAGATTCGCCCGATACAACACTCCCATGTCGGAAGGATGATCAATCACTTCCGCAAACTTCTCCGTCGTCTGTCGCCCCATCCGCCGCGCCTGGTCGAACAGGGCCATGCTGGCATCCAAGCGGCGCACCAGTTCCGCGCGATCGATCGACCCGGCCTTCCACAAA
>Ga0326727_10012926_pt1 | contig 18808 bp, 13 predicted proteins | sample MB2enrmetagenome_FD_207643 | JGI IMG/M metagenome (GOLD analysis project Ga0326727, IMG submission 207643) | Lab enriched peat soil microbial communities from McLean, Ithaca, NY, United States - MB29MY | ecosystem: Environmental > Terrestrial > Soil > Wetlands > Peat | place: USA: New York...
GCTCTGTGGAATTCCCTGGGAATCGAACTCCATCTTTCCAGTCAGGTTCTCATCGTGCAGCACGGCCGCGGCGTAAACTCCCTGCGCGAGCTTCTCGAAGACAACCTTGGCGGTAAGAGTCTGGGGATCGATGGCGCCTTGCCTGGCCGCAACAGCGTATGTGACGTCGGACGGAAATCCTTTTCCATCCCGGAAGAGGACAACGCCGATCTTTCCTTTCGCATTCCGAATTCCGGTGATGTTGAGGGTGAGCGTGGACGTGGCTTCAGTAGGCGCGGGCGTTGGGGTGGACGCCGGCGCAGCTACTGTTGCTGGGGCCTGCGTTGTCGCCGGCGCAGGGGCCGTTGAAGGTGCTGGCGTTGGGGTTGCCGGCGTCTGCGCCGCAAGCCATCCGGCAGAGGCCGTCAGCAGGACGCAGCAGAGCAGGGAATTGGCGGCGAGTCGTGCGGCCCTGAAGGAGCTTTTCATTGTTTCAGTGTCCTCTCGTGTGTTTTGCGGTCTCCCGCGATTGATGTTGAACCAGGGCAGCCACTCAAAAACGGTCTGTGCGCCCCTGGTAAAAGAGTTTGTCGGGCAAGTCGCGGGGGGCTATGCCGGAGTACTCCAGCACGCTGTGGGAGTTATGGCGGATTTCGTCGTACAAAGTCATGCGGCGAAGCTGGAGTTTGCCCGCGAACGAAGCGTAGTCGTCGAAGGTTGCGGACTTGATGTGTTTGCCCGAGGTGAGATAGAACTCTGCCCTCACGGGGCGGGCATCTTTGACCCGCAGCCAGTAAAGGATGCGCTGGTAAGTGGCGCCCTTGCGCTTGGCGGTGAGGTCGAGCACGAAGCAGTCCTCGGCGCCCACTTTTTCGGTGCGCAGATAGATGGGCGTGTAGTCGACGGCGTAGTTGGTGCGAGCCACGTCGCCGTTCGAGGCGTCGCCGGAGAGCCGTTCGAGCGGCGTGATGCGCACCGGGCGGCTGGTGTCGGGAAGATAGACCCACATGTCGTCGCCCAGCATGAGCAGGTGCTGGCCCTTTTCGCGGGGGCTCAAAAACTCGACGTAAGTCTTCTCCGTGCCCTTCTGCGAGACCTCGTAAAGCTTTTCCTCGTCCACTTTGCCGGATTCGTAGTTGGTGATCTTGACGTGCAGCACATACGACGGCCAGCCGTTGCGGTAAATGTCTGAGCGCTTGAGCAGAGCTTCGGCATCGGGCGTTGCCGTGGTTGCGGCGCGGGCAACGAGCGCGCAAGTCATAAGAAAGCCGGCGAGCATGAGCAGCAGGCAAATGCGGAGTGTGCGGTCGATGTTAGACATGAGCGAGAGCCTCCGCAATTTGCAGCCGGGATGCGCGGATCGCCGGGAGAATGGATGCCAGCGCCAGTGAGACGATGACCAGCAGCGAGGAGCCGACCATGAGGCTGGGTACATGCAGAACCTGGAAGGACATAGGGACCGTGAATCCCGGAGGCGGCGGGAGATGAAGGTTGGCGTGGTTCAAGATAACTCCGAGAAGATTGCCCGCGAGAACGCCGACAAGAGCGCCCAGGATACCGATGAACGTGGCCTCGACCATGAACAACGCAACGATCCATGAGCGGGGCGTTCCCATGGCCAGCATCGTGCCGATCTCGCGGGTGCGCTCGAACATGGTCATCAGCAGCGTGTTTACGCTGGACATAAGAACCATAAAGAACACGATAACTCCCAGGAAAACAAAGATGGTGCTGAAAAGGGAGCGGACCTGCTTGTAATAAGTGGCCAGCTCGATCCATTTCTTCAAGACCAGTTGCTGGGGCAGGTCGCGCAGCCGGGGAGCGAGTTCGGCCGCGACCTGGTCGGTGTTTTCGGTCTTGTCCAAACCGACAACGAGATTGGTAACTCGATCGCTTTGCAGCAGGCGCTGCGCGGCGGGCAAGGTAATGCGGAGAGAGCGCGCATCCATTTCAGCGACGCCTGAGGTCATTATGCCCACGATCTCGACATCGACGCCGTTGAGGGCGCCGTCGGAGGTCATGGCCAGCAACGTCAACCCATCGCCAACCTTGACATTCATCGATTTGGCTAGGCCGGCACCGATGAGCGCCTCGACCTCGCCGCCGGATTTGCTGTCTAGCTCGTGGCCGGAAGTGAAGGTAGTGGGAAAGAACCCGAGGCTGTTTTCGGCAATGGGATCGACGGCGGTACCCATGAAGACCGAAGACTTGTCGCCATTGGACACCATGCCGTAAAACTCGATGCGCGGAGCAACGCCGCGTACATGTCCGCCGGTCTTGACGTTTGCGGCCACTTGACGCCAGTTATCGATGCCGGTGTCGAGAGCCCGGACTTCGTCGCGGTTGAAGTGATCGGCGGTGAAGATCTGGATGTGTCCCAGGCCGCTATTGATGGTGTGTTCGCGAAGGCCCCAAAACATGCGGGCGAAGAAGCCGCCGACGAGCAGCAGCCCGGCGACCCCTCCACCAACCATGAAAAGAGTCATCAAGGTGCGGCGGCGGTTACGGAAGACGTTGCGAAAGGCGAGTAGAAGAAACTTAGCCACGGCTGACTCCTTCGGTCGAGTTATCGGAGACGACCTGTCCGTCACAAAGGCGGACGATGCGCTCGGTGTGCTCCAGCAGTCGCGCGTCGTGCGTGGAGAAAATGAAGGTGAGACCGAGGCTGCGATTGAGTCCGTGCATCAGGTCGATGAGCTGAGTGGCATTGTGCGTGTCCAGGTTGGCGGTGGGCTCGTCGGCCAGCACCAGGGCCGGATGGTGCACGATGGCGCGGGCGACGGCCACCCGTTGGCGCTCACCGCCGGAGAGCAGGTCGGGGCGCTGCTGAGCGCGGGCGGAGAGGCCAACGCTCTCCAGCGCCTCGGCCACGCGCTCACGGCGCTCGCGGCTGCCGATGCCCTGAATCAGCAGCGGATATTCGACGTTTTCGGCAGCGGTGAAAACGGGGATGAGGTTGAAGGTCTGAAAGACGAAGCCGATCTTCTGGCGGCGAAGCGCGGCCATGGCGGCGGGCTTGAGCTTGGAGGTGTCAACTCCGTCGACCAGGATGCGGCCGGAGGTGGGCTGATCGATGCAGCCGATTAGATTCAGCAGGGTGGTTTTGCCGCTTCCGCTGGGGCCGGCAATGGCCAGGAATTCGCCTGCATTGACGCGCAGGCTGGCATCCGAGAGGGCGCTGACGAAGCTGTGTCCCGGGTGGTGGGTTGGCATAGTGTCCAGCGCGAATCTCCGATTGACTGCCTTGACATTGACGATTTCTTCCATCCGTCGTTCCCTTTCCTTGATCTTGCTCTATTGGGAAGATAGACGGGTGAGTTCTGAGCGTCCACAGGGTTCGGGATGAGGGGTTGGAAAACCGGATGGGAGGTGAAAATGGCGGGATGAGCGGGAGGAAACAAGGTCCAGAGTCTGGGAAAATTACGGTGGACGTTCTGCTGCGCCCCGGTTCACAGGCGCCGCAGGAGATGTCCAATCCTATCGGAAGATGCGCATTCTCCCGCCGACCCCTCCCGGTCGATCAAGCCGCTCCCACGGGCAGCTCCGGCGTGGCCGCAATCAGTTGTCGTGTGTAAGCCTCGCGAGGGTCGGCGCACAAGGCCGCGGTCTCGCCCATCTCCACCAGCCGCCCGCGCTCCATCACCGCGATGCGCGTGCTCAAATAACGAACCAGCGGCATGGAGTGGGAGATGAAGAGATAGGTCAGCCCGTGCTCGCGCTGCAACCGCCGCAGCAAATTCACGATCTGCGCTCCCACGCTCACGTCCAGGGCCGAAACCGGCTCATCCAGAATCAGCAGCCTGGGCCTGAGCGCCAGCGCGCGGGCAATGTTGATGCGCTGCCGTTGCCCGCCCGAGAACTCGTGGGGATGACGCGCCAACGCCGATTCGTCCATGCCAACCGCGCTCAGCAGCTCGACCGCCTTTGCACGCAAGGAAGCGCTGTCCGCCCTGATCCCCACTTCTCTTTTGTGGATCAGCAACGGCTCGGTCACAATCTGAAGCACGTTCATGCGCGGATTCAGAGCGGCGTAGGGATCCTGAAAGACGGGCTGCATCTGGCGGCGCAGCCGGCGCAACTCGCCTGCCGATGCCCGGGCCACATCCGTGCCGTCTACGCGCACACTGCCCCGGGTCGGCTCCGTGAGGCCCAGAATCATCCGCGCCAGCGTGGTCTTCCCGGAGCCCGATTCGCCCACGACTCCCAGCGTCTCGCCGGAATCGATCGTCAGCGAAACATCCTCGACCACGTGACGCAGTTCCGTTCGCAGCCCCGCCCGCAGAGGATAACTCTTCCAGACCGAATTGACCTCAACCAGCGCCATGCCCAAATGGTACATGGGCCATCCCCGCCGACGGGAAAGGGAAGAGAATCGGCGGTTTCGATCCAGGTCAGGCTTCAGCACCGAGCATCAGAGGACGATTGCCGGCCGCAAATCCGTGTGGACAGAATCGTCGCCCTTGTAGAGCAGCGGTTCGCGCTTGTCGCGGGCCAGTGCGTAGGTGAAGCAGTCGCCAAAGTTCAGGTTGGCCGGGTGGCCGCTGCCTCTGCCGTAGTCGCGGTAGGCCTGGCGGGCGATCTTCGCCTGCGCGGCGGTGACCGGCTCGATGACGATCTCCGCCTCTTCGATGAGGTCATCCAGTCCTGCGCTTCGAACTGGATCGTGATTCTCGTCGATGACAATGGAGCATTCAAGATACGATGCCGCCGAAATGTGGGCGGACGCAGCTGAACCCTTTATCACCGAGAAGGTCAACTCTTCTGGTTCGTCTTGCAGGATTGCGATGATAGCCGATGAGTCGATGATCATTTGGGCAAACCGGTTTCATCGTCGCAGAGTTCGTCGAAGAGTTCCTTGGAAGACCTGCCATCGTTCATAAGCGGAGCTGTCCGTTCGACGATTCTGCGGATTCGATCGAGGCGGCCTGTTCGCGCGAGAGGCCGTTCTTGCCGCTCAAGCCGCTCTTTCACGGCGATTGTCACTGCCGCGGTCAAAGTCTCGCCGTTGCGCCGCGCAAGCTTCCTGGCCAGTTGCTCGGTCTCCTCATTCTTGATGCTCAAGGCGATATGAATCTACCTTTCTACCATCGCTTTCTACCATTCTGCCATAGAGGTTTCTGAACGCAATAGAGCAATCTGGCCGGCCGGAACCCCTCGGATGCCCTAAGCTATAGCCATGAACGACCTTACTCTGGAAGCCGCGGGAATGCAGGACGAGGTTTACGATCTACTGGTGGTGGGCGCTGGGCCCACTGGGCTGGCGTGCGCCATCGAGGCGCAGAAGGCCGGCTTTCGGGCGATTGTGGTAGACAAGGGCTGCCTGTGCAATTCGCTCTTCCATTACCCGGCGCAGATGACCTTCTTCACCACGCCCGAGCTGCTGGAGATCGGCGGCATTCCCTTTCCCAGCCCCAACCCCAAGCCCACGCGCGCTGAGGCGCTCCAGTACTACCGGCTGGTGGCCGTTCACTACCGGCTGGATGTGCGCCAGTATCATCGCGTGGAGCGGGTGACGGGCTCGGACGGCGCCTTCACGGTGCATACCGAGGACCGCTTCGGCCGCCGCGGCGTCCTCAAGGCGCACAAGCTGGCTGTCGCCACCGGCTACTACGACTTACCCAACTACCTCGGCATTCCCGGCGAGAAGCTGAGCAAGGTGCACCACTACTACAACGATCCGCACCCTTACTTTGAAATGGACGTGGTGGTGATCGGGGGCAAGAACTCGGCGGCGATTGCCGCGCTAGAGCTGTGGCGCAGCGGAGCGCGGGTCACGCTGGTTTATCGCGGGCCCGAGATTCCCCCGCACGTAAAGTACTGGATCAAGCCGGACATCGAAAACCGCATCAAGAACGGCGAGATCAAGGCATACTTCCGGTCGAATGTGGTGGAGGTTGCGCCGGATGCGGTGACGGTGGAGACACCACAGGGCCGCTTGACGCTCAAGAACGATTTCGTCTTCGCCATGACCGGATACCACCCCGACTTCAACTTTCTGGAGAGATTGGGCCTGCGCTTCGAGGGCGAAGACAGACTGCCGGTTTGCGATGCAGAGACATTGGAGAGCAATGTGCCGGGCATCTATCTGGCAGGCGTAATCGTGGCCGGCGCGCGCACCAACGACATCTTCATTGAGAACGGGCGCTTCCACGGGCTACAGATCGCCAAGGCGCTGGCATCAAAGTAGAGACGGGGAGCGCTTTCGCGCCCTAATCCCGTTGGAGAGAACCCGGTAGGCTTAGAAGCCGGATGGACGGAGGTTCAAGGCTCGCTCATGCGCTGGTGGCCGCGGACGATTCGATGGCAGATGCTGGCAGGCCTGGTGCTGCTTCAGGCGCTTTCGCTCATTCTCTTTGCGGCGCTGCTCATCCGCCAGCAGGGGCGTGAAACTCGCCAGCACGCCCGGCAGCGGCTTGCCAATCAGGCCGACTCCGTGGCCCTGCAGGCGCAGGAGGCCCTGCTACAGCAGCGTCCTGGCTGGGTGGGGCTCTCGGTAAAAATGATGGGCGAGGCGCCCAGCGTGGCCTTCGCCATGGTCACCGATCCGGCCGGCAACGTGCTCTTCGTCAGCCGGGGAGAAGCGGATGAGAGAACGCTCGATCCTGTGGAGCGCGCGCAGATTCCGCTTGCCGGCTCGAATGAGCCCCGGATCTTTGCTGTGGGAAAAGGTCAATGGGAGGCCGTGAAGCCCATTTATGCCGGCAGCGATCTGCGTGGATTTGCCTGGGTCAAAACCGATCCGGCTTGGGATGTGGAACTCCGGGAGACAATCTTGCGATCAACCATCGCCTTCGGAGTCATATGGATGCTGGCCTCGGGGTTGCTGGTGTTGATGATGGCCCGCTCGATCTCCCGGCCTCTGGCCATCCTGCATCGCGGCACGCGCGCGCTGATGACTTCGCCGGAGACGGGCGGCAACTTCCCGCTGCCGGTGACGGTTGAAAACGAGATCGGCGACCTGATCGAGGCCTTCAACCGCATGGTTGCTTCCATGCACGAACAGCGCTCGGGGCTGAACGATACGCTGTCGCTGTTGGACTCGATGCTGGCCAACGCGCCCATCGGCCTGGCCTTCTTTGACCGCAACTGCCGGTTTGTGCGCGTGAACCAGTTCTTTGCGGGCATGACCGGGGCACCGCTCAGCCGCCATCTGGGTCGCACGCTGCCGGAATTGCTGCCTCTTCCCGTGGCCCAGGAGCTGCAAGACGCGGTACTGCGAGTCTTTGCCGAAGAGCAGGCGATTGGCAGCCTGGAATTGAGCAGCCCGGCCCAGCGCGGTTTGGCCGGCACGCCCAGCCGGTCGTGGACCTGGCTGGTCAGCGCTTATCCGGTGCGGACCACGCCGGAACAGGTGCGTTGGGCGGGCGTGATCGTGCTCGACGCCAGCGACCGCAAGCGCAGTGAAGAGGCCCTGCGCAGAACCGAGAAGCTGGCCGCGACCGGCCGTCTGGCAGCCTCCATCGCTCACGAGATCAACAATCCGCTCGAAGCCATCACCAATCTGCTCTTCCTGCTGCGCAACTTCTGCCGGCTTGAGGATCCGGCGCTGAACTATGTGGCCATGGCCGAGCGCGAGGCGCAGCGCATCGCCGAGATTACCCAGCAGACACTGCGTTTTTACCGTCAATCCACGCAGCCCGCGCGCGTAAAAGTTTCTGAATTGCTCGATCCCGTGCTCGGCCTTAGCCAAAGCCGGCTCAATGCGCTGAATATCGAGGTCGAGCGGGAATACGCCCCGGAGATCGGTCTCTTCTGCTTTGCCGGGGAGCTCCGCCAGGTCTTCGCCAATCTGGTGAGCAACGCCATTGACGCCACCACTGGAGGCGGGCGTCTGCGGGTGCGCGCCCGGCGCGCGCGCAACTGGCGCGATCCAGCGCAATCGGGAGTTCGCTTTACGCTGGCCGATACCGGCTCGGGCATGGAGCCGGCGGTGCGGGAGCGCATCTTCGAGGCCTTCTTCACCACCAAGGAAGCGACGGGAACCGGCCTGGGCCTGTGGGTGAGTCACGAAATCCTGGTCAAGCACCGCGGGATTGTTCATGTGCGCAGCCGCACCGCGGCGCAGGGGAAGAGTTCAGGCACCGTCTTCCAGATCTTCATTCCCGACGATCCCAATCTGGCGGCTTCGACTCCGCAGATGGCGGCGGGGGTTGGCGCGGGGGCGAACCTGGCAACTTGACGAAACGGTCAGCCTCTTGAGTCCAGGGGCTTTAGCGGCATCTGGCAATGGGGTATTCCGAGGCTGCATATCGAGGGAAACGGCGTCGAGCTGCAGCGTTCCGGGAACCGGTGTGGATTCTTGAGGATGCTCCACGGCGCTGTCGCCCCACGCCCATATAGCGCCCTGGGCAGCTCTGAGAGCGCTGCGCTGAAGCCGGAGCACGGAACCGCCAACACCCCTATTTGCGTAGAGAGATTTGTGTCCGCTTGCGGACGCCCGGAACGAAAGTGAACGCCGGGGGTTCCGAGAGCGGAGACGGGAATGTTTCTATCCCCTTTGATTTCAGCATCATCTCTATGGAGCGTTTTGGCAGCCTGAGTGCAACTCCATAGAGCGTGGAACCGAACCCATTCTCAATAGGCCCAGGGCCGGTGAAGGGTTGGCCACAGGAGGTCTTTATGACAATTGCAATGTGCAGTGCCCCAGCGGCGGCGATCTCGCCCTGCGAGTTTCGGGAAGCCATCAAGGGGACGGATCTGGTCCGGGGGAGCGATGGGCGTCTGCTAGAGCACGTGGAGCCCCTCGCGCGGCGGCAATCCGTGGCGCTCGATCTCTCCTCTGTCGAGCGCATCGACGCAGCTGGCATTGCAGCCCTGGTTGCTCTGTACACGGCCGCCCGCGATGCCGGCCACAGCTTCATCGTCTTCAACGCACAGGCGAGAGTTGCCGAAGTTCTTGCGCTTGTCGGCCTCGACCGGATTCTTCTTTCTCGCGGTCCGGTCCAGAATGGGAATTCCAGTTCGACGCTGCTGCGCCCCGCCGCATGAACTTGCGTGCAACAGGCTCATATTCTCGTCCAGCGCCGGCATCCGTCTCAAGCCGGGAAGGTATAATCGTTCGAGTAGCGTGTCGTTCAAGGTTCTACGGAATTTCATGTGACCTTCAACACAGGCAATTGGATGCCTGGGACGATATTCGTATTAACGACTAACCAATGCCCGCGAGGCGCAGTTTTGTGTCTGGATGACTGGCGCGCGCTCAGCCTGAAAATCGCTTCTTCCTTTGAGCGCTGAGTTCCGTTCTGTCCCCCCGCATGTACTCCGCGCCCGCGGAATTCGGGATCCCCAGCGATGCCCAGTGGGCACCCACTTCGTCGCCGGGACAAAAATTCAAAACACGGAGGTTTCATCGCATGACGCAGGGCGCTGTGGATTCGTCGCTTGCCGTACAGGCAGGTTCAACACCAATCAAGTACGTGTTTTTCTTCGGCGGAGGCGCCGCCGACGGTAACGGAAAGATGAAGGATGTGCTGGGCGGCAAGGGCGCCGGACTGGCGGAGATGACCAACGCCGGATTACCCGTCCCTCCTGGATTCACCATCCAGACCGAGGCTTGCCGCGAGTACATGCGCGGCGCGGTCAGCCCGGAAATCAACGTCGAGATGTACGCCGCCCTTGAACGGCTCGAAGCGCTGCAAGGGCAGAAGCTGGGTACCGGCGACAACCCACTGCTGGTCAGCGTCCGTTCCGGCGCAAAGTTCTCAATGCCCGGCATGATGGACACCATCCTCAACCTCGGCCTCAACGATCAGGCCGTCGAAGCGCTGGCCAAGCTCAGCAACAATCCCCGTTTCGCATACGACTCCTATCGCCGCCTCATCCAGATGTTCGGCGACGTGGTTCTCGATGTGCCCAAGAAGAAGTTCGAGCACATCTTCGACGGTGTGAAGCACCGCGCGGGCGTCAAGTTCGACTACGAGCTCCAGCCCGACGCCCTCAAAGAGATCATCGCCGAATACAAGAAGCTGGTCCTCGCCGAAACCGGCAAAGAGTTCCCACAGGCCCCGCTCGACCAGCTGGTGCAGGCCCGCGACGCCGTCTTCAGGAGCTGGCAGAATGACCGCGCCAAGACCTATCGCCGCATCAACCGCATCGACGACTGGCTGGGCACCGCCGTCAACGTGCAAGCCATGGTCTTCGGCAACCTGGGCGAGAACTCCGGCACCGGCGTAGGCTTCACGCGCAATCCCGCCACCGGCGAGCACGCCTTCTTCGGCGAATACCTGATGAACGCCCAGGGCGAAGACGTCGTCTCCGGCGTCCGCACGCCGCTCTCCATCAGCGAGCTGGAGCGCGCCATGCCCGAGGTCTACGAGCAGCTCCGCGACATCACTGGCAAGATGGAAAGGCACTATCGCGACATGCAGGACTTCGAGTTCACCATCCAGGATGGCAAGCTCTACATGCTGCAGACCCGCAACGGCAAGCGCACCGGCCTGGCCGCCGTTCGCGTCGCCATCGACATGGTGAAGGAAGGCCTCATCACGCAGGAAGAAGCTATTCACCGCGTCGAGCCCAATCAGCTCTACGACTTCCTGGTCCCCCGCCTGGTGGAAAAGGGCGAGAAGATCGAAGTTCTGGCCACCGGCCTGCCGGCCTCGCCCGGCGCGGCTGTCGGCCAAATCGTATTCACCGCCGAGGACGCGGTCAAGGCCCACGCCAACGGCACCTACAAGGTCATCATCCTGGTCCGCGGCGAAACCACCCCTGAAGACATCGCCGGCATGGAAGTCGCCACCGGCATTCTCACCTCGCGCGGCGGCATGACCTCCCACGCCGCTGTCGTCACCCGCGGCATGGGCAAGTGCTGCGTGGCCGGCGCCGGCGATTGCGTCGTGGACGAAGCCAACAAGGAACTCCGCGTCAAGGGTCAAACCTTTCGCGAGGGCGACTTTATCTCGCTCGACGGCACTACCGGCCGCGTCATCAAGGGCCAGCTCAAGACCCTCCCTGCTCAGCCGGACGATCCGGATCTGGTCACCTACATGAGCTGGGTCGATCCGGTCCGCCGCCTGCGCGTCCGCGCCAACGCCGATATCCCTCGCGACGCCAAGAATGCTCGCCTCTTCGGCGCTGAAGGCATCGGCCTCTGCCGCACCGAGCACATGTTCTTTGCCGAAGACCGCATCGGACACATGCAAACCATGATCCTGGCCAACAACGAGGCCGACCGCCGCGCCGCCCTGCAGAAGCTTCTGCCCATGCAGCGCGCCGACTTCGCTGGCCTCCTCCAGACCATGGAGTCGCTGCCCGTCACCATCCGCCTGCTCGATCCCCCGCTGCACGAGTTCCTGCCCAAGCGCGAAGATCTGCTGGTGGAAATCTCCCACCTCGTTGACACCGATCCCACATCGCCGAAGATCAAGGAACTCCGGCCGCTGCTGGCGCGTGTCGAGGAGCTGCACGAACAGAACCCCATGCTCGGACTGCGCGGCTGCCGCCTCGGCATCGCCTTCCCCGAGATCACCGAGATGCAGGCGCGCGCCATCATCGAGGCCGCCGTCGATGTCAAGAACGCGGGCGGTGATCCGCACGTCGAAATCATGGTCCCGCTCATCGGCTCCATCGAGGAGATGCGCAATCAGTCCGCCATCATCAAGCGCGTCGCCGCCGAGGTCTTCAAGGAGAAGGGCTCGACCGTCGATTACATGGTGGGCACCATGATCGAGCTGCCGCGCGCGGCGCTGACCGCCGACCAGATCGCCGAAGAGGCTGAGTTCTTCAGCTTCGGAACCAACGACCTCACCCAGACCACCTTCGGCATCTCCCGCGACGACATCAACAACTTCCTTCCCGCCTACCTCAAGTACGGCATCTTCAAGCAGGATCCCTTCGCCACCCTCGATCAGGCCGGCGTCGGGCAACTCGTTCAGATGGCCACAACCAAGGGACGCGCCACCCGCGCCAACCTCAAGGTGGGCATCTGCGGCGAGCATGGCGGCGATCCTGAGTCCGTCAAGTTCTGCCACAGGATCGGCCTCAACTACGTCTCCTGCTCGCCCTTCCGGCTGCTCACGGCCAGGCTGGCAGCGGCGCAGGCGGCCCTCGAAGAGAAACAGACCGGACCGGCCCACACCACCAGCTAGTCCTTAACAGTCGCTCTAACTGCTGCAACCGCTCCAACACGAAAGGCGTCCGCTTCGGCGGACGCCCTTCGTGCATTTGGCCTAGTTCCCGCATAAACGGAGTGAACCCCAAAACTGAGACAGTTGGGAGTGCCACACGATGCTCGATCTTTCGCGACCAGCGTCACATGTCCGCGACCACTTTCGCCAGGACCTGAGCAGCTTTGCCGAGAAGCGATTGCTCGGCGCCTGCGAGCGCATCAATCTGCCGGATCAGCGCGCGAATCCGCCGCCTGCGGCTTTCAAGAAGCAACCTCTTGCCGGCGGCCGTCGCCGAGAGATAAACGCTGCGGCCGTCCTCGGCGTTCTTGCGTCTGACAACAAGACCCTGCTGTTCGAGAGCGCAAACGATCCGTGTCATGGTTGGCGGACGTACCTGCTCGGCCGTGGCAAGGTCGCCCAGCGTAATAGGGCCTCCGAACACGATCACCGAAAGCGCCGAGAGACGCGGCGCATTCAGGGAGCCGCTCTGGTCTTCCCTGCGCAGCTTGCGGAGCAGGTGGATCGCTGCTGAGTGCAGCCGCTCGGCAGTCGCCTGCGAAGGAATTTGGGCTTCTCTTGACATCCTGGGATCATTATATGCTATATAGTTAGCACAGCTAACGATCATCGGGAGGTCAAGATGAGCGCAGTCACGGAAGATGAAAAGCAATCGGTTCACCTGGGCGAAATCGGGCAGATCGCCCTGACGGTCACGAACCTTCAGCGGGCGAAGGATTTCTATCAGAACACCCTCGGAATGCAGCTTTTGTTTGAGGCCGGAGCGATGGCTTTCTTTCAGTGCGGAGGCATTCGCCTCATGCTCGGGGCCTCGGAGAAGCCGGTGTCGAGCGAGGGCACGATTCTCTACTTTCTAGTTGCTGACATTCATGGGGTTCATTCGGCGCTGAAGGACCGCGGTGTGCCATTTGTGCAGGAACCCCATTTGGTGGCCAGAATGAAGAGCCACGACCTCTGGCTGGCGTTCTTCAAAGACCCTGACGGCAATACGCTGGCCCTCATTAGCGAAATTGGCCGGGCGCAGCCCGCGGACCAAGGCCATTGAAGAAATGTATGAGTATGAGTCTCTTCAGCGCGCCGGCCCCGGGTCTTGTTCATCGCTACGGTATCGGCGCATAGCCCAGCTCTGATTAGATAGGATTGGGTGGCCTGTTCGCGTCAAATTCAGTTCAGGGCAATCGCATGAACCTTTTCCGTTGCCAAGCTAGGTTCCATTTGCCCGCCAATCAGGCTGTTACTCGCACGCCTCCCAGCGGGAGGCGCCGAGAATAGCCCAGGGCGAAGCCCTGGGATCGGGTTTCGGGCGCAGGTTTCCGCCCGGGAGGGGCGGATCGATTCCTGGCAAAGGGCTGGAGCCCCGTTCATGCGATTGCCCTGAACTTCAGGTAGCTGCACATTCCTTTGCACATCGGCAATGCTATAATCTTGCCGAACATCGGCGCAAGGAATCGCGGCGGCTGGGACGAAGGCCAAGAACAGTCGCCCAGGCGGATGCAATGAAGGGCTCTCGCACCTGGAATCGCAGGGATTTCTCCGTAACGCCTAACGGGCTGTTTTCAGTCCTGAGACCTGACGGGTGGTTTGCCATAGTGCGCCTGCCGGGGGGCTTCCGCTATCGCGTGGGCCAACCGAAGGCGACTGCGTCTCCGCGGGCGCAAGAGGATCCCGCGGTGAATCCGGCGGCAGCGCCCAAGCATGAGCCGACATTCGTGCCGGAGCAGAAGGGCTTGGTCTATGCTGACAGCCAGGAAATGGCCATTCCAGCGCAGATCGGCAAGCTGAGCACGCACGATCACCGTCTGATGCGGATAGCGTTGATCGTGTTGGCAGCGACTGCGATCGCATCGATTCTGCTAGGGTGGCTGTGGTGGATTTGCTCCTCCTAGAAAGCGGCAGGCTGGCTAAACGAAGCACGCGGCATCGGATCAGACGAGTGCCGAAACCGCATGTTCGATCCGATTGAGCCGTTCAACTGCCGACTGTACGGCGGGAGTTCCTTCTTCCTTGACCTTCCGCGCCCGGTCAAGCGCCTGCATTGCAATGCGGCTGATTTCATGCAGCAGCTTGCAAATCTCCACCTCCAGGCGGCCGCGGCTTTCCTGAATGCGATTGAGAACATCGTTTTGCACGCGCGAGCTGTTCACTTCCAAAAGATGCCGCAGAAACTCACGGGCATCGTTCGTAATGAGTTTACGTCCACCCACAAGCGGCAAGAAGACGTCGGCGAGCCAGCGCAGCGGCGATGGTGGTTGCGCGGTTCCGATGAAGTCCTCAAAGGTGAACCTGGAACGCACGCGGAGGCCTTTCTCCCGATCGAGCGTCGTTTCCCATCTCCACAAATCGAAGAGCCACGTCGCGATATTGGCGCTCGCCCTCCTCCTGCTCAGGTTTGAGCCAGGGCATCACCTTGCGGCGAGAGATCTCCTGGGCGAGGCGCATCACGCGGCGCCGATAGCGCGGGCCAAAGCCGAGGGGTACAGACGCTAGCTTCTCGCCAAACTCCGTTTCAGATTCGATCCACGCGGAACGGAAGAACCTCTGGTGCCTTTCACCGAAGAGGTCCGAAATCCGATGCAGCTCCGCCATAAACAGGTAATCCAGTTCGCGCATGGAGCGCTCAGCCTCGCTGATGGTTTCCTTCATTAGCTCGATGCGCCGTTCGGATTCTTCGATTGGCCGCTGAAGCGCGTCGCGGTCCTCGCGGATGATCGCCAGCAGTTGCTCGCTCAAGCGCTGCAGGCCACGGTCGCAGGCGGCACGAACGAGATTCGAGCCCGAGTCCTCAACCAGGCGATGCAAGCTTGCCAGCAGTTTTTCCCAATCCCGCAGCGGACCGCGGTTTTCCATCCGTTCGGCGGCGCTCACCTCAAGAACCTCGCCCATGGGGCGATGCAGCCGCCTTTCAAGAACCTCGCGCGTGAACTTGGCCGCCGCCGCGCGCTCCGCATCGCTGGTGCGGTCGGCTTTGTTGATCACCAGGATCAAATCCTGAACCTGCCTGCCGATGGATTCCACCAGCGCCAGCTCCTCGCCCGCAATCGGCGGATCGGCTCCGACCACAACTAGTGCCGCATCGATGTGAGGAATGAACGCATGCGTGGTGGCCGTATTTCCGGTGAAGACCGAGCCCAGACCCGGCGTATCTACAAAACACATGCCCGAGGACAACAAGGAGCTGGGCACGAATACCTCCGCGCCATCCACGGCCTTCTTGTTTTCGGGGTTAAGTTCTTCGGTCACGTATTCTTTCAACTCGGTCATGGCAATCTCCCGCCAAGCCCCGTCTCGCATACGAACGCGCGCGCGAGGTTGGTCGCCAAACCGAATCACGGTAGACGCCGCCGTGACCGGAACAAACCCGGTGGGGAGAACTGCGTGGCCGATGAGTGCGTTGAGCAAGGTAGATTTGCCCCGCTTGAACTGGCCGACACAAGCTACATAGAAGCGTCCTTCGGAGACCCGCGCCGCCAGCTCGCGAGCTTCCTCGGCGACAGGCTCGGCCCCAAGCTCCTCAGCTAGATTGGCAAGCCGCAGCAGACGAGAGGCGCCATTCATAGATATGGGCATCTCAGCCGGAAGGCTGCCGTAAACTTGCACAGTCGAACTGGTGTCAGTTTCCTGCATTTGTCATCGCGCTGGCGGCCGAACACCTTACCGGCGAACGTTGGGAGGGTGGTCCAGGTTCCACCATATCAACTTCGCTCAATATCAAGGATGCCTCAAATCCGGGGGCTTCCAATTGAATAGAAAGGCCGGAGCGATGCTCCCGCCTTCTATGCTTGCTGCGGGTTGCGGGCTCAGCCCTGAATGTCGAACTGCTCGGGATGCAGCGTCGGGTCGCTCTTGACCAGGATGTTCTTGCCGATCAGCTCTTCGAGTTCGCTGAGCCAGCTGGCGTTGTTTTGTTTGAGTACTTTCACCGTCTCCGGGTTCACGCGCAGCAGAACGTCGGCGCCCTCGAAATGCTTGCGCATCTTGCGGAGCTCGGTGTAGATCTCGTTGCAGACTGTCGTCGGACTTTTCACCATGCCGGTAGCCTGGCATGTAGGGCAGGGAACCGATAACGTCCTCTCCAGCGACTGCTTGACGCGCTTGCGGGTGATGGCGACCAGGCCGAAGTCGTTGAACTGGAGAACCTTGGTGGGCGCGCGGTCGCTCTTCAGAGCTTCTTCCAGTGCGGCCATTACCTTGTAGCGGTTCTTGCGGTCGTCCATGTCGATGAAGTCGATGACGATGATGCCGCCTAGATCGCGCAAGCGAATCTGGCGGACAATCTCCGGCACGGCGTCGAGATTGGTCTTGACGATGGTGTCCTCAAGCCGAGCCGACTTGCCCACATACTTGCCGGTGTTGATATCGATAGCCACCAGCGCCTCGGTCTGGTTGATGACGATGGAGCCACCCGACTTGAGCCAAACCTTGGAGCGGAGAGCCTTGGAGATTTCCTCCTGAATGCCGAAATGCTCGAAGAGCGGAGTCTCCTTGGTGTAGAGCTTGACGCGGCGGACCAGAGAGGGCGAAAAGCGATTGAGGAAGCGGACGATGCGCTCGTAGTCGGTCTCCGAATCCACCCAGATGGAGGAGAAGTTGGAGCTGACCTGGTCGCGCAGGATGCGCTCGATGAGGGACAGGTCGTGGTAGATGAGGGCCGGCGACTTCGATTCGTCGGAGCGCTGCTTGATCTCGGCCCACAGATTGATGAGCATGCGAAGATCGGCGCGGAGATCCTCTTCCGACGCGCCCTCGGCGGCGGTGCGGACGATGAATCCGCTTGAGGCGGCGCCGCGTTCGTGAATGAGGATGCGCTTCAAGCGCTGGCGCTCCTCGTCGGCTGCGATCTTGCGGCTGACGCCGATGTGGGAGACGGTGGGCATGAAGACCAGAAAGCGTCCCGGCAGGGCGATGTGCGAAGTGATGCGGGCGCCTTTCTTGGCGATGGGCTCCTTAGCGATCTGGACGAGAATCTCCTGCCCGGGTTTCAGCAGGTCGCTGATAATGGGCAGGTCGGAGGTCTGCATGGAGCGGCGCGTGGGACCGCCATGTCGGCTGCCCTGCGGTCCACGGCCGCGACGTCCTCGCATTCCGCGATCGCGGGACTGCTGGGGCTGGCCTTCGCCCCCAGCGGGCTGGTCCACTGCGGCGGACTCGTCCTCGCCATCTTCTTGGTCGTCTTCTTCGTCTTCGTCGCCGGTCTTGCCGTCGAAGTTCAACTGGATGCGGTGGTCAAGGTGTGCCTCTTGCAGCATTTCGCCCAGGTCGCCAGTGCGCATCTGCGGAGGCAGCGTCTCCTCTTCAAGATCGTCCAGATCTTGTTCATCGGTCTTGCCGCGATGCGGGTGGCGAGGAGCATCGAACTCTTCTTCTTCGATGATCTCTTCCTCGACGACGCCAGCGCCAGGCGCATAGGCCGAAGCCGAGGCTGCGGGAGCGGGTTGTGCTGGCGGCTGAGCGGCGTCCGGGACAGGTTCTTCCCCCTTCTTCTTGCCGCCCAGGCCAAAGGGCAGCCGGAAGGCGGAGGGTGGCAGCGGGTCGACGTCATGCGAGGCATCGCGATCCGATTCCGGCGCCTCGGATTCCGTGGCCGGGGTCCTGGCGGCCTCGGGTTCGGCCTCAACGTCGACCAATGGCGCGGCAACCGGCTCCTGAAGAACCTCGGCGGCTGCAGACTCGGTGGTCTCGCCTTCGGCGGCTTCGGCTTGGGCGGCGATAGCCGCGTTGGCCGCAGGGGCAGGCGCAGGCTCTTCGTGCGCAACGACGGGATCAACAAGCGGCTCAATAGCCGAAAGCTCCAAAGGCGCTTCGATTGTCTCCGATACTCGATCGTCCGTCTCTTCGACCGGAGCCGCCGATACAAGCTCCTCATCGGCCGCAAGCGGCTGGAGTGCGGAGGCGGCCGGCTGCTCGACGGATGCTTCTTTTACGGGCTTGAGGTATTCTTCCTCTTCGAGTTCGTCCTCCTCTGCGAGGTGGTCTTCAGCCGCATTGGCTTCTGCGACGGGTCTGGGCTGCTCTTCCTCGAACGGTTGCACTTCCTCGACAAATTGCTCTTCCACAGCGGGTTCAGCTGCAAAGCCTGTTCCGGCATCGGTCCGCTCGGAAACCAGCTCTTCCTCTTCGACCGCGTCGGGGGCGCCATCGCCTTCCGGGATGGCCTGGGCATGGATGGTCTGGGTATTGGGTTCTGGCGAGGACTCAGGCTGGCGAGCGCGATGCCTAGAGATCGATTCGCCGGGAAGAAGACCGCTGCCGTCCCACTCGATGGGCGCTTCGATCAGCGTCGCAGGCTTGAAGATGCTGGCCGAGCGAGCCTGTGCCGAGATGGCCGCGGAAGCTGGCTTGGGAGCTTCGTTTTCTGGAGCGCCACCGTACTTGGAAAGCGATTCGCCGGGAAGGACAAAGGGGGTAGCGGCGGGTTCGGCGCGAGGAGCGGAAGCAACTTCGCCTGTGGGCTGCGAAGTGGGCGTCAGTGCGCCCCTCATGCCCGAGGCATCGCTGGAACTCCCAGCCGCTTGAATGATCGGCGCGACCTCCGCTTCCTGCGGCGCTTCGGGGCAGTCCTCTGAAGAGTCTTCGAAGGCGGTTGTTTCGCCCTGGCCTTGCGTGGCTGCGCCAGAGCCGCCCCGGCCTCCGCGGCGGCGACGGCGTCCACGCCAGCGCTTGGCGCCGGGTCCGGCAGAGTCTTCTTGCGTGTCGCTTGTCGATTC
>Ga0326727_10012927_pt1 | contig 18805 bp, 16 predicted proteins | sample MB2enrmetagenome_FD_207643 | JGI IMG/M metagenome (GOLD analysis project Ga0326727, IMG submission 207643) | Lab enriched peat soil microbial communities from McLean, Ithaca, NY, United States - MB29MY | ecosystem: Environmental > Terrestrial > Soil > Wetlands > Peat | place: USA: New York...
GGTGCTGCGCAAGAAATCGCAGCTCGTCCTTGCCTTCGGCGCGTGCGCCTGCTTCGGCGGGACGCCGGGCCTGGCGAATTTCCGCTCGAAGGCCGACATCTTCCAGTGGGTCTACAAAGACGCGCCAACGGTGACGAACCCGAAAGACAATTACCCCCAGACGGTCACGAAGGTCAACGGCAAGGAGCTGACCCTGCCCAATCTTTTCGAGGACGTGCGGACTCTCGACCAGGTGATCGACGTCGATTATTACCTGCCCGGATGCCCGCCGCCCGTCAACCTGATACTCGGCGCGGTCAGTGCGGTGCTGGAAGGCCGTCTTCCCCCGAAGGGATCGACCCTTGCCCCCGAAAGGGCGCTCTGCGACGTGTGCGAGAGAAACAAGACGAAGCCCGACAGACTGGCGATATCGAGCATAAAAAGGATACACGAGATAGAAGCCGACCCCGAAAAGTGCTTCCTGGCGCAGGGCGTCGTCTGCTCCGGTCCCGCGACGCGGGCCGGGTGCGGCGAGGTCTGCCTGAAGATAAACATGCCCTGCAGGGGCTGCTTCGGCCCGGTCGAGGGCGTCAAAGACATGGGCGCCAAATACCTCTCCGCCTTTGCTTCTCTCATAGACGGTCCCAACCTGGATGAGGCGATGAAGGTGGTCGATGGGCTCGATGACCCTACGGGATATTTCTATCGTTTCACGACGGCGTCTTCTCTGCTGCGGAAGAAGAGAGAAGCATCCAAAAAAGCGTGAGGTGTGAGCATGGGTAAAAGAATCTCTATAAATCCGGTAACAAGGTTGGAGGGCCACGGCAAGATCGACATCTTCCTCGACGACAAGGGGGATGTTGAGGACGCCTATTTTCAGGTGACGGAGCTGCGCGGCTTCGAGCGCTTCTGCATCGGCAGGCCGGTGGAGGAGATGCCGAGGATCGTCCCCAATATCTGCGGCGTCTGCCCCACGCCCCACAACATGGCATCGACCAAGGCCCTTGACAAGGTCTACGGCGTAGAGCCGACCGCGACTGCGAAGCTCGTGCGGCAGCTCCAGTACAACGCCTTCTACGTAGAGGACCATTTCATCCATTTCTTCTTCCTGGGCGGCCCGGACTTCGTGGTCGGCCCCGACGCCAACCCGGCGGAGCGGAACATCCTGGGCGTGATCCAGAAGGTGGGGCTTGAGATCGCGGGGAAGGTGATCGAGGTCAGGAAGAGGTGCAGGGACATCATGCGGCTCCTCGGCAGCAAGGCGCCCCATCCGGAGGGCGGCCTGCCCGGCGGCGTGCCGAGGGGCGTCACCGAGGAAGAGCGGACGGTCATAAAGGGGACTGCCGACTACGCTGTCGAGTTCTCCAAGTTCGCCCTCCAGCTTTTCAAGCAGGTAGTGCTCCAGAACCCCAAGTACCTGGACCTCGTGCTGGACGACGCCTACTCCCTCAACACGTATTATATGGGCATGGTAGACGAGAACAAGTGCGTCAACTTCTACGACGGCAACCTCAGGGTCGTCAACCCAGAAGGCAAGGAAAGGGCGCTCTTCGACCCGCAGTACTATACGGACCACATCGCGGAGTGGGTCGAGCCCTGGACGTATATCAGGCTCACCTACCTGAAGGTCCTGGGGTGGCAGGGCTTGAAAGAGGGCTTCGGCTCGTCCCTTTACAGGGTGGGACCGCTTGCCCGCCTCAACGCGTCGAAGGGCATGGCTACGCCGGCTGCCCAGGCGGAATACGAAGAGATGTACGCGACCCTCGGGATGAAGCCTGCCCACCATACGCTTGCCTTCCACTGGGCGCGCCTCATCGAGGCCCTGCAGGCGGCCGAGGACATGCAGCGCATAGCCGACGATCCGCTGCTCACCAGCAAGGACACGCGCAACATGAACCTCCGCCTCACGAAGAAGGGCATCGGCTGCGTGGAAGCGGCCCGCGGCACGCTTATCCACCATTACGAGACGGACGACAAGGGGCTGCTCACGAAAGCGAACCTCATCGTGGCGACGCAGCACAACGCCGCCCCGATCTGCCTCTCCGTGAAAAAGGCGGCCCAGGCGTTCGTCAAAGGCGGGGAGCCGAAAGAAGGTCTCCTCAACATGGTCGAGATGGCCTTCCGGGCCTACGACCCGTGCCTCGGCTGCGCGACGCATACGCTGCCGGGCAAAATGCCCCTGGAGGTCGTGCTGCGCGACAGGCAGGGCAACGTGATCCACCGGATAAGCCGGGACATCTAAGTAAGGAGAAGGAACGGGCGCACGCCGTGCAGGTACCGCACGGCGTGCGTTTTTTCACCATTATGAAGACACTCGTCCTCGGACTGGGCAACACGATCCTGGGCGACGACGGCGTCGGCATCTGCACGGTCAGGGAGATGCGGCGCGTCTGGCCCGGCGACCCGGATGTGGAGCTCGTCGAGGCGAGCCTCGGCGGGATGGTCCTCCTCGACCTCATCGCGGGCTACGACAGGCTCATCATCATCGACGCCATCATGACAACGGACGACCGGCCCGCCGGGTTCGTCTACGACCTCACGCTGGACGACCTGGGGGAGATTATCGTGCCCTATGCCTCCCACGCCCTCGACCTGAAGACGACCGTGGAGCTGGGCAAGCGCCTGGGCTACAAGATGCCGGCGACTGCGGCTATCCACGCGATCAAGATCGAGGAGAATACGATTTTCCGGGAGGAGCTGACGCCCCCCGTCGCAGCGGTCGTCCCTGTCCTCGCAAGGCGCATCATCGCGGAGTTGGCCTTGCCCGCGTGAGCGGCTAAAGCGGAAAGACGGTCGGACCCCTCTCGGCTTGGACTCGCGACGCTGCGCGTTAAATCGATCTTTTGCCTCCGCTTTCGCGAACGCAGGCGACTCGCTAAAGCCGCGTCGCCTGCGTGCTCCGCGCTCCCCCCGCGCACGCCAACGCACGCTTTCATCCTAAGATCGAGTCTTCATACCCGTACTCTAGCTCACCGTAAGCCGAGGCCCGCCACAGCCGGGCCGCCGCTAACGGAATAAAGAGCATATTATAAGGCGGCGGCAAGAGCGGGCACTGTATCCATAGTTGGGGATATTAGGCCAGGCATTGACAACTATTTTAGGCAGACAACAGGACTCCCTTCAGCATTGCCATGGAGAAGTACATCTCACATATTCGTCATCGGACATATGTCCTCCTTATCTGTACCCGATGTAGGAATCGGCGGCGGCTGCGGGATGCCCTTCGCATTGACTCGTTGACCTATGTCAGTTTTCTCTTTGAGGGCCTAACCTCATACAGGGCCTGATCTTCCATGACCATTGTTCTCTGTCTTGTGTCGCCTTTCCCAAAAAGGAGCTTGGCCGTTAAGAATAAACCGGAGTTCTCGGTCTTGAGGTTTCGCGCTGCCATTCGACAGTATTCAGGGTCGATTTCGACCCCTATGCTGTTGCGGCCGGTTCGTAGGGCGGCAACCATGGTAGTGCCTGTTCCACAGAAAGGGTCGAGTACGGTGTCCTCGGCGAACGAGAACATCCGTACGAGCCGGACTGCGAGCTCTAAGGGAAAGGGTGCGGGATGGTGAGTCGTGGATGCGCCGGTGATATTCCAGATCTGTTGAAACCAGCTATCAAATTCGTCTTTGGTGAGTCGGCTCGCCTCCCGCTGCCCGTTTGTTGGTTTTCGATAGCCTCCGGGTTTCCTCTGCATCAGGATGAATTCTATATCATTCTTTATGATGGCGTTGGGCTCGTAAGGTTTGCCAAGGAACTTCGAACCGTTGGGAACCTCATACGAGGCGTTGGCAATCTTGTGCCAGACAATGGGATTGAGATTGTCAAAGCCGATGCGCCGGCAAATGACAGAAATGTCTGAGTGAAGGGGAAAAACGAGATGACGGCCGAAGTTGCGGCGAGCAACGCACAACATTGTCCGATAGGCTGAATCGCAGCTTTTACCCTTTTAACGTATCACCATGAATACCGTACGGCCCGCTCTTCCCGCCGCCTTGCATTTGGCCCACCCTTCGCCTATAATGCTGACATCTGGAATAAGCCGGAAGGAGGAGGATGCGATGGAGAGTTACACGTGCACTGTGTGCGGTTATGTCTACGACCCCAAGGACGGCGACCCCGGGGCCGGCATAGCGCCCGGCACCCCCTTCGCCGACCTGCCCGATACCTGGGTCTGCCCTGTTTGCGGCGCGGCCAAGACGGAGTTCGAGAAGACGTGAGAGGCACCGTGAGGGCAGGCGGGATGCTGATCGATACGAAGTTTTCCGACATCGGCACGCCCAGAAAGGGCAAGGTGCGCGACATTTACGACCTGGGCGACGCCCTCCTGATCGTTGCGACGGACCGCGTCTCCGCCTTCGATGTTGTCCTGCCGACGGGCATACCGGACAAGGGCAAGGTGCTCAACCAGCTTTCCCTTTTCTGGTTCGGGATGATGGCCGACATCGTGAAGAACCACGTGCTCGAATCGGATGCCGACCGATACCCCGCGTCCCTCCGGAAGTACGCGGGCGCCCTGCGCGGCAGGAGCATGATAGTGAGAAAGGCGAAGCCCTTTTCCATGGAATGCGTCGTCCGGGGTTATCTGGCGGGGTCCGGCTGGGCCGAGTACAGGGAAAACGGGAGCATCTGCGGGGTCGCACTACCGCCCGGCCTGCGGGAATCAGACCGCCTCCCCGAGCCGATCTTCACGCCCACCACGAAAGCGGAAGAGGGGCACGACGAGGCCGTCTCCTTCGAGCAGTGCGCCGCCATAGCCGGGCAAAAAGAGGCCCTGGAGCTTAAGGAGCTGGGCGTTGCCATCTACAAGAGGGCGGTCTCTTTCGCGGCATCGAAGGGCATAATCATAGCTGACACGAAGTTCGAGTTCGGCGTCGCAGACGGGGAGACGATCTTAATAGACGAGGTCCTTACGCCCGACTCGTCGAGGTTCTGGTCTGCCCGCGACTATGCGCCGGGCAAAGGGCAGGACAGCTTCGACAAGCAGATAGTCAGGGACTACCTGAACACCCTGGACTGGGGCAAAACTTACCCCGGCCCCGAGCTGCCCGCCTCCATAGTCGAGAAAACCGCGGCGCGGTACCGGGAGATCTTCGAGATATTGACAGGGAGCCGCCTCAAAGAATAAGCGGCTCCGCAAAGGAATACAGCCATAAAGATGGGGCACAGGGTCCCCGTTCCGAGGCCCCTGTGCCATTATTATTGCTTAAGCCAGGGCGTCTTTCATTGCACTTGCCGGCGAGAATTTTGGCGCCTTCTTCGCCTGAATCTTGATCTCTTGTCCCGTACGCGGGTTCCTGCCGGTGCGGGCCTTCCTTTCCACGACTGAGAACGTGCCGAACCCCGTAACCGTTACGCGGTCGCCTTTCTTCAGAGATTCCTTCACCGCTGCCACGAAGGCGTCTATCGCCTTCTCTGCCTGGGTTTTCTTGATTGCCGCGCCTGCTGCCACCTTGTCGACAAGATCTTTCTTCGTCATGTCACTTCACCTCCTTTCGTTCCAAGACTGGCGGTTTTATAGGTATTCTCATCCCCCAAGGGTACATTGTACGTGTTTTTCGGGCGCAAGGAAATAAAAATCGCACTTTTCGGGTCGAAAAAAGGTGGAAATTATCGAATAAGGGTCTTATTTTATCATTGTCCGCGGATGGGGGAGCGTCTTTTTTTCCGTCCGTTCGCCGAAAGCGCCCGGAACCATGGCCTTTTTAGGCCTTTTGCCTTTGTGCGAGGAATATGTTATCCTACGGGTCGATATTTCTCCTGTTTTCGGGCCTACGTTTATCCGTACCAAAGCGATCGCGGACAGAGAGATAGTCAGTTGAGGGGGGTATGCGGGGGCTGTCGCTGTTTTTGGCATTGATTCCGGCTGTTCCATGGGTCGGAAGCTTCAACGCGCCGGGCGGGAAGACTAAAAAGCGAAAAATGAGGTAAGTGTGGCGAACGTAGAGGTAAACGACGGCAACATCGAGAAGGCGATCAAGGCGCTCAAGCGCATGCTCCAGAGAGAAGGCATCCTCAAGGAGATCAAGCGGAGGAGCTTTTACGAGAAACCGTCCGAGAGGGAGAGGCGCAAGCAGAGGGAAGCGAGGAAGCGGCGTCTCCGGGCGGAAAGGAGAAAACAGGCCTCCGGCAGGGATTGACAGCCGGGCCGCGCACCAGGGTCTATATCCCCCACCCTCCCGATACCGTGATTGTAGTGCCGGTGATGAAAGAGCTGTCACCGGACGCGAGGAAGGCCGCAGTCCTCGCCACCTCTTCCGGCTCCCCCATCCTTCCCAGCAGCGTCTCCGCTATGATGGGCCCCCTGTACTTCTCGGGCATCCGCTCCATGGGCGGTGTGCGGATAAGGCCGGGGACGATGGCGTTGACCGTCACCCCGTCCCGGCCGGCCTCCCGCGCAACGCTCTTCGTCAGCCCTATGACGGCCGCCTTCGCCGTGCAGTAGGCGGCCTCCCCTTTGGCCCCGGAAAGTCCGTAGATCGAGCTTATATTGATGATCCTCCCCCAGCCTGCGCTGCGCATCCCGGGCAGAAGGAGCTTCGTCAGCAAGAATGGGACGAGCACGTGGATCCCCAGGACCTCGCCGAACCCCCTTTTGTCCACCCTTGCCGTGGTGCCCGGCCGGTCGAAGCCCGCGTTGTTTACAAGGATATCGACCCGCGCCTTCCCCTCGATCGTCCCGACGAGGCGTCTCAGCTTTTCAGTGTGCATCAGGTCGATGATGTGGCCCTCGGCCTCGCCGCCGGCCGCGGTTATGCCCTTGACTACCCGCGGTAGGGTCCGCCTGTTCTTGTCCAACAGGATGAGGCGCGCCCCTTTTTGCGCGAAGACCTCCGCGCACGCCCGGCCGATGCCCTGGCCCGCGCCCGTGATCAGCGCCGTATGGCCCGATAAGTCCATCTTTTGCCCCTTCGCTATTTTAAGCGAGAAGGGGCGCAGATAGCAACAGGACCGCTGGGGGGCGCACCGGACGGCCCGGCGGCGAGGCAGCCAATCCTGGATACAATTCATTCGGCCGGACCGGCAAAAAATACTTGTTTCCCGGCGTATTCCTGCTAAAATAGGAAGGCAAGATGCCTGCAAAGTGCGGGAAAAGCCGACCTGCCCGGCAGGACTCGATTCGGAGACAGGGCAGTGTGGAGGAAGGCTCGGATGACCCGATTGGCGGGGTGGTAAGTGGAAAGCAAAGGGCCGTCCGAAAACCCGCGCTGTGCCCGTTCCGCCTCCGGGGTTACCCTTGCGCCTGCGAGGCTTTCTTCGGGCCTGGCTGCGTCCCTGCGCGCCTACTACGCCTCCATTGAGGGCGCGGGTGCAGCGTACGCGGATGCGCGCCTGCGGCAATGGGCGGGCGAGCCCGCGATCAAGGTATACGCTGCGAAGCAGGGCGGCGAGACTATCGCCCGCATCGTCTACGATCCCCGCTCAAGCACGATAGAAGAGGTCATTGCAGCCGATCCCGATCCTGAAAAGGCGGAAGGCCTCCTGCCTCGGGTCATCGACGCCGTCGCCGCCAAAGAAAGCCTCGTCGCCGCGGAGGTCCTGGAGACGGATAAGCGAAAGGTGCGCTCGATGGTCGCTTACGGCTTCCGGCCGACCCGCTCGTATACGGCCGACGGCCGACGGTTCCTCAAGATGGACCTCTCGGCCGCCGTCTACCTGGAGCGCGCAGGGACCGGCCCGCCTGCGAGGCCTTACCGCAAAAAGGAGCGGGTCGCCATCGAGGCCGTCTCAGGGCAGACGCAAGGCGAGATCGCCGCCGCCCTCGGCAGGCTCGCAAGTAGGCTCGGCGGCATCGGCCGGTTCGTCAGACCCGGCGCGCGCGTCGTGATAAAGCCGAACGTCGTCGCGGACCACGGGATAAAAGACGGCGTCTACACGGGCGGCGTCGTGACCGATATAAGGCTCCTGAGGGCGCTCATCGACCTGCTCCTCCCCGTTGCCGGCGAGATAGCCGTTGCGGAAGGCTCGTCGATCAACCGGAGCGAGACGGCAAAGATGTTCGCCCACTACGGCTATGAAAGGCTCATGGAGGCAGACCCCGGACGGGTCCGCCTCGTCGATCTCAACACGGATGCCCTCGTCGAGAAGCAGGTCCCTTTCGGCAAGCGGATGGCCTCCAGGAAGGTCCCCGTCACCATCGACGAGGCCGATTTCATCATCAGCGTCCCCGTGATGAAGATCCATTTCGCTGCGGGCGTCTCCCTGGCAGTCAAGAACCTCCAGGGCGTGATGCCGCCCCTCGAGAAGTACATGAGCCATTTCTTCGGCCTCTGGCAAAACCTCGTCAATATACACCATCTCGTCAAGCCGGGGCTGACGATCATCGACGGCATCACAGGGCAGGAGGACTTCGGGCCGGTCTCCGGCACTCCGAAGCCGATGAACGTCCTCATATGCGGGACGAACCCCGTCGCGGTAGACGCGACCGCCATGCGCGTCATGGGGCTCGACCCTGCGGCCTCCCCGCCCGTGCTCCTTGCGTACCTTCAGGGCCTTGGGCCGATAGGGCGCGAGTCGATAGAGGTGGTCGGCCAATCAATAGACGATGTCGCAAGCCCCTTCAAGCGGCCCCTGATCGACCTGCGAAGCGGCGCCGATTTTCGCATCCACGACGGCGGCGCCTGTCCGGGATGCCGGGGATACCTCCACTTTGTCGTCAACAAGCTGCGCAGACCCGACCCTGCCTTCGGCGGGCGGCTCCTCATCGACCGGCCTTTCGCGCCGAAAGTCAATGTTTTTCTCGGTCCTGACACACCCGTCCCCATCGACCCGCGGGAGACGAACATCTTCATGGGCATCTGCCAGCAGCATCACGCAGCGCAAGGCCCGCACCTGCGCGGCTGCCCCCCGCACGCGGAAGTCATAATGAACGGCATATTCCGCCTTTTCCCCGATGTTGCAAGGCCCAAGTACGCGGACGAGACGGAGGAGGCGAAGCTGGAGAAGATGCTGGACGAGGTGCTGGGGATGGAAGGCTGCTAAAGGCGGGGTCGGATTCCCCCAGGCTCATCTGCGGCAAGGCAAAGAGCGTCCTCAAGTATTCTTTATAGTGCTCATCCACTGCCAAACGGCTCCCTTTCTTCCTGAAAGTGCGCTCGCACCGTTCACAGCGAACGTGCAGTCTTCCAGTTGGTAATCCTGGAATGTTGGCTGGCCGCTCTCTGCGCCTCCACGTGGGCCGACACCGCTCTCTGTTGAGCGTCATCTATGATAAAGCTTTAGACGGACACATTTGCTTTACAAAACCCCGAAGCCCGATTATAAATTATATATAGACACGGAGGAACGATGAACGCTGAACCCGATAAGGTTAAGCCGGTCCTCCAGCCGATGAAAGATCGTTATCAGTTTCTCGCCGAGAACATCAGCGACGTCATATTCACACTCGATCTCAGTTTGAACTACACTTATTGCAGTCCCTCCGTAGAGCGGCTGAGGGGGTACACCGCGGCAGAGGTGATGACCCAGACCCTCGAGCACGTTTTGACGCCCGCCTCTTACGAGATAGCAAAGAAGACGGTTGAAGAGGCGTTGGCCTTTGAAAGGACAGAGCCGGGGGCGTTCGTCGAACCCCGAACCCTGGAACTGGAGCTTACCCGCAAAGGGGGCGGCACGGTGTGGACCGAGGCGAAGGTGAGTTTCCTGCGCGATGAAAAGGGCGAGGTTGCAGGGATATTGGGGGTTTCCCGTGACATCTCTGAGCGCAGGACGCTCGAAGAGGCCCTTAGAGAAAGTGAGGAGAAGTACAGGCTCCTCTTTCAGAAATCGACGGACCCCGTACTCCTCCTCGACGGCGACACGTACGTGGACTGCAACGAGGCCACCCTGAACTTCATGGGCTGCTCCCGGCATCAGCTTGTGGGCCTCCACCCGTGGGATGTTTCGCCCGATCGACAACCGGACGGCTCCCTGTCGCAGCAAAAGGCGCGCGACCTTATCGAACGTGCGCTTCAGGACGGGGCCAACCGTTTCGAGTGGCTCCACCGTACCTTCGAGGGCCGGGAGGTGTGGGCGGACGTTGCTATCACGGTCGTCCCTGTCGGCGGAAGAAAGATCCTGTATACGCTATGGAGGGACATAGGGAAGCGCAAGAAAGCGGAAAAGGCATTGCTCACGAGCCAGTTCCACCTATCGGAGGCGATGCGCCTCGCCAGAATTGTCTACTGGGAGCTTGACCCGGAAACCGATACCTTCGTCTTCAACGACCCCTTCTATGCCCTGTACGGCACTACCGCTGGGCGGGAAGGCGGCTACAGGATGGATAGGGAAGAGTATGTCAAAAGATTCGTGCACCCGGACGATATTCCGCTGCTTCGCAAAGAGTTCGAGAAAAGCAGGTCGGATAGGGGTGGGGAATTTTTTAACGAGATGGAGCATCGTATTATCCGTCGTGACGGTTCAGTGCGTCACCTCCTGGCGCGGATATATATCAGCAGGGGAGATACGGGCCTTGTTACTCGATATTACGGGGCAAACCAGGATATTACCGAGCAAGTGCTGACAAAGAAGGCGCTGGTGGAGTCGGAGGAGCGCTACAGGATTGCCATCGAGCACTCTAACGACGGGGTGGCGATAGTCAGGGGTGACGAGCACATCTACGTCAATCAGAGATTCCTCAGCATGTTTGGTTATGACGACCCGGAAGAGATCGTCGGCGCGGGTGCGTTCTTCACTGTCCACCCCGATGACCGTGAAAGGGTGATGGAGATAAACCGGAAACGCCAGAAAGGGGAACCGGCTCTTTCGAGGTATGAGTTTAAGGGCATTCGCAAGGATAGAACAACAATCCACGTGGAAGTCTCCGCGACCAGAATAGTCTACGACGGTAAGGCGGCCACGCTGGCTTACCTGAGAGACATCACCGAGCGTCTACGCGCCGAGGAGATGCTCCGTCAGTCCCAAAAGATGGAGGCCGTCGGGACCCTCTCGGCCGGCATCGCGCATGACTTCAAGAATATCCTCATGGCCATCGAAGGATTTGCGAACCTTGGTATCAAGTATGTCCAGGATGACAGCAAAGCAAAGCGGCATCTCGATCGGATCTGTCGTGCAGTGGAGCGGGGCAAAGACATCGTTCGTCAGATCCTCACATTCAGCCAAAAGGGCGAGGATGAGCCCAAGCCCACCGAATTGATCCCGATCATTAGGGAAAGCATCGGGATGCTGCATGCCTCATTGCGCCCGACCATAGAGATCCGGGAAAACTTCACGGCTGAATCCGCACTTGTGCTTGCCGATCCCACCCAGGTGCAACAGATCATCATAAACCTTGTCACCAATGCGGCCTATGCGATGGGGCAAAGGGGAGGTATACTAAGCATCGAACTGACCGACTTCACCCCGACTTCCCAGAACACACCGGCTCCCTGGATGACGGTGGGACCCTACCTCAAGCTCAGTATCAGCGATACCGGGGCGGGTATGGACAGGCAGACTATGGAGCGAGTATTCGATCCTTTCTTTACGACAAAAAAGCGTACCGAAGGGACAGGTTTGGGCCTTTGGGTGGTTCACAGCATCGTCAAGAAACAGAGAGGCGCGATCACGGTGAGAAGCACGCCGGGAGAAGGGGCGACTTTTGAAGTGTTTCTCCCTCGCTTCATCTGTTAGGGCTTGACTTTCATTCTGCCCAGCTCGATGAAGCAGAAGCCCGAGCTATTTCCCAGGAACATGTCATCATCAAGGTGCTCCTGCGAAATTTCTTTCCCAGCTGGAAGACCTGTGCAAGTAAATATAGCTGATAGGCCAAACGCTATACAGGTAGAATTTGAATTGTAGGTTTCGATCGGTAATGTGCAATCTTTTTGGTTACCCTCTAATTCCACCCTTGTAGGTGTACCAGGCAATCTTTGCCGGGTACCAGAAAGTGAATAGTTCGAGCCGGACCGGTGTCGCTGGGCCGGCGGCCGGGGGATTTCCGATGGATTTCGCGTTGCTTTTCGAGGAAGCGAGCCGGAGTGTACGTTTTGTGTACATGAGGACTCGCGCCCGAGAAAACGACGCGAAAGGCGCGGAAGGATCCCGGCCGCATACGCCCGCTCCTTGACTTTGGCCGAGAATTGACTATACTTATACCTTCGGAGGTGTAAGATGGCCATCGGACTGATCGGCAAGAAGCTGGGGATGACGCAGATATTCGGGGAGAACGGCGCCATGGTCCCGGTCACGGTAGTGAAGACCGGCCCCTGCCTGGTAGTGCAGAAGAAGAGCGTTGAGAGGGACGGTTATAACGCCGTGCAGGTCGGGTTCGACGAGATCACCAAAACCTCCCGCGTCAATAGGCCCCGCATGGGCCATTTCAACAAGGCGGGCGTGCCTCCGATGTTCAGGCTGAAGGAGTTCCGGGTAGACGGGGAAGAGCTCGGCGGATACGAGGCAGGCAGCGAGGTGCCGGTCGACCTGTTCAAGCCGGGCGATTTCGTCGATGTGACGGGCGTCTCCATCGGCAAGGGATACGCGGGCGTCATCAAAAGGCACAAGTTCTCCGGCGCCCCCGGCGGCCACGGGACGCATGAGTTCTTCAGACACGGCGGCTCGATAGGCAACAACACGACCCCGGGAAGGACCCTGAAGGGCAGGAAGATGGCAGGCCATATGGGGGCCAGGAAGGTTACGGTCCAGAGCCTCAAGGTCATCGAGGTCCGGGGGGATACGAACATCGTCATGATCCGGGGCGCCGTCCCCGGACCGAGGAACGGCTACCTTATCCTGAAAAAGGCGGTGAAGCGGGCATAGCAGCCCCGTCCGAAAGGCGCAAGGAAGTCCGACTTTGAGGTCCCCTGCATCCGGCCGGTGCGGGGGATTTTTGTGGGCCCGCCGCGCCGCGCGCCCCTTTTTCGCGTTCCTTCCGTATGCTACACTATACCCGTGCCTGCTTTTCAGGTCGAGGAGGCTGTCCTTTGACCGCATGGAAGTTCCTCTGGTTCCTCAGACTATCAGAGCGTGACAAGTACGAGATCACGAGCTGGGCCTTCAGCTATTTCATGAAGAGCAGCCTTACCATATCGGACGCCGTCGCCCGGGCGGTCAGGGAGGTGAAGCCGGGCAGAGTCGCGAAGGATGGTTCGCTGAAGCTCTCGAAGGCAGAGCTCCGGGAGCTGCAGCTCCGGGTAAAAAACATGCTTTGAGGAAGGCGCAGAAACGGGTCCATGGCCGGCGCGGTTGAAAAAAACCGGTCGATCCGGTAGGTATTCGCCAAGGCGTGCGCCTTCGGCAGCTTGCAAGACGCGCACCGGCGTATAACAATTAAGGCAAGAGGCTTCATGAGAAAAAGAGGTTCCGGCGTCCTCCTCCATATCACGTCTCTCCCTTCGCCGTTCGGCGTAGGCGACCTCGGGCCGTCCGCCTACCGGTTCGCCGACTTCCTCGCCGATGCCCGGCAGAGCTGCTGGCAGGTGCTGCCCGTCAACCCCACGTCCCCCGTTTACGGTAATTCCCCCTACAGCAGCATATCCACGTTCGCGGGCAACACCCTCCTTGTCAGCCCGGAGATGCTTGTCGCGGAGGGCTTTATCTCAGGGACGGAGATCGAGTCTGCGCCCCCTTTCCCGGAGGGCAGGTGCGACTACGAGGGCGCGGCCGCGTACAAGGAGCGTCTCCTGCGGCGCGCTTACGAGGGCTTCGTCGAGTCCGGCCGGGACCGCGAGGGGTTTGCCTGCTTCTGCGAGGAGCAGGCGTCGTGGCTCGATACCTATGCCCTCTTCGTCTCGATCAAGAGGCGCATGGAAGGCCGCTCTTTTGGCGACTGGCCGCCCGAGCTGCGGGACCGCGTCGCGGGCAGCATAGAGGCCCATCGCGCGGAATCGGCTGCGGAGATCGAGCAGGAGAAGTTCGGCCAGTACCTCTTCTTTCGCCAGTGGGCTGCCCTGAAGAAGCACTGCAACGAACGGGGCGTGCACCTCATAGGGGACGTCCCCATATACGTGAGCTACGACAGCGCCGATGTCTGGGCCAACGCAGCCATCTTCGAGCTCGACCGGGAGAAGAGGCTGCTCTCCGTCGGGGGCGTGCCCCCTGACTATTTCAGCGCGACGGGCCAGCTCTGGGGCACCCCGGTCTACAATTGGGACGCCCTGCGGCAGACGGGTTATGCCTGGTGGATCGAGAGGCTGCGCCATACCTTCGCCCTCCTCGACGCAATCAGGATCGACCATTTCAGGGGCCTGGTCAGGTTCTGGGGGGTGCCGGCGAGCGAAAGGAACGCAGTCAACGGCAGGTGGGTGGACGTACCCGTGCGCGATTTTTTGACCCGGCTCTCGCAGCGGTTCTTCAGCCTTCCCATCATCGTGGAAGACCTCGGCATCATTACCCCGGACGTGAGGGAGGTCGTCGAGGAGTGGGGCTTCCCGGGCATGAAGGTGCTCCTTTTCGCGTTCGGGGAAGACGACCCGATGCACATCTACCTGCCCCATACGTATGGCAGGAATTGCGTTGTCTATACGGGGACGCACGACAACAACACGGCGCGGGGGTGGTTCGAGCGCGAGGCCAGGCCGGACCAGAAGGAGAGGCTGGCCCGATATCTGGGCAGGGAAGTGCGGGCCGAGGAGGTCCACTGGGACCTCGTGAGGCTCGCGATGGCCTCCGTCGCGCAGATGGCCGTCTTCCCCTTGCAGGACATCCTGGGTCTCGGGGCAGAGGCCCAGATGAACCGCCCCTCGGTGGCCTTCGGCAACTGGGGCTGGAGGCTCGCGCCGGGGCAGCTCACGGCCGCGGTCGCAGAAAAGCTGCGCGGCCTCACCGTCACCTACGGCAGGGGTTAAGTCCGCCGTTTTTGCCGAAAGCGAGGCCGGCGGAGGCGCCCGGTGAAAATGGCGGCAGGAATTTTCAAGGAGGACATATGAAAAGATGGCGCTGGCGTGGATTGGCAATGGTTTTGCCCGTAACCCTGATGGTTGTCGCTCTTGTCGGGGGCGTTGCGCTCCTTCCCCGCCATGCGGCCGCGGACGACGCGATGGACGCGCGCCACCTCGTCGAGAGGGCCCAGCAGACCCTGGAGGATTTCTCGCACGCCCAGGAGATGGAGAGCTTTCGGAGCCTCGTCAAGAATGCACGGGGCATCTTCGTCGCCCCGCAGATCCTGAAAGGGGCGTTCATATTTGGCGCTTCCGGCGGCAGCGGCGTGCTCATCGCCCGCGACACCCTGACCGGCCGCTGGACGGGTCCCGCCTTCTATACGCTGGGCTCTGCCAGCTTCGGTCTTCAGATAGGCGGCACCGCCTCCGAAGTAGTGCTGGTCATCATGACGCAGCGCGGGATCAACGCGCTTATGAACAGCAGCGTAAAGCTGGGCGCGGATATTGGGGTGGCGGCCGGTCCGGTCGGTGTGGGGGCTGCGGCTTCCACCGAGAACTTGAGCGCAGATATCGTGAGCTTTGCGCGCTCCAAAGGGCTGTTTGGCGGCATATCGGTCGACGGGGCCATTGTTAAGACGAGGAACGACTGGAACGACGCGTACTACGGCAAGATCGTCACGGCCTCCGAGATCTTCAGGAAGAGGACGGTCAAGCAGCACCACTCGCTCACTCTCCTCAGGACGGCCGCGAAGCTCTCCGGCGGAGGGATGCCCGTGACCAAGGAAGAGGCGGCCAAAGAGCGCGAGGGCCAGCCGGCTGAGGCGCCGCCTCCTCCAGACAAAGAGGGCAGACCGGGGGAATAAAGAAGGGCCCGCCGCATTCCGGTGGAAGGGCGACGGCGGAAGGCGCAGGGACAAAAAGCGGCCGGCGGGAGCGGCGGGTCGATGCGATCAGTACCCCGTCCACACCTCCTGCTTGACGCGGGCATTATCGATGCCCGTCTCGTCGAGCATGGTCTTCATACCGTCGACCATGACCGGGGGGCCGGCAACGTAGTAGATCGCCTCTTTCCAGTAGGCGCAGGCCTCCTTGATCGTCGACGCGGCGAGACGCCCCGTGCGCCCCTCCCACTTTTGGGCCGACTGCTCCGGCCGCGTGATCGTCGCCACGACCTGGATCGAAGGGTCCTTCGAGGCGATGCTATAAAACTCATCAAGGAAAAGCGCCTCTTCCGGCACGCGGCTTGAGTAAAAGAGCGTGGCCTTGTGTCCGGTGCGGGCATCGGCCGCGTAGCGCAGCATCGACCTGAAAGGGGCGATGCCCATGCCGCCCGCCAGGAAGCACAAGGGGGTGCTCTTGTCCGCGGGGAGCGTAAACAGGCCCATGGCGCTCTCGATCTCGACCGCGCTCGTATCCGCCATCTCCCGCAGCGTCCGCTTGAAGGCGCTCTCACTGAGCCGGACGGTAAATAGCAGGTCCTTCTCCAGGGGCGACGTGGCGAGACTGAGCGGCCTGCGCAGGCCCCCCTGGTCGCTCAGCCCGATGTCGGGGGCGTTGACGAAACAAAACTGCCCGGCCTTGTAATCGAAGCCGGCCGGCCTCTCCAGCCGCAGGACCATCAACTGGCCCGCTTTTGCCTCCCTGCCCAGCACCTTTGCGCTGTATTTCATCGCCCCCTCCTTTTGTAATCGATTGAGTGCAACCGTCGGCGTCGCCGCTTATACGAATATAAGCGGCGCGGCGGCGGAGGGCAAGGAGCGCGTGATTATCGCGGGGGCTGGTGCGAGAGCAAAGGCAAAAAGCGAGAGAGAAAAAAGCTAAACCAATGCTCTTTGCGGCTTGGACTCGCGCCTCTGACGGAATCGCGCCATGCAGCGCCCTGCTCGACGTGTGGCCTCCGACGTACCGACGTACAGTCTCCGGCCGACACGTCTCACAGTGCATCTGCCTATCATCGATTCCTGGAGGCGCTCCTCCGGCCGCGACCGCCGCAATCGTATAAAGCGCATCCATAAAGCGGCGGTAAGAGCGGGCTGTACGGTATTCATGGTGATGCATTAAGTGCAAGAGTTGGGATTCGGCCTATCGGACAATGTTAGGTCGGGTAAGAAGTTCTTCCTGGAAGTGATGGACGCCACACGCAGCAGAAAAGGCTCGCTTTCACTCCGGGTTCGATAGTCAGTATCCTCATCTTTGTGTTAGACTACGAACAGGCGAACCGCTATGAATAGGTGAGGGGCGCCGTCATAGTCAGCCCTTCACCGTAAAGATTATAGTGGTCCGGATTACGCCTGAGTCCCAATCAAAGGGTATGGGGCTTCGCCACTGAAGGAGACCAAAAACCATGAAGGTAAGAGACTTGCTACAACGGTTCATCGCGACTGCGGTAACCTTTCTATTCTTTGCCATGTTCAAGGACGGCTTGGGCCTGGTCAAAACAACAGATTACCTGAAGTTGATAAGTATCTTACTGCTGATATACTTCGGGATTGTCCCGTTTCTTGAATGGCTAATTAATATCTTGAAGAGGACATTTAATAAACTGGTTCCCAAGATAGGCATTCTCAATGGATACATAGAAGATGCCGGAAGAGAGTATAAATGTGTACCAAAAAGCACACGCACTCCAGGCATCATATGGGATCGTGAGCTACGCAAAGCGCTGAAAGGAATCCGGCTGAAACGGATTAAAGGACTTTACGCGGGAAAAATTGACAACTCATTCGCCTTGATCATCAACCCTTACGGGGAGAACTACCCAGAAAGTGACACCGATCTGCGTATCACTTTCCAAAAAATACGCTCATATATGAAGAACGGAGGCATCTTCTTCACTTCCGGAGCACCATTCTGGTATCATCAGAACACTGTTACGGATAGAGATGGACAGTGGTCAGTGGTGAAGACGCAAGACGGCATCCAGAATATGACAGACGGTCTCGGTTACACCAAATTAGGAATATCGGTTACGATGCCGATAGCCGAACCTTTAGAGCCTTCGCCGATAGAGGTTTATCAACGAGACACAGACCGAGAAATCGTAGGCGATCTACTGGGCGAAATAACTGAGGTAAAAAAATACAGGGCGGTACTGCCAAACACTCCTGATTGTCTTCCCTTTCTTCGTGAAAAGGAGGACTCAACTTACCCTTTGTGCGCCATCCAATATGATAAGGGTTTTTTGCTTCACAGCGGAATGTGGTTGGAGGATCAAACCAGCTCTGAGTTCCAGATATTAGTCCGCGCACTCGCAACCCTAATTAATAAACGTCTCAGGCCGTTTGGGTGATAACGTGAAAAACATAATCGCCTCTTTATTAGCAAAATACCTAAGAAGGACGACAAAGGGCGGAAAGGCGGAGGCCGTTAAGCAGCAAATTTCTCTGCAAGTAAATGCGGGTGAGAGCGAGGTAACATTCAAACAAGGGAATACCATCCAGGCCATGAACTCCACTCTCGATTCGCATGAGGGACAGACGCACCATAACGGCTTCGGGTCAGGAAACGAAACCGGTGACAGTCCTTTACGCCTCCCGGATTGTTCAGAAACATTGCAGAAGACGAGCATTGACGTCCCCGGTTTGTCGGACGATATCAAAAGGCAATTACGGGAAGCGCTGGTGGCTGCCGAACTCAAAGGAGAGGGTATCGAGGAGATTGAAAGAAACATAAGAGGGTTTTTGACAACCGATTTCAAGTGGCCGGAATTCGACAAGTGGTGCAGGATATTTAGAAAAGACAATGCTTGGCCGTATCTTTGGGACGACGTAGGATACTACATTTACTTGAAGGAATGCTCCATCGAGGAATTGACAAAGGAATTGAAGAAGGACCAACTATTCACCTTGGCTGAAAAATACCAACTTAAGGTCAAGAAGAGCACTTCGAAAAAAGAGCTTATCAACATATTAAATGCGTCCATTCCGAAAGAAGACAGAAAAACAGTCTTTGACATCGTTAACCAAGACTGGTATCCAGCATTCTTAAAGGCGAAGCGACTTCTCCTTTGCCACCATCTTCTTTTTTCGGCGGTGAATAGC
>Ga0326727_10012928_pt1 | contig 18805 bp, 15 predicted proteins | sample MB2enrmetagenome_FD_207643 | JGI IMG/M metagenome (GOLD analysis project Ga0326727, IMG submission 207643) | Lab enriched peat soil microbial communities from McLean, Ithaca, NY, United States - MB29MY | ecosystem: Environmental > Terrestrial > Soil > Wetlands > Peat | place: USA: New York...
CCCGAGGCTCGTTTCGCCCGGTATTTTGCGGGCCGCGAGGGGCGCGCGAGGCGCGCAGAAACGGGAATGCACCCGGGACCCGGTGCGTGGAGCTTACCCCATTGCCAAACTTGTTCTTTCAAGAGCGTTTGCGACGCACAGCGTCGCAACGAGGTTGCGGGCCCTCGGCCAGGCTGTTGAACGCCGAGGCAAGCGAGGCTACCATGGGGAACTGTCCCGCGGCTTCTGAAGCAAATCCACCATTGTGTCCGTAGGAGGGGTGCCCATGAAAACACTACGAATGCGAACTCTGCTCAAGGCCGGGTTGCTGGCAGCGGCCGTAATCGCTCTTTCCCAGCCGCGGGAATGCAGGGCACAAGCGGCTGGCGCCACGGAAACGCCCGAGCAGCGGAGCGCCCGCATGAAATGGTTCCGCGAGGCCCGTTTCGGGCTCTTCATTCATTGGGGCGTGTACTCGGTGCCCGCCGGCGAGTGGAAAGGCAACAAGGGCTACGGCGAGTGGTTCCTGGAAGAGACCCACATGCCCGTGTCGCAGTACGAGAAATTCGCCGGAGAGTTCAATCCCGTGAAGTTCGACGCCCGGCAATGGGTCCGCATGGCCAAGGACGCCGGCATGAAATACATCGTCATCACCAGCAAGCACCACGACGGCTTCGGCATGTTCCGCTCGGAGCTGACCGACTGGTGCATCAAGTCGACGCCGTTTGGGCGCGACCCGCTCAAGGAGTTGGCCGCGGCCTGCAAGCAGCAAGGCATCACCCTCTGCTTCTACCATTCGATCATGGACTGGCACCATCCGGACTGGGGCAAGCGGCGGCCTTGGAACGACAAGGCGACCGGCAAGCCGGACATGGATCGCTACACGGCCTACATGAAGGGCCAGCTCAAGGAGCTGCTGACCGATTACGGCCCGCTGGGCATCCTCTGGTTCGACGGCCAGTGGGAAGATGCCTGGACCCGCGAGCGCGGAGCGGACCTGTACCGCTACGTCCGCGCGCTGCAGCCCAGCATCATCATCAACAATCGCGTGGGCAAGGGCGATATCGGCGACTACGGCACGCCGGAGCAGACGATTCCGGCCAATGCCGAGGCGGAGCCCTGGGAATCGTGCATGACGATGAACGATCACTGGGGCTACAACAAGCACGACCAGAACTGGAAATCGGCCGCCACGCTGGTCCGCAACCTGGTGGACTGTGCCAGCAAAGGCGGCAACTACTTGCTCAACGTCGGCCCGACCTCGGAAGGCCTGATCCCGCCGGCGAGCGTCGAGCGGCTGGCCGCGGTCGGCCGCTGGATGAAGGTCAATGGCGCGGCGATCTACGCCACTTCAGCCGGCCCTTTCAAGCAGTTGGCCTGGGGCCGCGCGACCAAGAAGGTGCATGCGGACGGCACGACCCTCTACCTGCACGTCTTCAACTGGCCCGCCGACGGCAAGCTGCTCCTTCCCGGCCTGAAAAGCCCGCTGGAAACGGCCTATCTGCTGGCCGACCCGGCCAAGAAGCCGCTCAGCTCGCAAGCCGGCGATCTCGGGCTGACCCTGACGCTGCCGGCCGCTCCGCCGGACCCGGTCTGCTCGGTGATCGTGCTGGAGGTGAAAGGCCCGTTGACAATCGAGCCGGTCCTGTCGAAACAACGCGCCGACGGCTCGATCCGCTTGTCCGCTAATGAGGCGATTTGCCACGGCGACAAGCTCAAGCTGGAGAACGCGGACCCGGCCGGCAACCTCGGCTTTTGGCTCGATCCGGCCGATTGGGCCGAGTGGAAGTTCGAGGTCACCAGGCCCGGCGGCTTCACGGTGGTTGCCGAAATGGCCGCGCAAGCCAGCGGCAAATTCACGCTCACGGTCGGCGACCATTCGCTCCAGTCGGCCGCGTCAGCGACCGGCGATTATCGGAAGTTCCGGCAAGTCACGCTCGGGCGGATCGAGATCCCCTCGGCCGGCAAGACTTCCCTGGCGGTCAAACCGATTAAGGCCGGCTGGCAGCCGATGAACCTTAAGTCGCTCGTGCTCAAGCCGGCCGGACCGGCCGACTGAGCCGGCGCGTAATCTGACGGAGTCACCTACTGCAGCGCTTCAGCGTCGCTGGTCGCACAGTCGGGGTGCGGCCGGAGCGATCCGGCAGTAACGAATCACCGCGGCCGCGGGCTTGGTCGCGAGGCTGACCGGGAGGCCTTCCTCCAGGAGGCTCTTGCCGGTGGTCTGCGTGGGCGCGGGCTGATCGAGATTGCGGACCTCGTATTGGGCCGCCGGGTCCAGCCCGTGGAGCTTTAGCCGCAGCGACTCGGCCGCGCAGGCCGGACGGCGGTAGGCCAGCACCACTCCGTCCCCCTGCTCCGGCCGGTTGAACTGGAGGGCCAGCCAGTCGGTGTCGGCGAGGCTATAGGGCGTCAGCGGGTAGTAATCGCCGAGGAAGTAGGGCTGGAACTGCCGGGCTTGCTCCACCAGGGGCTTGAGTTGCTGCGGTTGATCGAGCGCGGTGTTGAGGATGACCCCCGCGCCCAGCCCGCTGCGGAAGCGATAGGGATCGCTGGCGCGTGCCACGGCCGCGCTCAGGGGAATCCAGGAACAGAGGCCGTAGGTCTGGCCCTGCATGCCGGCGGGGTTGAAGTTCGGGTTGCACTGGAAATCGCTTCGCCACAGGGGCACGCTGCGGGAAATCGTCTCCAGGTCCAGGCGGCGGCCGCCGCTGGCGCAGTTGTCGATTATCAAGCCCGGATGACGCTCGCGCAATGCGTCCCAGAAGGCGTACAGCCCCTCGATGTAGCGGATCTCGGTCATGCCGACCCGGTCGGGGGCGTCGGCGGCGCTCCAGAATCCTTCCGGGTCGGTGTTGAAGTCCTGGCGGTACCAGGTCAGATCGCCCTCGCGGATCAATGAGGACACGATGTCCGTAATCCCCTGCCGGGCGGCCGGGTTGCCCAGGTTCACCAGGTAATTATCGCCCTGCGGGCCGAGCAGCCACTCGGGATGCTGCCGCTGGAGATCGGTGCCGCGGAACACCCGCTCCGCTTCGATCCACAGCAAGAAGCCCAGTTTGTTGCGGCGGCACGCCTGGCCGATGGGCGCCAGTCCGCGGGGATAGGTGATCTTGTTGGGCCGCCAACTCCCGGTGTACTTCCACCACTCGCTGTTGGCGTCGGTCGAGCCTTCCTGAAAAGGCTTGTCGCCGTACCAGCCGGCGTCGATCCAGAACACGTCGATGGGAATCTTGTTGTCCACGAACCATTGAATGGCATCGAGCTGGGTTTTCTCGCGGAGTTCGCCCCAAGAGCCGTAGAAGACCGGCAGCCGCCCCGTTCCCGTGGGCAGCGGCGAATGCTGGGCCAGCAGGAAGCGGCGCAAGAGGTTCTGGCTCTCCAGCCGGTCGCCCTTCCAGAACAAGAGCAGGATTCGCGGGGTGCGGATCGTTTCGCCGGGCAACAGCTTCAGGTGGGTGCGCTGCATGCCGGCGGCCAGGACGAGCTCGTGGGACTTGATGCGCCAGAACTGGGCGGACCAGTTGCCGGTCCAGCCGATGGCACCGATCAGGCCATGTCCGGGCATCTCCAGGTTGAAGAAGGGCAGGACGCCGTTGGACGAGCGGCCGCCGGCCGAGCGCAGCTCGCATTTGGGTCCGGCGTGGATCGTGCGCTCCTGCGGCGCGAAGTCGTCCAGGCCGGCCACACCCCCCTTGGCATAGTGCAGCGTGCAGGGGGCGGTCGTCGGGAGGGAAAACTCGGCGAACAGCGGTTGGATGTCGGACAGGATCGGCGTGTCCGCGCGGGCCATATCCGGTGGGCTTTCGTTCTTCAGCGAGAGCACCCACTCGACGGCTGGAAAGTCGCCGTACTCGATCGCCTCGCAGCGGATCGTGAGTTTTGTCACCGGGTCGTGCCATGTGACGGTGATCCGCGTCCGCTGGGCATCCAACGGCTGCACTTCGCGCGTCCGCTTCCAGTCGCGAGCTTGAAATCCTATGAGCTGGTCGACGCGCGTGCCACCGTAAACGAATGAAAAGAAAAGCTCGGACGGCTTGTTGCCCAGGTAGCGCTCGATCCACGCCTTCTGCGCCGCCGGATCGGCGGAAGCCAATGGGCCGGCCGTTTCGGCAGAGGCCGCCACGGCCCAGCCCGCGACGAGCACGTGTGCCAGAAGAAGCCCGATGATGATTCGTTTTGTGGAGGTTGTCATACTCGGTTCCTTTCGGGATAGGGCAAAGGCGTTAGTGCCCGAGCCGGGGGCGCAAGCCTTAAGTTTACCCACATCTCTGCTATGATGATCCGCGACGGAACGGATTGTTGCAATAGGACTTAGCAGGGGGTACAGGTAAACATTCGGTGCTCCCGCCTTTACTTCCTGGGGGGAACTTTGGGGGAGGCGGCGTGCAGCGCGACGTAGCGGACCGGATGGCAATGTGGCGGGAGGAGACGGCGATCCCCTTGCCACACAGGGGCTGGCCGGAGGGTCAGGAAGAGTTATTGACTTCCGGCGGGGCCAGGAAGGGGGCGCGCATTGCCTCCTTGACTTCCTCGGGCAGGTGGCAAGCCGCGTCTTTACGGGCCGAAGAAGAAGAAACTGCCTCTACTAGAAGCGTTACTCCGTCGGCAACCATGCCGGGAATGCTACCGACGCCGCCCTCGACAAGACAACATCAGTTCTCCCCTCCGTAGAAGGGAATAACCCTGAACGGGAGAACCGGATGTTTACGGTTGACGGACCGTAAACCATGTAACTGTCGTGACTTGCGGAATTCGCAATATGTGCGCAATTGCGAGACGCCGCCCCTTGTCTTCGTTACGCGGAAACGGCAACCGCTCGGGCATCGCCCTACCCTACCGCAGGTCCCGCGACGCTGCTAAACTCAGGGCAGGAAATCGGCCAAGGGGCCCTTGCTCCTGAGTGTGAACATCAGTATACTATGCGTATCCGTACGCAGTACCTGATGCACCCCACACCTTCAAGTCGAAAGGGCCCAGCCCGTGGTCACAGCCACCCGAAGCAAGGCGAACCGTTTTATGGCAAAGAAAGCAGCAGAAAAGACCGCCGGCCCGGCCACCGACGGCCAGGGAGGCGTCGAGGCCATGTTGGCCGCCCACCCCACGCTCAAGACGACCGTCGCCCAGATCGAGAAGCAGTTCGGCGAAGGGGCCATCATGCCGCTGGGCGCCGAGCGGACCGGCCACGTGCTGGGCATCTCCACCGGCAGCCTCTCGCTGGACATGGCCATGGGCGGCCAAGGGGTCCCCAGCGGGCGGGTCGTCGAGATCTTCGGCCCCGAGTCGGGCGGCAAGACGACGCTGGCCCTGCACGTGGTGGCCCAGTCGCAGCGCCGCGGCGGCATCGCCGCCTTCATCGACGCCGAGCACGCCCTGGATCCCACCTGGGCCAAGAAGCTGGGCGTCGAGTTGGAGACGTTGCTGGTGAGCCAGCCCGGCTGCGGCGAAGAGGCCATGCACATCGCCGAGATGCTCATCAAGTCCAACGCGGTGGACGTGATCGTCATCGATTCCGTGGCCGCCCTGGTGCCCAAGAAGGAGCTGGAGGGCGAGATCGGCGACGCGCACGTGGGCCTGCAGGCCCGGCTGATGAGCCAGTCCTTGCGGAAGCTGACCGGGGCCATCGCCAAGAGCAAGACGGCGGTGATCTTCATCAACCAGATCCGCGAGAAGATCGGCGTGATGTTCGGCAACCCCGAGACCACCCCCGGCGGCCGGGCCCTGAAGTTCTACTCCTCCTGCCGGCTGGACGTCCGCCGCGTGGGCCAGATCAAGGAGGGGGAGGAGATCATCGGGCAGCGGGTGCGGGTGAAGGTGGTCAAGAACAAGGTCGCCCCGCCGTTCCGCGTCGCCGAGTTCGACATGATGGCCACCGACGGCATCAGCTACGAGGGGGACATCCTCGACCTGGCCATGGAGCAGAAGCTCATCGTGCGCTCCGGGGCGTGGTTCCGCTACGGCGACCTGCAGATCGGCCAGGGCCGCGAGCACACCCGCGTCTACCTCCGCGAGCACCCCGAGCTGGTGGCCGAGCTGCGGGAGAAGATCCTGGCCGCGCGCGGCTTTGTCGGCGGACAAACGGGCAACGTCAAGGCGGTCGAGACGGGCGGCGGAGAGCCACAGTAATGCCTTGTGGTGCAGGCGTCCCGCCTGCTACGACAAACGCAGGCGAGACGCCTGCACCAGAATTTGCAGTCGGCGCAGTTGTCTATGAGCGGCTTCTTAGTCCGCGGTTCATGATGTGTCGCTGACATGACGTTAAGAGCTTATCAGGTCGCGCCGATTGTCGCGCTTCTACTACTGGGCCCGGCCGGCTTCGTGCGGGCCCAGGAGCCCTCGGGCCTGCAAGCGGCGGCGGCGCTGGAAAAAGTGCTGACGGAGAGCATCGCCCGGGCGGAGCCGTCGGTGGTGGCCATCGCCCGCGTGCGGCGCGAGGGACCGGACGAGGCGGTCCGCCCCGAGTTCCATCCCGACCCGTTCCAGCGTCGCCCCGCGGCGCTGCGTCCGCCGCAGCCGACCGACGCGAATTTCGTGCCCACCGAGTACGGCACCGGCGTGGTGGTGGACCGGCGGGGTCTGGTGCTGACGGCCTACCACGTGCTCCGCGAGGACAGCGATTACTACGTGACGGTCCAGGACCGCAAGGTTTACCGGGCGTGGGTCAAGGCGGCCGACCCGCGGAGCGACCTGGCGGTGCTCGCACTGGAGGGGGCCCAGGCCGCCTCGGCCAATCTTCAGCCTATCGTCTTCGGCGACGGCGGCGCGCTCCGCAAGGGGCAGATCGTGCTGACGCTGGGGAACCCTTACGCGATGGCCCGCGACGGGCAGGCCAGCGCCGGCTGGGGCATTGTGGCCAACCTGGCCCGCAAGCCCCCGCCCGTCCCCCAGGACGCCGCGGCCGCCGGCAAGCGGACCCTGTACCACTTCGGCACCTTGATCCAGACCGACGCCAGGTTGAACCTGGGCACCAGCGGCGGCCCGTTGTTGAACCTCCGCGGCGAGATGGTCGGCCTGTGCGTAGCGCTGGCCGCCGCGGCCGGCTACGAGTCCTCGGCCGGCTACGCCATTCCCGTGGACGCCACGTTCCACCGCGTCTTGGACGTCCTCAAGCAGGGGCGCGAGGTCGAATACGGTTTTCTCGGCATTCAGCCGATGAACCTGCGACCGGAGGAGGTGCTCGCCGGACTGCGCGGCGCGCGGGCCGACAACGTCGTCCGCGGCACCCCCGCCGCCCGCTGGGGACTCCGCCAGAGCGACATCATCACGTCGGTCGACGGCGCGGCGATCTACGACACCGATGCGCTGTACCTCGAGGTGGGCAAGCTCGCCCCCCAGAGCGTTGCGCACCTCGGCGTGCTCCGCAGCGGACGCCCGCAGGTGGTCGACGTTACGTTGAGCAAGTACCCGGTGCTGGGCAAGAAGATCGTCACGGTGCGGGCGGAGGCGTGGCGCGGCCTGCGGGTCGATTACCCGTCGGCCTACGTCGATTCCGAGCAGCCGGCCCGCGGCGGCGACCTGTTTACCGACGAGGCAGTGGTCCTGAGCGAGGTGGAGCCGGGCAGTCCGGCGGCCCAGGCCGGGGCGCGGCGCGGGATGCTCATCAGTCACGTTGACGGCAAGAGCGTCCGCACGCCGCAGGAGTTCCGGGCCGCCGTGGCCGACAAGGCCGGCCCGGTCGAGCTCCGCCTGGCCTTGGTGGACCACCCCGCCGCGCTCGTCGTCCCGCCGGGACCGTAAATGAATGTTTCGCCCTCCGGCTCACAGGGATGCGGGGTCAATTGCCGTAACCGGGAAGCCGTTGAAATGGTCCGCGTTGAAGGTCAGCAGTAGCGTGATCTCATAGCCCTGCATGGCTGCGACAAGCCGCGCGTCATACGACCTGACGCCGGTGATGCCGAGGGTCCTGACCAGGTCGTGCCAGCGCGTGAGCAGGTCCTCGCGGTCGGGCAGGAGCGTGAACCGCCGCTGGAAGAATCCTAACCATTGGCTTGCCCGGTCGGGCGTCATGCCGAGCCCGTTCTGCCCCGCCGGAGGCGCGCCGGCTCTTCGCGTGGCCACGGCCCAAAACTCGTAGATGTTCTGGGGAACAACAACGATCCGTTCACGCTTGCCGACCAGCGAGTGGATTGCCCGATGCGCCGTCGCGCACTGCGGATGAGCCGAATCGGTCATGCGCCCGAGCACGTTCGTGTCCAGCAGGATCATTCGCCTTCCATCCGGCTGTAGAGTGCCTCACGCGAATCGTCGGCGTCGCCGACATGGACCATGTACGGCTCCATCTCGGCGAAGATGTCCGCGCCGCCTTCGTCATTATTAACCGCCGCCGGCTCTTCGACGAACACGATGGCCTCGCGAACCTCGCCCTGAATTTGGGCGACGCCCTCGGCGATCTCCTGCTTGGAGCCCCTGATGACCTGGACGCGCATCGTTTCACCTCATGGTGTTTCTCCATCCAGGATTATACCATCCCGCCGGAGTGCAAGGGAACTGGGCCGTCCCTGATGGGGCGGCGGGCCGGTCACGCACCGCCGGCGCACGCCAGGTCGTGCTGCCCGCGGACCTTGCGGCGGACCCAGCGGTTCAGCCGCAGCAGTTGCGCGCGGACCACCGCGGCGGGGAAATGGGTGAAGCGGTAGCTGGTGGCGAGCCGGGTCTGCCAGTGCCGCTTCGAGTCGTGGTAGCCGACGCCCAGGTCATACGAGCGGTCGCCCCGCCGCGCCCCGTCCTGCAGCACGAGGTACTGCAAGACCAACCCGGCCCGCAGATGCGAGAACTCCGCATCGAAACCCTTTCGCAGCCCGTAGAAGCGGCCGTCGTAGTGGTAGTGGTAGATGAAGGCGACGGGACGGCCGGCCAGCATGAGCAGGCCGAGGTCCACCGCGCCCTGCCGGGCCGCCGCGGCATGTACGTCGCGAAGGAAATCGCAGACGGCCGCGTGCGAAAGGGTCGTGCCGTCGGTGGCATCCCCCTGCCAGCTCCGCCCGGCCACCGCCACGCACATGTCATACAGGTCCCAGCGGGGATCGCCGTCGCCCCGGCTCTCGGGCAGCGGGCGGTGTCGCACGAGCGTCACTTCCCCTTGCTCGGCCAGCCGGCGCAGGCAGCGATCGACGTTGTGACGGAACTTCTTGTCGCGGCCGAGCCAGTAGTCCTGCCAGGGCCCCGCGATTTCGATCTGGGCCGCGCGGTCCCAGGCCTGGCAGCAAGGGCGGAGGCCGGCCTGCCGCATGGCACGCTCCGTCTGCCCCTGATCGCAGCCGTCCTGATCGACCCAGCGGAGATCCAGCACGTCCCAATCGCGGCGGGTTTGGCGGACGTGCCGCAGGCCGGCCAGCAGCGTTGTCGCGGGGTCCGGGCCGATCGGGCCGTAAAAAGTCCCCCAGTCGTGCAGCGGATAGGTCAAGACGCGGACCCGGCCGACGCGCGTGCTCTCGGTCCGCACCACCAGCGGGAGGATGCCCACGGGCCGCTGGCCGTCGCGGACCACCAGCAGCCGCAGCCGCTGCCCTTGGCCGTAGTGTCGCCAGTAACACTCCAGCCAGTCGCACGACTGGAAGAACGAGGCGCCGGGCGTTTCGCTCAGCAGGCGATTCCAAAGCGGCCGCAACTCGGCTAGCCGCACGGGGTCGTTGATCTCTTCGATGCTGGTTGTCATCAGTTTTCAGTCGTCGATTGTTAGTTTTCAGTTGTCGTTGGAAGAGAGCAACCGCCGTGCCGGGGCGTCTGCCGCCGGCGGTCTGGCCACGGGCGGCGGCCGTGTGTAGCGGCCGGCTACACGGCGCGCGGGTGAAAATGGCACATTGCACGAAATCCCGAAGCGCAAGCGAGGGAAGCGTTTACGTCCTCCGCCCGCACTTTGGGCCGGTATCGGTTTCGCTTACGGCCAAGGTGAGCGATAGCGCCAGCGGGTGTGCGGGTGATTGGGGTTGCGTTTGAGAGCGTGGCGTGGCGAAAAGGCAACGCCGCCCGCATTGCAGAGGCCTTTTCCGCCCCTTTCCCCCACCAGCCCGGCATGGTCCAATGGGACTTCCGGCTGGGCAATGCCGGGCAGCTCCCCACGCGCTGTCCGGAATACCCCGGCGGTGCCCCCACGAAAGAATTCATGGTACTCCCGCGATGAACGATCCTGGCGAATTGATTCGACGGCTGCGAGAGAACATCTGTCGCGTGGTGCTGGGGCAGGAGGAGGTGGTGTGGCGGACGCTGGTGGCCCTGCTGGCCGGCGAGCACATCCTGCTGGAGGACGTGCCGGGGGTGGGCAAGACGCTGGTCGGCAAGGCGGTGGCCCGCAGCCTCTCCGGCGAGTTCCGGCGGATCCAATTCACCCCCGACCTCTTGCCCGGCGACATCACCGGCAGCAGCCTCTACAACGCCCAGACGCGGGAGTTCGTCTTCAGCGGCGGGCCGATCTTCGCCAACGTGCTCTTGGCCGACGAGATCAATCGGGCCACGCCGCGGACGCAAAGCGCGCTGTTGGAGGCGATGAGCGAGGGGCAGGTGTCGGTCGACGGCCAGACGCACCCGCTGCCCCGCCCCTTCATGGTCATCGCCACGCAGAACCCGGTCGAGTTCGAGGGCACGTATCCCTTGCCGGAGAGCCAGTTGGACCGCTTCCTGATGCGCTCGGCGATGGGCTATCCCTCCCGCGAGGTCGAGATGCAGGTGCTCGTGAGCCACCGCCAGGGGGAGCCGGTGGACGACTTGCAACCGGTGTTGGACGGCCCGCAGGTCGTGGCCTTGCAGGAGGCGGTCCGCGGGGTCGAGGTCGAGGAGTCGATCCACGGCTACCTGTTGGACATCGTCCAGGCCACGCGGGACTGCGCGGAGTTGCACGTGGGCGCGAGCACCCGCGGGGCGTTGTCGCTCTACCGCGCCGCCCAGGCGGCCGCGCTCTTGGCCGGCCGCGGCTACGTCGTGCCCGACGACGTGAAGGGCCTGGCCGTGGCGGTCCTGGCCCACCGCGTGATTCCCAAGGGCTATCTGCACGGCTCGCAGCGCGAGGCGGTCGAGGCCCTGCTGGAGCGGCTGGTCGACGACGTGCGGGTCCCGGCGTAAAGACACGTGCCCAGTAGGCAGTGGACGTCGGGGTAGAGCAGTTTGGCGGGCGGGCCGGGCACCGGGCGCAGCCCGCTGGGCCGTTTGCGAAGGTTGACCACCAGGATACACCCCCCATGCCCCTTCGCCGTCAAACCCGGTTCACCCGCGAGGGCTGGTACTACGTGCTGGTCTTCGCGATGGTCTTTGGCGCGGCATTGGTACGAGAGGTGAACCTGCTGATGGTGCTGGCCGGGATGCTGGCCGGGCCGCTGCTGATCAGCCGCTTCGTGGCGTTCCAGATGCTGCGCGGGCTGGTGGTGCGGCGGAAACTGCCGCAGGGCGTCTGCGCCGGGGACCTGCTGTTGGCCAACGTGACGGTAGTCAACCCGCGGCCGCGGCTGGGAAGTTGGGCGGTGGTGGTCGAGGACCAAGTAGTGAGAGCGGGTGCCCGGGCGAGCCAGGCCCGCGACCCGGAAGCCGCTCAGCCCGAGGTCTTTTTTCCATACGTGCCGGCCGGCCAGACCCGCAAGGGGACCTACCAGGGCCGGCTCGCCCGCCGCGGCCGCTACCGCATCGGCCCGCTGCGGGTGGCGACGCGGTTTCCGTTCGGGCTGTTCGCGAACCGCATGACGCTGGGCGCGACGGCCGTGCTGACCGTCCTGCCGCGGCTGGGCCGGCTCACCGGGCGCTGGATGACGCGGCGGCACGAGTCGTTCGCCGGCACGGAGCGCCGCGAGCGGCGGCCGGGAAGCGAAGGCGATTTCTACGGCCTGCGGCCCTGGCAGCGCGGCGACAGCCGCCGCTGGATCCACTGGCGGGCCACCGCCCGCACCGGGGCGCTGATGGTGCGGCAGTTCGAGCAGCCCCGCAACCGCGACTTGGCCGTGTTGCTGGACCTCTGGCAGCCGGCCGCGGCCGGTCCGCAGCACAGCGACGCCGTCGAGCTGGCGGTCAGCTTCGCGGCGACGGTCGTTGCGGACCTTTGCCGCAAGGGCGGGAGCGAGGTGTACCTGGGCCTCTCGGACCCCGTGCCCTGCGTGGCCGGCGGCCCGGCCTCCGCCGTCCTCCTGCAGGACCTGATGGAGCGGCTGGCGGTGCTCGAAGCCCAGCCGCACGATCCGCTGCCGCAGCTCCTCGAAGAGGCCCTGCGGCGGGTGGAGCGGGGCACGGAATTCGTCCTGATCGCCACGCGACCGGTCGATTGGTCCGACCCCGTACGGTTCGGGCGGCTGGCCGCGGACCCCGCCCGCCGGGCCGCCTTGGGACGCATCCGCGTCGTCGATGCGTCCGGCCCGGATTGGGCCACGTATTTCCAACCGGAGTGACGCTTGCGGCTTCGCACGCCGGGGACCTTTGATCCATGGACCTGCCCAAGCTGCTCTCGGTGCTGACGGCGACGCTGGCCGCGTTGGGAGGCCTGATGTCGGCCATGGGCCAGCGGAGCGTTTGGCCGGCCGTGTTGCTGGTGGCGGCGGCGATGGTCTCGGTGGCCGTGACCGACGTGGCCGGCTGGGTCCGGCTGGGCCGCAACGCGGCCGCCGTGGCGGCCCTGGTCATCCTCGTCTTCTTCGTGCGGTCCGGGCTGCGCCTCGACGGCGAGGCCCGGCTACTGGCCCTGGCCGATCTGCTGGTTTACCTGCAACTCATCCTGCTGTTCCAGAAGAAGGACGAGCGGGTCTTCTGGTGGCTGGCCGTCATGAGCCTGCTGCAGGTGATCGTCGCCGCCGGATTCAGCCAGGGCTTTGGGTTCGGCGTGCTGCTGGCACTCTACCTGCTGATCGGGCTGACGGCCATGACGCTGCTGGTGCTCTACCGCGGCGGAAGCAGCCGGGCACCAAGCGGAGCTCGGGCACCAAGCGGAGCTCGGTCGCGGCTTCGCACGGACGGCAAATCACCAATCCAGGAGGCCGGCGACAAGCCCGAGTTCACCAGCAGTCCGGTCGCGGGCGGCCGGGCCGGGGTCGTCCGCGAGCTGTTCGCCCGGCTGGCGGTGATGGGCGCCGGTATCCTGGTGCTGGCGGCGGTGATCTTCTTCACCGTGCCGCGGCTGGGCCGGCCGGCTTGGCGCGGCGCCGTCCTCAGCACCCGCCAGTTGGTCGGCTTTTCCGACAAGATCACGCTCGGCGAGCTGGGTGAAATCCTCGAGAGCCGCGACGAGGTGATGCGGATCCAGTTGATCGACGAAGCCAGCGGGCACCTGGCGGCAGCGCCCAGCAATCTCTATCTGCACGGGGCGGTTGTGACGCAATACGCCAAGGGCCAATGGTCTCGGAGCCCGCCGGGGCCGGCCCCGAGCGGGCCCCGGAACCCGCGGCCAAGACGCAAGCCCCTAGGCCCAAGACCCAAGACCGAAGACCCAAGACTGCTGGCCGCGGCGGGCGGTGCGGCCGGCGCGCGCCACCTCGTCCGCGAGCGCATCACCGTCGAGCCGCTGGACCGGGACGAGCTGTTTTGCATCTGGCCCATCGTCCGGCCCGTGCGCGACAAGAACGTCGAGCTTCATCTCGATAGCGAACGGCTGCTGCGGAACCGCGCGGCCTGGCGGGACCTCCGCGGGCAGCGGTTTTCGTTCGAGGTGCAGACGACGGGGCTGGTCCACGGGGAACAACTGCTGGTGGTGCCCTGCGAGCGGCCGGTGGACATCGACGCCCTGACCGAGATGCCCGAGTTGCCCCGGCTCGTGGCCCTGGCGGACAAGTGGTTCGCGGAGCGTCCGCCGCTGGCCCGCCGCCGCGCCCGCGCCGTCCGCTGGCTGGAGCAGAAGTTCGCGGCCGGCGACCGTTTCCAGTACAGCCTTCAGGGGCAGGCGCGGGACCTGGCGATCGACCCGATCGAGGACTTCGTCTCGAACCACCCGCAGGGCCATTGCGAGTACTTCGCCACTGCCTTGGCGCTGATGCTGCGGAGCCAAGGGATTCCGTCGCGGGTGGTGTTGGGGTTCCGCACGGACGAGTGGAACGCCGTGGGGAAATTCTACCAGGTGCGGCAGTTGCACGCCCACGCCTGGGTCGAGGCCTACCTGCCGCCGGGCGATCTGCCCGCGACGCTGCTGGAGGGGGAAGATCGCCAGCGGTGGGTCTTAGGCGGCTGGCTGCGGCTGGAGCCGACGCCCGCCGCGGAGCTGGGCACGGCGGCGGCCGACCGCTCCGCCTGGGGCCAATGGCAGCGGCGGTTCCATTGGCTCCAGTCGGCCTGGGACGATTATGTGGTGGAAATGGACCGGCAGCGGCAGCGGGATGCCGTGTTCGGACCGCTGCGGCGGGGCATCCGCACGGCAGCACAGCGGCTGGCCGATCCCCAATGGTGGCGCGACGTGGCCGGGCAGATCGCCGGCTGGCTGCGGCTGGCGGCCTGGCCGAGTCTTGGCGGCTGGCTGCTGGGGGTGGTGCTGCCGCTGGCCTTGGGCCTCTTGCTCTTCTCGGCCGGTGCATGGGGACTGGCGCGGCTGGTCCGGCGTCTCTGGCGGCGGCTGGCCGCCCGGGCGGACCTGCCGGCCGGCCGGGGGCCGATCCGCGTCGAGTTCTACCGCCGCTTCGAGGGCCTGCTGGCCCGCCGCGGCCTCGTGCGGCCGCCCGCTCAGACGCCGCGGCAGTTCGCCCGCGCCGCCGGCGTCCGCCTAGCCCGGCACACCGGCCGCGGCGAGCTGGCCGGCCTGCCGCTGGCCGTGGTTGATGCCTTCTACCAGGTGCGTTTCGGCGGCCGCCCCCTGGACAACTCCCAGACCCAGGCGGTAGAACATGCGCTGGCGGAGTTGGCCGCGACGGTTAGTGAGCAGCGGGAAGGGCCGGCGACTAACAGTTGCCGGATGGCGCCCCGCGGAGTGAGGTCATGAAAGTCGGCTTGGTTGGCTACCAGGGATCGGGCAAGAGCACGCTGTTCGAGTGGCTGACGGGCGTCAAGCCGGACCCGGCCCTGGCCCATACCGGCCAAAGCGCCATGGCGGCCGTGCCCGAGCCCCGCGTCGAGGGCCTGGCGAAGATCTACCATCCCAAGAAGATCACGCTGGCGTCGCTGGAGCTGGTGGACACGCCGGGCCTGAGCCGCACCCATGAGGGCAACGCCGCCCGGCTGGCCATGCTCCGCGAGGCCGGTTGCCTGGTCCTGGTCGTGGCCGCCTTCGGCCGCACCGACCCGATGGCCGACCTCCGCTCGTTCGACGAGGACCTGCTGCTGGCCGACATGGAGATCGTCACCAGCCGGATGAAACGCGTGGAGGAGTCGCTCCGCAAGCCGCTGCCCAAGCCGGAGCACGAGAACCTGCTACACGAGCAGGCCACGCTCGGCAAGGTGCTGGCCGCCCTGGAAGCGGGCCAGCCGCTCCGCGAGGCCGCGATGAGCGACGCCGAGCGGAAGGTGACGAGCTCCTTCCGGCTGTTCGGCGAAAAGCCCCGCGTGCTGGTCTTCAACACGCCCGACGACGATCCCCGCCCCGCGCGGCTGGCCGCGTTGGCCACGCCCGCGACGCCCGTCATCGCCATCCCCGCCGGCCTGGAGCTGGAGCTGGCCAGGATGAGCCCGCAGGACCGGGCCGAGTTCGAGCGCGAGATGGGCGTGGGCGGCACCGACCGCGACGCGATTCTCCGCACGCTGCTGGTGGCTTCCGGGCAGCGGCTGTTCCTCACCGCCGGCGAGAAGGAGGTTCGCACCTGGCTCTTGCCGGCGGGCGGCACCGCCCTGGACGCCGCGGCCGCCATCCACAGCGACCTGGCCCGCGGCTTCATCCGCGCCGAAGTGATGAACTACCCCGACCTCGTGCGGCTGGGCAGCGAGCGCGAGATCCGCTCCCGCCACATGATCCGCCAGGAGCCCAAGGATTACGTCATCCAGGACGACGACGTGATCTTGATCCGCTTCAGCGTGTGAGGTTGCTGTCCGGAAAGCTCCCCTCTCCCTCCGGGAGAGGGGCAGGGGGTGAGGGCATATTGGATGCGACCCAAGAGGGGGACGAAGCGTTGGTATCACAAAATCTGATGCCTTCCCGGCGCAGCCTATGTGGCTCGCTGCCGTGTGATTTCATGCGGGAGGACCTCGGCATGCTTTCCAGTGGAGGCGGCGCACCATTCGGGCAGGAAAACGAAACTCCACATTGCGTGCGGACCAGCCTAATCGTGTTGTCCCAAATGAGACAGATGACAAGAGCCGCGATCATTGTTGTCTCGATGGCCTGCGTGTCTCTGGCCGCGTGCGGGAAGCGAGAGGACAACGACGCCATGTTTGGAAAACGAAGCCGAACCAACGCCTAGACTTTACGTCGCGGTCCGCGCCGAAAGTGAATTGCGGCGCTCGGCTCGCTGGCGTCTCATCAAGCCATCGCTTCTATTGGATGCGTCAGAGATGGGCCACGATGTTGCATCCGCACGCGCTGCGCGGTAAGATTGCAATACGGGTGGCGAGCGAAAATCGAGGTCGAGCATGACTCAGTTGCTAGAACAGGCCCTGGTGCAACTTCAAAAGCTGCCCGAAGCGGGCCAAGACGCCATCGCCGCGATGATCTTGGAAGAAATCGCGGACGAGCGGTGGTGGGACGACGCCTTTGCGCGGTCTCAGGACCAACTCGCTCGTTTGGCCGACCGGGTGCGCGAGGACATTCGCGCCGGACGGGTCAGGAATGCGGGGATTGACGAGCTTTGAACTCTCGCCTGACAGAGGCGTTCCTGGCCCATTTCGCGGCCCTTCCGGACGCAGTGAAGGCGCAGGCGCGGAAGGCACATAAGCTCTGGCGGCAGAACCCGGCACACCCGGGGTTGCAGTTCAAGAGGGTGCATTCCCGCGAACCAGTCCATTCCGCCCGCGTCAGCATCGGATGGCGGGTGTTGGGATTGTTGGAGGGCGACACGATCTACTGGTTCTGGGTGGGTTCACACGCGGAATACGACCGCTTATTGGAACGCTTGTGACTCTCAGTAGCGCCGGTACTTCTTGAGGATCGTCACGTAGAGGTCGTACTTCTTGTCGATGGTCGTGGGCGGGAGCTTGATCTCGAACTCGACGCTGCCCACGTCGATCCGCTTGGCCTCGAACATGTCGGCGTGCGGGATGTCGCGCTCCTTCTGCGCGTTGCGCTCGCCCAAGATCTCCTTCAGCACGACCTTCTCGATGATCCACTCGCCGTCCAGGTGCTCCTTGATCACCAGCGGCACGGCGACCGGGTCGCCCTTCTCGGTCTTGAAGTTCTGCAGCCGGTAGCGGGTCCGCGTGCGGAGATTGCGGAACTGCGGCTTGGTGACGCTTTCCTTGCCGTCCATCGTGAAGCGCGGGGCGACGATCTCGTCGAAGGCCTTCTGCGGGCCGCCCTCCGGGTCCATCACGAACCGCTCGACCTTCACGTCCTGGGCGGCGCCCACGTACAGGTCCAGCGGGGCGAACAGCGGCGTGTACTGCGCCCAGTCCTCCCCCAGAAACGCCTGGCTGCGGACCGCGTCGCCGTCGGACTTGGGCTCCTTGATGAACAGTCGCACCTTGCCGTACGGCAAGGGGAAACCGCCCATCTGGCCCAGCTTGTCGTTGCTGAGGCGGTAATACATCCGCGTCCGCTCCTGGTCCACCGCGGCGTCGAAGACGTAGCGCTTGACGATGGGCACGTCGGCGAACTTGGCGGCCAGCATCTTCTTCCGCTCGCCGTCGTTGAAGTAGCGGACCGTGGTCTTGCCCACCCCCGGCTGCACGGTACACTCGCCGAAGCTCTCGCCCGAGGTGTTGGTCACCGTCATGTAGACCTGCATCAGGAGCTTCGACTCGTCATTCTCGACGACCCCCTGGTAGCTGGGCTCGGCGGCCATATTGGCGATGAGGTAGGAGATGCGGACCACCGCCGGCCCCGCCCGCTCGGCACTCACCGTCCAGTACAGGGCGTTCTCGTTGGGCGGATAATTGGTGTTCAGCACGTTCACCTCCCCCTCCGCCCGGATCACCCGGAACACGATCGACTCCTTGTCGATGCCGATGTTGGCCCAGGAGAAATCGACCTGGTTGCGGCCGGCCTGGAGGTTGACGGTCCGCTCTTCTTCGACCAGCGTGTAGCGGCCGTTCTGGATGTCCACCCGCACGCTCTCGCGTTCGGGCAGGGTGGTCAACTTGATGCGGGCCTGGGCGGGTGCGGTTGCCAGCAGCAGCGCGGCGGCCAGGACGAAGGGCGTTCGGATTCTCATGGCTTGGTCCTTTCGGGACAGGTCTTCGGTTACTGGATCAGGTCGGCCCTGGGTACGGGTGTGGGTGGCGGCTGGACTTTGGGCGGCTCGACCGCCTCGGCTTGCAACGGCTCGCGCTTCTTCTCCGTATTGATTTCCGGCCCCACCTTGCGGCGCTTGTAGGTCACGCTGTAGCGGACGAGCTGTTTCTTGCCCGGCTCGAGGTCCAGAAAATACTTCGCGTGGTTCTGGTCCACCCGCTCCACATGGCCGGCCAGCGTGTGCAGGTCCACGTAGGCCCCCGGCTCGTCGCCGTCCCAGCCCACGGGTTTACCCTCTGGGGCGCCCCCTGGGCCCCAGAGATAGACGTTGGCGTCGAACTGCCGCTCCAGCTCGACCTTCGCCGCCACCGGCTTGCCGGAAACCAACTCTTCCTCGTAGAAGAATGTTTCGTCGTAATCCACCAGGTCGTAGTAGAACACGAAGGTGTTGTCCAGCCGCCGCTTGTACTGCCGCACCTTGACGTTGGAGACCTGCTGGTCCGCCAGCCGCCGCTTGAGGGTGATGTCCTGGTCCGGCCCAACATTCACCTCGACCCGGTCGCCGATCGGCACGTACTTGGTCTCGGTGCCGCCGACGTAGGCCAGGTCCTTGGTCTTGTA
>Ga0326727_10012929_pt1 | contig 18800 bp, 18 predicted proteins | sample MB2enrmetagenome_FD_207643 | JGI IMG/M metagenome (GOLD analysis project Ga0326727, IMG submission 207643) | Lab enriched peat soil microbial communities from McLean, Ithaca, NY, United States - MB29MY | ecosystem: Environmental > Terrestrial > Soil > Wetlands > Peat | place: USA: New York...
GAGCGAGAATGTCGTCGAATTTAACGGCGTGAAAGCTGAAATGCTGGCAGCGGGAGCGGATGGTCTGAGGAATGTCCTCCGGCTGCGTGGTGGCCATCATGAAGATGACGTGGGCGGGAGGTTCTTCGAGAGTCTTGAGCAGTGCGTTGAAGGCGGCCTCGGTGATCTGATGCGCCTCATCGAGGATGTATATCTTGTAGCGGTCGCGGGCCGGGGAGTAGCGGGCGGCATCGCGGAGTTCGCGAATCTCGTCGATGCCGCGGTTAGTGGCCGCATCGATCTCGATTACGTCTACGGCGTTGCCCTGGCGGATTTCGGTGCAGGAGTCGCAGACTCCGCAGGGCTCCTGCGTGGGGCGCTCCGCGGCGCCGACCGCGGTGCGGCAGTTGAGGGCCATGGCGAGAATGCGGGCGATGGTGGTTTTGCCGATGCCGCGATGGCCGGAGAAGATGTAGCCGTGGGCGACGCGGTTCTGTCTGAGGGCGTTGAGCAGGGTGCGGGTGACGTGATCCTGGCCGGCCACGTCGGCAAAGCGCTGCGGACGGTATTTTCTGGCCAGAACCTGATAGCCCATGCTTGGACGCGCTCCCTGAGGCCGGCGGAGAGATTCAGGCCGCCTAGAGGGGATTGTATCGTTCCGGGGCGGGAGGGAGGTGGGTGGGCGAGGGGTGGAAAAGCGCAGTGGCGCAATGCGGCGGCCGTGGAAGCGTAGCGGAGCTAGCGGTGTTGGCGGGGTTAGCGGAGTTAGCAGACCACCGAGCCGGCAAGTCAGCAAGTCAGCGGGGCGTGGTGCTGAAGGGATCGATGTGCATAAAGTGCAACAGGGAACTGTCGTAGAAGGGGGTGGGGGTGAAGGTGAGCAGGAAGATGACGATGCCGATGACTCCCAGCACGATGCGGCCGCGGCTCAGACTGGTCTCCACCGGGACCCTGGGGTGACGCATGGCCGGAATCAAGAGGAAGGTGCCCCAGAGAATCCAGCCTACCCAGTAAACGGCTCCAGCCAGGAACAGAACGAAGGGCAGAAGGTTGGTAAACACCTTGTGGACGCGGGGCGAGAAGGCGTAGAGGATGTGTCCGCCGTCGAGTTGACCGCCGGGGATCAGATTAAGGGAGGTGATGAAGAGGCCGATCCAACCGGCGACCAGGATGGGGTGAGGCGCGATCTGCTCGAAGGAGGGAATCTTAGGATCCCAGTGAGACAAGAGGGCGTGGAGCAGGCGAATGGTGAGGGGTTCGCCGCCAAAGCGCACGATGGCCGCGGAGGCATTCGCGGAAGCGTGGAAGCTGAGCGCAAAGCCCACGCCCACCGCCAGCGCGGAAGCTATAAAGCCGCAGAGCGGGCCGTAGATACCCACATCCATGAGCGCATTCCGGTGGGGAATGCGGGATCGGATTTGAATGACCGCGCCGGCCGTGCCGCTGAGCGTGGGAGCCGGCAGTATCCAGGGCAAGGTGGCGCGGATGCGGTGAAATCGGCAGGCGAAGTAATGGCCGAATTCATGGATGAGCAGGATACCGAGCAGGGTGGCGGAAAAGGCCCAGCCGGTGACGTACAGATTGGGATTATCGGAGAGCCAGCCCCACGGCCAGAGGTCGGTATCGCGGACCACCGGGGGCATGCCTTCAAGGAAGTTCTGCATGAAGCGCGCGCCGTTGGCCATGGTAGTTACCACGGTGGCGGCGAGCAGCACCGCAGGCAAGCCATACTCCCGAAAAGTCGATCGCACCGGACTCCTCTTCGTCTTCAGAAGGGTTGGAGGAACTTACACCGGCTGGTGGCGTAAGAACGCGCAAAGCCCGATGGCCGGACAGCCCGGGTCAAAATCGGCCCGCCGCGGCAAATCAGCCCGCCGCGGCAAGATCAGGCCACCGTATTCAGCCGCAGCGGGAAAGGCCGCATCGCAGCTACGCATTCAAGCGGGAGGCGCGACGTTTGTCTCGATCGAATGCAGTTCCTTGCCGGGCTTGAAGCGCACCGCCTTGCCGGGTGAGATGCTGACTTCGGTCCCGGTGCGGGGATTGCGGCCGATGCCGGTTTTGCGGGCGCGGACGCTGAAAACGCCAAATCCGCGCAGTTCGATGCGCTCGCCGGCTGCCAGGGCCTGCTTGAGGCCCTCGAAGACCGTATCCACCGCGGCCTCAGCCTTGGTACGCGGCAGGCCCGTGCGCTCGATTACCTGATGGACGATGTCCTGTTTAATCAATGGGGTATCCTCGCTGGCGCGACTGGTATTGACTGTACTACGCCTTACAGTGGAGATGCTACAGATTTTGCCTCGAATATGGAACAGAAGAAAGAAAAATGCGCTGGATTTTCTGTTGAGGAAAAGCCGGCGGCTTTACCTGGAGCTGCCTGCCTGGCCCACCGGCAGGGCGGCTATGGGCGATTTCGATTGTAAATTTGCCGGCACTTTTCGTAAGATAGATCATCAAGTCGGGAAAACTGGGGGCAAATTTTCCGCAGGGGAAAATCTGTATCCGGGACAGGTGAAGACGATCTTCCGATGGCTTATCCGCGGATATGGAACACAAGGTGCATTTTACGAGTTACATAGCTCACTAATTATCCGCACCTCCTTTATAACATTTTTATGAAGTCGCGAGTAAGAACACAGAGAGGAGATGCATGTCGATTCAGAGCGATCGTTGGATCAGGGAACAGGCCATCAACCATCGCATGATCGAGCCGTTCAGCGAGAAGCAGGTAGCCAGCGGCGTCATTTCGTACGGGCTTTCTTCTTATGGATACGACCTCAGGGTTTCCGACGAGTTCAAGATTTTTACCAACGTGAACAGCGCGATCATCGATCCCAAGGCCTTTGACGAGCGTTCATTCGTCTCGGTTCAGGCCGAATCGGTGATCATCCCGCCCAATTCGTTTGCGTTGGCGCGGTCAGTGGAATACTTTCGAATTCCCCGGGATGTATTGACGATCTGCGTTGGCAAGTCGACCTACGCGCGTTGCGGAATCATCGTGAACGTAACGCCGTTCGAGCCGGAATGGGAGGGATTTGTGACCCTCGAGATTTCAAATACCACTCCTTTACCGGCCAGGGTTTACGCCAACGAAGGGCTGTGCCAGATTCTGTTTTTCCGCGCCGATGAAGCCTGCGAGATCAGCTATGCGGATCGCAAGGGCAAATATCAGAAGCAACAGGGGATTGTGCTTCCCAAACTCTAAGGGTTGCGACCAGTCATCTGATCGGGGTGGTTGGAAAAAGAACGTGCAGTGTGTGCGATTGGGCGGCCGAGCACTTTCCATGACCACACTGGGCCCAGCTCTCCTGCTTTTTGACGGGGGAGCAAGATGTCATCGATTTGCAATCCTGAACCAATTCGCATCGGGTTGGTGGCTGACGAGCCGATACGCCTTGCGGGACTCGCCAGCATCCTCGACCGGCCTGCCCGGCAGTCTCGCGCCAAATTGCTTCCGGTTACCGGGAGCATCACGGAATTACTGTCGGGTGCGACGCCGGAGTATCTGGTCGTCGATCTGCATTCTTCCTCCAGCGGGCTGAAAGCTCTGGACACGATTCGCCGGGCGCGTCCCGAGATCCGATTGATTGTGATCGGGCCGGAGGGAGACGACGAGCTGGCGATGAACGCGCTCATTGCCGGGGCCCGGGCCTATCTGGACCCGAGAGCCGGGCCCAAAATGGTGCGCAAGGCGATCGAGGCGGTCACCGAAGGCTCAATCTGGGCGCCGCGGCGGGTGCTAACGAAACTCATCGACCGGCTGCTCAAGGTTTCCGAATCGCGCCTCGCCGTCACCGTTCCTCAACTGACCGCTCGCGAGCGCCAGGTGCTTGAACTGATTCTGATGGCTCGTTCCAACCGCGAGATCGCTTCCCAGCTAGGCATTGGGGAGCGCACCGTGCGGGCGCACCTGGGCCGGCTGATGCGCAAGGCGGGTGTAGACAACCGCATTAAACTGTCCATGTCAGCGCTGAGTTTATTCCTTTTGCCAGAGGAGGTTGCGAACCGGGCCATGAGTGCGCAAGGGGGGGGGGACACCGTTACTAGTTCATCACCCAGGATTGTTACTTAACGACATGACCCTTTCGTACTCTTGCGTCGAACCGGTGTTTTCCACAAAGCTGTGTACAGAAACAACGCAGATCTGGGGAAAGGAGTTCCCAGGCAGCATGTTTCCATGATGCCTGGGAACTCCTCTTTTTTTCTATTTACGGGTCTCACAAGAAAAACGGATCTGTGCTCGCCTGCTTCAGCCCTCCCTAAGGTTCATTCGCGCATCTGACCATCTGGAGCGAATATTTCGATGGCAGTATTCGTGCGCTCTCAGACGGGCTGCGCGTGATTGTTGAGGAGTTGCAGTTGAAAAAGAGTTTGGCCGCTGCACGTTCTGTTCCCGTCCCAGCTCGAATGCTGTAGGCTGTTTCAGGAGATTCCGGTGCTGCGCCGGGAGATGACGACAGCCTCCTCGATGTTGGGCGGCCGGCAGGCCGCAGCGTCGGGAAGGGCTGCTTCAATTTAGAACTCAGCCTTCCACGGAGCGGTTTGCCGTGGGTTGGAAAGGAAACGGATATGAAGAAGATCATTGCCTCGATCTGTCTATGCTTCTCGCTAACTTGCACTGGCTTTGCTGCCTCCTCGCGGGAGGATTTGCAGGCCCGCATTGATGCCGCGAAGGTGGTCCTGGACCAGATCATGGACGCCAAGGACCGCAGCATTCCCATGAATATCCTGCAACAGGCCACCTGCGTCGCCGTTGTTCCCGGAATGATCAAGGGAGCGTTCGTGGTCGGCGGCCAGTACGGCCAGGGCGTGGTGACATGCCGCACCGGGCACGGCTGGAGCGCGCCGGTGTTCATCCGCATGGCCGGCGGCTCGTTCGGTTTCCAGATTGGGGGCCAGTCGACCGACCTTATCCTGGTTGCCGTGAACGATCGTGGATTCCAGGACCTGCTAAAGGACAAGTTCAAGATCGGCGGGGATGCATCGGCCGCGGCCGGGCCTATCGGCCGCAGCGGGCAGGCCGCCACTGACTGGAAGATGAATGCGGAACTGCTCAGCTACTCGCGCAACAAGGGGCTGTTTGCGGGCATCGATCTGGACGGCACAAGCGTGAGCCAGAACAGGGAGGACACGGACACCTACTACGGCGCACCGCACCACTTCGACGCCATCCTGAAGGGCGATGTGGGGGTGCCGGAGGGGGCGGTGCCATTTGTGCGCACCGTAGCCCAAGACTTTGTTGCGGCCAAGTACCACAAGTAGCAGCAAACCGGATTCAAGCGGGATTGAGGGGCGGTCCGGCCGGCGCCGGGCTGCCTTTCGTTCGTCTATGGCCTGGAACCCGCGCAGGAAGGCTAAACTGGTGTTTGCCTTCAACCATGCGGGAAAGGATCGAGTATTGGCTGGTCGTGCCGGTGGCGCGCACATTGGGGCGCATGCCGCGTTCCCTGGCGCGGCTGTGGGCAGGCATTCTCGCGTTCAATGTGTACTGGCTGTTTGGGCGGCTGCGGCGGGTGGGTGTGCGCAACCTCGAAATGGCCCTGCCTGAACTCTCCTCGAAGGCCAGAAGAAAAATTCTGCACGGGGTCTACATCCATCTCGGCTGGCAACTGGTCGAGTTTTGCCGCATGACCCGCTATACCCCTGAAAATACCCGCGACCTGATGCGCACGGAGGGCCTGGAACACTACCTGGCGGCGCAGGCGCGCGGCAAAGGAGTGCTGGTGATTACCGGTCACCTGGGCGCGTGGGAACTTTCCAGCTTTTACCACTCGCTGATGGGTTACCCGATGGGGATGGTGATTCGGCGGCTGGATAACCGGCGGCTGGACGAGTTTGTAAACGGCATCCGCTGCCTGCACGGGAACCATGTGCTGCACAAGGACGACTTTGGGCGGGGGTTGCTGACCGCGATGCACTCCGGCGGGACGGTGGGCATCCTGATGGATACGAACATGACGCCGCCGCAGGGCGCGTTTGTGAGGTTCTTCGGGATGGAGGCTTGCACGGCCACCGGACTGGCTCACGTGGCGCGCAAGACCGGCGCGGCGGTGCTGCCGGGGTTCATGCTGTGGGAGGCGGCGGAGCGGCGGTACGTGCTTCACTTCGGGCCGGAGGTTGAAATTCCGCATACGAACGACGTGGGTGCGGACATTCTGGCCGGGACGCAGTTGTGTACTGGAGCGATTGAGGAGTGGATTCGGCGCTATCCTGACCAGTGGCTGTGGATTCACCGGCGCTGGAAGACGCGGCCGGCGGGGGAGCCGGGGCTGTACTGAGGCCACGTGTCTCCATGGGAGAAATAGATGACGGTAGGTGAATTGATCGAGACGCTGGGCGGACGGCTCGCGCAGGGAGATCAGGAGTGGGGGATCGATGGGGTAAGCTCCCGCGAATGGGCCGCGCCTTCAGATGTAACCTTCGCCGAAGACGCGGCTGCTGCATCCGCGGCGCTGGCCAGCTATGCGGGGCTTGTGGTGCTTCGTGCCGGGTGCGTTGCGAATTACCCTGCTGAGAAGAATGTTGTCGAAACCGATCAGCCACGGCTCTGGTTCGCGCGCGCGGGACAGTTGCTCAAGCCCATATTGCCTGCAACCGGTGTCCATCCGAGTGCGGTGGTCGGTGAATTCGTCCAACTGGCCGAGAACATCACCATCGGCGCCGGCGCTGTGATCGAGAATTACGTGCATATCGGTCTTGGAACCCGCGTCGAAGCCGGGGCAGTGATCGGGCAAGGAACGCAGATCGGCGAGTTCTGCCGCATCTATCCGCGGGTTGTTATTTACCCCGGAACGCGGATCGGCAATCAGGTCGTTGTCCATGCGGGCGCGGTGCTGGGCGCGGATGGATTTGGGTACGTGCGGGACTCTGTTACCGGGGCTTACACGCAGTTTCCGCAGCAGGGAACGCTGGTGATTGAAGACGAGGTGGAGATTGGGGCGAACTCGACCATCGATCGCGGGGCGCTGAGACAGACACGCATCGGGCGGGGAACGAAGATCGACAACCTGGTTCACGTGGGGCACAACTGCGACATCGGCGAGGACGTGATTCTGGTGGCGTTGACGGGAATCTCGGGCTCATCGACGGTGGGCAATGGGGCGGTGATCGCGGGGCAGGTGGGCATCGGCGACCACGTCAAGATTGGGCCCGGCGTGATTCTGGGCGGTCAGGCCGGCGTCTTCAGCGGGTCGAAGGTGACTAACGAAGGCCTGAAGCCTGGAACCGTTCTGTATGGCACGCCGGCGCGTCCGCTGAGGCAGGTGCTACGCGAGCAGGCGGTGCTGGCGCGGCTGGCGAAAAGGCAAAAGACAGGGAATAGGGAATAGGGACACCTTCGATGGCGATTGTCGTTGTGGGCGGCAGCGGGCGGGGGGTGGGCAAGACTGCCTTGATCTGCGGGCTGATTGCGGCGTTGCCGGAGTATTGCTGGACCGCCGTGAAGATCTCTACACACGCGCACGGGTTACCGCAGCCGGTATGGGAAGAGACTGAGCCGGCTGCGGATTTGGGGCAGGGAACCGACACGGCGCGCTACCTGGCGGCTGGGGCGCATCGGGCGCTGTTCGTGAGCGCGGGAGACGATGAACTGGGGCGGACTGTTCTTCAGCTCATCGAAGAAGAGGGGCCGGCGGGGAATCTAATAATCGAGTCGAATCGCATTCTGCGGCATTTGAAGCCCGATCTTTGCCTGGCTGTTGCAGGAGGGACCGAGGAAGCTTCAAAGCCCTCGTTTACCGCGGTCGTGGAGCGCATGGATGCGATGGTGGTACTCGCAGAGCGCGATCATGTTGTTGGCGGTGATACGCCGGAATTTCACCTTAGAGCTTTGGAGCGCATTTCACCGGAGATGCTTGGCTGGCTTTGCAAACGGCTTGCTGCTTGAGCGGAGCCGATGGAACGATGGTGTTGGATTTGTGGGGTACTCACCCTTGCGATCGAGGAAATCGCAAGGATGGGGCACCCAGATTCGAGGGTGGGAAACTGCGACAGAAATCGAGTCCATTCATTGCGGCGTCAAATCGAGAGGCTGTACGAGGGCCATCTGCTTGACGAAAGCCTGAGACGCATATATACACAAATCCACGGGAGGGACCATGGACCGGAGAGATTTTCTGAAGACGGCGACTGCGGCAGCGGGCGCGGCGGCTACGGAGCAACTGCTTACACCGGTGCTGAATGCCGCTGAAAGGGACGCGGACGGCGATAGCCCCAAGAACGGAGAAATGATCTATCGTACTCTGGGCCGAACAGGAGAGCGCGTCTCTGCCGTCGGGTTAGGCGGCTACCACATTGGCACATCCAGGCTCGCGGAGCGGGAATCCATCCAGTTGATCCGGCAGGCGATCGACCGGGGCATGACTTTCATGGACAACAGCTGGGATTACAACGACGGGGTGAGCGAGGTGCGCATGGGCAAGGCTCTCCAGGACGGCTATCGCAACAAGGTTTTCCTGATGACCAAGATCGATGGCCGGACCAAGGCATCCGCCGCGCGGCAGATCGATGAATCGCTGCAGCGGCTGCAAAGCGATCATGTCGATCTGATGCAGTTTCACGAGGTGATCCGGCTCGAGGACCCGGACCGCATCTTCGTCGAGGGCGGAGCGATGGAAGCCATGATGGATGCGAAGAAGGCGGGCAAGGTGCGCTACATCGGCTTTACCGGCCACAAGGATCCGCTCGTTCATCTGCGCATGCTGGACGAGGCGCGCCAGCGGCAGTTTCATTTCGACGCCGTGCAGATGCCGCTGAACGTGATGGATGCGCACTTTCGCAGCTTTGCCCGCGACGTGGTTCCGGTGCTCAACCGCGAAGGGATTGCGCCACTGGGCATGAAGGGATTCGGCGAAGGCATGATCCTGCAGACCAAGACCGTCAATCCTATAGAGTGCCTGCACTATTGCCTCAATCTGCCCATTGCCGTGCAGATCACCGGCATCGACAACCAGGCGCATCTGGATCAGGCATTTGAAGCGGCGCGCACCTTCAAGCCCTTCTCTGAGGCCGAGCTCGCGAGCCTGCTGGAGCGCACCAAGGCCGCCGCACAGGAGGGCAGGTTCGAACTCTTCAAGACCAGCAATATCTTCGACGGGACGGCGCACAAGCCGGAGTGGTTGGGGTGAACGGGGAGGGATCAATGGAGCGGAGAGATTTTCTGAAGACAGCGACGGCGGCGGCGGGCGCGGCGGCTACGGAACAACTGCTGACGCCGGTGTTGAAGGCCACCGAAACGAGCGCGGACGACGATAGCCCCAAGAGCGAGGGAATGCCATATCGAACGCTGGGCCGGAGCGGAGAGCGTGTCTCGGCGATCGGACTGGGCGGCTACCACCTGGGCAAGCCGGCGCTTGAGGAGCAGGAAGCGATCCAACTTGTACGCCAGGCGATCGACCGCGGCATCAACTTCATGGACAACTGCTGGGATTACAACGGCGGCATGAGCGAAATTCGCATGGGCAAGGCGCTCAAGGACGGATACCGCGGCAAGGTCTTCCTGATGACCAAGATTGACGGCCGCACCCGAGCACTCGCCGCCCGGCAGATCGACGAGTCGCTCAAGCGGCTGCAGACGGACCACATCGATCTGATGCAGTTTCACGAGGTCATCCGGCTGGAAGATCCGGACCGCATCTTTGCCGAAGGCGGCGCCATGGAAGCGATGCTGGAAGCGAGGAAGGCGGGAAAGGTACGGTACATCGGCTTTACGGGCCACAAGGACCCCTACGTTCACCTGCGCATGCTGGAGGCGGCCCGCACCCGGCAATTTCACTTTGACGCTGTCCAGATGCCGCTGAACGTGATGGATGCGCACTTTCGCAGCTTTGGCCACCAGGTGCTGCCGGTGCTTGTGCACGAAGGCATCGCTGCGCTGGGCATGAAGTGCTTCGGCGATCACGATATCCTCGACAGCAAGACGGTCAAGCCCATCGAGTGCCTGCATTATTGCCTTAACCTGCCCATTGCCGTGCAGATTACCGGCATTGACAGCCAGGTGGTTCTCGATCAGGCCTTTGAAGCGGTGCGCACCTTCAAGCCCATGCCGGCCGCCCAGGTGGCCAGCCTGCTTGAGCGCACGCGCACTGCCGCCGCGGATGGCAAGTACGAACCCTTCAAGACCACCGCCCGCAATGACGGCACAGCCCGTAATCCCAGTTGGCTGGGGTGAGCTGCTTTTTTAGTTAATAGCCTTCAGAACAGAATTTTCCTGAGCCGGCGGCCGGTGTGGGCCTGCGTCTTCAGCCTATGAGCGGCGCGGCCGGCACGTAGGGCGCGGCGAAGCGCCTCTTCCAAGCCCCATTTTTCTTCAATTGGCCGTTCCAGTAGAACTGCATGAAGGGTAGTTTGCATAGCAGCCCGGCCAAGGCCGCGGCGGGGGGAGAAAAGCGCTCGACGCCGGCAATGGCCTTCAGCGCCGCCTCGCCGAAGCGGCCGTCGTGGGCAAGCTGTTCGCCGAGGGTCCGCAGTTGCGTCCACAGTTTCTGATTCATTCTGTCCGGCATCGCCTGCAGCGACTCGCCTCCGCCGTGCACGATGACGCCGGCGTACTTAGAGCCAAGCCGCAGCGCCAGCTTGGCGAGATAACGTTCGAGAGGGCGGGAATGGAGCGCCTCGGGAAACCCCGACTGCACCAGGAATGCGAGCGTGGGATTCACTCCTCCTGACTGTGCGGCTGCCACACGCGGCCGAAGAGCCTCGATATAAGACTTTACGAGCGCCGGCATGGAGTCGGTGTAGAGCGGCATTCCCAGCATCACCACATCGACCTGGGCAAAGGCTTGGACGGCGCGGCCAAATCCAGCCCGCCGCGCCAGATGCAGAACCTCGGGCGCATGGCCTCCGCCGCGCACCCAGCCCTCGGCCACACGCGCCAGCATCTTCATGGAATTTGAACGCTCGCCCCGCGGCGAGCCGTTAAGCAACAGCAGTGAGTTCATCAGCTACCTCCTCCGCGGTGCGGTCTGAGATGGAGTCGAGGACCGCGGTGAAGACGATTCGGGACTTCAGGTTGCGGGCGGTGCGCTTCCACATCGCCGTGGTGATCTCGATGTCTTCGCCGTCAGTGTCCTGGCCAGCGCCCAGCAATAAGCCGAACTCCGGGTATTTCGCATAGCGGGCACGATGGTGAAACTCGCCCCCGTCAACCAGAAAATAGGGGTGCACAATGGGAATCATCTGGTCGACTGCACGTTTCAGCAGCGCCGTGGTGAAGCCCATATCGATGGGGGAGGCCAGCAGCACCAGTTCCGCGCCGATCACAGCCCGGCAGACGGTTGCGCTGGCGTCCTGCTTCACGCACTCGCCCGGCGTCTTCACCCAGCATCCAAAACAGCCTGAACATCCTTTCAGATCCAGGTCGCGAATTTGGAGAAGGCTCACCAGGTGGCCCGAGTCCGCCAGCCTGGCGGCGACCCGGCGGACAGAATCCTCGAATTCCGAGGCAGAATCAGGTTCTCCATTCAGAATCGTAATGCGCATGGGAGGGGTCCTTTCGCTGGGCGCTCAGTTCTACGTTGTAGAAATCGATTGCAATAGTGATTCTACGCTGTAGAATTCAATTGTCAACAACTATTTCGGCCGACTAGCGATTCGAGCCGAAGACAGGAGCTATCCTCTTTTGTTATAGTGATTTACTGGTTCTACGCCGTATAATCGGCTGGCAGATGCAAGCGCCGACAGGAAGGAAACAAACCGAGTGAAAGGAAACAGGGAAGCTCGCCCAAGACCGGCGCGACGCCGGGATTCCGGGTCTGGCCGCAAGGGAGTTGTCCGCAAGCGCCGCGAGGGACCGGGGAAGCCGCTCAGGCGCGAACACATCGTCTCCACGGCCATGTCGATCGTTGACCGCGAGGGCCTGAAGGCTCTGTCGATGCGCAGGCTCGGCGCGGAGCTTGGCGTGGACCCGATGGCGGTCTACTACCATATTCCCAACAAGGAGGCCCTCCTCGACGCCATTGTCGAAGCGGTCATGGCCGGAATCGACCTCAGCGTCGATCATCGGGCGGACCCTCCCGAGGAGCGCATCCTGTGCGCGGCGCGCGCCTATCGGGATACGCTTCTGGCCCACGTCAACGCGTTGCCGATCGTGCTGGCGCGCGGGCCGGCTACGCCCGCTGCCATGCGCCCGGTCGAAGTGCTTATCGGCATCCTGCGCGACGCCGGGCTACCTCCTTCCAAGGCATTCGCGGGCATGCAGGTGATTGCGGCCGCGGTGCGCGGCGCGGTGGGAATGGGACCCGCCGCAGCGGGCGCGAAGCCGCCTGCTGCTGACCAGATCGAAGCCAAGTTGCGGCTCTTTCCGCCGGGCAAGTTTCCGAATTTGCTGGAGGCAATGCCCTTCGCCTACGAGTTTTTCGAGAACGGCTTCGAATTCGGCATCCGGGTGATCGCCCGGGGTCTGCTGGGGGAGGCTCGCGACGATCATTCGAACTGATGCGAGAGGCTGCAGGAATCCAATTGTGTCCGGGATATTCTTTTGGCCGCACTCGACTCTGCATTCCTGGACGCGGCCAACGCCTGATCCCTGGCTCTAGTGTGGTGAATCCGAAGTTCATCGCATGAGTTTGCTGGAGTCTTTGGATAACGACAGCAAGTTAGCCCCGCTCAAGCGGGGATAGCGCGTTAGCAGGTTAGCGGAATTGTGCGATGGGGTGAGGCCTCGATCGCCATCCACTTCTGTGGCCACGCGGCAAGGCAAGTCTTGCTGGTTCGATTTGTGAAGCGAAGTTTAGACTCAGGACCCTAGAACGGTTTATCGGTGAGGAAGGGCTCGGGTTTTAGGGAGCCGTCGCGCTGTTTGACGAGCAACTGCACTTTGCCTTCGGCGGCGTCGAGTTCCTGCTTGCAGGCTGCCGAGAGGCCTACACCTTCCTCGAAGAGCTTGAGCGACTGTTCCAGAGCCAGGTCGCCCTTTTCCAGTTGATCGACGATGGTCTCGAGCTTTTTGAGCGATTCTTCGAACGAGGGCATGACGTTCACTCCATGGGGTGCGTGCCCCTGGGCAACACACTGGCGATGACTTCGGCAGCCACGTTGTAAAGGCCGAAGGGAGCGCTGACCTGGACTCCCTGGACATAGGGACGCACCGCCTCGAGCATCTCCTGAGCGATTCTAACCCCCTCCTGGCGGGCAGCGTCGGGAGTATCGGCCTGGGCCATGCGCAGCATGATTTCTTCAGGCATGGAGAGGCGCAAATCGTTTTTCATGTATTCAGCGTTGCGCAGGCTGGTGAGCGGCCAGATGCTGGCGATGACGGGAATGCGGTGATCGGCAATGCGCTCGAGGAAGTGTTCGAGCAGGCGCAGGTCGAAGACCGGCCTGGTGATGGCGTATTCGGCGCCGGCCTCGACTTTGAAGGCAAAACGGCGCAGTTCGTTTTCGATGTCGGGCGCGCCGGGGTTGGCGGCAACACCGACGGTGAAGTTGGTGCTGGCGCCGATGGAGTTGGCGCCGATGTCGAGGCCGTGGTTGAGCCGCTGCACGATGTTGACCAGACCGATGGAGTCGACGTCAAACACCTCGGTCGCGTCAGGATAATTGCCCGGCTTGATGGGGTCGCCTGTGAGGCAGAGGATGTTGCGCAGGCCGATGGACGAAGCTCCCAGCAAGTCGGATTGGATGGAGAAGATGTTCCGATCGCGGCAGATGTAATTAAGGATGGTTTCAATACCGTTGTGCTGTTGAATCTGAATGCAGAGGCTTTGCGCGCTCATGCGGGCGGAGGCGTGAGGCGAATCGTACACGTTGATGGCGTGGACGCCGAGTTGCGCGAGCAGGCCGGCGCCCTCGATCTCCTTCGAGCAATCGATGCCTTTGGGAGGAACAATCTCAGCCAGGGTGAGGAATTTGCCTTTCGCGATCAGCGATCCGATGCGGGAGCGCGCGCCAAGCGGCTCGGGCGGGGTTTCGGGGTTGAGCACCGGAGCTGCGCCGGAGCTCTCGAAGTGTGCCTGGGCATCCAATGCGCGCATGGCGGAGCGCATGGCGCGAATGTGGTTGGGGGTGGTTCCGCAGCATCCGCCGACAATCTGGACGCCCGCGGCGATGGCTTTACGGGCGAAGCTGGCCATGTACTCGGGCGAGCAGAGGTATATGTTGCGGCCCTCGACGGCGCGCGGCATGCCGGCGTTGGGCATGGCGGCCAGCGGCAGCGCGGTGGCAGCGCGCATGGCTTCGACAGCGGTGAGCACGGTGGTTGGGCCGGTAGAGCAGTTGACGCCGACGGCAGTGGCGCCCCACTCGGTGAGCAGCGCCGCCGCTTGCTGTGGGGAGGAGCCGTCAAGGCAGTTGTTCTCGTCGTCCACGGTGACCATGACCAGCACCGGCAGATGGGGCGCGACCTCGCGAGCGGCTTCGAGAGCGACGCGGGCTTCGTTGAGGGCGGGCATGGTTTCGATAATCAGCAGGTCGACACCGCCGATTGGACCGCCGTCGGCGAGGATACGAATCTGCTCGGAAAAGGCGGCGCGGGCTTCGTCGAGGCCGGTTTTGCCAAGCGGCTCGAGACGCACGCCAAGGGGCCCGACCGAACCGGCGACCCAGGCATCGCCGCCCTGTTTCTCCTTAAGATGCGCGACAGCCTGGCGGGCCAGGCGTACACCGGCAGCGTTGATCTCAGTGACTTTTCCAGCCAAACCGTGGCGGGCGAGACGGATGCGGTTGGCTCCAAAGGTGTTGGTTTCAAGAATCTCCGCTCCGGCCTGCAGGTACTCTTCGTGGACAGAAAGAATCAGACCAGGGTCGGAGAGATTCAACTCGTCGTAGCAGCGGTTGATGAAAACACCGCGGGCGTAGAGCACGGTACCCATGGCGCCGTCGGCGAGCAGGGGGCGGTTGGCGAGGATCTCGGCAAACTGGGTCATTCTCTTGTCATGCTAAGCCAAGGCAGCGAGCCGCGCCAGAGGAGCGGCCTGCTTTGTTATACTTCGGGAGTCATAAGCTGGGCAGCAACAGGTTACGGAATCCCCATTTTCGGGGTGTTCCGGAGGCATCGCAAACCCTGCTCAAAACGTTTCAGGGCACAGTGCCCAATGAAATGCCATCATCCGCGGCAGGTTCCGCGCTTTCGATTGAGGTAAGGGATTTTGAAGAAGAGAAGTCTTTGGATGAGCGCCAGCGCCGCCCTGGCGGTTGCAGCCGCGCTGGCAGGTTGTGGCAGCACTTCCTATTTTGCGGGGCGCAGCCTTCCCCCCAGCGGGTTGCTCAATCGTGTTGTGATCGCAATCCAGAACCCCAGCGCCTTTACCAAGGGCGCGCTGGAGATCGTGGACGCCTATTACGACATTCGCAGCGGCTATACGGGCCAGCCGGCATCGTACTCACTCTCCGGTTATGGCGGCGCGTTGCCGATCAGCATTCAGAGCATGCCCGAGGAGCAGTTGGGGGCGGTCTACGGGTCCGGCGACGGCACGCTGACCCTGGCCAACTACGCCAAAGAGCAGACCAGCGGTACTGTTTCCGGCTTGAACGGTCCTTCCTCGAGCATCTTTATTACCCGCAACGGTACATACGTTTTCGCAGCCAGCCAGGGATCGCACGTGCTCACCGTGGTGAACCAGACTTCCGGCTCGACCTATCCGCTGAGCCTGCCCGGCGTGTACCGGGTGAGCGTGAACCCCGGCGGCTCAATGGCGCTGGCGTTCGTGCAGAATTCGAATTACGCCTACTATCCGCGCCAACTGACGGCCGCGCAGTCGATCTCCTATTCCGGAGGACCTACCACGTGGCCCAAGGCGGCTGTAGACTGCGAGCCGCAGAACGCGCCGGGGTGGTGCCTTTTCCAGGCGCAGAGCCCGGACAATTTGGACGCAACCGGGAACTACTACGGAGCACCGCTGGTCTTTGACCGGCCGATCAAAGCGCTCTTCTCCGCGGACGGCGGCACCGCGTACGTGCTGAACTGCGGGCCGGAGTGCGGCGGCAGCAAGGCCTCGATATCCCTGTTGCCGGTAGCGCCGCTGATCTTTCTTCTCGGTAAGCAATCCGGGCTGCTGCCCTGCAACTCCGCGCCCTGCGCCAACTCTAATTCCGTTCCCATCACCAACATCCCGGTTCCGGGCGGGGCCAGCAATGCCCTGGTGGATACGTCCACCATGTACGTGGTTGGCCAGCGCCTGATGCCCGATGGCTATTTCGGCGGGTTCCTTACGGTGCTGAATCTAGCCACCAACACGGTTGTTGCTTCCACCGGCAGCTCCCCGAACCCGGTGTCGATAAGCGATGGAATGCCCGGCGCAGACAGCCGGATGCTCGAAGCGGACGACAATACGCTGTGGATCGGCATGACCAAGTGCAACGAGGGCGAACGCTTCTATAACAACCAGCCCTATGGCTGCCTGACGATGTACAACACCTCAACCAACAAGGTCATTTTGCTGGAGCCCTATATCGGCGATGCGACCGGAATTGCGGCAGTTACCGGTCTTCACAAGATCTACACTGCACAGGGAGGCCAGGTGTACATCAACTCGACCAAGGACGGCACGGCGATCGACAACCAGTACGTGACGGTGACCGGCACGGCCTATGACGTGGCCTACATGGACGCTATTACCGATGCCGACAATACCGTTTACTAGAGCCTGTTATGAACTATGGGGTGGGCATCGCCAGGAGCCAATTTTCCTCAGTTCGAGGAGCGAGGAGGGACAGATACCGGGTGTATCTTAGCGACGAGCGACGACGAAATGGGGAAAATTGGCCCCGTCCCTTCGGGTTGCGGCGCAAATCCGGCGATACTTCATTCTCGCCCTCGACGGTGGACCCGCCACAGCCTTCGGGCTCGGCTTCGTCTCGCCGGATTTTCGCTCGCAACGCTGCCCGCTCCATAGTTCATAACAGGCTCTAGGCGATGACCGCCGTGGCTGCCGATTCTCGATCCGATGTGCCGGGGGCCGATGTGCTGGCCGTGGCCGCCCACCGCGACGACGTGGAACAGACCTGCGGGGGGACGCTGCTGCGGATGGCGGCGCGCGGTCTTCGCACCGCGATACTGGACCTGACCCAGGGCGAGGCCGGAACCCGCGGCAGTGCCGACGAGCGCACCAAGGAGGCGGCAGAGGCCGCGAAACTGCTGGGGGTGGGCTGGCGGCAAGCGCTGAGCCTGCCCGACGGCGCAATCGAAAACACTCTCGAAAACAGAGTTGAAATTGTGCGGGTGCTGCGTTTGCTGCGGCCGCGCGTTGTGATCCTGCCCTATTGGCAGGCGCGGCACCCAGACCACGCGGTGACCGGAACTCTCGGCTATGACGCCTGCTTCCTCTCCGGCCTGGCCAAGGTGGACACCGGCGCGGCTCCGCACCGGCCTTTCAAGATTGTCTATGCAAGCCTGTATGCGGATGTCCGGCCGAGTTTCATCGTGGACATTACGCCCTTCATCGAGCAGCGGCATGCGGCGCTGATGGCCTACCGCTCGCAATACGCCAACCAGGCCGCCGGCGGCGGGCTTTTCGTACCCGAGGAGGAGATTCGCGAGCGCACATTTGCCGAGGCCCGCCACTACGGGCTGCTGGCTGGAGTGCGCTACGGAGAGCCTTTTGTACAAAAGGAAGTGGGCCTGGCCGACGATCTGACGCTGCTGCCGGTGCAGTCGATCTGAGGCACTGCGCAGCGGTTTTTCAGCGCGCCTCATCCCATAACAATCCCTTATTCAAAGCAAAGATAGAATAACTTTGCCTTATGTGACCGTATCCGCGAGAATTTGATGAGGAGGCCGATTTTGGCGCAGACGTGGGATGCCGAGACTTATGGGCAGAACGGCGCATTTGTGTACGGCCTGGCGGGCGGAGTACTCGAATGGCTAGCGGCGCAGCCCGGCGAGCGGATTCTCGACCTGGGGTGCGGCGATGGCCAACTGACGCAGCGCATCGCTTCGGCCGGCGCCAGCGTTGTGGGCCTGGACGCCTCACCGCAGATGGCCGCGGCAGCGCGATCGCGGGGGATCGAGGTGGATGAAGGCAGCGCGGAGTCGATGCCTTATGCGGCACATTGCTTCGATGCGGTGTTTTCAAATGCGGCTCTGCACTGGGTGCGCGATCAGGACGCCATGATGGCGGAAGTGCGGCGCGTGCTCAGGCCCGGCGGGCGCTTTGTAGCGGAGATGGGCGGCCACGGCAACATTGCGGCCATTCGCGCCGCGCTGATGGCGGTGATGGAGCGGCACGGCTTTGACGGCCGCGAGGACAACGTCAATTACTATCCCACCCCGGAAGCATACGCGCGCCGGCTTGAGCGGCACGGCTTTCAGGTGGAGCGGATCGCGCTGATTCCCCGGCCCACTTCGCTGGCCGAAGGCGGAATGAGCGGCTGGATCAGAACCTTTCGCCGCGGGGTGCTCGATACGCTGCCGGAGGCGAAGCGCGAGACGGTTATCGAGGAGGCGGTGGCGCTGTTGGAACCGGTTCTGCGCGACGAGGATGGGAACTGGACAGCGGACTATGTGCGGCTGCGCTTCATCGCGAGGGCGTGACTTTGCAGGTTTTCCACCCTTTCGCCCAAAAAGACGAAGCGCAGGTTCCTGGACGCGGCTGCGCTTCGCTTCCGATGACAGAAAGGATGGGCACGGGCATTCGTGAGAGGCAGAGTCCCAGGTCTCAAAAGCGAAATCACCACCCCACGGACGAAGACCTGTCCGTGGGGACCCCGGATCACCACCCCACGGGCGAAGACCTGTCCGTGAGGTGGAGGGCCGGGGGCGCCCGCACTCATTTTGCGGAGGTCGCATTAGTCGGTCTGGAGCGCTTTTGAGCGGAACAGCAGGCCAGCGACGGCGCCTCCAAGGGTGGGAACCAGCAGGAAGAGCCACACCTGGGCGAGGGCCTTTC
>Ga0326727_10012935_pt1 | contig 18795 bp, 13 predicted proteins | sample MB2enrmetagenome_FD_207643 | JGI IMG/M metagenome (GOLD analysis project Ga0326727, IMG submission 207643) | Lab enriched peat soil microbial communities from McLean, Ithaca, NY, United States - MB29MY | ecosystem: Environmental > Terrestrial > Soil > Wetlands > Peat | place: USA: New York...
CGGTTACGCGCAGGTTGGACGACGAGAACAAACCCGCGGCGGTCGTGCAGGTCGTTTCGGACAAGGGGCCGATTGGCGAATGGACCGTTTCCACCTGGTTCACTCGCTATCCGTGGTTTGAGGCCTTGCAGCAAAACGTCGGCGCTCTGCTGCCCGGTGTTTCACTCTCCGACCCGCAAAGTTTCACTTGCAAGGGCCGCTCCTACCAGATCGCCTTGCGCCCCGTCCGCTATTACAAGCCCTACAGCATCACACTGCTGGCATTTAATCACGACATTTATCCGGGTACCGACATTCCAAAGAATTTCTCCAGCAAAATCCATTTGCACGATCCCAGCGCCGGCGAGGACCGCGACATTCTTATTTACATGAATAATCCCCTCCGCTACCGCGGCGAGACCTTTTACCAGGCCAGCTTCGAGGAAGGCGACCGCGGCACGATTTTGCAGGTGGTGCGCAATCCCGCCTCGCTGGCGCCCTACATCGCCTGTTCCCTGGTCGCGCTGGGCTTGGTGGTGCAATTCCTGAGTCACCTCTTCAGGTTCGCTCGCAAACGCGCCCAGCAGCCCATTCCCCTCGGGACGCCAGTTCAATCGGTTGCGCCCCCGCTGGCCCCGGCGCTGGCCAATGGCGCTAACGGTAAAAGGAGCCGTTTATGAAGAAGTGGTTGCCCTGGATTCTCGTGGCCGTGTTTGCGGCGTGGTTTTTGGCCGGCCTCCAACCGCCCAAACCCAAGGACGGTTTTGACATCGCCGCCTTCGGCCGCCTTCCCGTCTTACTGGACGGCCGCGTCCAGCCGTTCGATTCCGTGGCGCGCAACTCGCTCTTGAGCGTCAGCGGCCGGTCGATTGTCCGCGTGACCAATGGCCCCCCTCTCTCGGCACTCCAATGGCTGATCGACACCCTGGCCCGGCCCGAAACGGCCGATCAATTGAAGATTTTCCGCGTCCAGCATCCCGACCTCGAGGGGTTGCTCGGAGCCGACAAGGCCGGCTTGGACTATTACTCGTTTAATGATCTGACCAACCAACTGCCCTCCATCGAAACCCAGGCCACCAATCTGCTGGCCTCGGAGAGGGACAAGGGCGAGGACGCCGCCAAATTGCGCACCCCCTTTCAAAAAGACTTGATGCATCTCTACGACAGCGTGGCGCTTTACACCCGCCTCAAAAACAGCCTTGAGCCGGAGGGGGCGCAAGATTTCCAGCAGGAGTTGAAGGACTACCTCGCTTCTCTCGGCCCGGGCCGCGCCGCCCTGGAGCTGAGCCAGCAGGGCAAATCGGCCAACGACGCGGACATGGAACGCATCGCGACATTTTACCGGCGCTACGAAGAGGTCTCCCGATTCGCCTATCCTATGATTATTCCGCCCCTCGCCGGACAACCCCGCCAGGCCTGGTGCAACATTGGGGTCAGTCTGAAAGAAACCTTGCGCACGGGCCAACTCCACCCGGCGGCCACCAACTACGCTGCGATGGCCGTCGCCTATCGCCATGACAAACCGGCCGACTTCAACCGCGCCGTGGCCCAATATCGCGTCTGGATGCAGGAGAACGACCTCTACCCCGCCTTGAAAAAGGGCGGCCAGGAATTCTTTTTCAATCAAATCGAGCCGTTCTACAAAAGCATGGTCATATACGTCGCCGCCCTTCTCCTGGGCTGCGTCTTTTGGATCAATCTCTCCGAACCGTTGCGCCGCGCCGGCCTGGCGTTGCTCGTCCTGGCCTTTGTCATCCATTCCATCGGCCTGGGCTTCCGCATGTACCTGGAAGGCCGCCCGCCGGTGACCAATTTGTACTCGTCGGCCATTTTCATCGGCTGGGGTGCCTGCCTGCTGGGCATCTTTTTGGAACGTATCTTCAAGGGCGGCATCGGCCTGGTTACCGCCGGCTTCATCGGCTTCTCCACCTTGATCATCGCCCATCACCTGGCCCTGAGCGGCGATACCATGGAAATGCTCCGGGCCGTCCTGGACACCAATCTCTGGCTCGCCACTCACGTCGTCGTCGTGACCTCCGGCTACGCCTCGATGTTCGTTGCCGGGTTGCTCGCTGTCATTTATATTGTCCGCGGCTTCTTCACGCGCACGCTGACGCCCGACCTCGCCAAGGCCTTGAGCCGCATGGTCTATGGCATCGTCTGTTTCGCCACACTCTTTAGTTTTGTCGGCACGATCCTCGGCGGCATCTGGGCCGATCAATCCTGGGGCCGCTTCTGGGGATGGGACCCCAAGGAGAACGGCGCCCTGCTGATCGTCTTGTGGAACGCCGTCATTCTCCACGCTCGCTGGGGCGGCATGATCAAGGACCGCGGCCTCATGGCTATGGCCGTCTTTGGCAACATCGTCACCAGTTTCTCCTGGTTCGGCGTCAACATGCTCGGCATCGGCCTCCACTCCTACGGTTTCATGGACAAGGCATTCCCCTGGCTCGTCGGTTTCGACCTCAGCCAGGTGGCCCTCATCATCCTGGCGCTTCTCCCGACCCGGTATTGGGCCAGTTTCAAAACCTCCCTTCCCGCCTCCCCTCCGCCCCCGCCCGCCGGATTGGGCTCCACTCGAATTCCCGCTTAGACTTTTTGACGCTTCTTTGTCGGCGAGTTTGACACAACGACAACCCGGCCCTCATTGACAATCTGTAATGTCTTTACGTGCAGACTGATACGCACGTTCTGACGTGAGTATTAGATGACAAAAGCGCGATACCTTGTCGATGGGCCTTACACTTCTCCCATTCGGATCAATGAACAAACAAGAGCGCCCAAAGAAGGCGATAATAGACATAACTGTTTGGAGCATAATAACATACGAACTTGTTGGGTCGGCGTTTTGTGAGCCTATGTAATTCTTGGCATACCTCTTGCCATAGGTCTGATGGGATTGAGCAACGTTTGGTTCTAACGAGTGAGCACGCCTATAATTGAGGGTTAACTTGCATGCAATTAGATTCGAAGTGAAAAACTTATGAGAATATTTAGCTTTATCGTCGGGCCACAGGCGCTGGGCGGCATCACGGCGCTGGCTCTTTTGGCGGGAGTCGCCCAGGCGACAGCCGGGGACGCCATCCCATACCCTAATGTCGGAACACCTAATCCGGACGTCTATACTTTCACAGCCACGACAACCGGGGACATCGTCGCCTACTTTGCCGGCTCGACCGCCGGCTACGATAACGAGCTCGGGCTGATGGTTAACGGCGTTTCCACCGGCGTTGTGGGCCTGGATGACCATTTGTCCTATGTCGGCCAAAGCCTGGACTTGGGCTCTGCGAACGCGGGCGATACGCTGGTGTTCGTGCTCCAAAACAACACGCTTGATGAGGACGCTTATTCCGATCCGTCGATGAACCTCTCTTATGACAACGATGGGAGCGATGGACACAACCACGTGTATTCCACTCCATATACGGCCACAAGTCCTATACTTGACGGTATCCCGGCGGGCACATTTGTCGCGTTTGAGGACTTGCCCTTCCCGGGATCCGACTTCAACTACAACGACGAAGACTTCGTCTTTACCGATGTGTCGGTCGCCGTTAATTCGGCCCCTGATTCTGCTTCGACCCTGACCCTCTTCGGCATGGGTTTGGCCGCCGTCGGCATGTTGCGTCGCAGACTCTGCCGCTAATGGCGCAATGCCGTCGCCCGTTAAAGGTCGCGGCGATGTGGCTTAAGTGTCCGACGAATTGAAGGCCCAACCTCGCGTTGGGCCTTCTCTTTTCGATCTGCCCCAGGGCAATTGGCGGCGCCCGCGCAGGCCATTCACCCTTCCGCTATTGCCACCCGCCCGACAAACGGCCAAGCTGGTGCCGTGACAGTGAAAGCGGCTGCCCGCGCCATTCTTGCCTGTGTGTTGCTCGCCCCCGCCCTGGCGGGGGCCGAGAACGCCCGCCTGCCCTACCACGCTCTCTACCGCATGCAAAAAGTCCAGGCGGAGTTGAGCCGGGCCTACACCAATCTGCTGGTCCTCCTGCGTATGGAATCCGTAAACCCGGATGTCAAATACAATAACCTCGATGTTTATATCGACTCCAATGCCGGCAGAATTCCCATTCCCATCGGCGCCGCGGGCGATTTTATCGTCCCGATGCGCGAGAGCCTGCTTGATGAAGACCCCTGGATCATCACCAACCAGCCGCGCGGCACCATGCGCCTCAATTGGCAGGTCGGCTTGATCGTCGGCCATATCTCCACGGCCACCCATTACAGCCCCCTCATGCGCGCCGTGCGCGATTGCGACACCGTTCAGGAGAAAATGCGCCAGGTCTTTCCTGATTCCCCCAAATTGAAAATGGCCGGCTTGAAGCTCACTTTTTCCCCGCCCCGCGCCGGCCAGTCGGTTGTCATCCATGCCAGGAGCAGCGACAAGAAACTGGAGGCCGATGCCAAGGGAGAACTGGTCCTTCCACTGGATCCCGCCTGGCTCGAAGAAGACCCGCTGATGACCCTCTCCGAAGAGCCGGCCAAGGTCGAATTGATCTCCAAGAAGGCCGGCGATTAGCCACAGTCACCTCCGCTTGAAATTCCCAGCCGCCATCGCAGCCGTTCTCTTTGACATGGATGGTGTGGTCGTCGATTCCGAGCCAATCCACGCCCAAGCCCTGGCCGCCGCCTGCCACCAACTGGGCCTGCGCGCCGACAGCGAATTGCCCGATTACCGCGGACGCATCGAACCGTTTGTCGCCGCCGACATTCTAGCCCGCAACGCCCCCACCACCGTCACTCCCGCGCAGTTCATCGCCTGCAAACAGGATGCCTACGAACGGATTGCTGCCCAACGCCTCAAGCCCATGGCCGGCGCGGAAGACTTTCTGCTCTGGTGCAGCCACCGCCGTTATCGCCTCGGCTTGGTCACCTCCGGCCTGCGTGTCAACGCGGAAATGGTGCTGCGACGCTTTGGTCTGGACCACTGGTTTGAGGTCGTGGTCACTGGCGACGATGTGACTGAGGGCAAACCGCATCCCGAACCATATCATAAGGCCGCCGCCCGACTGGGCATCGCCCCAGCCGCCTGTGTGGTCATCGAAGATTCTCTCAACGGCGTGCTTTCGGGCAAGGCAGCGGGCTGTTTCACTGTCGCCTTGGCCACGACCTTCTCGCGGCAGGAATTAACCGGCGTCCATCCCGATCTCATTATCGGCGGTTTTGCCGAGATCATGGCGGGTCAGCCGCCCCAGTAGTGCCGATGGCGTTTGACGGGTCGCGCACGGGCCGGGCAGGGGAGCCTTCCCATCGAGTTCCGTCGGGCAGGCGCTCCCCCTTGGCCACAAGGGTCAGCGGCCCAAGCCGCGCGCCATCGCCCACCCGCGTGTCGTACAGAATCGTGCTCCGCGTGCCGACGGTCACCCGCGCTCCAATATCGACCAACCCGATCTTCATGACACGGTCCTCGAACAAATGCGTTTGCGGTCCGCACCACGCGTTCAATTCCGCTTCGTCCCCGATCCGCACGCAGTCGAATTCGGTCACGTCGGTCGTGTTCATAAACACGCCCTTGCCGATCCGCACTCCCAGCAGCCGCAGCGCCCACGGCAGCATCGGCGTGCCGCGCAATACGTCCAAAAAATTCGGCGCCGCCAGCGACTCATACAGATTCGTCACCGCTTCGCTGATCCAGACAAACGGCGTCCACATCGGCGCCGCCCGCGGGCGGTAGCGCCCCACCAGCGCCCACTTCAGCGCCACAACCAGCAGAAACGAGCCGACGCCATAAAGGCAGCCCGCCAGGGCCAGCGCTCCGGCGGTTTTCATCACCCAATGATTCTCGTCGGTCAGCGGTACCACCAGCACCACGATCAGGTATCCGGCCGCAATGACCAGCGCCAGCGGCAGCACGATGCGCAAGCTTTCCACCAACCCGCGCCCCAGCCGCCGGCTGGACGAGGGACGAAAGGTCAGCGATTCGGGAAAGCCCTCCACCCGTTCCCGCGCCGGCAACAGCAGTGGCGGCGACCCCATCCACGTCTGACCCGATTTGAGCTGGTCGTTTTTGGGCGCGCGCGTTTGCACGCCGATCAACACATTCTCCGGCAGCACTGCGCCGTCGGGCACGTACGCCCCGTTGCCGACGAACGAACGAGCCCCGACGCGCGTCGGTTTCAATATCATCCATCCGCCGCGCAATTCCTCGTCGCCCAGCATCGCCCCGTCGGCGATGAAACAATCGTCGCCCAAACTCAATAATTCCGGCGTCATCCCCTCGGCGGTGGAAACCTCGGCGTGGCGGCCGACTTCAACCCCCAGCAGGCGCAGCCACAGCGGCGCAAAGACCGAGGCGTATATGCCGTGCAGCACGTGCAGGCTGTTGTCCAGCACGAGTGTCACCAATCGTTTTCGCCAGAACGCCAGGCTGTGGACCGACGACATCCCCGCCAACTGCCGCGGGAACAGGCGTCGTAGCGCCGAGGTCACCACCATCGTCAGGCCGACCAGCAGCGCGCTCGCGGGAATGGCCAGCAAAAAAAACGTTCCAAAGGCGGCCAGCGGCCCCAGTTCCGAGTCAAAAATATCCCACGTGTGGACATCCAGCCAGTCAATCAGCATGAACGCTGGAAACGTCGGCAGGAAAAACAACACCGACACCATCAGAGCGGCTGCGGCGGACAAAACCGCCACCCCCCACCGCTGCGCGAATGTGATGCGCGGGCGCGGCGGCAACGCGTCATCGACCTCTTCGCAGCGACCGGCTGGCGCTCCCGTCCAGATTTCCCCGCCGGGAATCTCCCGGCCCGCGCCCAGCGCCGATTGCCCGCGCAATCGCGCCCCCTCGCCGACCGTGGTGTCGTCTTCCAGCACGCAATAAGAGTCCACTACCGACTCGCCTTTCAGCCGGACCGGCCCAACCACCAGCGCCCCCGCTTCCACCCGGGCGTTTTCAATGTTCACGAACGTGCCGATGCTCGCGCCGTCCTCCACCGTCAACAACTCCGGCGCGCCCAGCGTGATGCTGTCAATCATCACGTCCCGCCCGATGCGCGCCCCCAACGCCCGCAGGTAAAGCGCCATCCACGGCGTGCCCGCCAGTTGATAGACATCCGGCAACTCGCAGAACTTGCGCCCCAGCCACCAGCGGAAATATGTCGCGCCCCACAAGGGATAACGCCCCGCCTTCAACTGCCCCGTCAACAATCGCTTCCCGGCCACGGCCACTCCGAAATTCGCCATCTGCGCCACGACAAACGTTGCCAGCGAATACAACACCGCCAGCGGGATGCTGTCGCCCGGGCTGCCCGTGAAATAATGATAGACACAAAACGGCGCCAGCCAGTCGGCGATATGCAGCAACACAAAAAATGGGATGACTAGCGCCTGCGCCGTGCCGCACATCAACCGCCGTCCCGCGGGCGTCTCGGCCCGCGGCGGAATGGCAGTCGCAGGCCTTTCCAGACGCTGCCGTTCCAGGGCGCGGGCGATTCCGTCCAGCCGCCGCTCCCGGTATATCTCCCCCACGCTCAAACCCGCGTAACTCGCCTCGCCGCGCAGGATCGAAACCAATCTGGCCGTCAGCAACGAGTGCCCGCCCAGATCATCGAAAAAATCCGCTTCCGGCCAAAACGCGCGGTCGGGAAGGAGTTTTTTCAACGCGGCGAACAGCGCGGCTTCATCGGCGTTGCGCGGTGTGGCCGTTTGACCCGCGGGCGCGGCGCCGGGCCGCGGAATCCCGCGCAGGGCCTTGCCATCAATCTTCCCCGATGGCAGTCGGGGCAATTCCGCCACCGCTTCAAAATGTGCCGGCACCATGTAAGCGGGCAGGCGCGCCGCCAGGGCCTGCCGCAATTGCGCCGCATCGACCGCGCTGCCAGCCGCGGGCACGACAAACGCCACCAGTTCCTCGCTCTCCCCCAGCGGACGCATGGTGGCCGCCCCCGCCGCCACCCCCGGCTGCGCCGTCAACACGGCGGTGATTTCCTCCAACTCGACGCGGAAGCCGCGAATCTTCACCTGGCTGTCGGCGCGGCCCAGGCAATGTGCCGGCCCGCCGGGATCCAGACGTGCCAGATCACCCGTCAAATACATCCGCTCCTCGCCGGGGTTCGCCGCCGACGGATTGGCGACAAACCGTTCCGCCGTCAACTCCGGCTGTCCGAGATACCCGGCGGCCAGGCCGGGTCCAAAAATGGCCAATTCGCCCGTCTGGCCCGCCGCCAGCGGCCGGCGCTGGCCATCCACCACCAGCAAACCGTAATTGGGCAGAGGCCACCCGATCGTAACCGGTTCGCCCGCGCGCAACTCCGCCACGCTTGCCGACACCGCCGTCTCCGTCGGACCGTACGTGTTGAACACTATTCGCCCCGGCCGCGCGAGTCGTTCGGCAAGCGCGTCGGGACAAGCCTCGCCCCCCAAGTTGATCAGCCGCACCTGCGGCGGCGGGTCTCGCACCAACCCCATCAATGTCGGCACCGCGTGCAGCACGGTGATGCCCTCGCCCGCCAGCGTTTGCGCCAGCAAATCCGGATCCCGCGCCACAGTCGCGGGCGCGATCCACAGCGTCGCCCCCGCCAGGTAGGAAATCCAAATCTCCTCAAACGACATGTCGAACGCCACCGAAAATCCCTGATAGACGCGGTCGTCTTCCCTCACTTGCAGCACCTCATTCTCGGCGCGCAGAAAATGGCAGATGCTCTGCTGACTGATCACGATCCCTTTCGGCTGCCCTGTCGAACCGGAGGTGTAAATCACATAAGCCGGGTCTGGTGACGCGGCCCTCACGCAAGGTGTCGCGCAATTCCCATCGGTGGCCAAATCTTCCACCGCCCAAACCGGCGCGGACAACTGCGCCAAACGCGGCAGCCACTCGCGACACGTCACCAATCCGGCCGCGGCGGCGGAATCCAGGCACGCCTTGACCCGCTCCAACGGGGTCTCGGCGTCCAGCGGCAGCCACGCCGCGCCGCTCTTGGTGATGCCGGCCTGCGCGATTAACAAATCCGCCCCGCGCGGCAAAAGCAATCCAATGACCCGTCCCGGCGCGGCGCCCCGCTGTGCCAGCGCGCGCCCGACAGCGTCGCTGGCCGAATCCAACTCGCCGTAAGTCACCGTGCGCCGGCCCCAAATCAACGCCGGATGCTCTGACCGCCTTCGGGCCGTGGCGGTGAGAATATCGGCCAGACATTCATCGCGCAGCAGATCGGGCTGCGCCGGCCCGCGCAAAATCATGGCTTCCCCCAAGCTGGCGGCGGACCCCGCCGGCGTTCCCGGAAGACCGGCCGCCCCTCCCCCCGACCGGATTTCTGGCGTTGAATGCACGGCGGATTAGATACCTCTGACGTCCTCCGAAATCGAGAGCTTACTGCCGTTCGGGTACATCTTGACACTGCCTGGGTTTGGGTAGCGCGACCAGCACCGCGAGCGGTGCAGCTCTTATCTGTTCTGACTTCTCGGTCGCCTGTGGCTGGCGTCCCGCCAGCCACATTCTCCACCCCGTGTATTTGCATTCCCATGTTGTATCCAGATGCGCCCCTGCCGTTCGCGCGTGAATCAGCCGCATTGAACTCTTGCGCCGAATGTGGCTAATTGCAGCATGACGATAAAAGCCATCCGCGGCCGGCAACCCGATGCGGTCATCCAGTTCTCGGTCTTTACCGCCAACCGCATGGGGCGGTTGCACGACCTCATTGCCTTGCTGGCCTCCAAGTCCGTTCATGTCCTGGCCATGACGGTTTCGGATATGACCGATACAGCTATCATCCGCCTGGTCGTGGACGATCCGCAGTCGGCCCGCAGCTTGTTGCAAGACCACGGGTTTGCTTTCGCCGAATGCCAATTGCTCGTCGTGGAGATCGACTCCGCCACCCAATTGCCCGACTTGTTGGCCGCCTTTCTGGAGGCCGAGGTCAACATCAATTACATGTATTGCTTCATCCCACATCCCCAGGGCAAATCCATCCTCGCCGTTAACATGGAGGACAACGAAGTCGGCGAACGGGTCCTCACCCGGCATTCTTTCCGCGTCTTGCGCCAATCGGACATCTCACGGTGAGCGCCATCATCGGCATCGATCTGGGTACGACCAATTCCCTCGTCGCCGCGGTGGATTCGGACGTCCCCTACGTCATGGCTGGGCTTGACGGCCAGCGGCTTACGCCCTCGGTCGTTCATTTTCCCGGCGGCGCCACGCCGCCCGTCGTGGGGCGCAATGCCAGCCGCCTCCGTCTCCTCAAGCCCGCCCAAACCGTTTATTCCATCAAGCGTTTCATGGGCCGCCGCGCCGCGGAGATTTCACCCGACGAAAGGCGGGTGGCTTACCCCCTCAAAGCCGACGGCGCCGGACCCGTCACCGTCGAAATCAATGGCCGCTCCTTCACGCCCGAGGAAATTTCCGCCGAAATCCTCAAGAAATTATCAGCCGACGCCGACGCCGCGTTGGGTCAGCCCATCAAGCGCGCCGTCATCACTGTGCCCGCCTACTTCAATGACGCCCAGCGCAACGCCACCACCAAGGCTGGGGAACTGGCTGGCTTGACTGTTGAACGCATCGTCAACGAGCCGACCGCCGCCGCCCTGGCCTATGGCTTGGACAAATTAGGCCAAAAATCCAAGATCGCCGTCTATGACCTCGGCGGCGGCACCTTTGACCTGAGTATCCTCGAATTGAACGAAGGCGTCTTCCAGGTCCTTTCCACCAACGGCAACACCCGCCTGGGCGGCGATGACCTGGATCAGCGCCTGTCCGATTATATTGTTAATAAAATCAGAGCCGCGGGCGGCCCCGACGCCGCCTCGGACCCGGCCCTTCTGGCGCGCGTGCGCGAGGCGGCCGAGCACGCCAAAATCCGCCTTTCCACCGCCGAAACCGCCGACATCGCGCTGCCCTTCCTGACGCAGGATTTCCATTTCCATTACACCCTGCGCCGGCCCGAATTGGAGGACCTGACCCGCGAGATCATTCTCCGCACCCGCATGCACTGCCTGCGCTCCCTGGCCGACGCGCGCCTGGAGCCGCGCGACCTCGACCAGGTCATTCTGGTTGGCGGCCAGACCCGCATGCCGCTGGTCCGCCGGATTGTCGCCGAGATTTTCGGCTGCGCCGACTTTGAGGAGCTCCGCGGCGGCGTCCGGGTTGGCGCCGCCCATCACAAGGCCTCCGGCCCGCAATTGAACACCTCGCAGAATCCCGACGAAGCAGTGGCTTTGGGCGCGGCCATCCAAGCCGAGATACTTGCCGGCGGCTTCAAAAATGTTCTTCTTCTTGATGTCACGCCTCTGTCCCTCGGCATCGAGACCTTTGGCGGCCTGATGAACGTCATCATCCCGCGCAACTCCACCATCCCGATCAAGGCGGGCGAAATGTTCACCACCGCCGTCGATTACCAGCGCGACATGCTCATTCACGTCCTCCAAGGCGAGCGCGAGCGGGCCAAAGACAACTGGAGCCTGGGCCGTTTCACCCTCGATTTCGAGGCGGCCCCCAAGGGCATTCCCCGCGTCGGCGTCCAATTCGAGATTGACGCCAACGGCATCCTCCATGTCCTGGCGCGCGACACCAAAACCGGCAGGCAAAAAGTCGTCGAAATGAAATCCGCCGTCGATGTCGCCGACGCCCAAGTCCAACTTATGGTCGAGGAATCCGTCCAGCACGCCTTCGAGGATCTGCGTGCCCGGCGCTGGGTCGAGGCCGCGTTGCGCGCGACCGAAACCCTGACCGCCGCGCGCAAAGGCCTGGCCGATTGCGCCGCTCAACTCGACCCCGCCTACAAATCCGAAGTCGAGTCCGCCATGCGGGTCATGGAGGAAATCCTGGCCGCGGAGAATCCCGAAACCAAAACCGGTGACACCGACCGCCTTAAACAGGCCATTGCCGCCCTTGATGAAGCCACCAAACCGCTGGCCCAGATGCTGATGGACAAAGCCGTCGAGGCGATGCTGCGGAAGCGCGGCGTCATCCAATAACCGTCAACTTGGGCGGGGGTTGGTGCCGGAGGCGGGACTCGAACCCGCACGTCCTGTTACGGACCCAGGATTTTAAGTCCTGTGCGTCTGCCATTTCGCCACTCCGGCCGCCGTAGAAACTTCGACTGCCACCCAACCGTCGCCTCAAAGCCCGCTCAATCCACCGTAGCCTTTGGCGAAGGTGGATGCGTCTGCCATTTCGCCACTCCGGCATTTCTTGGGCCAGTGTGGCAAAACCCCGCCCCCCCCGCAAGCGGCCGCTTGATGTTTGAGCCGTTGGGCACATTTCACCTCTTTACGCGCCTCTTTTATGGATTGCGGTGGCAAAGCGCAGCGGCGACACCGCTTTCAGCTTTACAGAGACTCTCGGAACATCCGAGGCGGCTGAAATCCGGTCGCATCAAAGCCGCATCGCGCCCGTGTTCCCTCTTGCCGCCGCACTCCAAATCAAACCGCCCCTGGCGGCAGCAAGTCGAAAAAAATAAACTGGGCCCATTTCACACGCACAAGGGTTTTTCCAGCCGGTCCTGGACAGCGAGAACGTCGCCGCGTTTCCGAAGCTGCCGGAGTTCCAGCAAGTCACGCTAAAAGTGCTGCGCAGGGAAGAGCGAGACAAACGGCTGGTCATCAAACAGGCCGAAATGGCGGCGTGAACGACACGGTGAAGGGGAGGCAGGGGAGCCCCGGGCGGAGCCCGGCCCCCCGTCGCCCTTAACCTTGTTTAATACTCTAATAACTGTCCCAGTAGGAACGAAGCTGAATCTCAATCGTTAGATTCTTCCGGTGGGCGTCCGCGTGGATGGCATGAAGCACAAACAAGACGCCCATTAGAAACTTCGGTTACACCGCCGTCGCGGTATGCGACTGGGAAGTGGTCAAACTCCCCTTGGCCTTCGGGAATGGGATTCTGACAGATTTGGCACTTGTTGTCGGCTTTGCTCCGAATCTGTTGTTTCTGAACATCGTCGAAGGTGCGTTTTTGGTCCAACCGAATCAGATCTTTATCCGGAGATCTTTCGCGCCACCAGTCATAGGTTGCTTTTAATAGCGAAGGAGAGCCTGCTTTACCGCCCGTGGGTTTCCCTTCATCTGATTGAGAAAATAGCTGTATGGCGATTTTCGCCAAAAACTTGTCGTCGATTTTTACACGCTCATTTTTGGTCAAATCCTGTAAGTAAAGCATGATTACCGTCACATCAACGCGACGAAATTTTCTCTTCATTTTCTTCGTGGTGTCCAGAGCGCGAAGCAATTTAAAGACCCGTCCCGTTTGTTCGAGGATTTGATAAAACCGCTGTGCAGTCGGACCCCTTGAGTCCCAATCAGTTCTTGCATGGTAAAGATTGTCTAACTCGTTTGCAGTAACGCTTGCGTACTGGCCGGGGTCAGTGTCGTGAGCAAGGAAGATAGCGAGAAGCTGCGCTGCAAGTTGACGATTTGCGACAAATTCATCGCGGTCGTCGTCATCCGATCGGGCTCCCCTCATGTCGATGACCTCAAAGAACTTTGTTTTAGGGGGTTGATCGAGCTTTCCTGCGATGTTCTCAATGAATGGGCCGAGATTGCCGGGCCATGCGTCACGAATTTGTTGCCGGGTAAGGGCTGTGCCCGACTGCAGGCGTATAAACAGGTCGCGGACTTCATCGGGTATTGCACTTGCGCCGATTTCAAATATAGTCAACTCATGCCTGTCAAATCTCTGCTTTAGCTCGTCGCGCAATTCTGAGTACCTCCTTCCGGCCCAGGGCGCTGGCATTTGGCGGACACTTTTCGGCAGTTTCAATTTGGAATCGTCTTTTACTTCAAAAAGCGAGATCTTGTCCTTTCTGAAATCGCGGAGCGCGATTAGCCGTTGCTGGCCATCCACAACTTCAAACTTTTTGACAGGCTGATCTTCAAGCCCCTTACCCTCTACCACAAAAAGAAAGAATGCTGGTACCGGATAATCTCGGAAAATTGAATCGATAAATGGCAAAACCCCGCCGCTCCCGCAAGCGGGCGCTTGATGCATTGAGCCGTTCGGACATCGCGAAACAGTAGCACGAATGTTCCAAGAGTACTTTTTAATATTCCTTGGAGGCGCCGGGCGAGGGCACGTGGATTGCAGGATATGCCCGGAAAATCGCCAGCGCTGGAGGCCCGCTGCCCCGGCCGGGCGTCTTTTAAGACACGCTCGGGAGCAGTTGGGCAACTACCATGTCCCTTCCTGCGCGGCGGCGAGGGCGTCGTCCCGATTAAACTCCAATGCCTCTTTTAATGCGGAACGCAAGTTCTTCTGGAGCTCAGCGCGAGTTTTGCCTTGGCAATTGACGCCGGGTATTTCCTCCACCGAGCCAATCCACCAATCACCGTCCTGTTTGATGACTGCCGTAAAATGACGATTCATGTTTCAAAAGCAAATCTGCTGCATGAACAGTGTATGAAAACGAAAACGAAACCAATCCGCAAACGGCCAGGCACTTGTCAGGGCGGAGCGTTCGCGTGTTGGAATCTGGCTTGGCCTTCCTGTTCTCAGCACGCCAGATGACAACACGGGAACGCGCCCTGGGGGAAGTTCCTGGACACGACGCGGAAAGAAATCGCATCGGTTCTACAAGCCAAGCCAATTGCGGACTCCGGCTTCCACCAATGCCAATTGCTGGGTTGTCAAACGACCAAGGAATCGCTCCGCTTTTCCCACTGGAATGGTAATGGGGTTCTGTACTAGAAAGGCCCCGGGTTGGAGAAAGGGGACATTGACCGAAATCTCGAGATCCGAACCGCGCAACGTCGTGGTGTGGGGTACCACGCTGATTAACGCGCGATCTGTGTCGCAGAACGGGCGGTTGAGAATCAATGCGGGACGAACCTTTTGGATCATTCCCAAATCCACCAGCCATACCTCACCGCGACCGGGCACGGCTCTCCTCCTCGTCCAATAACGCAAACGTCTCGGCGGCGATTGCCGTTAGGTCTTCGTCTGACAGTGGCCCGTAGCTGGCGGGAGTCACCTTGCGGGCAATCGCCTCATACACGGCCAACTGTTCGCTCTGCGGCAAACGGTTGAATTCCTCAATGACGGCCTGGGCTTTGCTGCTCATAAATAAAAGGTTAAATGACATCCAGCCCGATTGCAAGCCGGTGGAAAGTCGCCAAGACCACCCCGCTTGACAAGAACCCGATATCCGCTACAGTTACGTCATAACAGGACGCCTGTTATGCGGTATCATCCGCCGATCTTTGACAGTTTGCAGACCTCCGGGCCGCTCAAAGGGATTTTTTAGTGGAAATCGCGGTTAATCGCGCCCAATCGCGGTTAATCGCGCCAAAAAAACAAAAAATACTTTCGGCACTCTCCGCCCCCTCAAAAGCCGCCCATGAAGGCAGAAATCAGTGCTTCGTCCAGCAAGTGACGTTGAGAGTGTTGCGCTGGGAAAAACGGGACAAACAATGCTGGGCACAAGGATTACACGGAAACGCGCAGCGGGGGTTTCCCCATTCTTGGACGACCATCTTCTGTGCGGAGTTTTATTGGACACTGCGGCTGCGGATGCGCGCCTCAGTCACCAGCCAAACGGTGTCGTGCAAGTCCCTTTCGCCGAGCAGGGCCAACGCATCCGCCAATCGCCGGAGCAAATCGGCACGATTTGGTCTGCGCAGCGTAATGACGATCGCCCCGCTGTGCCGCTCGAACGCCAGTGGAATCGTGTGATAGAAATCCTTGTCGGTGGTGACAAAAATGGCCTTTTGCTCCTGGGCGTAAGCAAATAGTCTTGTGTCTTCGCTACCGGGTGGAAAACAGTGCAGGGCATGCGAGGCCGAATGGCCAGCGGATTCGAGAAATGTTATGGCTGGCCGCGGAAAATTTTCGTCGAGGAAAAACCTCATTCCGCCTGTCACGCTTCCGCAGTTTCCATCGCTGTCAATTCGCCGGCAAATTCGAGGCAAGCCCGAATGTCGGCCTCAGTTAGCGCGGGATAATCCTCCAAAATCTCCGCGTGCGATTGTCCGGAGGCAATGGCGCCTACGACATTAGCCACGAGCACGCGCGTGCCGCACACTACAGGTTTGCCATGACAAATCGCCGGGTCAAGTTGGATTCGGTCTGACAGCCAAGTTCTCATTTAGGAACATTAACCTCCATGCGGAACAAATCAAGCGAAGAACAATCCGGGGCAACGATTGGCCCTGGCCCGCAAGTCTCCGTCAGTTCTTTGGCGTGGCCGGACGGTATGATTCCAGTTGCGCGGAGAGGGCGGCGGCGAGGGAGGTTTCGCCGGCGGACCGGGCCAGTTGCAAGGCGTGTTCGGCAGTGGCGGCGGCCTGCCCGGTGCGGCCGACGGCGGCGTAGGCGGCGGCCAACTTGCCCAGCATGTAATGGGCGGCGGCCAGACGGGGACTAAGCTCGGCCACTTTGTCGTATTGACTCAGAGCGTCGTCCAGCCGCCCCTGCGCGAGAAAAATTCCGCCCAGGTTGTAGCGGGCTTCCACGAAAGTGGGATCGAGGGCCACGGCGCGCTGGAAATGGGCCAGGGCCTGGTTGGTGTCGCCAAGCCGCAGGTAAATGCTGCCCAGATCGTTGTGGGGCAGGGGATAGTCGGGCGCCAGTTCGAGGGACGTGTTATAGTTGACTATTGCGGCGGGGAGTTGGCCGCTTTGCAGCAGGGCGTAACCGAGGTTGCACCACGCCTTTGCGTAGTCCGGTTTCAGCCGCGCGGTCATCTGGAAATTGGTGATCGCGGCGTCGAATCGCCCTTTCTTCAGATAGGCCTGCCCCAGGTTGTAATAGGCCATGGGTCCATTGGGTTGCGCGGCCAGGGAAGCCTGGCAATGCGCAATCGCCTCATCCACCTTTCCCTCGTCCAAGAGCGCCAGGCCGAGATTGTTTTCCGCGACCGGATCGTTGGGCTGGAGAGCGAGGACTTGGCGCGAAAGGCGGATGGCCGGTTGGAGTTCTCCTTTGTCGATGAGCACGGCGCTGAGGTTATTGCGGGCCATACAGGATTCGGGCGTGCGCTCCAGCGTGGCCCGCCAGAGGCTCTCGCTATCGGCATAAATCCGGCACTGGTTCCAGGTCAGCGTGCCCAGCAACGCCAGCAAGAGCGCGCCGGCCAGCGGACGGAGAACAGGAGTTGCGGGCGCGACGCGCCGGAGGAGTTTGTCCAGCGCCGCCGCTGCCAGGGCCAGCGGGCCGATGGCGGCGGCATATTGGTAATGGTCGGCCACAAACGAGTAACGAAAGGTGTATTCCATTATGAAACCGAGCAGCGGCGAGAGCATCGCGACGTAGAACAGCGCCGCAGTCTCCAAGCCCCGGCCCACGAACCGCCGAAGAGCCCAAATCGACACGGCCAGCATCAAGCCGGCCGCCAGCCAGCAGTAGTCCAGCGGATCGGCGGGATCGATTGACCAGCGTCCATAACTAAATGACAGATGCGATGGCCAGAGAAGTTTGCCCGCGTAGAACCACACCGCGCGGCTGGCGATGAGCAGGCGGCTCACCGGCCCTAATGAAAAGGCCGCGCCGACGGTGTATTGGTGGTGTCGCTCCCACCAGACACTCAACAGTCCCATGATCAATCCCAGCGCCAGAAAAGAAAGAAGGTGACACAGACGCCGGAAACCGAGCGGTTTTCCTTGCAGCCACAATATCAGTGCAAGCGCGGCGGGAAGTGTGCATGCGGTGGTTTTGCTCGCCAACGCCAATGCTTGACAGAGAAGCGCCGTCCCGTAACACCACCACGAGCCTGGAAGGTCCTCCACAAAGTAGAGCCATTCCCACGCCGCCAGCAGGAAAAAAAACAGGGAGAGGACGTTCTTCAGTTCCGTCACCCAGGCGACCGATTCGACCTGCACCGGATGCAGGGCGAAGAGCGCCGCGCCGAACCAGGCCGCCGGAACACGCAATCGGCGCAGCACCCGCCACAGCAGCAGCGCGTTGGCGGCGTGCAGGAGGATGTTGACCCAATGATAACCGGCGGCATGAAGCCCCCAAAGTCCGCGCTCGGCCCGCAGCACCGTGTAAACAAGAGGAAAGTATTGCGAGGGCGAATCGGCCGAAAACCAAATCCGTTTCAGTCCGTCGGGCGCGGTGAGCAACCGGTTCTCGGTGACGTAAACGTCATCGTCCCAAATAAAGCCGGCATGCCAGGCAGGCTGGTAAGCGAAGATCGTGGCCGCCAGGAGCAGCAACGCCAGAAGGCCAGACCGCCAGTCGTTTCTCACGGTTGCCTCCCTTGGCGCCGCAGGATTTCGGCGATTTGATGACGCGCCGGGGCCAGGTTGGGAATGGCGTCGAGCGCTTTCTGGTATTCAGCCAGGGCCTCGTTGGTGCGGCCCTTATACAGAAGAATCTCGGCGACATTGTAATGGGCTTCGCCGAAATCGGGTTTCAAGCTGGCCGCCCGCTGGAACTGTTCCAACGCCGCATCGTGGCGGCCCTGGCGCAGGAGTATGTTGCCCAAGTCGTTGTGGGCCACCGAGTAGGCGGGGTCCAACACCAGCGCCTGACGGTCGGCCAGTTCGGCTTCGAGCAAGCGCCCCAGTTGCAGGAGGGCATAGCCGAGATGGCACCAGGCGTGCGGCAGGTCGGGGTTTATCTCCAGGGCTTTCCTGAACCAAACCGCCGCCGTGGCGGGGTCGCCCTTTTGCAAATAGGCGTGGCCGAGGGTCAGAGGACCTTCTTCGCTCTTTGGCTGAAGTTGGATGCAGCGCTGGCCGTGGACGATGGCGTCGTCCACGTTGCCCTGGCGCAGAAGGACGCGCGCCAGGTTGTTTTCGCCCATCGGATCATCAGGCCGGATGGCCAGAGCCGTACGGCATTGCTCGACGGCTTCGGGCAGGCGGTTGTTCTCCAGCAGCCATTTGCCCAGGTTGTTGTGAGCCAGAAAGCAGGCGGGGTACTGCCGCAACTCTGCCTGCCACAATGTC
>Ga0326727_10012936_pt1 | contig 18795 bp, 15 predicted proteins | sample MB2enrmetagenome_FD_207643 | JGI IMG/M metagenome (GOLD analysis project Ga0326727, IMG submission 207643) | Lab enriched peat soil microbial communities from McLean, Ithaca, NY, United States - MB29MY | ecosystem: Environmental > Terrestrial > Soil > Wetlands > Peat | place: USA: New York...
GGCGAAGATGGCCACCAGGGGCGCCACCACCAACAAGGTGGAAAGCACCGCCAGGGCGGTGGCCGCTCCATCGATCCCGCTCCGTATCTTCGCCCGCACAATGTACTCTTGGCGCACGTCATCTCCAAAAAACAGGTAACAACTCACGGTTAACAGCTTACGGTTGCCCGTTTACAGTTTGCGGCTGGGGTTCACGACCAACCGCAAACTGTCGGCAGTGAGCTGTCCGCTGCTCTCAATGCGCCTGCGAGGGCGCGCCACGGGTCACCATCCACACCAACAGTCGGGCAATGGCGTTCACAATAATGGTGACGATAAACAGCGCCAGGCCCAACTCCATCAATGCGCTGAGGTGCAGATCCCCAGAGGCTTCGGCAAATTCGTTGGCGATGACGGCCGACATGGTGCTGCCGTTGGCCAAGAGCGAGCGCTGAATGTCCGGGCTGTTGCCGATCACCATGGCTACAGCCATGGTCTCGCCCAGAGCACGGCCCAAGCCCAGAATGATGGCGCCCACGATGCCGATGCGGGCATTGCGAAGAACGCCCAAGCGGATCATCTCCCAGCGGGTGGCGCCCAGCGCCAGAACCGCCTCGCGTTGCGAACCGGGCACCGCGGTCATGACCTCGCGGGTCAGCGAAGAGATGATGGGCAGAATCATGATGGCCAGAATGATGCCGGCGGCGATAAATCCCAGACCGGTGGGATTGTCGGCAGCGAAGAATCCCGTCCATCCCAAACCCTTAATCAGCCAGGGATCGACGTGTTCACGCAACAGCGGTACCAGGATGAAAACCGCCCACAGGCCGTAAATCACGCTGGGAATGGCGGCCAGCAGTTCGGTGATGAAGGCCAAAGGGCCACGCAAATATTGCGGGCACATCTCGGTCAAAAAGACCGCCAGTCCAATGGCCAGAGGCACCGCCAGCGCCAGCGCCAGAAAGGACGAAACCAGCGTGCCATAGAGAAATGGCAGGGCGCTGAAATGCCCATTGACCGGATCCCAATACATAGGCTGACCGGTGTAGGTATCAACAAAAGCCTTGAAAAAGAAGTCCAGGCCGAATTGTCCCCAGGCCATTCTGGAGCGCAACACCAGCTCGGTGGCGATCAGCACCACAATGCCAAAGATGCTCAGCGCGCAGACCACCATCAGGCCATGAAAACCAGCGTCGGCCAGCGCGGAATTCCCGCGCGAGAGCAGGTAGGTGCGCACCGGCGAAGCCTGGAACGATGCGGCCTCCACCGGGTTCGAACCCGCGATGGGATCCTCTTGCGGCTGGAAATGTACTTGAGCGATACGTATCTCTGGCACTTGGACACTCACCCTGATTAGCCTAATGGGCGAAGATGAATGGGAGGTTACAAGGGCGTTCAATCCTGGACAAACCGGCACAAATACGGGAAGCGGAAGGACAAGCCAAGCCCCAGAGCCAAGCTGGACGCTAAGTCTGCCCACACCTCGGCGGGGATTGCGGTTGGATGCGCTCTGCCCCGCAGGCGGAAACGCTCTGCACAGAAACCGCAGTGAAATTATATCTCGTTGATTCTTTGAAATTTATAGAACACGCATTGGAAAATCGATATATTTGCCGAGAAACATGTTTCCCATTCATTCAAAACGTGTTAAAACACCCTTATGGGTAAGGGTAAGATGACGACGCCTCCCGGACATGTCAACCTGCGTATGCTCGCCGAACATCTGGAGCTTTCGCAGACTACGGTGTCACTGGTCCTGAACAACTCCCCTTCGGCCAAGTCCATCCCTCAGGAGACCCGCAACCGGGTACTGGAGGCGGCTAAACGGCTCAACTACCGGCCCAACTACTTTGCCCGCTCGCTGCGTCAAAGCCGCTCGATGAGCGTGGGGGTGCTGGCGCCGGACCTAAGCGAAGGCTACTTCACCCGCGTCATGGGCGGCGTGGTGCAAGAGTTGACCCACGCCCATTACTTCTTCTTTACCGCCTGCCACGATTGGAAGCGGGAGTTGATCGAGCAGTATCCACGCATGTTGGTGGAGCGCGCGGTGGATGGATTTCTACTCCTCAACACCCCCGCCGACAGCATCGATGTCCCCGTGCCGGTGGTAGCCATCTCCGCGCACAGCGTCGCCGAGAAGGTGACCAACATCGTTCTCGATCATCATCTGGCCGTGCAACAAGCGCTCAGCCACCTTTATGAACTGGGACATCGGCGAATTGCCTTCATGCGCGGCCCCAAAGCCATTCCCGACTCCGAATTCCGCTGGATAGAGATTCAAAAGGTCGCCCGGGAACTCGGACTCAAGATCGATCCCACACTGGTGGTCCGTTTGGACGCGGCGGGCTGGTCGTTGAAGACCGGCCATCACCCCATGGCGCCGGAGATCGGCTACAAGCCCATGCAGGCTTTGCTGGAGAAGTCGCGGGATTTCACCGCCGTCTTCTGCTTCAACGACATCGCAGCCATTGGCGCCATCCGCGCCCTCAAGGACGGCGGCCTTTCGGTTCCCGGCGAAGTCAGCGTGGTGGGCTTCGACGACATCCAGTCGGCGGCCTACTCGACTCCTTCGCTGACCACCGTTCGCCAGCCGCTCTTCGAGATGGGCCAGCGCGGCGCCCAAGTGCTTTTGGAACGTATCGCCGACAAGGAGAAGCCCTATGCCTCCGAAATCGTCATGGCTCCACAGTTGATCGTGCGCGAGTCGACCGGCCCGGCACCCCACCAGCCCAAAGCTTGAAGGGCTCCGGTTGAGGGTAAAGCCTGCGCTTGTCCACACGGGTTTGCGCTTGCTGGTTCCTGGCGGGGGGCTTCAAGTCTGGATTATCGATCCGGCGCAATGAAATGGCACCACCAAGGCGCGGTCATCTTGAACGCAGCGAAGGATTTGTGTTGTTTTTCATTGCAACGCAACCATGCGGAATCGAGAAGAACAGATCGGGCGGGATTCTCTACCACGATGCTCGTAAACTCGTCCGGTGCGGATTGATGAGTTCGCTATGGCTGGCGTTGCCATGAGAGCAATATCGCCCTGAAGATCGAAGACGATCCTAGCGATGCGATTATGAAGTCCTTCTCTCCCAGGTCCCGAAAGTCGAGACCTGGGTAACCCATTTCGCTATTTCGTATTTTCCGGCGGCGCGGCGGCATCGGCGATGGATTCGGTGTCGAGTCCGTGCTCGTGGTGGTAGTGTTCGACGGGCATCTTGCCGTCCCACCAAGCCCAATTCATGGGATAGACATCGGGATCGAAGAAGACCTGGTAGAAGTGCCAGACGAGAATCGCCAGCGTGGCCAGAATCGCTTCGTAGAAGTGCACGGCCGTGGCCACGTCGACCCACCAGCGCGCCAGGAGATCCCCGACCCAGACCTTGGCCCAGATCATGATGCCGGTCACGCCCATCAGCGCCGTGCCCCACACCAGCGCCCAGTACTCGGCCTTCTCCGCGTAGTTGAAGCGGCCGAACTTGGGCTTCTGTTTGCTCAGGCCAAGATAGTAGAGCATTGTGGCCCAAGCGTCGAAGGCATCCTGGGGCCGCGGGGCAATATCGCGCAAGAGCCGCTGTCCCTCGCGCGCCATGGCGAGATAAAAGACGTGATAAATCCCCGCGCCGATGAGAATGCAGCCGGCGATGCGATGGATGATGCCGCGCAGGTGCTCGCCCATCCCCAGAGTGTGCGCAAACCAGCTCTCGGGAAATTTGAGCGCAAAGCCGGTGATGACCAGAACGATGAAGCTTGAGAGCAAGATGAGATGCTGCCAGCGCTGATTCACCGTCATGCGTGTCATGAACGGATTCATGGTGCGCCGCCGCGCCACGGCCTTAAATCGCCAGATGATGGCGTTGTGCAGGAACATCGCACCGATCACCACCAGGATCAGGACGATGTAAATCAAACGCACCCAGCGCACGGCAACGGAATCGATGTCGTTGGTGCGCGTGCCTTCCACAAGATGCACCGGCGTGCGCGTAAACTTTTGCGTCACGCCCTGGTGGCACTTGCCGCAGGTTGCGTCGAGATTGGCGGGATTGACGGTCGAGCGCGGGTCGGAAGAGGGCAGAATGTCGTGCACACCGTGGCAACTTGAGCAGTTGGCCGCCACCATCGAGCCGCCCTCGGCGGCGAGGCCATGGTAGCTGTCGAAGTAAGTCGTCACGCGGTTGCCGGGAACGCCGAACTCCTGCGAAAGCCGCACACCTTCGTGGCAGCGGGCGCAGATATCGCGCGATACATTTTGCTCGGCCACCTGCGCGTTGGGATCGGTGTGCGCCTTGATGGAGTGGATGCCGTGGCAATCGGTGCAGGTGGGCGCGAGCCCGTTGCCGCGCGCCAGCGCCTGGCCGTGAATGCTCACGTTGAAGGTGTCGGCCACCTCCGCGTGGCAGTTGCCGCAGGTTTTGGCGACGGTAAACTTCGAGATTGGCGACTTGGGATCGTTGGCCGGCAGAATCTCGTGCGTGCCGTGGCAGTCGGTGCACACTGCTGCGTTCTTAGATCCGTTGGCCACGGCGCGGCCGTGCACGCTCGACTGGTAGGAGACAAAAGGCTGCGTGCTCTCGCCGTTCGACTCCATGAGAAACGTCTGTCCGTGGCAGCGGCCGCATGTAGAGGGAATGTTCGAGTGATTCACTGGCGAGCTGGGATCGCCGCCACCTTCAATCTGGTGCGCGTCGCCGTGACAGTCCTCGCACGTAGCCGCGGGATTTTTCCCCGTCTTGCTCGCCTTGGCGTGCGTTGAGTGCGCGTATGCCGTTGCCGCATCGGCATGGCACTCTGCGCAGCTCACCTTTTCCGGCGGATTCTCGTGCGCCAGGCTCTTCACGTCTTTGTGGCAATCCACGCACGCAAACATGCGCCCATGCACTGAATGCTTGAACTTGTTTTGGTCGACGGTGAGGCTCACCGTGGCGCCGTTGGCGTCCGCGGTGGTCAGCGTTGGGTCGGCGTGGCAGGTAAGGCAGTCCGCGTCCTTGAGCTTTTGCGCGGAGAGCGGGTGCGATGTCCAGGCAAGAACAGCGAGAACCAGCGTAGAAAGCCAAAACAGGCGCACGGATTTCACACTTTGAGGAGATGCCGAAGTAGACTTTTCTGCCGTGATTGAAATCACAAGGGCAGCCCGTAGCCAGTAGTTGCCGGCCGCCGGCCACGAGCGAAGAACTTCGTTTCGCCCGCTCTTCGGGCGAAGGGGGATAGCACGAACTCCGGTGGTCAGAGTTCGTGTAGTCGGAGTTCCAGAGCCATATTTGCTCTAAAGTAGTAAAATTTGCTCCAAGGGGATTTGTCCTATGCCCGATGTGCAGAAGGTGAGTATCGCATTGACCGGTGAGCAGCTAGACGCGCTGAAGGCTGCCGTGGCATCCGGTGAGTACGCCACGACCAGCGAGGTTGTGCGCGAGGCGGTGCGCGATTGGCAGTTCAAGCGCGAACTGCGCCGTGAGGACATCCTCCGCTTGCGGCAATTGTGGGATGAGGGCAAGGCCAGTGGCCCGCCCCGAAAAGTGGACTTTGCCAAACTGAAGCGCGAAGCGCGAAAAAGGCTGACCGGGACAGGTGATGCACGGGCGTATGGCGATTAAGCTTGTCTGGACGCCGCAGGCCGAGGAAGATCTGATCGGAATTTACTGTTTCATCGCCCTCGACAGCCCAGAAGCTGCCGATCGCGTCCTAGCCAAGTTGCGGGCCAGCGTAGAGATACTGGCTCGAAATCCGCGGCTCTTTCAGCGCAGGCCAGACGTCCGGCCGTCTGCCCGCATTCTCATCGAATGGCCATATTTGGTTCTCTACGAAATCCACCCTGATTCCGACGACGATCCAGTGCGAGAAATCGAAATCGTCAGAGTCGTCGATGGACGGCGCAACCTGAAGCATCTTTCCTGATGCGGGCGCAGGCCGCTAGCTGAAGTACGCCGTGAGCGTCAGCACCAGCAGCAGTAACCCGATGAAGATGGCCGTAAAGCCCACCACTTTGGAAAAATTCAAGAGCCACACAGGCGGCACAATTCCCGTACGTCCTTCGAGCTTGCCGAGTTTCGCATTGCGCTCGTATTCGAGTGCGCGCTTCTCTTTAAACTCTTCCTCGCTCTCGACGCCCGTAAAAATCACCATGTCCATGGGAAAGCTGTCGGGCCTCAAGTGCGTATTGACGAAGTGAATCGAGAAGATGAAGAGCACCGCCAGCAGGGCCTCTTCGCTGTGGATCACGAGCACGGCGTTCAGCGCCCATCCGGGCAGAAAGTGCGCGAAGAAGGGCGCAAACCACATGGCGTAGCCGGAGAAACCGATGACGATCATGCCCCAGAACACCGCCCAGTAATCAAACTTTTCCCAGTAGGCGTAGCGATCGAACTTCGGCTTGGGGCCGAGGCCGAGGAACCAGCGCATGTGGCCGAAGATGTCCTTCACGTCTTTCCAGTTGGCCACCATCGAGGTCGGCCCCCAGAAAATCCCCTTCTCGCGCCGGATAAATGCGCGCTGGAAGATGTCTTTCACATGAATCAGGAAGGCGATGGTGAGCACCACGGCGAAAAATTTATGCAGAAAGAGAATGCTGCCGAATCCGCCCACGGCGGTGGCAAACCTGCGCGCCCAAAAGCTCTCGCTGAAGCGCATGGGCAGGCCCGTCGCCGCCAAACCCAGAAACGATGTGAACAGCACCGCGTGCATGTAGCGCTGCTCGCGCGTAAAGCGCACGTAAAACTTTTCCGGGACGCCTGAATTCGAAACCGTATCCGTCGTCTGCGACTCAGGCATGATTGCCTCCATTGCCATCCTTGTTTTTGAGCTGCTGGTAGCGCGAGCGGATGAGCCACAGGATGGTGTGCAACAGGAAGAACGTGAGCACACTGGCCAGCAGCAGGTTCATAAACAAGCGCACAAAATAGAGGCCGGGATTCAGCTTGCGGTCGCGAGCGTTGGCGTGCGGCTGGTATTTTACAAAGCTCGCATTGGCGCCGGCGTGGCAGCGGCCGCAGGTGGCGATCAGGTTGGCGGGGTTGATGGGCGATGCGGGATCAGCCGTGGGCCGCACGTCGTGCGCTCCATGGCAGTCCCAGCAACGCGCCGTCTCCACATAGCCGCCCAGCGAGCCCAGCTGCGAGTGGAAGGTGTCGCGGTAGGTCGAGAACTTGTCCTTGTGGCAGTTGCCGCAGATGGGCGTGGACTGCATGCGGAATTCGGATTCCGTGGGCTGCAAAATGGCGTGCGCGGTGTGGCAGTCGGAGCAGACCGGCGCCTTCAGATTGCCTTTCGCGATGGCCTGGCCGTGCACGCCGGCCTGGTAGTCGGCGTTGATTTTGGCGTGACAGTTGCCGCAGGTTTGCGGAATGTTCGCTTTATACGTCGGGCTCGCGGGATCGGTGTGGCGCAGAATCTTGTGCGAGCCGTGGCAGCTTTGGCAGTTGGCGGCGACCAGCAGTCCTTCTTTGCTCAGTGCGAAACCGTGAATCGAGTCGATGTAATTCGGATAGATGCTGGGCAATCCGTGCTTGCCCGCCATGCCGTTCGTGCCGTGGCACTGGCCGCAGGTCTTGGGCACGTTCAGCGGATAGACGGCCGAGCGCGGGTCGGTTTTGGGATAAATTTCGTGCGCGTTGCCGTGGCAACTGGTGCAGGGATGCTCCCTGGAGTCGGCGTGCACGCTCTGCTTGAGCTCGGCCGCCTGGTCGGCGTGGCAGGTCTTGCAATCCACCGGCGCAACATGGTCGGGATGCGGATAGCCCTTGATGTCAGCGTGGCAGCTCGAGCATTCCAGGCTGCCGTGAATGCTGTCGCCGAAATGTTTCGCGTCGACGAAGATGCTGTGGCCCGCGGCATCGGTCATGCTCGAGTCGCCGTGGCAGGTCAGGCAGTCCTGCGCGCGCAGCCCGCGGGGCGCAAGCGCCAGAAAAGCCAGGCTCAGAATTACCAGCGCGATTCGGGCGTAGATTCCCGATCCCTGTCCCGTGATATCTGTCTTTCTGACAACTGACCAATGGTCGCTGACGACTCTCTTTAACGCGGCTTGCTTCATTCCGCCGTCATCCTTCCCTCAAGCGAAAGCGGGCATGCCCACTCGCCGGCAGTTCCCTGCCCATTCCGCCGTTCGCACAACGTTTGCGGAGGATTGCAGTTCCAAGGTGATTCTTTTCGAGGAACGCTGGCAGTGACAGGTATCACAAGCAGCACGATTTATATCACAAGGGTAGCGCCGCAACATCTGATCGCTGGGACGAAGATCACAAAAAGCGGAGAATTCAGTGCCAGGCCTTGCTTCCCCTTGCGTAGAGTCCTTCGTTCGCCTTTGCGCTTCCAAGATGACGGTGCTTCCGATTACGCCTGAGATCGCCGCCCGGGCCGCCGGCCTTCCCGATTCCTATCCGAAAGATCCTCAGGACCGCCTGATTGGAGCCACGGCGCTGGTCGAAGGAATTGAGCTGGTCACTCACGACAAGTCAATCAGAAAATCCGGCCTGGTTCCGGTCATCTGGTGACGCGCCGAGTTACCATACTTCCAAATCTCATTCTTTGCTCGGAACGGCTCGTCCCATGCGGAAATCAATTCTTGGAGTTCTGCTCATTGCCTTCCAGTTGACGCTCAGTGCACATTCCGCCAGCACCGCGGATGCCGCAGCCGAGTTGCAGCGAGCCCGCCAGTTCCTTACCGGCGATCACAAAAATCCCGACGCCGCAAAGAAACTGCTTCTCGACGTAGTTTCAGCTACCGACGCCGCCAAGAGCCCCGATTCATTTTTCTGGGCCTGCATCTATCTCGGATATATTGAGGACCGCGGTGGCAACCGCGATGCCGCCATCGACTGGTACAGGAAAGCAGCCGCGATCGATGGCATGTCTCCGTTTGCTGCCGAACTGGCTACACGCGGTCTCAAACAGCCGCTGGTCTGGATCCGCCATCTCGACGGCGACGAGGCGACTGCCCCGCAAACCGTCCCCGAATCGCGCAAACCACTTGCGCAACCCAATCGCCGCGGCGCAGCCTACCTTACAAAAGATCCGCCAGAGCTTGCCCTAGCCTCTCATCTCACCGCCGAAGAGCGCCTCCGCAATTTCCAGGCCCTCTGGAGCATCATCGACGCCAGTTACGCCGATTTCGACTTGAAAGCCATCGATTGGACAGCAGTTGGCTCGCGCTACCTCAATCGCCTCAATTCCATCACCGGCGACGACGACTACTACTTCATGATGTTTCAGTTCGTCAACGAACTGAAAGACACTCACTCCTGGCTCAACAACTACTCTCCTCCTGTTTTGTCGACGGTGCGCGACATGCCGACCGATCTCTTTGCGGATCGTCCCTACGTCATCGCCGGCGACAAGGCGGGATGGGAAGTTCTGGCCGTCGACGGCATGTCTTTTCCCCAGAGGGTCGAGTGGATGCGGCCTTATCTGCGTGCCTCGTCGTCGGAGCGCAGATTTCGCCGCCAGGCAGCCAGGGAACTGCTGGCGGGCAAAGAGCCGGATCCGGTATGCGTCACACTGCGTTCGCCGCAGGGCCAAACGCAAACTCTAACCCTCAAGCGCGGCGGCCGCTCCATTCCAGTTGAGGCCCCTCATCTTTCCATCGCGCTCACCAGTCAGCAGTTCGTCGATTTCGGCCGCTACCCTTCGGGCCTCGGCTACATCCGCATTCGCTCCTTCAACGGCCGCGAGGAGATCACCAGGGAATTTGATCGCGCTCTCGATGCTTTGCGCGATACCGGCGGTCTCATCCTCGACGTCCGCGACAACCCGGGCGGCTTCGGCCACGACGAAATCGTAGGGCGCTTCCTGCACAAGACCACCTTCGTTGGCTATAGCCACGCCAAGAGCGGGCCCAAACACAATCAGCTCGAAAAACAGAAGAACTTCATCGAGCCCCGCGGATGGGAATACAAGGGACCCGTCGCCTTGCTGGTCAACGATGGCACCGGAAGCGCAGCTGACCTGTTCACGCGCGGCATGCATGCGGCGCCGCATCTGACGATAATCGGCACCACCACGCACGGCAATCTCTCCGGAGAAGCCGTCTACGCCGTGCTTCCCTGCGGCCTCGTGGTGCGCATCTCGAACGGCTACCTGAGCGATACCAAAGACCGTTCCATCGAAGTCAATGGCAATGTTCCCGACATTACCGTGGAGCCCTCCGTCGACGACTACCTCGCAGGCCGCGACCCGGTACTGGACCGCGCCAGCGAATTCTTGCTGGCAGTTGGGCAGGATTCGCGGAATAGCGGACGCTGACGAGCTGACATACCCTGCACCCCCCTCCCGGTGATACGGGTCACATGCCACCCGTGGCGTGCTCGAAGAGAATAATTGCTTGCTGAGGAGACCCTCCCATGGGCACAGTTGCGATCCCCGAAACCAAGACCATGCACACCCTTCCCGGAGACGCGGTACGCCAGATTCTCTGGCGGTTCAGCGACCGGTTCGACCTGCAGATGCTGGTGCAATCGTCGCGCGGAGTGGCCCGCGGCACCGTGGCCCGCATGGTAGCAGCCGGCGAGCGCAATACCCACGAGTGGACCCCGGGCAAGGACGAGATGCTCGACGCCTTCGACCGCGCCGGTGTCACCGCGGCCTTCATGGAGCCGGAAGAGGGCGGCTTTATCGTTGGACCGAAGAATCTCGCGCTCGGTCTCGCGGCCTTCGAGCTGGCATGGGTCGATGGCGGCGCGGCCACCGCGAGCCTGGCCGGATTTCTGGCGCTTTCGCCCATTCACGAGCGCGGCACGCCGGAGCAGGTGATGCGCTATAAGTCGCTCTCCGCTCCGCCGCAGCCGGGTGAAGACCGCAAGCCCTGGCGCGGCGCATTCGCGCTTACCGAGCCCGTACCGTATGTGGGCGTCGACGCCGGCATGTTGGGCGGCAAAGTTCGCGTCGTCGATTGGAAAGACGGCCAGGAGCCCTTGCTCGAAGTCGACAAGCGCGGCCGCTTCATCACCGGCATCGCCACCGCCAACTTCGTCACCGCCGCGGTGAACAGCGACGATGCGCGCATCAAGGGCAGCTGCATGGTGATTCTGGAAGTCACCGACCCCGGCACCTTCGATCGCGGCACACCGACGAAGAAGCTCGTCCATCAGCTCTCCTCGACCGGCGATCCCGTTTTCAATCTCCGCATTCCGGCCAACCGTATTGTAGGCGGATACACGGTTAAGGACGGCGTGATCGTGCCCAACTTCAATCACGGCGAAGTCATCGAAGCCGTCTTCCGGCGCACGCGCGTGCCCGTGGGATTGATGACGGCAGCGAAGTTGCTCTCGGCCGTCGAGCCCGTGATCCGCTACCAGCGTCAGCGTTTCCGCGGCGCAGAGGGCGCAAAACCCGGCTCCGTGCGCTACGAACAGGGCCTGCAACAAAGAGAAGACGCGCTGCATCGACTCGTCGACGTCTGGGCCGCGGGCGAGGCAGCGTCGTCGCTCGGCTTTGCCACCGCGCGCTTGTTCGACGAGCTCGATCCTCTCGAAAAACAAAAGACCGCGATCATGAAAGAGCGCGGCGTCTCGGGCGGTCGCGCCGAATTGAAGGCTCTTAAAGAGAGCGAACAGCGCGCCATCGAATACTTGAAGCTGAAGGAAAACGACCCGCGCCGCGCCGTGCTCGCAGCCGATCCGCTCGTCGATTTCGTACTCAAGGACGCCGAGGCCAACGTGCTGTGCCCCGCCACCAAGCTCTGGAATACCGGCCACGGCGCCAACATGCTGCGCGAGGCCGTGAGCCTGATGGGCGGCTATGGCATCACCGAGGATTGCCCCGGCTTCCTCGCCAATAAATGGATGGATGCGCAACTCGAAGCGACTTACGAAGGCCCGGAAGCCGTGCAGCGCCGCCAGTTGACCGTCACCATGACGAGCGAAGTTTTCCTGGCGCAATTCGGCGTCTGGACGGCGGAGATGCGCAAGATCGCCTCGTCGCGTCCCGGCACCGGCGCATGCACGCTGGCCTCGGCCATGAACTTGTGGGCCTGGTCGCTCAACTATCTGCAGAACTCGACCGATCCCACCGGCGGCAAGCTTTATCACGGGCAGCGCCAGGGCGTGACGTTTGCATTGGCCGATGCGCTCTGTTGGCTGGTGGCTTCGCGCTCGCAGATTCTCGACGTGCTCGAGCTCGAATCGCGCGGCGCTCAAGACGCAGTGGCCTCCGAAGGTCTGGCCGGCACCGTGCAATTCCTGAGCGACCTGTGCCACGTGCAGGCCGCGCAATCCGCCGGCGAAGTTTTGCGCATCTGCGCCGAGCTGGTCTTCGGTTATACCTGCCACCCGGCGTGGGACGAGCAGGAGCACCGCAACTGTTTTCTCTCCGCCGAACTCGAAGAGCTGGAAGAAACCATGCCCGGCATCATGGCCATGGCCACCGACGTTCTCGCCTCCGACGGCAGCCATCCGGCAAAGGCCGGCCCCTGCGCGGGCTGCGCCGGTTCGAGCGAGTTTCTCCGCCTGCAGAGCCGCTTGACCATGTGCCTCACCGGCGCGCGCCTGGCCAAGGATCGCGCCGCCGACACCGTGAGCAAAGTGATGATTCCCGAAGCGCTGGACTATCCTGCATGACCTCGCAGTTCCAACCCGTCGAGATCGACCGCCAGACCATGGACGTCGACATCGCATGCGTCGGATTCGGTCCGGCGACAGGCGGATTTCTGACCGCGCTCACCGAGGCCTGGACCAGGAATCCCAGCGACCCCGTCTTTGAAAGCCGTGTGGCCTCGGGCATGCCGTTGCAGATCGTCTGCTACGAGCGCGCCGACGACCTGGCTGCCGGCGTCAGCGGCGTGGTCACGCGCGCAGAAGGCATCCGCGCGAGTTTTCCAGCGCTCGATCCTGCGCAAATTCCCATGGCCGCGGCCGTCAAGCAGGAGCGCATTCTCTACCTGCTCGACCCCATCGGCGCCAGCCGCCGCCGCTCTGCGGTCTTGCGTCTTGGAGATCGTCTTCTCCGCTTCGGGAAACAGCGTTGGCTAGAAGACGATGCCTTCGAGCTGCCCTGGGCGCCCAGTTTTCTTCACAAGCACGGCGGCTTGATCCTCTCCATCGGCCAGTTCAACCAGTGGGTCGCAACGCAATTGATGTCGAGCGGCTTCATCCAGATCTGGCCGGGCACGCCCGTCGCCGCTCCCATCTTCGCCGGCGTCGCCAACGCGCAGCATCGCGGAATCGCGGGCGTCCGCCTTGCCGATCAGGGCGTGGATAAGCTGGGCGCGCCGGCCGAAGGCTTTATGCCCGGCATGGACGTGCGTGCGCAACTTACCGTCGTCGGCGACGGCCCCGTGGGAGCAATCGGCCAGCGCCTCGACGAGCGCTTCGGACTGCCTCAGGGTCACGCTCGCCGCGAGTGGGCTCTAGGCATGAAGTTCGTCATCGAACTGCCGGAAGACACCACACTCGAGTCCGGCACCGTCTGGCACACCTTCGGATTTCCCGAGCCCGAGATCTTCGGCTTTCTCTACGTCCATCCCGACCGCCTGGTCTCGGTCGGCATCTTTCTTCCATCGTGGCTCGGCAATCCGCAGCGCAGCGCCTATCGCTACCTGCAGCACTACATCCAGCATCCCGCGCTGTGGCGTTATCTCAAGGACGGCACGCTGCGCTCCTGGGGCGCGAAATCTCTTGAAGAATCCGGGCTGCACGGCGAGCCCTACCTGGTCGGCGACGGCTTTGCCCGCATCGGCGAGGGCTCCGGCTCCACCAACATGCTCACCGGCTCCGGCGTCGACGAGGCCTGGGCCACCGGCACGCAGTTGGCCGACGCTGTTCTCGAAATCCTCCGCGCCGGCATCCCGTTCTCGCAGGATAACCTCGCCAGGACCTACGAAAAACGCCGCCGTTCAAGCTCAGTCGAACGCGGCGCGCGCCAGGCGCAGAACGCCCGCAACGGTTTTCACAAAGGATTCGTGCGCGGCCTCGTGGGCATGGCGCTCGCGGGACTCACCGGCGGCCGCCTCTCGCTGCGCGCCCACATTCCGCCCGCGCCCCAACAGATTCCTACCATCCCTCCCGCCAGCCAGGCCGATCTCGACCTGCGCGAAGCGGCTGCCGTCGCCATCAACAACGGCCGCCCGCTCCACGACGCGCTCATGACGGCTCGCGGCTGGCCCGAGATTCCCTTCGACGGCCGTCTCCTCGTCTCGCAACAAGATGCGCTGCTGATGGGCGGTAAAGTGCAGGCCATGCCCGGCTACGCCGACCACGTCGTCTTTCTTGACCGCCAGCGCTGCATCGCGTGCCTGGAAAAAACCTGCATCTGCATGTGTTCCGGCCAGGCCATTACGCTCGGCCCCGAGGGCGCGCCCGCCTTCGAGCGCGAAAAATGCATCCACTGCGGCGCATGCCTGTGGAATTGCCCCCACTCCCCCGACGGCGAGCGCGGGAACATTGAGTTCCAGGCCGGTGCCGGCGGGCTGCACTCGGGGGAAAACTGAAAATGCGGCTTCTAGCCGCTAGCTTCTAGCTGCTAGCTGTGCATGATGAACCAGCTTTGTAATAAAGGCATGGCTTTAGCCAAGCCGCAAGCAGCCACCAAATAGAGACGGGCTTAGCCCCTGAGGAATTCAGAAGAAATGGCAACCGCATTACACATCGTGGTTTGTGCTGGCATTGTTCCCGATCCGCTGCAAACTCTGGAACCAACATCTGGCCCAACCGGCCCCGGAATTAAAAACGAATTAGTTCTTCCCGCGGTTCTCGACCCCTGGGCCGCGAGCGCGCTTTACGAAGCGGCTGCTCTCGTCGCGAAGAATCCCGGCAGCAAGCTCTGGCTGGTCGCTCTCGGTCCCAAGGCCAAGCTGCAGCAGGTGATGATGACCGTCGCGCAAAAAGTCGCCTTCGAACTCGTTCCTGTCGATGGCCCCATCGGCGGATTCCCCGACGCGCACGCGACCGCAGCAGCCCTTTCGTCAGCCATCGAATCGATCCCCAACCTCGACCGCGCGAAACTCTTCGTATTCGGTGGATGGGAATCGGCATCGCGCGGCGCAGGCGTCACCCTCCAACTCATCGGCGAACGCCTCGGCATCGCCGACCAGTTCTTCGGCGTCGATGAGATCTCGCTGCGCGACGACGGATCGTTTGAAGTTTTGGAACGCGTCGAAGGCGGCAAGCATCAGGTTTCGACGTGCGCCGGCGCGCCCGCCGTGTTCGGCTGGGCCACGGGCAATCTGGCTGAGCCGCGCAACAATCCGCAGATTGGCATGGCGAACATGCGCACCATCATGCCCGCCTTGCAAAAAGCGCCCGTCGCTAAGCTCGATGCCAACTCGCTCAGCTACGTCTCGGTGAGCCTGCCCAAACAGCAGCGCGAAACCCGCGTAGAAAAAAACCTGACCCCCGAAGAGATCGCCGCCGAACTCGCCGCGTGGATCGAGGGAAACAGCTAGTAGCTTATAGCCTGTAGCTCGTAGCTACCGGCGATAGGCTACCGGTTACGAACTCAAGGAAAGAAAATGGAATCGATCTTAGTTTTGACTCACGCCGACGAATCCGGCTTCGCTCTCACCAAAGCTTCGCTCGAAGCCGTCACCGCGGGCAAGGAATTGGCGACTAGATTGAGCGCGCAACTCACCATCGGCATCGTCGCCCCCGACGCATCCGTCTCTGCGAAGGCCGTTGCCAATGCCGGAGCAAAGCTGCTCGCCGTCGCCGGCCCGGCCTTCGCCCAGCCGCGCTTTGCCTCCGACGCCGCCGCTTGCGAAGCCCTCTGCCGCGCCGCCCAGGCCACCATCGTCCTCGCGCCCCAAAGCTCGCGTTTCGCGCGCGTCATGGCCGCGGTGGCGCATCGACTGGGCGGCGTCATCGACACGCACATTACCGCGCTCACTGCCGCCGAATCCGTTGAAGCCGCGCGCTGGTTCTACCGCCAGCGCATTGAAGCTGTCGTCACGCGCTCGGCGCGCCCCTGGTTCCTGCTTTTGGATGCGGGCACCCACGCGCCCTTCGCCGGCGACAGCGCAGCCGCGCCCGTCGAAACCGTCCAGGTCAACCTGCCCGCGCTGCGCACTGAGGTCACCGGCATTCGCGCGCCCAAACAAGACCAGCAAACCATCCGACCCGACGCCAAACTCCTCTTCGTCGCCGGCGCAGGCTGGACCAAGAAACAGCCAGACGGCCAGGTGCACACCGGCGAAGCCGCTCAACTCATCCTCGACTTTCTGCGTGCGAGCGGCGCGTCGCTCGGCAGCAGCAAATCCCTCGTCGATCAAGGCGGCGAAGGGAATTCCATTCTTCCCTTTCTGACGCATTTGAATCAGGTGGGGCAAACCGGCTCTACGCCGCGCCACGCCAAAGGCCTCTCCACCTGCTGCCACGGCGAAGAGCCGCACGTCGTTGGCTGGCGTTTCATCGCCGACCGCCGCGCCATCTCGCTCGACCCGAACTGCGGCTGGACCCGCGGCAAAGCCGACGTAGTCTACATTGCCGACGCCTTTCAAGTGATGGCAAAGCTGAATGAGCTTTTGCAGTCAAAGAACTAGCCAGTAGTCCGCAGGTCGCGGCTTCTCGTCTTTAGCTAAACAGGCTTCCGGCTCCTCGACGCGGCGACGGGGATTCACACGGCCTGCATCGGTCTGATTTAGGATGGAGATTCGGAGCCTTGCGAACCCCATGAAACCCATCACTGAATTCATCAAACACCATTACCGTCACTTCAACGCCGCAGCCCTGGTCGACGCGGCGGAGGCCTACACCAAACTGCTCGCCGACGGCGGCAAAATGTTTGTCACCATTGCCGGAGCCATGAGCACGGCCGAGCTTGGCCTGTCGCTCGCGGAGATGATCCGCCAGGACAAGATCCACGGCATCTGCTGCACGGGCGCGAACCTGGAAGAAGACGTCTTCAACCTTGTCGCGCACGATTACTACGAGCGTGTCCCGCACTACCGCGACCTGACGCCCGCCGACGAAGCGGCGCTCCTGGCGCGGCACATGAACCGCGTGACCGATACGTGCATTCCCGAGATGGAGGCCATGCGGCGCATCGAGAACGAAGTGCTCGCAGAGTGGGTGAAGGCCGACAAGGCCGGCGAGCGCTTTTTTCCGCATCAGTTTATGTACAAGATTCTGCTCTCGGGCGTGCTCGAGAAAAGCTACCAGATCGATCCCAAACACAGCTGGCTGCTGGCCGCGGCCCAGAAAAATCTACCCATGTTCGTTCCCGGCTGGGAGGATGCGACGCTCGGCAACATGTACGCGGGCCACTGCATCACGGGCGACGTGAAAAAGGTTCACACCGTTCGCACCGGCATCGAGTACATGATGGAGCTGGCGGAATGGTATACGCAGACGACCGCAAAGACGCCGCTGGGGTTCTTCCAGATTGGCGGCGGCATCGCGGGCGATTTCCCCATCTGCGTGGTGCCTATGCTGCACCAAGATTTGCAGCGCGAGCATGTGCCGCTGTGGGCCTACTTCTGCCAGATTTCGGATTCGACGACGAGCTACGGGTCGTACTCCGGCGCGGTGCCCAACGAAAAGATTACGTGGGGCAAGCTGGGCGAGACGACGCCGAAGTTCATTATCGAAAGCGATGCCAGCATTGTTGCGCCGCTGGTGTTTGCGTATGTGCTGGGTTGGTAGGAGATCAGGGAACGGGGACCAGAAAAACCGCGGACGAGCGAAGGAAGTGAAAGAGTGAAGAAGCAGTCGGCGATTCTCGCGCTGGGATTGGCGCTGGTGGTGTTGTGCCTCGCAACGCGGGTCTGCGCGCAGGAAGATCGCGGCTTGTGGAGCGCGACGAGTACGAACGCGCACGCGATCACGGGCGATATTTCGATTGGCGAAGCCAGGGTGACGCTCAACCTCCTGACCTTTCCCCTGGCACAGATTCGCCGGCTGAAGCCGGTTGAAGTGAGCGCAGTCTTCGATGCAGACGTGAAGGCGGGCATCGAAGGCACGCTCTACCGGCTACGCATAGCGGGCGCACAACCTTTTGCGCATAAAAACACGCTGTGCGGCGGCGAAGAGACACAGTGGATGGCAACCTACACGACTGGACACACGCTCAAGGTGGCGTTCTTCTCCGGCGACGACATGCCGGTGTTCACGTTTGACGCCATGCAAAATGCACCGGCGCTGTGCGGAACGTATGTGTACGGGAGATAGGCTAAGTGTGAGTGTGTGAGTGTGAGTGGACTGTGAACCGTGAATACTGTCACTCACACTCGCACTGTTTCTAGCCTATTTGCCGGGCAACACCGTGAACGGGCCGCTGCTCTCGGTTCCGCCGGCGCCTTCAAACGCAGCCTGGCCGAATCCGGGCATTCCCATCTCCCATTTCGGCCCTTCGAGCTCCGGCATGGGCCGCGCCTGAAAGAGCTTCTTGCACTGGCCTGCCGTCCATCTCGCCCAGCGCTTCGACTTCTTTCGCCGCGCGCTGTCGGTGGAGATGCCGGTGCCTGCGTACATCTGGCGGTAGAGCTTGGAGAGGAAGATGAATCCGAGCCTGGCGCGCAGAGTGGGAGTGCAAGCGGACCGTTCCCAGATGGCTCCCCAGGTGTAGAACCGGTCCCAGACTTTTTGCGTGCGCTCGCGAATTTCGTCCGAGCTCATGGTGGGATGCGGCGTAAACATTTTGGGCCGCAAATCAGCTGGAATCATCCAATAGCGCGTGATGGGCACGCCGCCCACCATCATCGGATCGGCGGCTTGCTCTTTCTCCCAACGCGCGAAATCCACGGTGCCTGGAAACGGAGTCATCATCACAAATTGCGCAAAGGTCACGCCGGCTTTGAGCGCCATCTCGACCGTCGCGGTGAAGGTGGAGGGCCGATCGGTGGGCAGGCCGAAGATGAACGAGCCGAGGACGTGCACGCCGTGCTCCTTGAAGGTTTGCAACTGTTTGGCGAGT
>Ga0326727_10012937_pt1 | contig 18794 bp, 19 predicted proteins | sample MB2enrmetagenome_FD_207643 | JGI IMG/M metagenome (GOLD analysis project Ga0326727, IMG submission 207643) | Lab enriched peat soil microbial communities from McLean, Ithaca, NY, United States - MB29MY | ecosystem: Environmental > Terrestrial > Soil > Wetlands > Peat | place: USA: New York...
TCTCCGGATCCGCGGGCTAGATGGAGCGTCTCGGGTCGGAAGGCGACCGGGCCGCCCGCACCGACCCGGCGGTGGAGGACGCCGCGGCGCGTCTCGGCCCGCTCGCCGTGCGCGACGCACCCCTCGGCGCCCGCACGACGTACCGCCTCGGCGGGCGGGCGGCGCTGCTTGCGGTCGTGATCGACGAAGACGATCTCGGCGCTACGGCCGACGCCGTGGCCGAGAGCGGGGTCGGGGTGCTCGTCGTCGGGCGGGGATCGAACCTGTTGGTCGCTGAGGCGGGTTACCCCGGGCTCTGCGTCGTCCTCGGCCGTGGCTTCGAGACGGTGGCGACCGGCGACGACGCCGTCGTCATCGCCGGGGGTGCCGTCGCCTACCCGGCGCTCGCGCGCACGACCGCGGCGGCGGGACTGACGGGCATGGAGTGGGCGGTCGGGATCCCCGGGTCGGTCGGGGGCGCGGTCCGGATGAACGCCGGCGGCCACGGCTCCCAGACGACCGACCGCCTCGTGGCCGCCCGCATCGTCGACCTGCGGGGAAGGACGGACCGCACCGCCGGTGCCGGCGACCTCGCCCTTTCCTACCGGCGCTCGGGGGTGCGCCCTGACGAGATCGTCGTGTCGGCGAGCTTCGCCTTGAGCTCCGGCGACCCGGCCGAGTCGGCCGCTACGATCGCCGAGATCGTCGCCTGGCGCCGGGCCAACCAGCCCGCCGGCCGCAACGCCGGGTCGGTCTTCCAGAACCCGCCGGGTGACTCGGCGGGACGACTGATCGAGCTCGCCGGGCTGAAGGGCCTGCGAATCGGCAAGGCCCGCGTCGCCCGACGCCACGCCAACTTCATCCAGGCCGACCCGGGTGCCTCCGCCGACGACGTCTACCGCCTGCTGTGCGAGGTGCGGCGGCTCGTCGCCGAACGCTGTGGCGTCGAGTTGCAGGTCGAGCTCTGCCTCGTGGGGTTCGGCCCGTGAGCGAGGCGCCGACGCCGTCCGGCGGCCGCCCGCCCGGGAACGCCGAGGGCCATGGGGGCTCAAGACGTGCGCGGTCCCCGGACAGAATGACCGAGCGGCGCGTCGCCGTCGCCCGCGAGGTGGGCCGGCGGCGGCTGCGTCGTGCCGTCGTTGCCGTCGTCGCCGTCGGCCTCGTCGCCGGGCTCTACGGTCTGGCGCACCTGCCGATCGTCTCGGCGCGTCACGTGACCGTGATCGGGACGGTGCACACGACCCGCGCCGAGATCCTCGCCGCGGGCGGGCTCGGTGGTGACCCGCCCCTCATCGACGTGAACACGGTGGCGGACGCCCACGCCATCGAGCGGTTGCCCTGGATCAAGGGCGCGTCGGTGACGGTCTCGTTCCCCTCGAGCGTGCGCGTCGTCGTCACCGAGCGGCGCCCGGTCGCCGCAGTGGCCCTCGGGTCGGGTCGCGTGGCCCTGGTCGACGTGACCGGGCGCGTCCTCATCGGCGATCCCCGCCGGCCGGCGGGGATCGTGCTCCTCGCCGGGGTGGCGCGTCCCCCGGCGCCGGGTGGAAGGGTCCGGGGCGCCGCCACGCTCCTCATCGCCGCGGCGGCGCTGCCCCGCAGCCTCGTCGGGCGGATCGCGGCGTTGCGGGTCGAGCGGGGCCTCGGGGTCGTCGCCGAACTGCACGCTGCGCCGCGTGTGATCCTCGGATCAACCGTCGATCTGCCGGAGAAGTACGTCGCGCTGGCGACGGTGCTCGCCGAGGTTTCGCTGGACGGTGTCGCCACGATCGACTTGCGCGCACCATCTGATCCGGTCTTGACCCCATGAGGTGCCAGTCCTATGGTCGGCCTGGCTCTCGCATGCCTGAGACGCCCCAGCGGTCTGCCTGGAATTGGCAGGTGGTCGGTGGGGAGACGGTGGCCGTCGGGGGCGTCGGAAGCTGTTGGGGGACCATAGGCGGGACTCGGGACCTCTGAGTCGTCGTCGGGGCCGGAGCCCCGGCGCTGGCGTCGATCGTGGCAGGAAGGCAGCGTCACAGATGTCCGAGACAGCTCAGGGTTTCATCGCCGTCATCAAGGTGGTCGGGATCGGGGGCGGCGGCGTGAACGCCGTGAACCGCATGATCGACTCGGAGCTGCGGGGTGTCGAGTTCGTCGCCGTGAACACCGACGCGCAGGCGCTGCTGCTGAGCGAGGCCGACCTGAAGCTCGACATCGGGCGCCAGTTGACCCGCGGCCTCGGGGCGGGGAGCGACCCGGAGGTCGGCCGCGCCGCGGCGCTCGATCACGCCGTGGAGATCGGCGAGGCCCTGAAGGGTGCCGACATGGTGTTCATCGCCGCCGGTGAAGGCGGCGGTACCGGCACGGGTGGCGCGCCGGTCGTCGCCGAGGTGGCGCGCGATCTCGGGGCGCTCACGGTGGCGATTGTCACGAAGCCGTTCGCCTTCGAAGGGCGCCGACGCGCGATGCAGGCGGAGCAGGGGATCGAGCGGCTGCGCGAACAGGTCGACACGATGATCGTCATCCCGAACGAGCGGCTGCTCACGCTGGCGGACTCGAACACGACGATGGTGGAAGCCTTCAAGATGGCGGACAACATCTTGTTGCAGGGCGTGAAGGGGATCACCGATCTCATCAACATGCCGGGACTCATCAACACGGACTTCGCCGACGTGCGCACGATCATGCACGACGCCGGGTCGGCGATCATGGGCGTCGGTGTCGCCTCCGGGGAGGGCCGGGCGCTGACCGCGGCGCACCACGCGATCACGAGCCCGTTGCTGTCGTCCGGATCGATCGACGGCGCGCGCGGCATCGTCCTCAACATCGCGGGCGGATCGAACCTCGGGCTTTTCGAGGTGAACGAGGCAGCCGAGGCGATCCACGCCATCGCCCATCCGGACGCGAACATCATCTTCGGCAGCGTGATCGACGAGGAGCTCGGCGACGCGGTGCGCGTGACGGTGATCGCGGCGGGCTTCGAGCCTTTCGATGACGGCGGCTACGGGTACGTCGCCCGCGAGTACGACGAGGGCTTCGGTCGCGGCGGCCAGTTCGGGCGGGTTGGCGAGAACTACGGCGAGGCCGAGTCGTTCGCCACCGCCGACGACGACCTCGATCTCGGCGACGACGAGTTCGACGTCCCGTCGTTCCTCCGCTGAGGGGCCGTTTCGGCCACGCTCTACCCCCTTTCCGGGCCGGCGGTCGTCGCGACCACGTCGCGGGCGGACGGCGACGCCCGCCCGGCGCGGTTCGAACCCGCGTCCCCCGGTGACGCCGTGCTCGCCGGCCTCGTGGACCTGCCGTGGACCTTCGTCCGCCAGGTGCACGGTGCCCAAGTCCTTGTTGTCGACGGCCCGGCGGACTCACTCGCCGAGGCGGACGCCATCGTCACCAAGTCTCCGGCCACGGCGCTCGGTGTGCTGGGCGCCGACTGCGCGCTCGTCGGGCTGGCGAGCGAGGAGCGCGTCGTCGGCGTCGCCCACGCCGGCTGGCGGGGGCTTGTCGGCGGCGTCATCGGAGCAACCGCCGCGATGATGCGGACGATGGGCGCGGGCCGCGTCGAGGCGGTCGTGTCGGCCTGCATTCACGCCGAGTGCTACCCGTTCGGGGCGGGCGAGCTCGCACGACTCGCCGGGCTTTTCGGCGACGAGGTGGTCGGCACGGCCGCCGACGGCTCGGCGGCCCTCGATCTCCCCGCCGTCGTGCGGAAAAGCCTCGCTGCCGCCGACGTCGAGCTCGTCGCCGAGGCCGGGGTGTGCACGGCCTGTTCGGGGGCGTACTTCAGTCACCGGGCGCGGTGTGACGCGGCCCGGCACGTGCTCGGCGTATGGCTCGAGGACGAGGCGTGAGCGGCCCGGGACCGGGGATGTTCGGCGACGTGCCGGCACGTCTGGCCGAGGTGCGCGAGCGGATCGCGGCGGCCGGTGGCGACGCGGGACGGGTCCGGGTCGTCGCCGTGACGAAGGGGCTCGACTACGGCGCGGTTCTGGCGGCGCACCTCGCCGGCTGCGACGAGATCGGCGAGAACTACGCCGACGAGCTCGTCGCCAAGGCGGTGCGGTTGCAGGCCGAGTCGCCCGACGCCGGGGTGCGCTGGCACCTCATCGGCGGCATCCAGCGCCGCAGCGTCGCGCGCCTCGCGCCCTTCGTCGCGTTGTACGAGGCCGTCGACCGGGTCGAGGAGGGGGTCGCGCTCGCCCGCCACGCCCCGGGCGCGGCCGTGCTCGTCGAGGTCGACACGACCCGCCTTCCCGGGCGCGGCGGTGTCGCGGCGGACGAGGCCCCGGATCTCGTCAGCCGTCTGGGCGCGCTCGGCCTCGACGTGGCAGGACTGATGACCGTCGCCGCACCGGGGGACGCCGACCGGGCGCGCCGTTCGTTCGCGCAGGTCTTTAGTCTTGTGGTGAAGCTCGGCCTGCGCGAGGCGTCGATGGGGATGAGCGATGACTTCGAGCTCGCCGTGGCTGAGGGCTCGACGATGGTGCGCGTCGGCACGGCACTGTTCGGTCCTCGTCCGGCGGGCAGGGCGATGCCAGAATAGGCTCGGCTGCGAAGGAGACCGATGTCGTCGTTCATGAACAGAGCACTCGCCTACCTCGGGCTGAAAGACATCGACGAGGAGGATCTGTACTCCGAGGACGCATTGGTCGGCGCTCCGGGCTCCGCGCCCGACAGGACCGTCTACCCGGACTCCGGGCCCGACGAATCCGATGCCCAGGGCGTCACCGCGCTGGTGCGGCCCATCGGTGCCGCCGATCCGCGTCGGCCGGGGACGACGGGGTCCGGCGCGGTGCGCCCGCTCGGCGCCGGGGCGCTCGCCGCGAGCAGGGTCCACGTCGTCGCGCCGGCGCACTTCCGCGACGCCCAGGAGATCGGCGACCTCGTGAAGCAGGGCAGCCCGGTGATCGTCAATCTGCAGATGAGCGAGCGGGACCTGTCGCGGCGGATGATCGACTTCTGCTCGGGGCTCACCTACGCGCTCGACGGTCAGATGGAGAAGGTCGCCGACCAGGTGTTCCTGCTCGCACCCTCGAACGTCGAGGTCTCGCCTGAAGAGCGCCTGCGCCTTCAGCAACGCGGCCTGTACCGGTCCTAGCGCCGCGGCGCGCCGTCCTGGTTGAGAGGCTGGCGCCGGTGATCGCCCGTATCGCGGTCGACCTGATCCAGGCGTACATCGTCGTGCTGTTCGTGCGCATCATCCTCACCTGGTTCCCGACCGACCCGTGGTCCGGCCTCGGCCGGTTCGAGCGGGCCCTCGGGCGGGTCACCGACCCGGTCCTCGCGCCGATCCGGCGGGTTCTGCCCCCGCTGCGCGTCGGGGGCGGGGGGATCGACCTCTCGCCGATCGTCGCCCTCGTCGCCCTCGAGGTGCTCGTCTCGATCCTGCGGTCCCGCTGAGCCCGGGGGCGCCACCGGGCGTGGCATTATCGGTTCCGGTATCCACCGGCGGCGATTATTGGCCGCGTACCATTTGGACATGGAGATCTCCGGACAAATCCTGCGCGAGGTCGAGTTCCGGGACCGGCTGCGCGGCTACGACACTGACGAGGTCGACGAGTTCCTGGAGAAGGTCGCCGTGGCCGTCGACAAGCTCGTCGCCGAGCTCGCCGCGGCGCGCGACAAGCTTGCCCGCCACACCGACACCGGCGTCGATGACGACAGCCTACGCCGCACGCTCGTGCTCGCGCAGCGCACTGCCGACCTCGCCGTGCGGGAGGCCCGTGACGAGGCGGCCGCCCTCATCGAGGACGCGCGGCTCGAGGCGACGGCACTGACCGCCGAGGCCCGGGAGGAGGCCGGTCGGATGCGCTCCGATGCCGAGCGGGACGCCCGCGCCCAGATCGCCGCCCTGGAGGCACGCCGGGTCGAGCTGAAACGGCAGGTGGAGGAGCTCGAGCGGATCGGCACCGTCGAGCGGAGCCGGCTCTCCGCGGCGCTGAAGACCGCCCTCGACAGCCTCGGTGAGGCGACGGTCGCTGAGTGGGCGGCGACGACTGCGGCCGAGGAGCCCGACGACGCGGACTCGCCGCTGGCGGACAGCGACGCCCTCGAGGGCAGCGCCGGGGACGAGGACACGGCCGAGACGCCGCGGATGACGTACCAGCCGATCGAGGAGCCGCCCCGGCAGGTCGCGGAGGACGCCTTCGAGGTCGTCGAGGACGACGACGAGGACGCTGGCGACGACGATGGGCGGGAGGACCCGCCGCACTTCTTGGAGGGGAGGACGCTGCGGGCGGTCGAACCGGACGACGACGACCCCGACGAGATGCTCTGGCAGCGCTGGGCCCGCGGGGCCGATCTCGACGCGGTGCCGAACGACCGCGAGCCGACGGTCCGCCCGAAGCCGAACCACACCGGGCGTCGTGGCAGCAGCTGGACGGCCTGAGGCGCCGCCTGGCTAGTTCGTCCCGGAAACCGCCGTGTCCACGGGCCGAAGGTAGACCGTGACGCCACGGCCGTCGGGGAGCTCGTAGGACGCCCGCGTCGTGCCGGCGCGATCGCCGAGCACGATGCCGCCGGGATCATCCGGCGCGACGACGGCGAGCGAGGTCGCGAGCGTCTGGCGACGGAGCTCGTCGCCCCAGGCGTCGAGGACCGCCGCGACGTCGCCAGGGACGGCGAGGACGAGCTCGATCCGGTCGGTGATCACGAGGTCGGCGTCACGCCGGGCCTGCTGGACGAGGCGCACGAGGTCGCGCGCCGTGCCCTCGGCTTCGAGGTCGGGTGTCGGCGCCGTGTCGAGGACGACGACGCCGCGTTCGCCGTCGATCACCCGGCCCGATTCCGGGTCGCGGGGGACGAGCCGGAGGCTGAACTCACCGGGCTCGAGCCGGACGCCGGCGACAGCAACGCGGCCGTCGGGGGTCGGCTGCCATTCACCGCGACGGACCGCCGCGATGACCTGTTGCGTCGCCGGACCCAAGCGGGGCCCGATCTCGGCGGGGACGACGACGAGCGAGCTTGTGGCGAACCTGTCGGGTTCGGCCTCGAGCTTGACCGACTTCACGTTCACCTCTTCGGCGATGAGGGCGACGAACGGCTCGAGACGAGCGGCGTCGCGGTGCGCGACGACGACGCTGGACAGCGGCAGGCGCGCCCGGAGGCCGCGGGCCTTGCGCACGGAGTGGATCGCCGAGCACACCTCGCGCACGAGGTCCATCGACTCGACGAGCACCGGGTCCGCGGGCAGCGTCTCGGGCACGGGCCAGTCGGTGAGGTGGACGCTGCGCGCGCCGGTGAGGCCCCGGTAGACCGCGTCGGCGAGGAACGGGAGCAGTGGCGCGCTCACGCGGGCGAGGACGCCGAGCACCGTGTGGAGCGTGTCGTAGGCGTCGGTCTTGTTGGCGTCGGCCGTCTTGTCACCGGTGAAGGGCCGCCAGAACCGTTCCCGGCTCCGGCGGATGTACCAGTTGGTCAGGGCGTCGAGGTAACCGGAGTAGGCCGCGGCCGCCCCGGGAAGGTCGTAGGCGTCGAAGGCCGCGGTGACCTGTTCGAGGAAACGCCGGGTCTTGGCGAGGATGTAGCGGTCGAGCAGGCCCTGCTGGTCGACCCGCACCCGCCCGACGACCCCGTCGCTGCGGGCGTAGAGCGAGAGGAAGTGCCAGCAGTTCCAGATCGGGTTGAGCACGACGCGCACCGGCTCGGACATCGCGGCTTCCTCGATCGCGACGTCGAGCCCGCGCAGCACGGGCGAGGAGAGCAGATACCAGCGCATCGTGTCGGCGCCGTCGGAGGCGAAGAACTCCTCAGGATCGGGGAAGTTCTTCAGGCGTTTGGAGAGCTTGCGCCCGTCGTTGCCGAGCAGGATGCCGTGGGCGATGCAGTTCGAGAACGCCGGGCGGTCGAACAGCGCCGTGGCGAGCACGTGCATCGTGTAGAACCAGCCCCGGGTCTGGCCGACGTACTCGCAGATGAGATCCGCCGGGAAATGCTCCTCGAAGCGCCCGGCGTTCTCGAACGGGTAGTGGAGCTGCGCGAACGGCATCGAGCCGGATTCGAACCAGCAGTCGAGGACGTCCCCGACGCGCCTCATCGTCGACTTCCCCGTCGGGTCGTCGGGGTTCGGCCGCGTGAGCGAGTCGATCGCTGGGCGGTGGAGGTCGGTCGGGCGGACCCCGAAGTCGGCCTCGAGCTCGTCGAGGCTCCCGTAGACGTCGACGCGCGGGTGGTCCGGGTCGTCGCTCTGCCAGACCGGGATGGGCGCCCCCCAGAAACGGTTGCGCGAGATCGACCAGTCCCGCGCCCCTTCGAGCCACTTGCCGAAGGCTCCCTGGCCGACGTGTTCGGGGACCCAGTGGATCTGACGGTTTAGCTCGACCATCCGCTCCTTTATCGCGGTGACCTCCACGAAGAACGACCGGACGGCGCGGTAGATGAGGGGGGTGTCCGAGCGCCAGCAGTGCGGGTAGCTGTGGACGTACTCCTCCCGCCGGAGGAGCGCGCCCGTCGCGGCGATTCGCTCGATGACCCGCTCATTCGCCTCGAAAACCTGCAGGCCCGCCAGGTCGGGGACGCGGTCGTCGAACCGCCCCCGGTCGTCGACCGGGCACACGACGGCGATGCCGGAGGCCTCGCAGAGCCGTTGGTCGTCCTCACCGAACCCGGGGGCCATGTGGACGATCCCCGTGCCCTCCTCGGTCGAGACGAACTCGCCCTCGAGCACCCGGAAGGCGTTCGCCTCGCCCGCGAAATAGTCGAAAAGCGGCCGGTAGGTCCGGCCGACGAGCTCGCGGCCCTCGACCGTGCCGACGAGGGTGGCGCCGGCGAGCTCGGGACCGTAGGCGTCGGCCCGGGATTCCCCGACGAGGTAGCGGACGCCGCCCCGTTCGTAGATCGCGTAGACGATCGAACCCCCGACCGCGAGCGCGAGGTTCGAGGGCAGCGTCCACGGGGTCGTCGTCCAGATCAGGGCTTGCAACGCACCCGCCGCGGGACCCGTCCCGCCCGGTACGGCGTCGAAGGCGACGGCGACGGTGACCGCCGGGTCGACGCGGTCGCGGTAGGCATCGTCCTGACGCGTCTCGAAGTTCGAGAGCGGCGTTTCGCACTCCCAGCAGTACGGCAGAACCCGGAGGCCCTCGTAGATGAGTCCGCGGTCGTGGAGCCTCTTGAAGGCCCAGATGACGCTTTCCATGTACGAGGCGTCCATGGTCTTGTAGTCGTTCTCGAAGTCGACCCAGCGTCCCTGGCGGGTGACGTAGCGCTCCCAGGCGGCCGTGTAGCGCAACACCGAGGTCTTGCAGTACTCGTTGAACCGGTCGATCCCGTACGCGGTGATCTGGGCGCGTCCGGAGACGCCGAGCTCGCGCTCGGCCTCGGTCTCAGCGGGCAAACCGTGGCAGTCCCAGCCGAAACGGCGCTCGACGCGTCGGCCGCGCATCGTGTGGTAGCGGGGCATCGCGTCCTTCACGAATCCCGTCAGCAGGTGCCCGTAATGGGGCATCCCGTTGGCGAAGGGCGGGCCGTCGTAGAAGACGTACTCGTTGGCGACGTCACGCTGCTCGACAGACGCGAGGAACGTGCCGTCGGAGTTCCAGTAGTTGAACGTCGCCTCCTCGAGTGCCGGGTAGTCCGGTGTCGCAGGGACCCAGGGATACGAGTCCGGCCTCGGTTGTTCGGGCATTGCCCTAGAGTATGCGCCCATGGCAGCTGACCTGTTCGAGATCGAGCAGGATGCCCCCCGCGAGGGTTCGAAGGCGACGAAAGCCGCCAAGCGCTCGACGATCCTGCTCCGTCTCTACGTCCAGCCGGGCGCGGGAAAGGCGGCTGTCACGGGAACGCGGGGCGACGCCCTGCACGTGCGGGTCGCGCCCCCACCGGTCGACGGTCGTGCGAACCTCGCCTGCGCCGAACTCGTCGCGGAGCTGCTCGGCGTTCCGATGTCAGCGGTCGAGGTCGTGAGCGGCGAACGGAACCGAATGAAGCGGCTCCGGGTGCGCGGCGTCGAGGTGGACCACGTCCGGCGCGTCCTCGACGAGGCCGTGGCCGAGGCCGAGACGCGTCCGGGCAACCCAAGGCACGGCCACGCGAATCGCTGAAGCCTGATCGGTCGGCGGTGGCCGTGGCGATCGGGTAACCTCGACCCCTTCATCGGAGAGGTCAACGAGCCGACCATGCCCCACAAGATGACGAAACCCACCGTGAAAGCAGGTACGAACAAAGTGGTTTCTAGGTCTCCGCGCCGCTCGATCATCGCGCGAGCGACGAAAGCAATGGCAAACACTCGAAAGGCGATCGGCAAGGTTGCGGGGCGTCCCACTGGGAAGCCGGCGACGACGGTGGTCGTGCGGTCGGCGGCCCCGGTCCGACTGGTGCCGACGCCAGCACGAGCGAAGGCGGGGGGAGGCCCGGCCGAGAGGGTAAAGACGGCGAAGAAGGGCGGCGCGAAGCCTGTCGCGGCGAAGAAGCTGGCGGCGAAGAAGGCCGTTCCGCCGCGCGCCACGGCGAGGGGTGCCGCCACGAAGGCGCCTGTGGCCAAGAAGTCGGCGGCGAAGAAGGCCGCGTCGGCGAAGGTCACCGCGAAAAAGGTCGCCGGGAAGAAGATCGCCGCGAAGAAGGCCACCGCGCAGAAGGTCGCCGCGAAGAAGGAGGCCACGAAGAAGGTCGCCACAAGGAAGGTGACGGCGGAGAAGACCGTGGCGAAAGAGATCGTGGCGAAAAAGGCCGCTCCGCGAAAGGCGATGGTGCCGACCAGGGGCGTCAAGCGGGCTTCAGGTGCGAGCGGGCAGGCCGCTTCCCGCGTGAACCGTCGCATCGCGGCGAAGAGCGGAGCGACGCGGGCGATCGCGCGTCCCGCTCCCGTACGGCCGGCGGTCACCCGAGCCGCCCCGGTTCGACCGCCCCGCAGGGGCTACACGGACGAGCGCTTCCTCAACCATCAGCGGAACGTGCTCGAAAGGGAGCGGGCGACGTATCTCGAACAGGCGAACTCGCTGCAGGAGGAGGCGGAGTCGCTGGTCGCGGAGATGGAGCCCGGAGACATCCAGTTCGACGAGGAATCAGGCGAAGGCGGGACGGTTACCGTCGACCGTGAACGGGACCTCACGATCTCCGCTCAGGCCCTGGAAGCGGTCGAGGAGATCAACGCCGCGCTCGCCAAGATCGACAGTGGGAAGTACGGCGTGTGCGAAGGGTGTGGTGAGTTGATCCCGAAGCTCCGTCTTGAGGCGCTCTCGTACGCGCGCCTGTGCATGGCCTGCAAGAGCGGAGGGCTGTCGCGACGTTGAACACGGAGCGACGCGCGACTGCCGGGTTTCCGACCCGACGCCGCGTGTGGGTCGTCGCGGTGACGGCGGCTGTCGTTGTCGGCCTGGACCAGACCACGAAGACGCTCGCGCTGGATCGCTTGGCGAACGGGCCGAAACACCTTGTCGGACCGCTGTCGCTCGCGCTGTCTTTCAACTCGGGCATCGCCTTCTCGCTCGGCACCGGCCTCACGCTTCCGATCGTTGTTATTGGCATCGTGCTCGTGGCCGTCCTCATCTGGTTCGCACGCTCGACGCCGAGCTACACCGTCGCGATCGGGATCGGGTTGCTGCTCGGCGGAGCCGCGGGGAACCTCGCCGATCGGATCTTCCGCGCCCACGGCTTGGTCGTGGACTTCGTCCACGTCGGATTCTGGCCGACGTTCAATTGCGCGGACGCGGCGATCGTTCTCGGTGCGGCCGTCCTGGTGACGCGGTTCTGGCGTCAGACAGGCACGCACGGCGCCGGACACCGCGGCGCGCCGGCGGACGAGCGGTGACCAAAGTGCGGGTGCCGGCGGCGCTCGACGGAGAACGGGTCGACCGGGCGGTCGCCACGATCACTGGGCGGTCGCGGAGTGCTGTCGCGGAGCTCGTCGCTGCCGGGAAGGTGCGGTACGAGGGCGGGGTCGTCTCGTCGCGCCACGTGCGCGTGAGCGCTGGGGCGAGCCTCGAGCTCGAGCTCGGGCCGCAGGACGGGGTACCGGATCTCGAACCAGCCGCACCCGGCGACGTGGCCTTCGGTGTCGTCTACGAGGACCCCGACCTCCTCGTGGTGGACAAACCGGCCGGCGTCGTCGTTCACCCGGGCGCGGGCCACCGCACGGGGACGTTGGCGGCGGGGCTGCTGGCGCGCTACCCGGACCTCGCCCGGGCAGGGCGCGAGGGCGCGGGCGACCCGACCCGCCCGGGGATCGTCCACCGTCTCGACAAGGACACGTCCGGTCTGCTCGTCGTGGCCCGCAACCCCTACGCCTGGCGATCACTCGTCGCCCAGCTGTCCGCGCGTTCGATGGGACGTGTCTACGAGGCGCTCGTGCTCGGCCCGCTCGCCGCCGACGCGGGGAGCATCGACGCGCCGATCGGCCGGTCAGCGCGAGATCGGACGAGGATGGCCGTGACCGTAGAGGGGCGCGCCGCCAAGACCCGCTACCGGGTGCTCCAGCGCTTCAGCGAACCGGTCGAGGCGACGTTGGTGGAGGTGACGCTGGAGTCGGGGCGGACGCACCAGATCCGCGTCCATTTCGCGGCGATCGGCCATCCGGTGGCCGGCGATTCCCGTTACCGCGGCATGCTCGCCCCCGCGGCGCGGGCCGCGATCGGGCTCGAACGGCACTTCCTGCACGCAGGGACGCTGCGCCTGGTCCACCCGCGGACGGGGGAGCCGTGCGAGTGGACGGCGCCGCTCCCGGACGACCTCGCGGCGGTGCTGGGCCGCCTGTCCTGATCGGGTCGGTCAGGCCGCGGCGTGGAAGGCGTGCACCTCGGGCTGGGCGGCGAGCGCCCGCAGCGCCGAAGCCTCGAGGCTGCGGACCCGGCGAACGCCGATCCCGAGCGCCCGTGCCGTCGATTCGAGGGAGGCGGGGGGTTGCCCGCCTAATCCGAAGCGGAGTCGGACGACCTCCCGCTCGAGCTTCCCGAGGCGATCGATGGCCTCCTCGAGGCCCTCGACGGCGAGTGTCTCGATGACGTCGTCGGCGACAGAGGTCTCGTCGGCGGCGAGCAGGTCGCCAAGCGTCGCGGAAGCATCGGAGGCGACGGGCTGGTCGAGACTGGCGACGACCCGGGGCAGGTGGCGTTCGTTGCCTTCACCTGATCGTTCGGCGGCGTTCTCCGCGGCGACGGCGTCCTCGGGAAGGCGGATGGCCCGGCCCTTCGACTGCACCGCCCGCTGGAGCGACTGCCGGATCCACCACGTCGCGTAGGTCGAGAACTTGAACCCCCGCTTCCAGTCGAACTTCTCCACGGCGCGCATCAGCCCGAAGGTGCCCTCCTGGACGAGGTCGGTGAGGTCGACGCCGCGGCCCTGGTACCTGCGGGCCCAGTGGACGACGAGCCGGAGGTTGCCGGCGATCATCTGATTCTTCGCTTCCGTGTCGCCCCGCTCGATCCTCTGGGCGAGCGCGACCTGCTCCGTGGCGGTGAGCAGCGGGTACCGGCCAATGTCGTCAAGGAAGAGTCGCATGAGGTCTGGGCCGCCGCTCGCGTGATCCACGACCCCGTCGGCGTATGTCGTAGTGATGACTTCGTCTCCGTTCCTCGTGCCTGGAACGCCCGGACTGCCCTCGCCCGATTCCAGGAACGGTCATCTTGTGCAACGCCGCCAGGGGTGGGCGCATTCCATGGGCCGCGGCCGGGGCGCGGGAAGGAACGAGACCGCGAAGTGCTGGTCGGGGTGGTGGCGGGGTCGGAGGGGCGACGAGGAGGCGGCCCGGCCTGCCGGGGTCAGGCGCCCGACCGGACCGCGCGGGCCTGGTTCTCGGCGCGGGCGACCATGTCGCTTAGGCGGTAGGAATCGAGGTGGCGCCGCATGTGCTCGCTCACGTCGGCCCAGAGGTCCCGCAGGACGCACTGGCCCTCGTGTTCGCACGCTCCGTTCTCGTGCGCGACGCCGAATTCGCCGACGACGATCGGTCCGTCGACCGCCGAGACGATGGCGCCGAGGGTGATCGCGTCGGCGGGCCGCGCCAACACGTAGCCGCCTCCGACGCCGCGCTTGGATCGCACGAGACCGGCGCCTTTTAGCGTGAGGAGGATCTGCTCGAGGTACGGCTGGGGGAGCCCGGTCCGTTCGGCGATGTCGCGCACCGAGGTCGGAGTGACGCCGTCGCCGCGCAGTGCGAGCGACAAAAGAGCCCGGCAGGCGTAGTCACCGCGCGTGGAAACCCTCACTTGACTCATGGTACGGCGCCTCGGAGTGCCGTCGTATGCTCTCGCGCGTGACAGGGTCGCCGGCGTCTTCTGCTGGCGGCGCGGCGACGTGGGTGGTTGGCGGGGGCACCGACGAGCCACTCCGCCCGGACTACGGCGGGGCGTGTCTCACCGAAGTCGTCCCGACGTTGCTCCGGCTCGACGCCCTGCGCCGCCACGGTGAGATCCCGGGTTGGCTGCCCGCGCCGCTCGTCGACGCGACCCAGGTCGTCCTGCTCGTGCTCGACGGGCTCGGGGCCGAGAGCCTCGCCGCGCACCGTGCGGTGACGCCGACGATGTCCGCGATGGCGGCTGCGACGATCACCTCGGTCGCTCCGACGACCACGGCGAGCGCGCTCACGTCGCTGACCACGGGGCGGCCCCCCGCCGACCACGGTGTGCTCGGTTACCGGTTGCGGACCGGGGACACAGTGCTCAACGTGCTGCGGTGGACGACGGGCGCCGGCGACGCCCGCGCCGAGATCCGTCCGCGAGCCTTCCAGCAGATCGAGCCGTTCCTCGGTCGGCACGTCCCGGTCGTGTCGCGCGCCGCGTTCGCCGGTTCGGGCTTCTCGCAGGCGCACCTGGCGAGCACCGAGCTCTTCGGCTGGCGGGTGAGCTCGTCGATCGGCGTGTTCGTCGAGCGGGCGCTCGTCGCGGGCGAACCGTTCGTCTACGCCTATTACGACGGGATCGACAAGGTCGCCCACGCCGAGGGGCTCGGGGAGTGCTACGAGGCGGAGCTCGCCGCTGTCGACCGGCTCGTCGGCGACCTCGCCAACCGGTTGCCGGCCGGCTGCGCCCTCGCGGTCACCGCGGACCACGGCCAGGTGGAGACGGCGTCGCCGCCGGTCACGATCGACCCCGCCCTGCTCGAAGAGGTGACCGGCCTTTCCGGAGAGGGGCGTTTCCGCTGGCTCCACGTGTGCCCCGGGGCGACCGACGAGGTGGCGGCGGGCGCTCGCGAGCTCTACGGAGGGGTCGCCTGGGTGCGCACCGTCGAAGAGATCGACCGTGCCGGCTGGTTCGGCGGGCCGCTCTCGGACGGTTTCCGTCGGCGCGTCGGCGACGTCGCCCTCGTTGCCCGGGGGCCGGTCTCCTTCGCCGACCCTGCCGACCCCGGTGACCTGCGATTGGTGGCGCGACACGGCTCGCTCACCTCGTCCGAGGCGCTGGTGCCGCTCCTCGCCGTGCAGCCGTGAGGATCTACACCCGCCGGGGCGACGACGGGACGACGTCGGTCGGCGGCCCGGGTCGGATCCCGAAGTCCGACGCCACAGTCGAGGCCCTCGGGGCGCTCGACGAGGCCCAGGCGGCGCTCGGTGTGGCGCGGGCCGCGTGCGACCGCCATGGTGGCCTCGCCGATCTCCTCGTCGGCCTCGAACGCGGCCTTTGGACCGTGATGGCGCAGGTCGGGGTTGCTTTGGAAAGAGGCCGACGGGGATCGGAGAACGAAGTGACGCCGGCGATGGTCGCCGCCCTCGAGGCGGCGATCGACGAGCGCGTGGGGCTGCTCGGGAAGATCGACGGTTTCGCCGTGCCCGGTGAGAACCCGCTCGCCGCCGCGCTCGACGTCGCGCGCACGGCCGTGCGGCGGGCCGAGCGCCGTCTCGTCGCGCTCGACTCCGCGCCCGGGCTCGTGATCGCCTATGTGAACCGGCTTTCGGACCTGTGCTGGGTGCTCGCCCGCGCGAGCGAAGATGGTTACCTGCCCGCCCGTGAAGAAAGGGACCGACCACGATGACCGTCGAGATCGAGAGCGCGCCGACCTGGCCCGCGGACGCACATGTTCGGGCCCGGCCGGTCTTTTGCGGTCTCGTCGCGCCCGACGGTTCAAAGATCGCCGACGCGCCGCTCGCCGCGCGCCAGGGATTCGCCGGCGCCCTCGGGGAGACCGCGTCGCTCGCGCGGAGCGACGGCGCGTTCGATCTCCTCGTCGGGATGGGGGAGCCCGCCGAGCTCGACGGGGAGGCGTTCCGCCGGGCGGGCGCGGCCCTCGCCGGGGCGGCCGCGCACTGCGCGTCGGCGGCGTTCGACCTCTCGGGGCTCGCGGCGGGCAGCCTCGACGCGGTCGGGCGCGCCCGCGCGTTCGCCGAGGGGGTGCTGCTCGCCAGCTACCGGTTCGGGCGGCTGAAAAGTGATCCGAAGTTGCCGGCCCTCGCCCGGCTCGTGCTCGTCGGCCCGGAGCCGGCCGCGGTCGGAGACGGCATCGCACAAGGCGTCGTGGCGGCCGGGGCGGTCGCGTTGACGCGGGACCTCGTGAACGCACCGGCGGACGAGCTGACGCCGGCGGCCTTCGGCGAGCGCGCGACCGAGCACGGCGCCGCCGAGGGGTTCTCCGTCTCCGTCTGGGAGCCCGAGCGGATCGCCGCCGAAGGTCTCGGTGGCTTGCTCGGTGTGGCGCGGGGCTCCGCCGAGCCGCCGCGCCTCGTGCGGGCCGAGTACGAACCGACTTCGACCCCCGTGGCGACCGTCGCGCTCGTCGGCAAGGGGATCACCTTCGACTCCGGGGGTCTTTCGCTGAAGACCGCCGATTCGATGATGACGATGAAGTACGACATGAGCGGCGCCGCGACCGTGCTGGCCGTCGTCGGCGCCTGCCGGCGGCTCGGCGTCGGCTGCCGGGTGGTCGCTTTCATGCCGATGACGGAGAACATGCCCGGAGGCCGGGCGATCAAACCGGGCGACGTCGTGCGGATCCGTAACGGCAAGACGATTGAGGTCGTGAACACGGATTGCGAGGGCCGGCTCGTGCTCGCCGACGCGCTGTGTCTCGCCGTCGAGGAGTCGCCGGACGCGATCGTCGACCTGGCGACGCTGACGGGTGCCGTCGTCGTGGCGCTCGGCCGGCGGATCGCCGGCCTCATGGGCAATGACGACCGCATCGTCGCGGCGGTCGAGCAGGCGGCGGGCCGCGCCGGGGAGGCCGTCTGGCGCCTCCCGCTCCCTTGGGCGTACCAGTCGGCCTACGAGTCCGAGATCGCCGATCTAAAGAACCTCGGCGTGGCCCGCGAGGCGGGTACTCTCGTCGCCGGGCTCATCCTCGAAGAGTTCGTGGGTGCGACGCCGTGGGCGCACCTCGACGTGTGTGGGCCCGCGTACTCGCAGGAGTCAACGGGCTACTTGCGCCGAGGCGGGACCGGTTTTGGCGTCCGGACCCTGCTCGAACTGCTCGAGTCGTATGTGCCGCTCGGGAGCCCCGCCGAGGCCGGTGCGGCAGGGAGAAAGGTGCTGCGATGAAGCGCGACAGGATGTCCGGGCGGCGGCGCAGCCCCCGGGACGCGGATGGTCGGGCCGACTCCGACGTCGACGCCTCGACTGTGGCGGCGATGCTCGGTGCGGACGATTTCCCGTCGTTCGCCTCGCCGACCGTCGAACCGGCGGGGCCGACCGCGTCGGGCCAGCGGTCCGACGCCCCGCGCCGTCCGTACACGCTCGCGATAGACGCCGGCGGGAGCGGGCTGAAGGCGGCGGTTCTCGACACGGACGAGCACCTCGTTGCGAACCGGGTGAGCGTGCCGACGCCCTACCCGCTGCCGCCGAGGCGGTTCATCGCCACCCTCGCCGGTCTCGTTCGTCCGCTCCCGGCCTACGAACGTGTCGCGGTGGGATTCCCCGGAGTCGTGCGCGAAGGTCGGATCCTCACCGCCCCGCAGTTCGTGACCGAGCGGGGGCTCGGTTCGCGGATCGATCCGCAGCTCGTTGCCGCCTGGTCCGGGTTCAATATCGCCGAGGCGCTCGAGGCCGAATTGGGCAGGCCGACCCGGGTCGCCAACGACGCCGACCTCCAGGGGCTCGCGGTCGTCTCCGGGGACGGGCTCGAGTTCGTCGTGACGTTCGGGACCGGGGTCGGCACCGCCCTTTTCTACGCCGGCGTCGTCGTGCCGCACCTCGAGCTCGCCCACCAGCCGTTCCGCAAGGGCCAGACCTACAACCAGCAGCTCGGCGAGGCCGCGTTGCGGAGGATCGGCCCGAGAAGGTGGCGCCGGCGGGTCATGGAGGCGCTCGAGAACTTCCGGGTGCTCACGAACTTCGACCACTGCTACCTCGGTGGCGGGAACTCGCGCCACCTGCGGAGCAGCGTGAATGAGCCGTACACGGTGGTCGACAACCTGGCCGGGATTATCGGCGGCGTCCGGCTCTGGGACGACACCCGCTTGATTCCGCGGCGGTAGGCGGGACCGGTCCGGGCGGACCGGGCGTCGGCTAGGGCTCGAGCCAGGCGGGCGCGGCGTCGAGCAGGAAACGGCTGACGGCGAGCGTGCGGTCAAAGGCGTCGCAGAGGAGCTCCTCGCCGGCGAGCACCCGGGCGAGCGAGACCTCCCGCCGGGCGACGATCGTCAGCCTCCGCACGGGGGGATCGGTCACCGATCCGAACGAGTCCGTGGCCGAGATCTCGAGTGGGAGTTCGATCCCACCGACCCCGGCGAGGTCGATCGCGAGCCGCAGCAGGTCCGGTCCGTGGGGAAGCGGCGGGATGCCCCAGGTGAACGTCAGCGGGAAGGTCCACTTGTCCGGGGGTTCGGCGTCGTCCGGCAGCGCGACGACGGCGTCCTCGAAGTCGAGGAGCGCCCGCGGGTCGACCTCGAGCGCGAGGTGGAGGTCGATCGGCCCGCCGCAGCCCTCCTCGGGGTGGAGGTCGACCTCCCAGAACTGGCGCAGCGAGTAGGTCTCCACGAA
>Ga0326727_10012938_pt1 | contig 18791 bp, 18 predicted proteins | sample MB2enrmetagenome_FD_207643 | JGI IMG/M metagenome (GOLD analysis project Ga0326727, IMG submission 207643) | Lab enriched peat soil microbial communities from McLean, Ithaca, NY, United States - MB29MY | ecosystem: Environmental > Terrestrial > Soil > Wetlands > Peat | place: USA: New York...
GAGCGATCCAAGTTCAGCAGGATCCAGCAGTTCATTATTAGAAGCCTGTACCTGCTCGCCACGGTCGGTACAAGCCACATAATCATCGATCACGAGGAGTTGAAACCGTACGTTCCATCCCGTTTCCGTAACAAGGTCGTCCTCCTCACATACGGTGCCAATGAGCCCATCGCCGCTCCGTGGAACGTGGACACGATTGCTGAAGCCTCAAAGTCAACAGGAGTTGAAGCTGTGCTCCCTCACAAATATTGGCTGGTTGTAGCTCGACTGGAGCCAGATCAGCATATCGCCACTATCGTCAATGCCTACCTGCACGGCACGAGCACAAAGCCACTTGTTGTCGTAGGCGACTTCTCTTCCAAGAAGTATGAACGAACGGTCATGGAAGCGCTAGGAAACGCGCCTCCTGGTAAAGACGTCATTTTGACGGGCGGTATATATAACCAACCTGTCCTTACCATGTTGCGGCATAACTGCTGCGCGTATATCCACGGACATTCCAAAGGAGGGACAAATCCCTCTCTTCTCGAGGCGATGGTTCATAAAAACATCATAATCGCTCACGATAACAAGTTCAACCGTGGGGTTTGCGAGGATCGTGCGCTTTATTTCAAAGGCGCTGAGGATCTCCAGCGGCACATGAGGGCGATCGAGGAGGATCCCTCAAAGTATGCCCCCCTTAAGGATAAGGCCTACGAACGGGTAAAAGCGGAGTATTCGTGGGACATAGTTGTAGATCAACACGACAGCTTATTCAAATCCCTATTTAGAGACGAACCCGAAGGATTCTCAGGGACTACTGACACGATTGACCAGAACCTGACGGCGCACTAAAACGATCTCTTCTTTTTTGCACAAATTCGCGTTTCAACGGGCTGCGTATAACCAAGAGCGGACAGCGGTGCGCCGCAGGCGATGGATTTGCCCCCTAAGGCCAACAGTTAACCTCTCTGCGTCCAAATTCTGTGTTTTCCGCAAATGGAACCGTCTCTGGCCGCAGTCAAGTTCGGCCTTTGTGGCCGAGTATGCAGCTGCTTGAACCATTATCGCGTCGAAATTTACTGAACGTAAGATACGCCCCGCCCACCTGCTAGACATATTCGGAATACGAGGGCTAAGTGCGAGGCTCTGAAGCCTGAAATGTCAAGCGAGACTTGATGCCTAAGTCAGCGATTACAGCACTTGAAGAAATGACTCAATGCGATCTTGGTTCTGAAAAATAGGAACCACAATCGTACTGACTTGCAAAATGACAACATCCCATAGCCGTTCGAATCCAATACAGGTCGCAAACTAGCGGTATCAGGGCAAGCTTACGAGCAGTAATGCTTCGATGTTCGAGACGGAGGTAAGATAACCTTGGAGATAACCGGGTCTTACGGGGAACGTTTGCAGGATGACCAAGTTTTTTCAGGAGTACAATTAACCTGTCCTTCTCATCTACGCAAACAAATTCATAAGCAGTATCGAGTCAATTCTGTCAACAGCTCTGTTGTATTTACATTTTGCTGAATAAGAAAAGCCCGGTGCGCGTGAACGTTATGCCAAGCTATCCGAGATCCTTAAAAAGAATGAAAAGTTCAAACAGACTATACGTGGTAATCAGAAGACTTAATGCCTTACGAACGAATTTCTTGCGAGAAACGATGAAGCTATTGTTCTTGTCGCACGAAATTCCCTCGCCTGCAGCGTCCGATACCATCTCGCTCTATCACCTGATTGGTCACTTATCAGCTCTATATGGACACGACATTACGCTTATTTCGTTCATGTCAGACCGCACTAGAGGTGAGGATTTAGAGCATCTAAAGAACATTTGCTCTGTTAAGAATCCAATAAAGATTCAATGGAACTCAAGCAAAAAGCTGCTCTTCAAGGCAGTCAAGAACAGTATTCTACATCTCCCTAAGAACCTAAGACGTGGTTTGTGGATAAACGAGCTAGATTACTATTACGACCATCGAATGAATCAAGCGATCAAGGACGGCCTGAAAGAAAATCATTTCGAGCTGATCTTTTCGACAAGACAGATGGCAAATTATGTCGTCGACGTTGACACTCCAAAGATAGTGCAACCTTTCGACGCCATGTTTGAATGGCACAGGCAGATTCTTTCGAACTCGCGAGGATTGAAGAGAATTTTATACGGTATTCGCTATGCGCTGAACCGTTCATATGAGAAGCATATTTATGAAAAGTTTGACGCGTGTCTAGTCGTAACTCAACTGGACAAAGAGCTTCTTGAGTCTTTGAATCCACGGATAAGATGCACAGTGATACCTATCGGGGTGGACATCGATTACTTTAGTCCCATGGACATAGCGGAGGAACCAGCATCTTTGACTTTCCTAGCGCGCCTGCAATACCCTGTTGCGATCGCTAACGCTGTTTACTTTTACAATGAGGTTTTCCCTTTGATACGCCTGGAGAGCCCCAATGTGAAGTTCTACCTCGTCGGACGCGAACCTGCCAGGGAGATAATAGATCTATCGTCTGATCCTTCAGTACGTGTCACAGGGTACGTTAAGGATGTTCGACCTTATCTCGCGAAGTCCACTGTAGTCGTCTCGCCTGAGATTTTAGGAACTGGGATGAAGTACAAAGTGCTCGAGGCAATGTCTATGGGGAAAGCGGTTGTAACGACTTCGCTTGGGGCCCAAGGAATCGCCGTTAGAAATCGAGAGCACCTCGTGATTGCAGATACCTCCCACGAATTCGCGAGAGAAACGGTTTCACTTTTGACAGATCGACGTATGAGGACAACCCTTGGTGCCAATGCTAGGAAGCTGGTGGAAGAGCAATATTCTTGGGAAGTGGTAACTAAAGCGGTTAATGCGTCCATCACCAACATCTTATCGGAGCACGGATAGCTGCGATCTATCGGCTGGTAGCCGCTTTGAAGATATGCAGATATTAGATTGCGCGCAGAAAAAAACGCTGGTAGTCAAGGGAAGATATGGAAACAGCAATACGTAAGTGTTAGACGTCGTTCAACAAGAACTTTGAGCTGGAGTTTGCGATTGACGGGGTGGGGCAGGCCTCCGCAGACTTAGTGTCCGTAGGTTGCTGACTGGTCGAGTCGCGAACAAAGCCTATTTGGCGCCTAGCAACATCAAACAGATTCAATTACTTTGCAAGCCTTTCTCCCGACTAGCGATATTGACTCTGCAAAAATCTAATGTGGCTAGATATCTGCTCTTAAAGCTACCAACGCAAACGTTCAAAACACCCGCAGCAGACATATAGGCGTCAATATATAACGGATCCAAAAAACCGACACCGTGATCTGTTGTATCAGCACAGGAGTGCTTCGCCGTAAGTATGCGTGGTTAAATAGCTCGACTCGATGTGCCGATAAATCAAGATACTTTGAATAAGGAACCAACCAGAATAAGGCGCTGCAAACGGTAGGAGAAACAAAGATTGTCGCAAAGCAGGTACGATTACCTTAGGGCACAGGCGCTTACTTCTACGGAAAACGCAGATAGGCTTTCTGGTGGACGTGAACCAAAAGTTATGATCGTTATTTTGAACTGGAACGGTAAGTGCGTTACAGCTGAATGTTTGGCGTCTCTCAAGGAGGTAGACTATAACAACTACGAAATACTGCTTGTAGACAATGGCTCAACTGATAGGTCTCAAGAATACTTAAGAGCCCATTACCAGGAGATAACCCTCCTTGAGAACGAAACGAATCTCGGTTTTGCCGAAGGGAACAACGTAGGCATCCGACACGCAATGAACGGGCAAGCAGACTACATCTTGTTGCTTAACAATGATACCTTCGCGCACCCCAAATTCCTGTCTGAGCTTGTGCGCGTTGCAGAGTGTAATTCAAGAATAGGCTTTGTTGGGCCGAAGATTTATTATCACGATTGGCATGGGCAACGAGATGTTATTGCGTTTGCGGGAGGCTGCGTCAACCTTTGGACCGGAAAAGCTCGTAACATCGGTGAGAGCGAAAAAGACAGAGGACAGTATCAGGACACGAGAGAGGTGGATTTTCTCCAAGGCTCGTGTCTGATGGTGAAAAGAGAAGTCATTCAACGAATAGGGTTGCTCGATTCAACGTTCTTCGCGTATTGGGAGGAAACAGATTGGTGTGTGCGCGGCAGCAAAGCGGGGTACACATCAGTGTTTGTCCCAAACGCGAAGATTTGGCACAAAGTCGCAGCCTCAAGTGGGGGCCTTCGAAGCAGGTATTACCAGACGAGAAACTTATTCTGGTTCATGAAAAAACACGCTACACAGACACAGTATCTCTCGTTCCTCATGTACTTCTTTTTTGTGCAATTTTGGATCTCATCGGGCGTCATCATAATGAGCAGGAAAAGCCACGGCGTGCTCTTCTGTTTCTTGAAAGGCGTTCGAGCTGGAATCAGCAAAAACCATCGTTGACTTGTGCTCTTAGTTACCCTCGATAGAAAGCAGTGTGGCTTTGCAGTGTAGCACAGTAACGTGTCAGCGTCATTTTGTGCCTTTCTCTACACCCGCGTCGTGCTGTCCCGGCGTAAGAGTGAGATTAAAATGTCGGTGTGTCAGTCCAGGTAAATACGCGCATCTCGCCACGTCGAATTTTGCAGCGTGCACAACACGCAATAATTCGTTCTTGTCAAAGTGGTACACATGGTCCATACCGAAATGTTGCTAAAAAACAGCCCACCTGCGAACGTGTGCAGATCATACTCGTACCCTGTCGACTTAACAAGGACTTAGCACACATTAAAGAGTTAATGGCAATGAGCGGGGCGGAGATTGCCGAACTAAAAGAGGGAAACGGTCGGCTTTGGAGCGAGAGGCATGATGTGAACGCCCGGCTTGTTCAATATCAGTTGCTGCTGCCTAAGCGCAGGGTCAGTTTTTTTGGCGCGACTGTTTGGCGGCGGTAGAAAGAAGGGCGAAAGACAAATTTTATCGTCCCTCACGCCGACAAACAACTTAACAACTAAAGCATGCGATAGCTGAGCGTGGCATTACCTAGGTGCGTGTTCGTTTTGCGGGGTTTTCCCGTCGTGCACTTCAATGTCCCCATTTTGCTGCACTTGTGCTGCGACAGCGGTGCTCGTGGAGGAGCGCGTCTTGGCGTTTTGTCTTTGGAAAAAGAACGAGATCGGAGCTAGAAATGAATGTCTACCGGTATGTCACTCCTTTAATAGTCATTCTCCTGCTAACCGTTCTGTTCATCGGCGTGGTCACGATTCACTCAACAATATGCGCATCCGCATCGGATCCTCTCGAAGGGGCCTCCCTGAAGTACAGGGGGTTTAACTACATCGCGGGGTGGTGGACAACACCGCCAGGCGATTTATCTTCTTCAACTTCCAGGGCATCGCTCGACGCCTTGAAGAGCACGGGAGCTAACTGGGTCGCAGTGGACGTTTGGTGGGACATGTCCTCTCCTACGTCAAATACCATTTCTTCTGTTTCTCCCTACACCCAAACCGACGCCCAGGTGATTGATGCGATTAACGACATCCACACCCGTGGGATGAGCGTGATGCTCAAACCAATGGTATTGGTAGGCCCGTGTCCTATAGCTCCAACAAATCCTGCCGCGTGGTTTGCGAGTTACGCGACGTTTATCAACCACTATGCACGGATTGCACAAAAAAACCACGTGGAACTGTTCTGCGTGGGCTGTGAGCTCGACGGAATGGACAACTCCTACTACTCGAACTGGAGCACCGTGATAAGCGGGGTGCGAGCAATTTACAACGGGCCGCTCACCTACGCTCCTATGTGGGGAGGATATAAAAGCGTTGTTTTTTGGGCCTTACTCGACTACGCAGGAATCGACGCGTACTTCCCCCTGAGCAATGCGCAGACGCCTTCGGTAAATAACCTTGTTACCGGATGGTCAAGCTATACCGTTTCTGGAACGGTTCTCAACTGGCTGCAAGAGATTGAGACGTGGCAGGCAACTATAAACAAACCCGTGATATTCACTGAGATTGGATGCCTTCCCGTCGACTACGGCGCATCCGACAGTTTCAATAGTAATGGGCCTTATAACCCACAAGTACAGGCAAACTACTATGAGGCTGCCTTGCAGGCATTTGCCAACAAGCCGTGGTTTGCGGGGATGTTCTGGTGGGCGTGGTATTCCTACCCAACGGCGGGAGGTGCCGGCAATATCATCGACTCCAACGGCAACGTCACCAACTGGACCCCGCAGAATAGGCCAGCGCAGAGCGTCTTAACCGCTGATTGGCAAGGTATTCCTACCCAACGGCGGGAGGTGCCGGCAATATCATCGACTCCAACGGCAACGTCACCAACTGGACCCCGCAGAATAGGCCCGCGCAGAGCGTCTTAACCGCTGATCGGCTTGGTACTCCGCATTAATTCCGTTCGCGCCTGCTTGAACATAGTCGTGGGCACACCAATAAAGACGCCCCACCCCCTGTTTAATCAGCGTGGCGTGGCCGTTTTCGTCCGTTGCTGCCTTCTTCAGATTCAAGCAACAGCGCGGTATCGCCCCGGGCCAAGACCGGATATGATTATCCAACAATAAACCTTCCCTTCGCGTTTCTCAGGGCTTATAGGGCTGCCGACGCGCATCTACCAGACGGTTCACCGTAGAGCGATTGCTTTCCTTGTTGTTGTCTCTTCAGAAAGCAACCCAGATAAACACGAAAACGCCGGTTCAAGCGCCGACCCCTCGCCTTTCCACAACAACGAATAGAAACGCGGATCAGGAGCGGAGGCTTTAAATCTGTTTGTCGAGATAAAAAAATAACTCGCTTATGCGAATTGCACGGCGCCGAAATACACGCGGTTACGTCTTCATGCATGAGCAGCACGCCCAGCAGTGAATGACGTACAAACGAGCACGACCTCTTTCTTATCTTTTTTATACGCTCAAACTCAGCAGTTTGATTTTTAAAGTTTCTTAGGGAAAGGCACGTTTATTGTTGTTGCACGCGACTGATTTGCTGATCGCTTCTTCGCATCTCGATTTCGCACGATGGCATTTTTTTGCTCACATAGTTTGCATCAATTCTCAGGTTGCCGAGGATTCAATGTGTCGAGCTGGTATCGATGTTCTCCCTCGTCGACAACACGAGTAATATGCCGCATCAGTCTTTTTCCGGCTTTCTCCGCGGACCAATAATCCTCAATGCATTCGATCGCATTTTGAGACATGTCTCGTATTTTCCCCTCATTTGCGAGAAGGTCCATAACAGCGTGCGCAAACATATTCTCGTCTCGTTGCGTAAGAATGCCCGTTTTGTCGTGCATCACACTCTCTCGTACCCCGCCCTCTTTCACTGCAACTACAGGCGTTCCACACGCCATAGCCTCTAATGGTACTAACCCAAAAGGTTCGAGATATGGCGCGTAGAGAACTAATTTTGCTTTGTTGTAAAGTGATACGAGTTCATCATCGGCGATTAAGCTCTCTATTCGCAGTTCAACTCCAATTCTTTGTGCAAGTTGTTCCAAAGAATTTTTAAAATGAATATCGGCTTCATCTGAGACGACAATCAATCTTGGACGTATTTCCGCGTCAATCGTGCCTAACGAACTAACTATAAAGTCAAATCCTTTTCTCGGGATCAGTCTGCCCACCGATAAAACAAAATCTTCTTTGGGGATACCAAGTGGTTTAAATATCTCAGTATCGACTCCGAGGTACGAAACAAAAGAGTTCCGCCCGTAACTCCTCAAGATTGACTCTCTTGAGAAATACGAATTTGTTACAATGTGTTTAGCAAAGGAAGCGTTCTTTTTGTCTATTTTTGGCACTCGTCTATCATTGTAATATTCATAAATTCTTCTGCGTAGGCTTTGAGGACGTGGAAAAAGTTCGTATGCCATATTGCGTAGAGCTGCTTCTTGATTCCTCGCAGGTTGTTGACAATAATAGATCGTCGGTTTCTCGATATACTTTAAAAAAAATGGTGATGTAGTATAGCGATCCTGTTCGCATAAGACGACGTCGAAGTCTTGAGCATTAATGGTGTCAGCGATATTCTGTTCTGTTCTTTCCAAAGCTGACAGGCTTAATAGATAATTTCTTAGTTCAGAGGAAATTAAGCCAGAAATAGTCCTCTTAACGTCAAATATAGTAACTTTACTTACAAGGTTTTCTAAGGGCGAGTACCTCTCATCAGCGGTAGAGGGGACAAATACCTCTACCGTATGGCCTGATTTCGTCAGGAACTTACTAAACGTATAAAGCGCCCTCTTAGCTCCTCCAGACCCTAAATTGTGGAATATTGCAACTCTCATCTGATTTTTTTTAGCATTATATCTTGAATTTAGCCATTCGTCGTCAATGTTCATAATCATCGATCTTTCGATGCTTGCTTGCTCTTCGTTTACTGTATACCAATTGGCTTAAAGTGTTTGACAACGTTAAAATAATCCTTAAGTTGCGAACTTGCTAGGCCCCAATCTTTGAGCTCGAGATAATCACTATGGAGATCATCGACAGTCGTGCTATCAACTTGCCCGCTTGGCGCCATTAAAAACTCTCAGTGCTTGATGCAGTGCTTATAATCCGTTGCTAGGTATCTATTTCGCATATATCTTTTTTGACAAACAGAGGCTGTGTATCTTCGAGTGATAATAATTGAATTTGCCACTGAACTGGCGTCTCTTGACCGTCTCAAACCTTCGTGAACGGACCGGGCATACAGAATGATTGTATATCAAATTATGCTTGTTTTCCACGTTCCATAGCAACGGTGAATCGTGTAAAAAACAATGATGCGTTTACTCGGAAATCGCAAGCGCTACGATATATGCCTCGGCTCGCGCAGAAGGCGATTAATTCGTTTTCGTTCAGGCGACCTGCAAGAGATTGAGACGTGGCAGGCAACTATAAACAAACCGGTGATATTCACTGAGTTTGCATATCCAAGCGTAGACTATGCCGCATGCACCAAATCTCCAAGTTTCAGTAGTACTGAACCTTATAACCCACAAGCACAGGCCAACTACTATGAGGCAGCCTTGCAGGTATTTGCCAACAAGCCGTGGTTTGCGGGGATGTTCTGGTGGGCGTGGTCTACTGACCCAAATACGGGAAGAGGGAGTGATCCCACCAACTACGACTCAGTTATCGACTTCACCCCGCAGAATAGGCCCGCGCAGAGCGTCTTAACCGCTGATTGGCTTGGTACTCCGCATTAATTCCGTTCGCGCCTGCTTGAACATAGTCGGGGGCACACCAATAAAGACGCCCCACCCCCTGTTTAATCAGCGTTGCGTGGCCGTTTTCGTCCGTTGCTGCCTTCTTCAGACTCAAGCAACAGCGCGGTATCGCCCCGGGCCAAAGTTCGCGAGCGATGGACGATGTTTTCTCGGCCCTCGCATTCTGGAGCTGTTGCTCGCTGCGGATGCGAGGCTCAGCAAACTCTCTGGCAAGCTCAGCGCGCGTCTTCATCTCCAGCTCCACATGTAACGCGTCGCTACGTACTGAACTCTTCAAATTGGGCAAGGGTGGCATAGCACCCCGAGGCTTCAACCACATAAAAGTATCCCGAATGAGACGTCTGCTCGCTAGCGTGACCTCGGCGCAAACCAGGCGGGGCGAGAACTGAAGATGACTCGTCACGAATATATGCCCGTGGGCATTTCGCATCTTTTTTAGCCCGTTGTTTTGATTGAGCCCACCCTTCAGCGTGCCGCGTCACCGGCTAGATCGATTTGCTTTGACGCGGCTTATCTCTGATGCTTGCGAGAAAAGGGAAAAACAACCGAAGCGTTTCACCAGAGAACCCACGTCGACTCCATGAAACCGAGCAAGGCATGGAGACGTGGTCTGGAATAGAGTGATGGCTGTGGCGCAAGGATCCATTGGATTTTGTCTTCTATTGGGTGGCAGCGAAAAAAAATGTAATCCGTATCATAATAGGGCCTCCGACGACTAAGAGAATGGCTATCTAGCGACTCGAGTGAATAAACCATCGGCGATCCCTTTGTAAAACGCCTTCAGCTCGCTTATAGTCCTAAGGTTAAAATACCGCCTCGGAGTGAACCAAAATCCATAACAAAAAAAATAGAGGAAGAAAGTGACTAGTTGCGCCATCGTAGCAAAACGTTTGATGAAATAGACGAGACCTCGGACCCAATAGTAGATTTTTTTCCCTTGTATCTTGCTTACAGAAGCACCAGCTTTGTGCCAGACAATCGCGCTCGGCACATACGCCAATCTGTAGCCGAGCTGCCGTGCCCTGAAACACCAGTCAACATCTTCCCAAAACAGAAAATAGTCCGTTCTGAGCAACCCCACCCTGTCCAACAGCTCATTTCTTACGAGCAAACACGCACCAGTCAGATAATCGAACGCGCCAATCGAATCATATTGTCCTTTGTCAATTTCGCGTTCGTTTAAGGGGAAAGCGAGCCCTCTTGTCGTGTCGATACGACCACCTGTAAAATAGAGTACATCGTGCCTTCCTTCAAAGTCACAGTAATAGATTTTCGGTCCAGCCATGCCGATGGTCTCATCGTGTTCTGCAGCAGCCACGAGTTCATTCAGAAAGAGCTTGTGTACAATCGTATCGTTGTTCAGGAGCAAGACGTAGTCCGGATTCAGAGCCTTGCGGGCATACGTAATGGCAACATTATTCGCGTCAGCATAGCCGTAATTCTTATCATTCACGATAATGCGCAACCTACGATCGGACGGCAACTTAGAGAGCAACTCTTCTTTTTTCCCATCGCCGCCAAGCTCCGCTAAGCTCCTTGAATATCGAATGGTGTCAACCTGCGCTGTGTCAGGGCGTCGCTCAAAATGATTCGTTCCTGAAACAGGGTTGCTAGCAGCATAAGAACTTATTTTTTCAACGGACTCATCATCTGAATCGTTGTCCACCAAGATAACGTCATAATTTGGATACGCAATCTGAAAAACAGAGTCTAAGCATTGAATCGAATCTCTCCATCCGTTCCAGTTCACCAAGATTATGGACACTTTCGGGATCTTGTCTCTACTTTCCATAAGGTATACCGCTCACCTATGTGTTTTGTATCCGCTGCGCTATCTGCATTAAGTTTTTGGTTCAATGTTTTAAGCATTAATCCAGATTTGAATGGGTTCTTGGCTAGGGATGCATAGCGCCGATTGTCACCGTGACCCATGCATAAGATATATGAGCTTCTGAGCCTGCTACGCTGCTGAAGCGATTGATTTCGGGCTATGAAAACGCTTGGCTGCATCAACCAAATTCATTTTGATGCCAGAGCGGTACAATTGCCTTGAGATTCTCACACGGAAAGCTTAACACTTGCGGGAAATGACGGCCACGATGTGAGCGTAGATCAAACTGCGTCATCGCTAGCGAGCTTGGATCGCTATTACGGCTCTCGTAAGCTTGGTTAGAGTAGTTTCGCAATTTCACGAGTTATTATCAAAGCTTTGGAACGACGCATTCCCTGTTGCGATTTCTATAGACTCCAAGCAATCGTAGCAGGTGAGATCAAGATCTTCGTCTGAAATGAGACGCTCCAGAGAGCCAACAAGCGCGAAGGCTTTTCAGCTGCTCGTGAATCGGCCGACGAAGGGCCCAACGCGTCAAACCTGTAAGCAGCCTTAGCCACAAGGGATTTGTAAAGAGCAACAGAAACTAATGTCCCCAAAAAGTGAATAGGTGGCATAAATATCAGTCCAAAAAAAGTGTGGTTCGCTCTTGTGTGTGGCGCTTGAGTGTCTTGCTGCGTGGGTTGTCGAGCGGCTTCTGCCTTCGGTGCGAGATCCTCGCGCCAGAGCGTGCGACGTCACTATGCAAAAAAAGGCTTAGCGTCTTGCATGCGATTGTTGATTGCCTATTCTCGAATCAGTACTTTTTTGGGCAGCGCGAAGCCGATGAGCGCGGCTTGCGAGCAGGGCTAAGTATTAACGAGCACATGCGAACAAATCAGCTAAATGCATCAAAGTGCAAAGTGCAGCATCGGGATAACATCACCCGTCGATTTTCTACGTTGATGCTTGTAACAAGTTACGGAACTTCACCGACACGCCAGCTGGCGAGAACTGAACTCTTTGTGTGAGTATATTCTCTTGTTGTTGACGATATCGATCGGTAGGCCTTGTCTCGAGAATATCGAGAACGGTGTCTCGCAAAACGTTGTAGTTTTCACAGAGGTATCCGATATCGCCCATCTTCTTGAAATAGTACTCGCTCAACGGGCTCTTCAGGGCAATGATGGGCTTTTGAAACAAGAACGCATCGAGAATTGCGCCACTCGCCCGTAATTCGTAAGCGTCCGGCCTGTAAAAGAAGAGAGCGTAGTCGATATTTCTGCAATACTGTCCATACGTCACCTGATCCAACGGGACGTCTGGAGAGGGGATATTGACCGACCTGTGGGGCACGTCCTTCACATGTTTCTGAGGTATACGCCCAATGAGAGTGAACGTCGGCTTGTACGTAGTTGTTGTAGATTGAACCTCTTCAGCCAACCTAAAAAAAATGTCAGCCCCTTTCTCGAAGCTTCCGACGCCATAGAAACCAAAACGAATGATATCATCGGGGAACGGTTCCGGGCTGACGTCGTCTCTAAAGAAGTAGGGAAGATCGATAGAGCTCACGTAACTTCTCACCCGAGGTACGTACTGTTTGAGCCGTTCCTCGATACGTGGTCCAAGAACCACGTAGCGGAGCTCGTTCGTGTTGCCAACTGAAAGCCAGATCCGCAACCAAAAGAACAGCCGAAACGGCCGCAGCGGCGGTAATGTGGCGACGTCTTGAAGTTCGTCGTGCAGGACAACCAGGCAGACTACGTCCCTATAACTCGTTAACAGCGTCTTGATTGAAATAAGGCCAGGACTCATTACAGAGCAAAATATGATCGCTTTCGCGCGTTTTTTATGCGCCACGTCAAATACATGACGGCAGAAGCGAAAATCGGGTGCAAATCGCTGATAATTAGGAAGGTGCCTAGAGGGGATCGTCGTTTCACGGTAGCTGACGACGACTGAATGCGCATCAAGGATGTTCTTTACGTATCTGATGTGTTCAGCTTCAGCGAGAAACAAGAGCTCTTCTTCTTGAAAAGCGTCAGCTACTGCTGCGATCAAGGCGGCGTTTACCGCTGTGTGTTCAAAGCCCGACCTCGTGGGCTCGCAAATAACGATCATGTCTACTCTGCAACCCGTTCCAAATACTCAACGACCAATGTCAGTAGGTTTTTGATATTTGATTCAAGGCCCTGGCGGCACCTGTGAATTGACACCATCATTCTTGTCGGCATTGAAAGCGCGCTGGAAGACCAGAATTGCATTTAATGTTGGGATGATGGTATGAACTTGCAATATCGTATCCAGGCAATAATTTGCACGTCCATCCATGGTCAGATCGTCTTCGAAGCCGTAGGGCCAAGATCCACGCCATTCGGTCATTGATTTTGTAGAGAATAAACGGCAGATCAAAACGACTCGGGGCCTGGATCAACAGGACTCCGCCAGGCTTCAACATACGCCACATTTCACGAATTAACTTGACTTTTCTGGTGTCGTCAAAATGGTCAATGACGCCACAGTTCCGCACAACGTCGAATGAAGCGTCGGAGATTCCTAACTGGAAGGCGTCCATCTGACACAAGTCACCCCAACCGCGGGCTGACCTAGTATCGTGCCTTTTTGTTGCCGACAACAGTATAAAACTTAACCTTGCGACCGTGGCCAAATTGGCGATGAAAGGAAATTGTTGTATGCACAAACCCAAGTATTTGAAGGAATTCTGAGATCAGTCCCGGAGATAGCTTCCACCAGGTTTCTTTAGGGCTGCAATTGGATGCGTTTGGCTTGAATTCGAGCCGCTTGCGAGTAAGAAGTTTATTATCTGTCAGTGCAGCTACATCCGTTACAACTATAGTCTCTCTAACATGCGCCGCAGCGCGCTGAAGTGCGAGAAACGGATCACGAAGATGCAGGAGGATGGCGCCTAAGGTACAGATATCGAATTGGCCAATATCGTCCGGAATTTCGTACACGGATCCGTACATCACTTTTGAGTGTGAGTTAAAAGCGCGGTGGGCAATCCAAAATCCATTGTTGATTCGACGGGTGTGCTCCTTAAACTCCGAAATATACTTTCCATAATCATATCCAGCGTATGGAACAATATCCCTTTCCTGTTCTTCGGAAAGATCATAGGCTACAACCTCAGCGCCCATCCTTTCCATAGCGAAGCATAAGTAACCACTAGCAGTTCCAAGCTCCAGAACTCGTTTTCCTTGAAAATTGACATTGCCGAGATATGATGACTCCTTTCCTCTTAAATCCCATTCGCCTTCCACGATTCCAAAACCAGGAATATCCATCGTATGGTAGAAATAGCAATCACTTATGCTGGTGACATTTCTTGGCTCTGTCCAAATAGTTTTGCCCATAGTGATCCTCTATTGCCAGCTACCCTCTTGAATGGCGATCATGACGATCATCTAGAGAGTGACAGCAAATACCACTCTATACCGTGACGGTTTTGATCGCATACGCTTAGTCTAGATGTGAACTTGGCTTAACTATTCCGATAAAATTCGTGCGTTTATAGGTGTCGGGGCCACACCAAACAGGAGAATCGCAAGCATTATGCGCAACGACTCCCGCTATAAAGTATGCAACTGTCGTCAAACGCTTAAGCTATCAAGGGCTGCTTGGATACGCAGTTTGTTAAATTCTCAAACTCAACTGAACTGAAGAAGGCGAAAGGAATGATAAGAGGAACGATAAAAAAAGTAGCGATTGTTTGCGTCGCTCTCTTTCTTGTGACCGTTCTAGCAGCAAGGCAGCCGCAGCAACCACAAGCAGCATCGATTGATGTCACTGAGCAAATCAAGAAGCTCGGAGAACTGCGTGACCAAGGGCTTTTGACTGAACAAGAATTTGATTCGAAAAAACAAGAACTACTGGCACGAATGTGAGCATGTTTCTAAAATGCATGGGAGATACGCATTTATCGTTGCTTAGCGTATTCCTCTATGTGAGGCTTCTTGAACAGGCTCATTGCAAAACGTAGAGCCTTTGGGACGCAGTCGATTAACATGATGCTGGCACCCAAACTGGCTAGCATTGCGCTGGTCGTTCCTGAGCTAGGGCCAAATTCGCAGTACGCTCTTTTGCGCGGATCGCCAGTACACTTCAGTAAGATCTGCAAATTAGCCTTGTTATCAGGCCGGTGATAATCTATCGTTTGGTACGCATCAGCAACGCGATTCCATACAGAGATTATGGTCTCAATTTGATCTTGGCTGTTCCTACCCATTAGTGCTTGCGTTTTCTAGTCAAAGTTGAAGACCGCTTATGGGCATCTCCAACCTGCTCATATTTTAGATTCGCGACCTAGGAAGTTTCTGCCACAAGGCGAAGAGTCTCGTCCAAGAATGTTTTAGCGGCGTTATCCCAAGTAAACTTTTTTGCCTGCTCTAGACCTTTGCGTGCTAATTTATCGCGGAGTTCGAGGCTTTTTTCGACATCTAGTATGCTGCTTCGAAAAGCTTCTTCATTTTCTGGATCTATGTAGTAGACAGCGTTTTCGCAAATCTCAGGAATAGAAGTACATTTCGTTGTAATAACCGGACAGCCCAATGCCATTGCTTCTACAGGGGGCAGCCCAAATCCTTCGAATTTTGAAGGGTAAATCAGCGCTTTAGCATTGGCATACAGGTTCGCCAAAACAGAATCTGGAACATAGCCGAGCTCTGCAACAGCATTTTTTCTTTGTCCTGCGTGTAGCAGGTTTTTCACCTCTTGCGAGTAGTGCTGTGCGCTTCCCACAAGCAGAAGTCTACTTTGAAGCTTTTCATGCTCGTGGAGCTCGATGAATATCTTTAACATGCTTTCAATGCCTTTGCGTTTGTCATAGCCCCCAACGTACAAGAAATAATCATGGTAACTCTGACTAGGAGGAGTCGAGTATTCACTGCTCTTTTCAACTGTAGGGGCGTAATAAATTACCACGAGCCGAGCGTCGACGTTAAAGTTGCGCAATATCTGCTTCTTAGAGAATTTTGAAATTGTTAGCACCAAGTCACTTCGGTCTAAGTCGTTCTGGACTCTTTTCCGGTATGCTAATTCGTCTTGTTCAGAGGCAAAGTAGTTTGGTATCGTAAGAGGCAATACGTCGTGCAGCGTGAGGACGATCTTACTGCCGAATGTAAGTCTCGGGACACGAACATGCGCTTTCCACGGCAAATGCACAAAATGCACAAATTCTGGTTTTACGCGTGCCAAGTACGCCGGAAGCGCGAGCGCCCTCCAGAAATAGTTTGGGACTGCTACGCCTATTTGGGCCGATTTGATCCTGGGCGAGAACGTGCACTTCAGGGGTCCGCGGTGGACTACAGTCACATCCAAAGATCGCGTTAGTCTCGCAGCATTTTCATAGAGGCATCGAACTCCTTTAGGAATACCTGTTCCTGCTTCCTGGAACACGGCGCCGTCAACAGCTATTTTCATTTTCTCTTTTTGATATATAATGATCGAGTTGTACTAGAAGCCTGCCCGCCGCTTTATACAGCTTTGTCTCCTTGATGCTGCTCAAACGCGCGATACCTACATGGGCTTCCTCGTAAGCTTCGACCTGTATGATTGGACGCAATGCATGAAGAGCATATTCCTTTGAAAATATCATACTCTCCCACCTTCGACGTCTATCTTAAGGAGATCTAATCTTTTTGCATTGTGCTTCACTGTGAGATTGTCAAGAGTGTCTATATTAGCACAGGAGTTAGAATTGCTCGGATTCGTTGACATACATCGAAAGCGGCGCGGGCGTGGGCGCGGCACCGATTTTACTATTCAGCCATCAGGGTCGATTGACCGTAAATATATGGTCGAAACACTGACCTCGATGGTCGTGTGAAAGTGGTCAATTGACTAGCCTTTGCCGACCTTCAGACGCAATACAAGGACACCGATGTATCGAAACGCACAGTTAAAATAGACGAGCAACTCTGTTTGGATGCGTGCCGAATTCAAGCAGGTGGCTACAAGGAATCCAATACTTTCGGGCATTGCCATCATTGAAGTCATCGTAATCCACGTAACACTTTTTGGGTTGGAGGCGGTACCTAACCCTAACCATCAATGGATATTTAAAGCCCTATTAACTTTTACGTCCTTTGGAGTAGCTCATTTCATATTCATATCCGGGGTTGTTCTACAATAGATACAACAAAGACTTTTCAGTACCCACATTCTACAAAAAGAGATTTAACTCAGTCCTGCCACCGTATTTAGTTTGGTCAACGTTCTATTTCTTCTACCCATTGGTACAGACTGTCCTTTTGTTCTCCATCTCCGTCACCAGTTGGGTGGTTAAAGCGCCTTCGAATATCGCTCAGCTATTGAGCGAATACTTGACAGAATTGGCTGTCGGAATTGAGCATTTGTGGTTCGTCGTGTTAATAATCCAGTTATACCTACTCTATCCTCTGCTCGTCAAATTTTACAATCGTTTCACGAGAGAAAATAGCGCGGTATATATCTTATCCTTCCTACTGCTAGCACAAATCGGCTATGGCCTCCTCATTCTTAATGGTGGGATTCCAGCGGCTCCGGCTCCGTATACCGCACTTGCCGGCCTTCGCACGCTTCTAGTCCAGTTAGTCACTACATATTCGCGCTTCTTGTCCTACACTTTCTACTTCGTCTTAGGTTTCTTCATTGCCGAACACTACGGGGCGATTAAGCAACGGATTGCAATTGGATTGACGTCTGCTATCGTGCAAAAAAATGAAAAACCGGTTAGCGACCTGCGATGCGAGTGCTAGACTTCACAACTGCGTTAGTTTTTTTCTGATTTTTCGTGCACTAGTCAAAAGCAGTTCCATATCTCCAAGTTCTCGCTTCAACTCCAAGACCCAAAACAGGAGCAGAGCCGCTAAGACTATAAACGCATACACGCCGATACCCCAGTTCCACTGCATCGGGTAAATATCCCAGGTCCACCACATCGGGTAAAACAGGAATGTGATGAGAATCAGAATGCAGAGGACGAGCCCCTTCTTGTTGCGAAAACTATCAAGGACTAAAAGAGCAGGCGGTAAGAGGAACATCCACCACTGGGGGTTAGTAGAAACCGCTATGAAGAACCAAGCGACGATAGCGAAGTTATCGAAGACAAAATACCTGTCGTCACGAAGAGACGTAAGAGGGTCCCTGAATACTCTCACGGCCACATAACATACTAAAAACACGTAGCCCAGCACCCATATTGGCAGTTGAAAATGCGACACGTAGCCCAGCACCCATATTCCTGGAACGACACCTGCACTACTCTCTAGCTTCGGCGAGCTGCTAACGGCTTGGCCAAAGTGAACAAGTGCCGAGGGATGATTGATTAAATTGCTCGACTCTCCGTGAAGGATTATCACGTTGAACCACCCCGGATACGGCAGCCAGACGATGAACGTCATTACGAGTAACGTGGCCAAGCACGACCCTAATGTGAGGAGCGACTTTGGTATATCGAGCTTTCTCGTTCTTACCAGTGCCAGCGTGTATATGGCGTAGGCAGGTAGCAACAGCCCCCCATAGGTTTTGAACTGCATGGACACGCCTAGCGCGAGATAACTAAGAAGCAACAAGGGAACATACTTTTCAGCTTTCAACGCCTTTTGCAATAATATCATCGAGGCGAATATGAAGAGGACGCAAACCGCGTCCATCTGGCCCATAATAAACACCGACACGAACGTGATGGGTCCAAAGCAAATGAGTGCAAGCCATTTGTTCCGTAGCTCCCTGTATGCTATCCCGACGAAGAGGAAGAGCGCTGTCAATATTGGTATCATGCCCCAGAAAGGGAAGATGCCGGGGCTTGTCCATATGTATG
>Ga0326727_10012941_pt1 | contig 18788 bp, 21 predicted proteins | sample MB2enrmetagenome_FD_207643 | JGI IMG/M metagenome (GOLD analysis project Ga0326727, IMG submission 207643) | Lab enriched peat soil microbial communities from McLean, Ithaca, NY, United States - MB29MY | ecosystem: Environmental > Terrestrial > Soil > Wetlands > Peat | place: USA: New York...
TAATCTCTTCCAGCTTCGGCGGCACTTCCGGATTCAGACGCACCGGCGAGGTCGGAGCTTTGTTCAGAATGGCCTCGAAGATAACCGCGGAAGTCGTTCCCAAGAAGGCTGGACGGCCGGTCGCCATTTCGTAGAGCACCGCGCCAAAGCTGAACAAGTCCGTACGGGCGTCGACTTCTTCTCCCCGCGCCTGCTCTGGAGACATGTACGCCACGGTCCCCATCACCACACCTGGGCTGGTGAGGTGCTCAGGCTCGAGCGAGGCGGTAGGCAGCGCAGAGGCCCCCAAGGCTTCCGCCACCCGCCGGGCCTTTGGTGCCAGCTTGGCCAAACCAAAGTCTAGAATCTTCGCCTGGCCGCGATTCGTTACAAAGATGTTCGCTGGCTTGATGTCGCGATGGATGATCCCCTTCGAGTGGGCCGCGTCGAGAGCGTCGGCAATCTGGATGGCCAGGTCGAGCAGTTCGTCCGTCTTAAACGGCTTGCCTTGGATGCGATGCTTGAGCGTCTGGCCCTCCAGGTACTGCATGGCGATGAAGGGTTCGCCCTCGTGCTCGGCGATCTCGTAAATCGTGCAGATATTCGGGTGGTCGAGTGCGGAGGCGGCTTGGGCCTCTCGCTGAAACCGCTCTAGTGCCTGATGGTCCCTTGCGAGTTGTTCCGGCAAGAACTTGAGGGCAACAAACCTACGGAGCTTGGTGTCCTCGGCCTTGAACACCACGCCCATGCCCCCGCCGCCGAGCTTTTCGAATATCCGGTAGTGGGAAACGGTCTTGCCAATCATGCGAGGAACCAGCCGTTCGGTGCCATTTTAGGCCGCGTTCACAGCTGAGTCAACGCAATAGGACTATCTGACGAAAAAGCCGCACTAGTACTTTAGGGTAGCGACGCGAGAAATTCCGAAGACTCCACTCGAGGTTGGCTCACGGCGTCGGGGGATCGTCTTTACGAATCAACGCTTGGAGCTCGAGCACCTGGACTTGGACTTGCTTCACTTCTTTCAGAATGTCCACCTTGCTCCGGTTGATGGAGTGCGCCACAAAATAGACCATGCCGAAAAGGAACCAGAAGCATGCCAGGCTCACGAAGTAAGGACCCTTGGGGGTGTCCATCCGCTGCCCGCCCAGCCACAGGAAGAGGATCGAAACGGCGATCACGAAAACCCACAGTTCAATCAGCACCCGTCTCTCCCGGCGAAGCGCCTTTTCCTTCTTCTCCAACATCGTCGCCACTTCCTCGCGGTAGGCAGCCAAGTTCGCGGGCTGCGGCAGATGCGAGAGCAAATCCTCCCGAAGACGATCATCTCTTGTTTCCATAACCACCTCGCAACAGAATTCCCTTCATCGCCAGTTTTGCGTAATGGATGCGGGATTTGACCGTGCCTTCCGAACACCCGACAATCGCGGCGATTTCCGCCAGGGAGAAATCCTCGAGAAAATGCAACACCAGCACTTCGCGGTGCCTGAGTCCGATCTCATTCAGGGCCTGATGAATTGCGGCGGAGTCCTCCTCTGTGAAGGAGGGTTCCGGCGATCCTTGGAGCGCCGCGCTGTGCACTTCCTCGGCTCGTTCCCTTGACAGGTTGCGGCGGATTCGATCTATCGCGAGGCCGTGTGTAATGCGATACAATCACGGTCGCAGGGAGGCAGGCTCTTTCAGTCCCCGGATGTCTCGAAACGCCTTCACCCAAACGTCCTGGAGGATGTCCAGCCCAGCCTCTACATTGCCGGCCAATTTGCTCGCGTAATAAAGCAACGGCCGTTCCATCATTGCGACGAGATCCTCGAAGCCGCTCGGTTCGCCCGACTGGCAACGGAGTGCGATCCACTCGTCTTGCGTCCGACTCGTCCTGCTCAGCCATCTCCTATGTCGAAGGAAAAGCGCCTGCGGTTCAAAATGGGAATGAGGGAGGAGCTAAAAAGGGGAAGGCTAACATCGTTGGCACCGAATGAAAACCAGGCTAACCCGCCGGCCCAAACCGCGGACCTTTGGAATCCCTGGGCCTTCTCTCTGCGTCTCCGCGCCTCTGCGGGGAGGACTCTGCTATAAGGTAGGACCGTCCTGCGGCTGGACGGGCCCGGGGAGGAGCACGACCACGGCGCTCTGGCAGAGTGGGCAGCGGTAAGGAGTGCCCTCGAACCTCCACTCGTGCTTGCACAGGCCGCACGACCACAGCTTGCTGGAATGGGCGGAAAGCTCGCCCGCATCAGGCACGATGAACCCCGGGCCTCCCGGCTCGTCAAGCATGTCCAACGGGATGACGTCTTGAACCACCCGTAAGGCGGCCGGCACACTCAGCTCGAAATACTCCATCCCTTGAACCCGCCGTCCTGCGAGCCTTCTGTGGATTTCCGCGGTGTGCTTCTCGGGTAAGGAGCTTTCAAAAGATGCTTCCAAGACAAAACGCTCGGGCAGCCCCGATACCCAGTTCAACTCTTGAATTTCCTCAGCGACAGGTCGCTTGGTGAATCCCACTTTTAGAAGCCCCGGCATTTTCGGGTGCGAAAGCACGTAGACATAGCCCACGACGGATCTCGCTTCCAACAGGGTCTGCCCGCACGAGGCACACCTGAACTTTGCCGAACTGGTGCCTTCCAATATAGTGGCGCGGCATTCCTTCCCGCACCCTCCGCAGGGAAGCCGGATTTCAAGTATTGCCATGCAAAGTCGCCCGCTATGAAATTCCTGAACCCAATTAATTGGTCTGTAATTATAGCACATCAAGCCACAAACCGTGCAACCAATTGCGCAACTCCCAGGGCGGAGGTCTGGCACCAGGCCGCCTGCATGTAAAATCTCCTTTACGGCCTCCCCTGAATAGTGTAGCCTAGAATCTGCCCGGGGATAGCACCTCCGCGGGCCTTGCGCCCGGCTGGGAGCTGACCGATGGAAACCAAACCGCAACCCGACATGCCGGCCCGGCGCCGGGGGCGGAAGCCCGGAAAGCCTCTGACGAAGCTCGAACTGGCCACGCGACTTGCCAACCTCGCCAAAGCCCGTGCGGCCTTGCAGCGAGGATACCCGCCCACCGAGAAACGCCTGCGAGCCAGTCTTGCCAATCTGGCCAGAGCCCAGGCTGCCCGGCGCACCCCACAGGGCAGCGCTTCGGCGCGCCTCAATGCCCTGAAGCACGGCCTCTTCGCCGAGCAGACGCTCGAGGAAAGCGTCGACCGGTTGGGAGAAAGCAAAGAGGAATTTGAGGGCTGCCTCCGCCTGTTCGAGCGCGGGTTCGCTGCCGCCGACGACGAGGAACTGCGCCTCGTGCGCGGGCTCGCCGCGACCGTGTGGCGGCGGCTGCGCTTCTTCCATGCTCAGGCGCGCTGGGAGAAGGAGCGGATGCAGCGGGTTTTCGCACAAGCGCCCGCCCAATTCGACGTCGAGGAGACGGTGGCCCGGGCGGACCGCCTCGTGCTGGCCTTCATGGAACTGGATCCCTTCTTTCGCGAACTCAGCAAGATCGAAACGCGGATCGAATTCTGGCTCCGCAAGCTCATCCGAAAACGCTCCCAGGGACGCCGTCGCTGGAGAGGCTTCATCCGGGTGCGTGATTCGGTAACAAAGGCCCTCGACGCAGCGGAGCCCCTCGACCACTTTGTCGAGTACTGGGACACCCTTTCCCCCGACGAGCAGGCCGCCGCCTGGGAGGAATTCCGGAAGTTGACCGGCCAGGACCCGGCCGACTGAGGAGGCTCACTCCACAAACGGTGGGCTGGCGCATCTCTGGTTTTGAGAGTCTGCGGCTCTTCCACTGGTCGAACACGCAGCGCGGCCACAGGGCAATAACAAGTTGGGCATTTTCTTCAAACAAAAAACCGTAGAGTTTGAAGGGCACAAACTCTGCGCTACCCCGCTCGCTGCGGCCGCATTTGACCCCGCGCGACGTTTGAGTTAGAGTAGAATCGTGAAAATTAGAAACGAGCATTACCATTTCAACGTTGTTCTCCGGCCCGAACCGGAGGGAGGGTTCACTGTCCTGGTCCCGGCACTGCCGGGCTGTGTCACCTATGGCCGAACACTGTCCGAAGCGAAGAAGATGGCCAGGGACGCCGCAGCCGGTTATGTCGAAAGCCTCAGAAAGCACCAGGAGCCCATCCCAACTGACAGCGAAACGCTCGTCACGACGTTGGACCTCGAGTATGCCGAAGCTGCCGTCCGTTAAGCCGCGCGCAGTCATCCGCTTCCTGGAACAGAACGGCTTCGCGCTCGATCACACTTCCGGCAGCCATTTCATCTTTTATCATCCTGTTTCACGGCGCCGTGCTGTCGTGCCCAAGCACAATCGGGACATGGCACAAGGAACCCTCCTTGCGTTATTGAGGGAGGCTGGGTTTACACGCGACGAGTTGGTGCGCTTTCTGGGAGGAGCGTAGGGAGCCACGAAGAAACGGTTCCTGGAACGTGTGAAGAAATCACCAAGTCCTGTCATTCTGAGCGAAGCGAAGAATCTGCAGTTGTTTGTTTTCAAAAAGATAAAAGCAGATTCTTCGCTTCGCTCAGAATGACAGACGATTTTTTCACAGCTTCCTGACACGCATTATGAAAGGGCGCCCCTGATTGTGTATGGTTGGGTTGTTGTGGAATCCAACTTTGGCAAAGAGGAGCACCCTTACGAGCGAGGACAAGTATATCGCGTTTGACGTGCATCAGGCGATGACCGTAGTTTCGGTGGTCAATGCGGCAGGGCGAGAGGTAAACACGGCGATTCTGCCGACACAGGCGCAAGCGCTGCTGGGGTTCGTGGAAGGTTTGCGAGGACGGTTACATTTGACCTTGGAAGAAGGGACGTATTCGGCCTGGCTGTACGATCTGCTGGAGGGGCGGGTGGGGGAACTGGTGGTTTGCGACCCGCGCCATAACGCGCTGCTGAAGGAAGGGAGCAAGACCGACCGCAACGATGCGCGCAAGCTGGCCGATCTGCTGCGCACGGGGATGCTGCGTCCGGTCTATCACGGCAGCCGCAGTGTGCGTAATCTACAAGAGATGGCGCACAGTTATCAAGCCTTGGTAAAGGACACGACGCGGGTGATGAACCGGATCAAGGCGTTTTATCGCAGTCGCGGCATCGACTGCGCCGGCCGCGGCGTGTATAGCCCGAAACAGCGAGGGGTTTGGTTGGAGCGTCTGCCGGCAGGGGCGAGCCGGATGCGCGGCGAACTGCTTGCACGACCAACTGGAGCAGCTACGCCCCCTGCGCCGCAAGGCGCGGCGCGCGCTGCTGGCGGAAAGCCGCAAGCATCTGGTGGCGGCGCGTCTGCGCGGCATCCCGGGTTTGGGACCTCTGCGGGTGGCCTTGCTGATCGCCGCCCTGCAGACTCCTCACCGCTTTCGCACCCGGCGGCAGTTGTGGACCTACGCCGGTCTGGGGTTGATTCAACAGGGCAGCAGTGAGTATCGCTGGGTGGAAGGGCAGGCGGTTCGTCGCGCGGGCGCGCTCCGTCCGCGCGGGCTCAATCGCAACTACCGACCGGGGCTGAAAGCCATCTTCAAATCGGCGGCCTTGGCGGCCATCCGCCAGCCCGGACCTTTTAAGGATTATTACGACCTGCGCGCGCAACGGGGAGTCGATCCGGCCATCCTGCGCGTGACCGTGGCCCGCAAGCTGGCCGCCTTGACGCTGAGTCTTTGGAAGAAAGGGGGGCGTTACCGAGCCGAAGGTAAGAAGCAAGCTTAGTGCCGGGAATCTCGACGCTCGGCCGGGCAGGAAGTTTTCCCGCGGCGAGTGGGCAGGGAGTGTTCCGGCGCTCGGGTCGGGGAAGTTCCGGGTGGAACTTCTCCCACGAGGGTGTGCATCTAGGAAAAGGATAGGCGGGGTTTTCCCCCTGGCGGGCTCGCCTCCTCTGACACGCTATGCCCCCTCGCACGACCTCAAAAAGCCATAGGCCTTGAGCCTCCGATAGAACCGTGGTCGGCATTCATCCCGACCCCCAAGCTTGCTCAAGCTCCGAACCACCTTCGCCTCGCACGCTCGTCCATGGAAAAACCAGGCCGAACCCGTGCATTCAAAATGGCCGAGATCATCGAAGGGGGCTGGATGCCAAGAAGAACCAAACCCTCCTCTAAAAGGAGAAGTGTTTTCACTTGACATCCCCTTTCATAGAACGCATTACCTCCCTCCGTGGCCGGTGCATAGCAGCAGGTAGCGCAGAGGTACGCGCCGTTTGCGTTCCTCTGCGGCTCTTCCCTGACGGTCATCGAGGCCTCCCGGCCCGGTATGACGAAACCAGGATTCGCGTCGCCCCAAAGAGCCGCAGAGGAGGGCAAAACGCGCCCACCTCTGCGCTTCCTTGACATATCGAATAAGATATCACATCCTATAGGACGTCTATGCTGCGGCGGGTCGTTCTGGATACCTCGGTGATTGTTGCGGCGCTCCGCACTCGGCACGGCGCAGCGAACAGGGTGTTGCGGCTGGTGGCCGAAGGGCGTCTTGTTCCCTTGGCGACTCCGCCGCTTTTCCTGGAGTACGAAGAAGTGCTGAGGCGTCCCGAGCATCGATTGGTTCACGGGCTTGCGCCGGACGCTATTGACGAGTTCCTGGCGGAACTGGCCGCGCTGATCGAGCCCGTCGACATTCATTTCCAGTGGCGTCCTCAAGTGCGCGATCCAAGTGACGAGATGGTGCTCGAAGCTGCCACGAACGGTCGAGCGGACGCGCTGGTGACCTATAATATCAGGCATTTTGCCGCATCGGGCAGCCGCTTTGGGATTCCAATTCTCGGTCCGGTCGATGTCCTGGAAAAGGTGAGACGATGAGTAGAGCGACGTACCCCTTGAAGCTTCCTATGTCTGTCAAGAAGGCCGCCCAACGCCTTGCCGCAGAAGACGGCGTCTCCCTCAATCAGTGGATCGCCGCCGCCGTAGCCGAAAAGGTCGGAGTGGTGGAAACGGCGGCGGAGTTCTTCAAGAGGCGCGCTGGAGAAGCCTCCGGCGCAGGGCTTGCGAAGTTCCTTCGCCATGCCCCGGACGTCAAGCCCGAAGACGAGGACCGGATCAGGTGAGCAGGTAGGTGGCCGGCACGCGATTATATTCCCCCGGCCCGGTATGACGAAACCAGGATTCGCGTCGCCCCAAAGAGCCGCAGAGGAGGGCAAAACGCGCCCACCTCTGCGCTACCCGCTGTGGCCGGCGCATAGCAGCACCCCTAGGGATCCGCTCCATGGACCCACGGCCTCCCGATATTGGTGAGCCATAACCCTTGAGATTTGATGCAGATGTGTTAAGTCATGAGCTGCCCAGGTCGCCAGCAACTCTGACAGAGTAACTACTCCGAGGGCAGGATGTCGTCCACGCCGTTCGAGGTCCTCTTTCCGAAGATTCAAGGCCCGCAGTTCGCCCAGGCTTTCTGACCGCAAACGAGCAAATTCATCCAATAATTCCCCCAGCGACTTACCTTGACTCTCGCGTATCTGTCCCCAACGATCAAAAGGCTCAAACGTCTGAGTCTCGCCAGATTGGAGGACGATCCTCACCCGTGGCATCCAATCGGTCCGTTCGCCGTGGATCAGATGCCCAACGATATCGAACGCGCTCCAGGTGTTTTCACCTTCATTTCGGAACGTCCACGTTTCCGGTAGATCGCGCAGAAGCGCATTGAGAGTAGCGGGGGTGCGGGAGAGAAGCGCTATGGTGTGTTGTAAGTTATGTTCCATAATGGTCCTCAATTCGTAGGCGGCGATTTCCCAGAGCAGGTAGCGCAGAGGTACGCGCCGTTCGCGTTCCTCTGCGGCTCTTCCCTGACGGTCATCGAGGCCTCAAATCCGGGTGTGTCCATCGGCGGGCAATAACACCCGGTCGATTTCGTCGCCCCAAAGACCCGCAGAGGAGGGCAAAAGGCACCCACCTCTGCGCTACTTGTACTGAGGCATCATGGCGTGCGGGGAGTCTTCCGCCGGCGCAGAATCGGCATTTCGCTGTGACATCGAGGAAAGAGCTCTGCCATAGGCCCTTTTCAAGCGCTCCACACCATCGTGAATCCTCGCTACGGTTGAGCCCCCAAAACAGAGACGCAACTCTCGGGTTTCCGCGGAATCAGGGTAGAACATTTCTCCCGGCACAAAGACGACTCCTTCACGCATCGCCAGCTTATTCAGCTCAAGTGAATGGAGGCCCCTCCCCAGACGAGCCCACAGGTAGAGGCCGCCGGCGGGATTTGAAAACGCCAATTGACTCTGGGAAAATCTTCGGGCCAAGGCGTCAACCATTGCGTCCCGGCGAATCCGGTGTTCCAGGCGCACCCGGTCGAGGTGAGCGGCCACGATTCCGGACCGCAGCATCTCCGCCAGCACCAGTTGTTCCAGCCCGGCCGTGAAACAGCTTGCCCTGTACTTGGCGAGCGTGAGTAGGTTCACCACGTTTACGGGAGCGACGATGTAGCCCACCCTCAACCCCGGCGCCAGCGCCTTGGAAAACGTAGTGAGATGGATCACCACTCCGTGCTCGTCCAATTCACGCAGTGTGCGAGGCGGAGGGGCGTCAAAATACAGCTCGCGATAGGCTTCGTCCTCGATCAACGGGATCCGGTAACGGACTGCCAGGTGAATGAGGTCTTTCCGTTGAGCCAGAGACAAGGTTCTTCCCGTGGGGTTCTGAAACGTTGGCGTGACGCAAATGAACTTAGGGTGATATCTCAGAATCAGATTTTCCAGCTCGTCCATATCGCCCCGTTGGGCGTCCCACCCCACGGGCCTCGCACCGGCTGCCAGAAAGGTCTTGAGGGCGACGAAGTAGCCGGGGCTTTCCACAATTACAGAATCGCCGGGATCCACCAGGCTGCGCGCCAGGATGTCTAAACCTTGCTGCGAGCCGGCAACCACCAGCACCTGGTCAGCTCGAACCGAATGTTCCTGGGCGATGGCCTGGCGCAGCAGAGGCTGTCCCGCAATCGCACCCACCCCCAGCGCGTCCTGCGAACGCCGCGCCAGGATCTGTTGCTCGATCCGCCGGTATTCTTCGATCGGAAAGCACTCGAGAGCCGGGCAACCCAACGCGAAAGAAATCAAACCGGGGTCGATGGAACCCCGATCGAACGCAATGGGATCCGCGCTGAGTCGAAGCGAGGTCGCCGACAACTTGCCCTGCCAGGCGAATGGGACATTGGTGGGCTCTGGCACTGCACAGACATAGGTCCCGCGCCCCACGAATCCTCGCACCAGCCCCTTCGCTTCCAACTCACGGTAGGCGTTCGTGACCGTCGTCCGGCTGACTTCGATCTGTTCGGCGAGCTGACGCTCGGCCGGGAGCTTCGAACCGGGCTTCAATCGCCCGTTTCTGATCGCCGTTTCGAGGTTAGCGACCAGGCGGAAATAAAGAGCATGCGACGCGCCATTCGGCTTCAGCCACTCACTCGTATTCATGGGTGTAACTCCATACCTGCCGGGCGCGCTGCACCGCCGGCTTCGCGCTGCCACGCGGTGAGCCCACCGAGGGGGGTCGCCGCTTCATCAGCAAATAAAACTTCCGACGGCAATACTTTTTAGAGTATTCCTCGGACCGCAACGATTCGTCTCGACTGTACCGTAGGCCTTCCTCGTTTAAGTAGTGCCAATCGCAACTTGGATATTGGGGCTCTCCGCCCGCGGCGTTACGATCGCAGCTCAGTAGGGGCGATAAACACTGAATGCGTGACGCGGGCCTGCCGGCTTGAGGGGCTCCAGGGGAAGTGTTGTTCCTGGCGGAGATGTGCCTGCCGCCTTGGCGCGGCAATGGACGCGTGTAGGCCTACCGCGAGCTCGCCCCTGCCTGAACGTAGTGATTCCGAGCCAGGCCTGGAATGAAAAGCCTGAGCAGGCAATGGAGGGAGCGCAAATGAAAAGAAAACTGATTCAGGGGTTAGTGCTTGTGGTCTGTGGAATACTGCTGACGCCGCCGCTTGACTCGGCAGCGATGGAGCCCTATGGCGTGAAACTGGACCGTCCCATGGTGGTTGCGGGCGTTTACTTGCGCGCGGCAGTTTACGCTGTCCGGTGGCAACTGCGCGACACGCATGCCACTGTAACGTTCTCCCGCAAAGGCCATGCCGTCGCGACTGTTCCAGGCGAACTTGTAACGTTCAACAGAAGCGTGGCCGTAGACACTCTCTATTTCACCAAACATCCCGATGGTTTCTTTTTCATCAACGGCCTGGGATTTGCCAGGACAAATAGGGGCATCGAATTCCGCACGATTCGGTCTCAGCCGCTCACCATAATCAACCGGCCTCCGAACATCCAGTCGCTGGAGAACAGATTAGGTGGTGGTGCTCAAGTTCCTCGGCGAATCTCCAACTGAGAGCAGCAGCAGGTAGCGCAGAGGTACGCGCCGTTTGCGTTCCTCTGCGGCTCTTCCCCGACGGTCATCGAGGCCTCAAATCCGGGTGTGTTCATCGGCGGGCAGCAGGTAGCGCAGAGGTACGCGCCGTTTGCGTTCCTCTGCGGCTCTTCCCTGACGGTCATCGAGGCCTCAAATCCGGGTGTGTTCATCGGCGGGCAGCAACACCCGGTCGATTTCGAGCCCGCTCGGCGTGGCGACGGGGCGCTCGACGCTGCCCGTGTAGTCATGCACGCTTGACCACGGCCACTCTTCCGCGCGGCTCGCCAACCCCGCCCGCACCGGGTTCAGGTGGATATACTCGACCTTCTCGTTGTACTCCCGCACCGTGCGCAGGGCGCGATCAAAGAAGCGAGGCTGCCACAACATCCCCGCTTCCCGTCGCCCATGGTTGATGCGCTTCGTGGCTCCGTCCTTGATGGCCTCCATCACTCCGGAGATCGTCAGCGGATGCCGGGGATAGAAAATGGCGTGCCAGTGGTCCGGCAGAAACACCCAGGCCGTCAGTACGAAACCATGTTCCGCCCGGCGCTCGTCAATCACCCTGGCCAGGGTGGCGAATTCTGAATCCGAAAGAATGCGCCGCCTGGGCAATAGCCGGCAAGTGATAAAGAACCAACGATCCGATACCACCAAGCGTCGAAGGCGAGACATGCACGCGATTATATTCCCCCGGCCCGGTATGACGAAACCAGGATTCGCGTCGCCCCAAAGAGCCGCAGAGGAGGGCAAAAGACACCCACCTCTGCGCTACCCGCTCAGGATAACAGGCATCGATTTCTTCACATGTTCCAGACACCATTACTCTCTTAGCACCGCAGCCAGGGCGAGAGATCCCGGCCGATTATCTTCTGGAGCTCCAGGATGTCAGGTTTGAACTGTGATACGAGCTGTTCTCGCAGGGAAGGATCAAGTCCCGGCTTGCGCCTCATGAGGACTGTCGAAGCCATGCGGGATAGGTTTTCCCTCATTCTCGCCGGGAGCATGGCGCGGATCAGTCTCTTCGCCGGCAGGGCCGATTTCAGCCCGCTGTGAATTAAACGGCCGTGCGGCATTCCCCATGACACGTTATACCGCACCGTCGTATCAAAGGAGTGGCTTTCATCAACTCCCAGGAAGGCACAAATCCTTTTCAGCACCTCTGGGCAGTCGGCAACCATATCGTCGTACACCAGGATGAGCAACTGCTCGCGGGGAAAGAGGCGCAGGTAACGCTTGAGCTGCTGGGCATAATACCCTCGATGGCGGTAGTGGAAGGCAGGCCACCAGTTCTGAGCGATCCGCTCGTCCTCAACGGCAAGAGCCGCGGCGAAGTCCGCAAGCGATTCGATCCCGTCTCTGCGATTGTGGCAGAAATGCGAGAATGCCCGGTCTGCCGGGTCGCGCAGAATGGCAATCAGTTTTGCCTTTGGGATCAGCTTGCAAATCGCGCCCGGCGAACATTCGTGATAAAGGTACTGAGGGCTCATTTCTCCTGCAACCAGCTCGGTGGTCCTTGCCTCGAACAGCCGGCGATAATCTTCGATTTTCCAGACGCGCGGTAAGTTGCGAAGCGGCCCCACAAAAGCCGGGCGGACCTCCGGATGGGCAAAATACCTGGGCTCCTTGATAGGACTTAGGTAAACCTCGGGATGGGATTTGAGATACTGGTAGAGAGAGGTCGTGCCGGCCTTGGCCGTCCCGATCACCAGGAAATCAGGCAATTGTGAAGCGCGCTGCATCATCCATCTTTCTCGAGCGAGCTCGATCTCGAACCCCTGTTGCCGCGCGGCGCCGCAACCCGGAGCTTTTGTGCCTTCGGGAATCGCCGGGCGGGCAGGCGATATTCTAGTGTCAGTCGACGCATTTACCAAGGGGAATTCTCAGTCGGCCATCGGCGCGAGGATCTCGAAGCAGGTAGCGCAGAGGTACGCGCCGTTTGCGTTCCTCTGCGGCTCTTCCCTGACGGTCATCGAGGCCTCAAATCCGGGTGTGTTCATCGGCGGGCAGCAACACCCGGTCGATTTCGAGCCCGCTCGGCGTGGCGACGGGGCGCTCGACGCTGCCCGTGTAGTCATGCACGCTTGACCACGGCCACTCTTCCGCGCGGCTCGCCAACCCCGCCCGCACCGGGTTCAGGTGGATATACTCGACCTTCTCGTTGTACTCCCGCACCGTGCGCAGGGCGCGATCAAAGAAGCGAGGCTGCCACAACATCCCCGCTTCCCGTCGCCCATGGTTGATGCGCTTCGTGGCTCCGTCCTTGATGGCCTCCATCACTCCGGAGATCGTCAGCGGATGCCGGGGATAGAAAATGGCGTGCCAGTGGTCCGGCAGAAACACCCAGGCCGTCAGTACGAAACCATGTTCCGCCCGGCGCTCGTCAATCACCCTGGCCAGGGTGGCGAATTCTGAATCCGAAAGAATGCGCCGCCTGGGCAATAGCCGGCAAGTGATAAAGAACCAACGATCCGATACCACCAAGCGTCGAAGGCGAGACATGCACGCGATTATATTCCCCCGGCCCGGTATGACGAAACCAGGATTCGCGTCGCCCCAAAGAGCCGCAGAGGAGGGCAAAAGGCGCCCACCTCTGCGCTACCCGCTTTTGGAGCTTAGGCTATTGGGCGTTGTTGCGTGCCTTCCTTTGTGTTTTGCGCCAGAATGCCGCGCATGAAGAGCAAAACGCCAGACTGGTTTATCGCGATTAGTTCCGACCGCTGGCCTTGCAATTTGGAAGGGAGGGCACATGCCGAAATGGATGGGAGAGAGAATTGCTGGCTACATCTGGGCAGGTCCAGGACAGTTTGACTGGCGTGAGAAAGAAAAGCACTACAAGCTTGAGGATAATAAGATAGTTAGCGCATTTTTCGGAAGTCCTTCAGGAGGATTCCTGGTAAGGTGCAAGGGTGCAACATGCGAGGTCGAGATCAGGGATCGAGACAACAGAATCCTCGCGACCGCTGCCCTAAGATTACCCCACGGCAGAAAGTAACAGAGCAGGAGATCAAGACTCCGGCAGGAAAAGGGTTCAGGAACCCTTTCTGGAACCCTTTCTTCTCACTTACCTCCCTGCTTAAGTCATGAACTCATGTGGGTGGGCGGCAGAGTATGCCCTTGTTTGCTGCATTTCGCAAGGCTCGGGCGGCGTCGAGCTTTCTTTTGTTCGTCCAGTTTTCGTATCCCGTAAGAACCGCGTGTGCATCTGCGAACACGCCCCAATCTTCACTTCTTTCCGGCAAGACGCCAATATCCACGCTTACAGCATCTCTTACGCTGATTTGGACGAGACCTTGACGAGGCATTAAAGAACGGAATGCGTCAAATGAAGACGCTGCTATCAGTTTAGCGATACCTACAGAAAGCGCAGGGTCGCTACGCAGGTTGAATGCGGCACTGTTTACGGTGCCGTCATCATTGAACCAGGTACGATGAAGGAATCTGTAAAGGAAATCATCAGGCTGAAATGTGAGCCCAGAAGTTAATCCGTTAGCCATTCCAGTTCCCGATGGACCGACGAGAGAGGAATAACCTCATACCGTTCAGAATCGACAGCACTTAGCGGGCGCCATCTCTGCACCTCTATTAGTTGGCCGAGTATGGTCAGGAAGATCTCTTTATCGTCGTTGGCCCACTCAAAGCGGATGCTACCATCCGGCAGAGGCACAAGATGTGGTTCGCTTGCCACGCGGTTCCGTTCAATGAAGGCTCTCATCTGTTCCAGGACTTGTCGGGCTATGCTCACGGTTTCGCTCCCGAAGTGAGCACTTCCGGCTTCATCCCAGTTATCTGGCCAGTTTTCCAAATCGTTCAATTTCCCGAGGGCGGCTACGGCCCAACGCTGCGGGTTACTAACATGCACCGGTTGTGGGTCGTTCAAGATCACATAGGTATTGCTCAGCGAACTGACATTGGAGTTCTGAGCTTCCGAACAGAACAAAAGCGCGGATGCTGCGCATGGGATTCCCGATGCCATCCACGACTCATGGTAAGCGGGCACTGCTGAACCCACCACTATATATCCTTTGCCCACCTCGCCCAGTGAAACCACATCGTACGCCTGTACTGGACGACCGCACACAAGCGCGTTCGTTAAACCCGACGCGCACACGTCAACAGTGACAAGGGCCTGGGCGGCGGGTACTCGATGCAAAGGCGTCATTGGCTGGGCTAACTCGGATTGCATAACGGGGTTGAATGAAGAGCGCGTGAACCAAGTATGGCGTGTATAGCACCCCCCAAAGGCAAAATCTGGCGCCTCATCGCGAGATGGCACATCCGAACTAGCAAGTATTCCGGGCAAATTTGAGGTGCGCCGCGAATCTAAGATATTCGTCCCCATTCCTTATGTGCCTCGCTGGTTGTCAGGTCTGTAAAGCCTCGAACAATCCACTCGTGCGCGGTATTGAACCAATCCTTCATTGAGTACTGGCTCGATGCTGGGCCGGAGCAACCCATGTTTAGCACGAGCAAATCCCTCCCGTCCGGCCGTTTTGCGTGGCTCAGGTTGGCGCCAAGAGTTCCTTTCGAGTCTGGCATCTGGAATTGCCATACTCCGCTGACAGAGTTCGGAGCAGGCAGAAATTCAGGATCAACCCGATCCCAGTTAAACATTTTGACCTTGGCCTGGAGCTCGCGACTGAAATTCTGGCCCTTTAGCTCTATATGATTCACATAGATAAGTTCGTATCGTTTAGGGATAATGGGGCCAAGGTTTTCGAACTCCACATAATCGGAAAAAGCCCCCCAGTTCTCCTGAAATTTCGCGAATACCGTTCCGTATCGTGGGTACGGGTCGTCCGGTTTTACTCTCTTCCAATTGAAATTGAACCGAGTGTCTTGTAACTGCACAACATAGTTCTCGTCTTCAGAGAGGATGAAAACCCTTCGAAGAGGTGGCAGCGCCAGAAACTCAATGCTTGGCGTCTCGGGCACATCAACTAGCGGTGGCATATCCCGGGTAATCGGGAAATCTTTTCTTGCTCGCTCGCAGAACCCTCCGAGGTGACGAGTCTGCAGCTTTGCAAGGGGAGAAAACTGGACGCCTGCGACGACCTCCAATACAGGTGGGGTGCTGTATCCGGGAAGGGGCTGGTTTTTGACAGGAGTTTCGTTGTCTTGTGTCAGCATACCCAATCATTGACTGCGGAAAGCCCTATGCCGCTGACCTGCCGAACAATGGAACGGAATATCTTCTTTCCCAATTCCCCGAATGCTCTAGGAGTGGCGGCAAAACAATCCATGCCCAGCGTAGTCATGGCGCCTCTTTGTGGTCGACTCAACCGGCGGCGGCCATCATAACCTAGTTTATCGTCGGAAATCCATTCTTGCTTAATGGCCTCACAAAATCAAGACGAATTCCTGTTGGCTCCAAAGATCGGCTCAGTACGGAAGTACTCCTCAGAAGCCCGGAAAAAGCGAGCGAATAGCGCGGACCACCGGTTTTCTGGTCCGCATTCTTTCCTTACGAAGCAAAAACGGCGCGGGTGGACGTGCCGTATTTGCTCATCTTCGCGACTCGCCGATCCCGCGAGGCGCATACACCCCGACAAGAAGCGTCGGCACGTACGCGCCACTTGCCGAGCTTCACTCCACAACTCTAGCCTATTTTATAAAATCTGTCAAGTGCCAAATTAGTTGATTTACCCGATGATACGGGCGCGCGCGGGTCCTCGCCAGTTCTTCGCGGTGGAGTAGCAAGTAGCGTGGACCACCGCTTCTGTGGTCCGCGGGTTTTTCAAACGAAGAACCGCGGACCGCAAAAGCGGCAGTCCGCGCTACCCGGCCCTCGGTCAGGAGACCACGCGGAGCCGTTTGGAGGCGTAGCGCAGAATCTCGCGATCCGTCGTCACCAGACTCAGACCTTCCACCATCGCCTGAGCGATCAAGACCCGGTCGAAAGGGTCTCGATGGATCGGCGGCAGGTGATAGATTTCGGAGACGTGTTCCGGCCGCAGCACCAAGGGTGTGGCCGCCAGTTGTTCGAGCGCGTCCGCCCACCAGGTGAGAGGGTCCCCAATCTTGAGCAGACCCTTCATGCTTTTCAGCAATACCTCCCAGTACGAGACGGCACTCAGAATATTGGGTCCGGCGCGGATAACCGCTCGCACTCTGGGGGAGAGACGCGCGGGGTCGGTCAAGGCGATCAGGGCGGCGCTCGAGTCCAGCAGATAGCCGTTCACAATTCGCCTGCCAGGAAGCCATCGAGATCGATGGGATCGTCCCAGCCCGGGAGCAACTGGATACGGTCCTTCATGGCGCCAAGATGCACGGGGCGGCGTCCGGGTGGGGGTGGGGCGAGCCGGGCAACGGGCTTGCCGTGGCGCGTGATAACGACGCGATCGCCGCCTTCCACGGCGCGAATGAGTTCGGAAAGGCGATTTTTGGCTTCGGCGATGCTCACGTCCATAACATTTCAAGTATAGCCAGATTTTCTGGCCATATCAATCCCCGTCCTTGCGGCTTACTGCTACTGTCGAGGGCGCTGCTACTCCCACGCCGCGGCCGAAATCAGCTTGCCTGTGCGCAAGTGATAGTTGATGGCGTCTTCCCAGCCCTGCATTTTCTTCCGGAACCAGGCTTGGGTGTAGCGATCCAAGACGGCGTTTCCAGCCTCTGATAGGGCCGTGTAGGCAAAATAAATGTGCGAACGCGTCTTGCCGCCGGGGGCTGGAGCGAGCGCTATCCTGAGTTGAGTCGCGATCATACCCGGCTCGACCCAGGCATAGGCGATGGTCAGCGCTGCCGGATCGTAATGCGTGACCATCCAGACCGTTTCCGTGCCGCTTTCGTTCGGAGTGGTGAAGACGCAGCCGTCCTCCGCAGCGCCCGAATCGGAATAGATCAGGTTGTACTTCCAGTTCGGCACCCAATCCAATTCCCGAACCGGACAGAGAAGAGGAAATACCTGCGCAGGTGGCGCATCGTTCGTCTGCGTGTACTCATGGCTTACCCGTACGGCTCTGAATATGGACATGATCTTCTCCCGGTTTGATTATTGCTTGCCGCGAAAAACAAAACGGCCCGGTCGCAAGCCGCGACCGAGCCGTTATTTGAAATTACGAATTTAAGATTTCAGACGCGTCCGAAAGCAAAAGGGCGGGCACAAGGCCCGCCCTTACGAATTACCGTCGACTGTCAACTGTGGACTGTCGACTAATTTAATCCCGGCAACGACCGACTCTCCCACGCACTTCCGCGCGCAGTACCATAGGCCCTGGAGGGCTTAACTACCGTGTTCGGGATGGGAACGGGTGTATCCCCTCCGGTAAGGTCGCCGGAAACTCGGAAGAGCAGTCAACAGTCAACAGTTTACAGTCAACAGTTAAGACCTGTGATCCTGTCGACGGTGAACTGTTGACTGTCGACTGCTCTTTGAACGGTGTGGCGTCACTTCAATCTAAAAAGACAAACTGTGAACTGTCGACTGTAAACTGTCGACTGTTCCTGTGTGTTCAGCAGATTTATGGTCAAGCCGAACGGGCGATTAGGACCAGTAAGCTGAACGCGTTACCGCGCTTACACCTCTGGCCTATGGACGTCGTAGTCTTCGACGGCCCTTCATAGGGATCATTCCTGTAGCGGACAGGACTTCACCCTTGGGAGATCTAATCTCGGGGCGTGCTTCACGCTTAGATGCTTTCAGCGTTTATCACTTCCAGACTTCGCTACCCAGCCGTGCCACGGGCGTGACAGCTGGTACACAAGAGGTCTGTTCATCTCGGTCCTCTCGTACTAGAGACAACCCCCCTCAAATCTCCTATGCCCACACCAGATAGGGACCGAACTGTCTCGCGACGTTCTGAACCCAGCTCACGTACCGCTTTAATGGGCGAACAGCCCAACCCTTGGAACCTTCTACAGCTCCAGGATGCGATGAGCCGACATCGAGGTGCCAAACCGCTGCGTCGATGTGAACTCTTGGCAGCGATCAGCCTGTTATCCCCGGCGTACCTTTTATCCGTTGAGCGATGGCCCTTCCATACAGAACCACCGGATCACTAGGTCCCACTTTCGTGCCTGCTTGACTTGTTGGTCTCGCAGTTAGCCTGGCTTATGCCCTTGCACTCGACGGCTGATTTCCAAACAGCCTGAGCCAAGCTTCGAGCGCCTCCGTTACAATTTAGGAGGCGACCGCCCCAGTCAAACTACCCGCCTAGTCTTGTCCCTGGCCCGGATTACGGGTCGAGGTTAGAACCACAGAACCATCAGGGTGGTATCTCACCGTTGGCTCCCCAGAGCCCGAAAACCCTGGTTCAAAGCCTCCCACCTATGCTGCGCAGACAACCCCATAGTTCAAGGCTAAGGTGTAGTAAAGGTGCACGGGGTCTTTCCGTCTAGGTGCGGGAAACCGGCATCTTCACCGGTACTACAAGTTCGCTGAGTCACTCGCCACGACAGTCGCTCTATCGTTACGCCATTCGTGCAGGTCGGAACTTACCCGACAAGGAATTTCGCTACCTTAGGACCGTTATAGTTACGGCCGCCGTTCACCGGGGCTTCAG
>Ga0326727_10012942_pt1 | contig 18788 bp, 16 predicted proteins | sample MB2enrmetagenome_FD_207643 | JGI IMG/M metagenome (GOLD analysis project Ga0326727, IMG submission 207643) | Lab enriched peat soil microbial communities from McLean, Ithaca, NY, United States - MB29MY | ecosystem: Environmental > Terrestrial > Soil > Wetlands > Peat | place: USA: New York...
GTTACTAGAACCGTTCCCCGTTCGTTCGTCCGACAATCGCAAATCTGATTCGTTATCGGAGTGCCGTCTACTGTCGGCTCAGGCTAAACGGTCCACCTATAATGGATGGGACAGCCTGAAGCTTCTTCAATGGTTTGATTGAGGCTCAGATCGTGCCGGATATCGGCGGCAGGATAATCCAATTGGACCCCGTTATCGAAACTCTAGTTGAACTCATCAACATCTTGAACCAGAAGGGTGTACTAAGTCCACAGCAGCACCGTCTGAAATTGTTTCTCAGGATACTGAGGTCCACAGGGGATTATCTCAGGTTCATCAGTGTAGGACATTTCTCCCCAGAATGTATTTTTACACACTGCGATAATAGAAAGCTGTGCCGCGAAGGTTCCGGACCGTGGTTCACACACTAATTTTGTGTGTCTTATGAATCAGTCGTTTCATCCTCTCCGATCCTTGGGGTTCACTTTTCCTGACGACACAGCCCAATGCTAACCCCCTCCCTCCGCCTTAACTGATTGCAACAATGGCGGCAAGATTCGTTAACTAAATTGAAATGTCCGCAGCCTTTATCATTGCATCCAAGTTCCGCAAGAGGTTCCGCAAGTCTTAAGAATGTTCGACATTTCGTTCCTGAGCGTGCGAGCGAAGCGAGTCGTTTTCAAGAAACACAAGGTTGCTGAGATCGAGGATTATGAGGTTCCCTCTCCCGGCGACGGCGAAGTCCTAATCCAGACCATGAAGACGCTGATAAGTACAGGAACGGAGCTCACGTTGCTCAGTGGGGAGTACCCACCAAACTCGTATTGGGCTGCGTATGGCAAACTACCCTTTATCGCCGGATACTCAAATGTAGGGAAGATAGTCAAGCTCGGTACGGGAATCGAGGGACTCCGAGAGGGAGACATAGTCGCCTCCTCCAGTCCTCACTCTCAATATGTGAATGTCAACCTCAAATCCCGAGATCAAATTGAGGGATCCCATGTCATCAAGGTGCCTGACGGAGTGAGACCCGAGGAGGCGACTTTTCACACCCTGGCCGCGACGGTGATGAACTCCGTTAGGTTAGCTCATGTTTCGATGGGGGAGGCTACTGTAATTATGGGAGCAGGTATACTAGGCCAGCTCGCCGTGATCTTCAGCAGGCTCTCTGGTTCCCTCCCGGTCATTGCGGTTGATCCATCGCCTATGAGGCTCGGGAAAGCCAAGATCTCAGGGGCGACTGAGTTGATTGACCCGACCTCCAAGCCTCTCCAGGAGGAGGTGTCGAAACTCACGAAAACACGGCTTGCAGACGTTGTCTTCGAGATTACTGGTAACCCTGATGTGCTGCCTACGGGGCTGAAGCTTCTCAAGAGCGGAGGCAGGTTTGTGATCCTGAGCTCTCCGAGAGGACCAAGCAAGGTGGACTTCCACGATGAAGTAAATCGTCCGAGTAGGATAATCATAGGCACCCATATCGAAAGCACTCCACCCGAAGAATCCCCTCAGAATCAGTGGACGTACAAGAGAAATGTAGAGTTCTTCTACGACCTTATCCTTTCACACCTGATAAAAATTGATCACTTGATCTCCCATACATATCCTTGGTCCAAAGCGCCTGAGGCATACCAATTCCTGCTAGAGGACAGAACTCGGGCCATGGGAGTAATCCTTGACTTCACGGGATAACGGATACAGACACAGTTACACGCACAATTGCGGCGACGCAGCAAGTTATGCGTGTTACCGGGAATCTTGAAACGGAGAGGCAAGGTCACTTAGCTTTCCAAAACCTCAAGCACCTGAGGAATTAGGCGAACTTCCCTGATTCGTTCATCACTCATAATAGAACGCAGTTCCATAACTTCTAGCGGTGGAGTCCTGTGGCCAAAGAACAGGTTTTGGTTTTTCTAGTCTATGCCAGTTTAGCCCCACAGAACTGAGGACGAGGAGGATAGGGAATTAGCCGACTGGTGAATACGCGCTTCTTCTCTCTTTTACGATCTCGAGTATATTCCTAAACTGTTCATTTCCAGCTCTAGCCGTCAACCCATAGATAACTGCTTCAGTGGTCTCTGTCATGGCTCCAGCGCCACGCATTCTCTCTATCGCTGTTTCCCTATCGATCAGAGCGTGGGATGAGGTGCCGTCTCTCACAAGCAGAACATGGTAACCGCCTGTTAGCAAGTCGAGAACGGTTTGGAGTACGCAAATGTGAGTCTCGATACCGCATGCGATAACGGTCTTCTTCCGGACTCCTCGGAGGTTCCTCATGAACACGGAGTCTCCGCAACAGCTGAAATTGAGCTTCCGAAACTTAGGTGAGTTAGATAGCAGGTCCTTGAGTTCTGGAACAATTTGCCCCAGGTTTTCCTGTTGCGTTGCTATGACGGGTACGTTCAGAATCCGAGCAGCTCTGATCAATGCTTTGATGTTCTCCACAGTTGCTTCGTGTTCAGCAATCGTGTCTATGAGGCGATCTTGCACGTCAATTACTAGTAGAACGCAATCGGTCCGCCTAACTTTGATTGTTAGATGCAATGCACACCCAATCGATTTGTTAGACTCACACTTCTCCAAGGCTTATTGGTTTGTCTATTCACACTTTCGCTGTTCTCCGTGACTTTCTTCTGGTCCACTTTTCTTGATCTCTGAGTCCCGAGTAAGTCTTCCCGCTACGCCTTAACTGATTGCAGTGATCACGGCAAGAACCGTGTATCGAGTTGAAATGTCCGAATTGCAACCTGGAGCTTCTTGGTCAGGGAAATTATCCTCTGAAACGTTGCGGCCAATGCAACCTCTGGTTTGAAGTAGAGAACGATGAGCTTGTTCCGTTACGAGCCGACCCGTTGTACCTGCGGCGCTGAATCTGATTGGAGATTGAGAGTAACTCAACCAACTGCTTCGATTGTCACAAGCCGTTAGTTTGGATGAGCAGAAGCAAGCGGTTAGATCAGAGCCGGGACGTATACGAGTTTGACTTCCGCTGCGACTCATGCAGAAGTGAGTACCGCTTCAGGAACGGAAAGCTAAGGCAGCTAAAGATCGAGCGTGACCCGGTCGCTGAACACGTGGCGATGTATAACGCCGAAACGGACTCAGTACGCAACCGTCGATGCCCGAATTGTGGCGGACCTCTGGATAACTGGTTTAGGTGCGATTGGTGCCATGAAAGCTATTCCGTGGATAGCGGTGAACTCGTACCGAGAAGCGAGGAACATCTGCGACTTAAGCCTAAGATGAGCGACTTCTATGCCATTCAACGGAAACAGTAACCACACTATTCGCGCGGAGCGATGGTGTAGAGCCTGTAATGCTAGAACTCCTCAGATTTCCTGCGGCTGCCGCTACTCCACTCGGGAGAAACTCAAAGTTCCTAGCGCTCTGATAAGAAATGTCCCGTGGATCTGCCAATGGTGCGATCAAGCGGAGGTAGAAGCTAAGGAAGTTGCCTTGCCATCAGACCGAATCAAGATAATCCGCCGCTTTCTGTCCCTCTCAGACGACTATGACCTCTTGGGATTGGATATTGAGGGGAGAGCAGACGAGCTTGTGTTCCGCGTCCGGCTCCCGGACTTTGACATGGGTGAAATGCGTGCGATTCAGTACAAGCAGCAGGAGACAGGTTTCATCACAGCCGATGAGCTCATGAAGGTGCGACGCGCCGGCTACGAAAGACCCACAGCCGTCCCTCCTAAGCCTCAACCGCGTGACGTGGCAACGTTGCGGAAGAGGGAAAGGCAGAGTGCTTTTGCCGGAGGTCTCCGACCATATGATTGACGAAAATTCGCCCCATTCTTTCTGAAGGTCAGAATATGCAAGCTAAGGCTAGGAAACGAGTTGGGGTCATAATCTGCGGGCGCATCTGGTTGGAGGTCGACCAGAAGATACGGGAATGGATTAAGAACCACCCCCACGAGAAGATCCTTGATAGAATTCCAATCGTATTCACAGCTGAAAGCGGGAGATATTGCGGTGGTCTAATGGTAGAAACGTATGAGGAATCACTCCCCTCAGACTTTTGAAATCATAATCTCCAATTATTCCGGCGTGGAACGTCGCTTCCTTCAAGCCTAAAGAGAACCGATTATTCCTCAGGCTCAAAGGCAGGTGCTCTATTGGTTCTTGAGGGTCAATCTGCGTGGCTTGTAGGAGCCACTTACAAGACGGGGTTAATCACTCTCAGACTGATCACGTCACCCGACTTGGAATCGATTGAATGGGTCGAAAGAGACTTTCGACCATACTACCTCACTACGCAGAAGCAGGGTGAACCCGTCAAGAAGAGAGACCTCTTTACCGGAAACGAGTTGACACTATACAAGGTCACCTACACAGGGAAACCTTCGAGGGACACGAAAGCTTGGGAGCTGGACATCGATCCGGCGATGAGCTACGTGTATGATAAGGGGCTTCGGTTCGGCATCCTTCAACGATTCACCGACCACGGTTGGGTTCCGGATGCCTCGTTAGGCGGGGAAGATAGTTCTCGCTTTGAGAAATTGCTCGGAAGAATCAGCCGAAGTGACCCCCTCAAGTATGCTTCGCTGCAGGAGGCATACGCTTACGTCAGCCAGCCCGTACCCAAGATTCCTGAAGAGAAGCTCAATCTTCGTGAGGTTGGCTCCGAGGAGGATTACTATAATGCTATTCTCCTGAGCCGCTTAGCGAACCTCCCCCTAAACCGAACCTACAGAAACTATTCTGTCTCCGACTGGATACGTTCAATGCTCAACACCTACTACCGCTCCCATAACATCCTCATCCCCAACTCTGAAGAACTCAAACTAGGAGACACGAGAAAGCAGGTGACGGGCGCATTAGCAATCGGGCCGGAGCCGGGTACTTACTTCAACATGCACGTCCTCGATTTCGAATCCCTCTACCCGGGTTGTATAGACGTATTCAACCTCTCATACGAGACCATCCAATGCCCCCACCCAGAATGTCGAACTAACCAGGTACCCGGCCAACCACAATTACACGTTTGCACGAAACGACGAGGAATCTACTCCGCTCTCGTAGGCGCTCTCCGCGACCTGCGCCTGCAGATCTACAAGCCCCAGACGAAAACAGCAGCTGAGACGGACGGTAATGTGTTGGCCGCATCGCGAATTTTGAAGCTATTTCTCGTCTCCTGCTACGGCGTTACAATCAGAATCCACGGCCTAGCGAGCCCACTACTCGGTGAAGCGATTGCCGCCTACGGGAGGTATGTGCTCCAATCAAGTTGGGATTTGGCGAAGAGCATGGGTCTCAGGCCGAAATATGGCGACACTGACTCCGTCTTCCTAGACAACCCAACCGGGGAGGAGACGTGGAAACTCATTCAAGAAGTCGGTAGCAAGTTCAGACTTCAATTGGCTTATGACCGCGTTTACTCCGTCTGCATTCTCAGCACCATCAAAGCCTACTTCGGCATCCTATCCAACGGAGAACCAGAAATCAAAGGTTTAGCCATCGCCAAATCCAACTCACCACAATTCTTCCAACAAACCTTCCAACAATGCCTAACCCAACTGGCCCAAGGACGCCGCTCACACACCGAATTCGAAAACGCCAAACAGCATCTGCCCGACATAGTTGCCGAAGCGATCCAACGGCTTCGTAGCAGATCGGTTAGTCTGGCTGACTTAGAATATCGAGTTGAACTTAGGGAGGAGCCGGCGGAGAAGTTACGGTCGAAGAGACTCGCGCAGCCCTACCAAGCGGCTTGGCTACTCACGCACCAAGGAAAGGCGCCAGCCCGCGGGGATACAATAGGTTTTGTCAAAGTGCTTCCGTTCAGGCTGGCAGGGAGACAGTTCACCGTCAAACCAACCTCACAAGCAAGCCCGAAGGAGCTTGACGTGGCCGACTACACCCTGAGCCTATGCGCCTCACTCTCGCAAACCTTCGACCCCATGAACATCAAACTCAAAACGAAATCAACAAACCTCTCTCAGTTCATTTGACATGCGTCGGAAGACACTAGGTGCCGATCTCAAGTCCGGTGGGGACTCTGTTAGGGGCGCAAGCAACGTTGAGGCCGGAGTCCCGAAGGTGGGTGGTTACAGCTTAAAGAACCCAGAAAACATCAAGTGATGAGTAACTAGGGACCAGCGATCCTTGGCTACGGAACCTCGCCAACTTAGAACATTTGCTCTGATCCATCGATGCTGAGTGCGTTACCAGCCCCTGGTCAGATTTGGGTATAAGATTCAAGCCTATCCGTCCGTTGAAGAAGCATTAGAGAGCGAACGAGAGGAAGGTTCATCGATAGGAGACCATGGGTGTGTTGCATGCATGAAGGTCGGGGTAGGGCTTGAGCGAAGATGAGTGGAGATCCAGAAGGCCTGTGTGGGTTGGGTTGCTTGTCGTGGTTGCGGTGTTGATTGTGGTTCCGATCGTGGTGTCCGCGGTATTCTATGTTCTTAGGCCGATGGGACGTGCTTACTTCCCGTTTATGGGGTATTACCCGTTCTTCTTCTTTCCGTTCGGTTGGGTCTTCGGGTTCCTGATACTCTTCCTCCTGTTGCGATGGATATTCTGGCCTTGGGGATGGGGTTCGCGTAGGAGGTATCGAGGATACGTCGACGAGTATCGCATCCTACGCGTCAGGTACGCTAGAGGAGAGATCACGAAGGCGCAGTTCGACCAAATGACCCGGGACCTACAAGAATCAACGCAGAAAACACAAAATCCAACTTGACTCTCCTCCCGTAAATTCACGAAGCCGGAACCTTACGGTTCAAATTGCGCCGCCCCTGTGCACCAATATAACCACATATTCGAAGATTATCCCGTTGTGGACGGCCATTTCAGGCACAGCCAGCACCGGTTTGATTCCGTCTGAGTATCCGATATCGAATAGCATGCCTTCAGACATTTCGCCCATTATCTTTCTGGGTTCAAGGTTGACGACGAATAGCGCCTGCTTTCCCTGAATTTCATTCGGGTTTTGCCGTTCTTTCTTCATTCCGACTAGAATGTGTCGCTTGTGGTCACCGAAGTTTACAGTAAGTTTCACTAGTTTGTCTGATCCTCTCACGTCTTCAACGAGTTCAATCGTGCCCACGCGAACGTCAACCTTCTCAAGCACATCTAGGGTAATCGTGGGTTTAACCGATGCGACTTTGAACGCTGTCATCTCGAATCAGATTGCCTGGTGACTACCGATCATAAACGAGGCGCTATTTCTTTCTGTGGGCCTAATCGTGCGCGCACGCACACGGGAAAACAGCCGACTGAAGTCTGGTCGCCTGAGCATGCGCTTAAGATCAGTAGCAAAAGTTGTTGTCAATGAACAGCTTCTTTAGTTGAAGGCTCTTTCGGAATGAAAATTAGCAGCGGAACAGGTGAGTGTAATGAAAGCGGCGCAGTCTCAGATTCCACGGCTGCTCGATGTGTTTGCCGCGCGAACCATCGTTAATCGCTACTTGAAGCCCACCCCTCTGATTCACCCGAGAGGGCTTTCGAAACTACTTGGATGCGAAGTATTCCTCAAACTGGAGAACCTCCAACCCACACGCGCATTCAAAGTCCGCGGGGGCGTGCGCTTTATGGAGAACATGGTGAAGCAAGGCCAACCTCGTACGGTCATTACGGCGTCTACAGGTAATCACGCTCAGTCAGTGGCCTACGCAGGCAAGCTATTCGGAGTACGGGTCAAGGTCGTCATGCCACATGGCGTCCCCCAGCTAAAGTCTGAAGCTGTGAAGGATTTGGGTGCAGAACTTCTTTTCCACGGAAACTACTATGATGAGGCACGTGAGTACGCGGAGCGGCTGGCTTCTCAGAACGGGTACCTGTACATTCATCCTAGCAATGAGCCGCTGCTATTCGAAGGCGTCGCCACAATGCATTTGGAGGTTATCGAAGAAAAGCCTGATTTGGATATCGTCATCAACCCGATCGGCGGCGGCTCTGGAGCGTCCGCGGCATGCATCGTCTACAAATCCCTCGACCCCAAGATCAAGGTGATTGGCGTGCAAGCCGAAGGTGCACCAGCCTTTTACAACTCTTGGAAGAGCGGGTCGATCATGTGCACCGATGGCGTGAAGACGCAGGCCGAGGGATTGGCTACGTCGCAGGCCTATGAGTTGCCGTTCAGGTTTCTAAAGGAGAAATTGGATGATGTCATCCTCGTCAGCGACGCGGAAATGATGCAGGCTGTGAGAACGATCTTCTCAACTACTGGTCAAATTGCTGAGTTGGCAGGAGCAGCCTCGACAGCCGCCGCCACGAAAATCAAGGACGAACTGCAGGGGAAGAACGTGGCGCTTCTCGTAACCGGCGGGAACATCGAGCCACACCAGCTTGCTGAGATACTCCGCGGTTAACTCCGTCGCATCTTACATCATCCATCGCGACGGCTACTTGCACGACCCTCGGATCTCTTTCGACGTTAGTGCTACAGAATCCGAAAAGTTGGTTCATGCCCATCTGATCGAAAAGTTCAGATGAACGAAACCAGCTACGCCCCATACAAAGTGGAAGTATCATGGACGACTCCCCGTTGAAGGTCAAGGTTGCTGTAGTGCAGGCTGCTTCACGCCTGTTCGATCGCGCGGCTTGCGTTGAGAAGACCTGTCGGTTGATTGGCGACGTCGCAAGCCAAGGTGCCAAACTGATTCTTTTTCCAGAATCTTTCATCCCTGCTTATCCGCGAGGACTTACGTTCGGTACGGTTGTGGGCAACCGAACTGAGTCCGGAAGGAAAACATGGGAGAAATATTGGCGGAATTCATTAGAAATACCTAGCGATGCGAGCAATACTATTGGAGAGGCAGCTCGCCAAGCTCAAACATACGTCGCCGTCGGAGTAATCGAACGAGACACAGAATCCAGCCAGGGAACACTATATGATACCCTGCTCTACTTCGGCCCGGATGGTAAGCTGCTGGGCAAACACCGCAAACTCAAACCGACCGCCTTGGAGCGAGTGATTTGGGGAGAAGGTGATGGGAGTACCCTGACTGTCCTCAATACAAACGCGGGCAGAATTGGCGGACTGATCTGTTGGGAAAACTATATGCCGCTTGCGCGGATGGCGCTGTACCAGAAAGGTGTTGAGGTTTACCTAGCTCCTACAGCTGACTCACGCGAGAGATGGCAATCAACTCTGAGGCATATTGCCCTCGAGGGGCGATGTTTTGTGCTTGGCTGCAACCAGTTCATGACAAAGTCAATGTATCCACCCGACCTGGTAGAAGCCGAAGGCCTCTCAAGTCAACCCGAGATAATTTGCCGAGGCGGAAGTGCCATCGTATCGCCATCTGGGGAGTATCTTGCTGGCCCATTGTTCGACAAAGAAGGGATCTTACTAGCGGACCTCGATCTGGCGGAAGTAGTACGTGGCAAGTTCGATTTTGACGTAGTCGGACACTATGCCAGACCCGACGTGTTTCGATTGACCGTCAACGAACGTCCAAGGCACAGCTTCACTCAGGATTAACTACACTCACGGGAATCCTAGTAGGTGGTTGTGCGCATCCCCTATCGACAATCGGAAACGCGACGGGCGCAGGCGCTTTCTCATGTCCTTACTCGGTTGAAGGGAGGGTCTCTACCAATGGAATGCTACGGTAGAAGGTGAAGTCTGGGTCGAACATGACGGGAACATTTGCCTAGGGACCTTCGCGTTCACGGCCTGCCCCTGCGTACAGAAGATAGTGTTGGTCGTAGGTTGGAACCTGATCTCGCTACCGATCGTGCCAGCCAACACCGCACAAGAACTTTCTGTAAATTACTCCACAAAGTCTTCTGCTTTCTGTGGTTCAGGTGGGAGTCCTTTGCGTTTGCGGATGTCAGCGATGACGGTGCCGACCATGGATTGTGGGACGGGGGCCCAACGTGCGAATTCAAGGCCCCAGAATGCTCTTCCTTGGGAGGCGCCGCGCATAACCTCGGACAGGTCGAAGCTTTCCGCTGTGGGTAGTTCACCGACCACGTAAACTAAGTGCCCTCGTTGGTCTACGGATACGATCTTGCCTCGCTTCTGCGAGATCACGCTTGTTGCGGCTCCTAAGAGTTCGGGTGGAACCTTCACAGTGATCCTCTGAATTGGTTCTAGGAGGACGGGGTTGTCGTTGAGGAATGCTACGAAGAACGCTCGTCTGCTCATAGGCATGATTTGGGCGGGGCCTCTGTGGACTGGGTCTTCGTGCAAGGATATGTCTGTAATCTTCGCCTTGATTCCCCGAATCTGTTCATAGGCGAGCGGTCCCTCTTTCAAGCCCCATCGGTACCCTGCTATGACCATGTCCTTAACTTCCTGAACGTACTGCGCCCCCTTTGTCACCTCTACCAGCATGTTGCTTCCCTCATCCACGCTCCAAACCCCACGTGCCTCGTCGGGAGGCCATCCTTCCTCGCGCAGAATCTTTGCCATCTCGTGCTTGTCTTGGTATTCGCCGATCTTCCCCTCTTTTATCATATCGACAATCTTGTCGGGTAGAGGTTCGACGCTGAGGTAGATCTTGTTGTGCTTGTTCGGCGATTTTCCTTCCACCGGCCCAGCTGGACCTCTTATGCTCTCGCGGTAGATTACGATGGGTTTGGATGTGACAATCTCCAGCCCCGTCTTCGTTATCAGGGTATTTGCAATCTCCAAGTGCAGAGTCCCCATTCCTGCAATGAGGTATTCCCCGGTCTCCTCGTTGATCTTGGTTACTAGGTTCGGGTCCTCAAGGCTCAATCTCCTCAGAAGTTCAACAAGCTTCGGCAAGTCTCGGCTGTATTTTGGCTCGACCGCCATCGTAACGACTGGTTCGGTGACGTAGTGAACGGCTTCGAAGGGAGCGATGTCTTTGATGGTTGAAAGCGTCTCACCAGCCTTAGCCGATTCAAGGCCGAGAAGGGCTGGGATGTTGCCAGCGCTTATTGTCCCCACGATTTCTCGGTAGGGACCCATGAAAATACACACCTGTTGAACTCTCTGGTCGACGCGGGCGCCGAGAAGGTGGAACGTTGACCCCTCCGTAATCGTGCCCGAAAACAATCTACCGCTCGCAACAATTCCAGCCTGTGGGTCGACGACGATGTTCGTTATCGCCATAACCACAGGCCCGTTGTCATCGCAGTTGAGCATTGCCTGGCCGACCTCACTGTCAATGTTCCCCTTCCAGACTTTGGGAACGCGGTATCTTTGCGCTACGTGTGGAGGAGGCATCGCTTCAACCGCCATGTTCAGAACGGCATCATGCAAAGGCGCTCTTGTGATCAGTTCAGCTACCTTGTCGTTCAGGTAGGCTTCTACAACGTCGGAGAATCTTACGTTCTGCTCTTTGGCGATCTCCGCGTTGAACCCCCACCTGTCCTTAGCGGAACCCATAGCAACTGTATTGCTTGCGAAACTGACTTTCCACTTCTCCCGGTACTCTGGTTCCGCGTAGAGTTCGATGAGTCGATTGAATTCTGTGATTATCCTCCCGATCCTCTCCTGTATCTGGTCGGGGGTTAACCTCAACTCTTTGATGAGACGGTCGATCTTGTTTATGTAGAGCACAGGCCGAACCCGTTCTTCAAGTGCCTGCCTGGTAACCGTCTCGGTCTGAACCATAATTTCCTCAACGGAGTCAACCACAACCACGGCTCCATCTGTGGCTCTGAGGCTGCGTGTTACTCGGCCTGAGAAGTCCACGTGGCCGGGCGTATCGATCAAGTTAATGACGTAGGGGGTTCCATTCCGCTCGTGAAGTAGGCTTATGTTGGCGGCTTTAATCGTCATCTGCCGCTTCTGCTCCTCCTCCATGTAATCGAGGGCTAGCGCTGTACCAGCCATGCCTGGCGACAGAAGACCGGCAGCGGCAAGGAGGGAATCGCTCATCGTCGTCTTACCGTGGTCGACGTGGGCGATGATGCCCATATGTTCCGGACGCGGACTAGTCTACGCCTTTCGGATCTGTTCCTTGTTCGCGATGATCTTCTGGATTTCCGTCGTGGACTTGTAACGGGGCACTATGTCTCAACTCTACTCTGAAATTCGAGAGGGCAACAACGCACGAACTCATTTAATCATTTTGATTGAGTCGTTCGGTCAAGAATAGGTAATGCTGGTTCAGAAGATTATGGGCCTTAGTTTAGTCTAATTATTAGGGAGCCGGCTTCTTTCGCAATTGTGGTGTAGGTTTGGGTTTCGATCTCTCACCATTGGTGGTTCGGCGTCAGATTGCGCTAGATGATCTGAGGGGTCGAAGCCTAGCCGTTGACGCAAACAATTTGCTGTACCAGTTTCTGGCCCTGATTCGGATGCGGGACGGAAGGCCATTCACTGATGAGCATGGTAACGTGACCTCCCATTTGCTTGGTCTTCTAATGCGCACCACACGCCTCATGGGCGATTATCACGTTCGGCCCGTGTTCATCTTCGACGGGAAACCGCCCGACCTCAAGATGAAGACCTTGATGGCCAGACGCGAGTACAGGGATAAGGCTCGCAGGGAGTGGGAAGACGCGGTGAAGAGGCGGGATTACTCGGCGGCGTGGAAGAAAGCGGTGAGGATGGATTCGCTTAACAAATCGATGCAGGAGGACGCGAAGACTGTACTAACGCTCCTGGGAATCCCCCACATTCAAGCCCCGGAGGAGGGGGAAGCCCAGGCGGCATATCTGGCGAGGAAGGGAGATGTCTGGGCTGCCAACAGTCGAGACTATGACTCAGTCCTCTTCGGTGCACAGCGGCTCGTCCGATATGTGACGATCTCGGGGCAGGAATTCCTACCCAGCAAAGGCACTTCGAGGCCTCTCATCCCTGAACTCATCGAACTTGAGCAACTGCTGAAGACCCTCGAAGTATCGAGGGAACAGTTAATCGATCTAGCAATCCTAGTTGGAACCGACTTCAACCAAGGCATAAAGGGAGTCGGGCCTAAGACAGCGCTGAAACTCATCAAGAAACATCGAAGTCTCGAAAACCTCCCGTCTGAGTATCAGGAGCAGCTCCCACCGGAAACCCAAGAGATTCGCAACCTCTTCCTAAACCCACCCGTAACCGATGACTATGATCTCGAATTCAAGGGGCTCAACGAAGTCAACCTCAAGCGATTCCTGTGCGCGGAACGGGGTTTCTCATCAGACCGTGTTGATCTCGCGGTTAAGAGGATGCGGGGGTTCTATTCTCAAGAGAAATCGAGCCTGACAAGTTGGCTGAATCATCCAGGAGCTCCCTAGTTGCCGACTCCATTCTCCAAGTTCGCCGACCTCTGCCGCAGACTCGAATCCACAACCAAACGCACCGAGAAAATCGCATACCTAGTAGATTTCCTGAGATTGCTAGACACAGATGAAATCGCACCAGCAGTATCATTCGTGACAGGGCGGCCCTTCCCCGAATCTGATGAGAGGGTGCTTGAGGTCGGCGGGCAGACTGTGTGGAAGGTTCACCGGAACACAGGCCAATCAGCCCTCGTCCAGTTGCCCGTAACGATCCTTGAAGTTTATCGAACCTTCGACAAAATCGCGAGCGCATCAGGGCCAGGCTCAAGGCAGCGCAAAGAAATGCTGATGAACACACTCCTCAGCCGACTCCCCCGAAGCGACGCAGACTACTTGATGCGAATAGTATTCGGCGAGATGAGAGTCGGCGCTGTCGAGGGAGTAGTTCTTGACGCTATTGCGGAAGCCACATCGATCAACCCTGTGCAGGTTAGGAGAGCGAACATGTTGTTGGGAAGCCTGCCCAATGTTGCAAAGCTAGCCTTAACCAAAGGACGGCGGGCGGTCGAAGCGGTTGGGGTGATGCTCTTTGTGCCAATCAAACCTATGCTTGCCGAAATGGCTGACGGCGTCGGTGAGGCACTCAAAGAGCATGGGGGTATCTCGGCGTTTGAGTTCAAGTACGACGGAGCGAGAATCCAGATACACCGCAAAACCGACCAGGTCAAAATATTTAGCAGAAGACTCACAGACGTCACATCCAGCGTCCCCGACATTGTTAATCTCGCCCGCGAACGCATCGGGGGGGCCGAATACCTCGTTGAAGGGGAAGTCGTAGCAATCGGCCGAGAAGGCAAACCGCTTCCGTTTCAGGATCTAATGAGGAGGTTTCGCCGGGTTCACGAAATTGACGGCATGGTCAAGAGCATACCGCTCAGGCTATTCCTGTTCGACGTGATCTACCTAGACGGAAAGCTACTGATCGATGTCCCGTACGAGAAGAGATGGGAGATTCTTAGAGGGCTAACTGACGCTGAATTGCTCGCCACAAGAATTGTAACCCGCGACGTTGGAGATGCAGAGAAGCTGATGCAAGCTTCCCTCCAGGCTGGACATGAAGGGCTCATGGCGAAGGATTTGAAAAGCACCTACACGCCTGGCGTTCGCGGGAAGAAATGGTTTAAGATCAAACCTGCCGAAACTCTCGATGTCGTCATCGTGGCCGCGGATTGGGGGTCGGGAAGGAGGAAGGGTTGGTTAAGCAACTATCACCTGGCCGTCAGGGACGACACGTCAGGAGAATTCCTAGTGGTCGGAAAGACCTTCAAGGGCCTCACCGATCAAGAGTTTACGGAAATCACACCTAAACTGCTCGGGCTTAAGACAAAGGAAACCGACTATACAGTTTACGTGAAGCCATCGATCGTCGCGGAAGTGGCGTTTAATGAGATCCAACACAGCCCTCACTACAAATCAGGCTTCGCTCTCCGCTTCGCCAGAATCACACGGTTCAGGGAAGATAAACGGCCCGAGGATGCGGATACACTGCAACGATTATCAAAACTCTACCAAGATCAATTCCGGTTCAAATCTCCAGCCGACTTCTGAGGTTGGATCATGAAAGTTGCCTTACTCTTCAGTGGCGGGAAAGACAGTACGTACGCCCTCTGGTACGCACAAATGCAAGGCTGGGACGTTGAACGTCTAGTCACAGTCTTCCCCGAAGCCAAGGATTCGTGGATGTTCCACTACCCCGCCGTCAAGTGGACCAGTCTGCAGGCTGAGGTAATCGGCATACCGCAGGTACATGTCCCCACTGCGGGTGTAAAGGAGAAGGAGCTTGAGGATCTCGCTGCCGAATTAGAGAGGCTAAAGAAATCGGTAGGGATTGAGGCTATTGTATCAGGGGCCATCGCCAGCGAATATCAACGAACTAGGCTCGACAATCTGTGCGAAAAACTCGGCTTGAGAAGCTTTGCGCCGTTATGGCATAAGAATGAGGAACAGCTAGTGCGCGACGAGATTGAAGCCGGATTCGAAATTATCGTCACCGCCTGCAGCGCCCTTGGCCTCGACGAGAAATGGTTAGGCAAGACGCTCACTTCGAAGGAGCTGAGAGAGCTTCTAGAACTCAGAAGGAAGTACGGTCTCAGCGTGGCGTTTGAAGGCGGCGAGGCTGAAACCTTCACTCTTGCCGGCCCGGTTTTCAAGAAACGGCTTTCGGTGACAAAGTCAGCGCGCCATTGGGCTGGTGGCTCAGGCTATTTGGAGCTTGAGGAAGTGCGGTTAGTATAAGTTGGAACGCGTCATGCGTGAATCAGCTTGTTCGTAGTCTCGCTCACACTCTGAATTATTTGTTCTAGATTCATCGTCCGGAGCTGCCTGTTCTGCATTAGCACTTTACCATCCACGATGGTTGTGTTGACGTTGGCCGCTGAGGCTGAATATACAAGGTCGGATACTATTGTCTCCTTTCCGTGAACGGGGTTCATGTTCGGCATCTTGCCATCTAGGATGATTATGTCCGCTTTCTTTCCAACCTCGATGCTCCCCACCTCATCAGCAATCCCAAGAGCCCTCGCACCCTCAACCGTAGCTAGGTCCAACACTTTCTGGGCATTCAGTACGGTCGGGTCCCATCGTTGCGCCTTATGCAGCAACGCGCAAACCTTCATCGTCTCGAACATATCGAGCGAATTATTGCTCGCCGCACCATCCGTTCCCAAGCCCACGGTGACTCCTCTCTCAAACATTTCCGGAAGTGGAGCAACGCCGCCGCTTGCAAGTTTCATGTTGGAGACTGGGCAGTGCGCCACGCTGACCCCCGCCTTTGCGAGGAGGTCGACCTCACTCTTCGTTAACCAAACACAATGGGCAGCAAGCATCCTATTGCAAAGCGCGCCTATCTTGTTCAAGTACTCGACTACACGTGCCCCATGTTGCTGCTGTGAGTCTGCTTGTTCCTTGCGGGTCTCGGCGATGTGGATGTGAAAAATCAGCCCGTTCTTCTCCGCGAACTCTTTCGCCCAAAGCAAGGTTTCAGCTGAACACGTGTATGGGGCGTGGGGGCCCAACGCATACCGTATTCTTGAACTTCCCAGGTTACGGAAGAACTCGAATAACTGACGGCTTTTTTCTTGTTCCGCCTTTGCCTTGGCGGGATCGAACAGGTCTATGATTCCGTACGATAAGAATGCCCGGAGCCCAGACTCGTCGACGGCTCGCGCAACATCTTCCAAGTGAAAATACATGTCCATAAACGTGGTCGTGCCAGACATGATCATCTCTGCACAGCCAAGTAGGGCGCCTTGGTAACAGGCCTCCCCAGTCAACCTAACCTCAAGCGGCCAGATCTTCTTTTGCAGCCAATCTTGTAACTGCATATCATCCGCATAGCCACGGAATAACACCATTGAGAGGTGAGTGTGTGTATTGATCAAGCCTGGAAGAACGATCTTACCCTCACCGTCTACTTCCACATCAGCAGGGCTGCGTAGACCTTTCCCGATCTCCTCAATCTTACCGTCACGAATCAACACCGAGTGATCACGTAGCGCGTCCCGGCTTGGGTTTTGGGTTACCAGCCACGAACAATTCTTGATTAGAACCGACGACAATGAGCTTCGGATCTACTGTTAGGCGGTTGAGTTAAAAGTCAAACGATGCGCTCCTAGAGGGGGACAATCTGGGTACACGGCGAAATTACTCGAAATTTGACGGGTAGCGGGCAACGGTTGCTGGCCCCCAAGTGAAACCTGAAAGCGTTTTATTTGAACGGCAGTCATTCGGCATAGGGAGAAACCAACGACGGAAGGAGGTTGTCCTGGTGAGCAAAGTAAAGGATCCATCTCTTGCCGCACAAGGTGAGTTAAAGATCGATTGGGCACGCGAACACATGCCCGTAACGCGAAAGATTCGTGAGCGTTTTGAGAAGGAGCAACCCTTCCGCGGGCTTTCGATTGGGATGTGCATGCACCTTGAGATGAAGACTGCCGTATTGGGGCAGACTCTGCAGGCGGCGGGCGCTACGGTGGCGATAACTGGCAGCAATCCGCTCTCAACACAGGATGATGTGGCGGCGGCGCTGGCGAAGTCAGGGGCCAACGTGTACGCTTGGAGAGGCGTGACCGGCGAGGAGCATCACGCGAATCTGCTTCGCGTGTTGGGGCATAAGCCTCGATTGGTGATTGATGACGGAGGGGAGCTCTCTGTCACTATCCATACGGAGCAGAAGGGGTTGCTTCCTGAGATGATTGGGGCTTGCGAAGAAACAACAACGGGGGTGCACCGTTATAGGGCGATGGAGAAGGATGGTTCACTAAAGTATCCCGTCATCGCCGTCAACGACGCGCTCACGAAGTTTCTGTTCGACAGCCAGCATGGAACAGGCCAATCCGCATTGGAGGGCGTTATGCGTGCAACGAACATGCTCATCGCCGGTAAGACCGTAGTTGTGGGAGGCTTCGGATGGGTAGGCCGTGGCATAGCCCTAAGGGCTAAGGGGCTTGGCGCAAAGGTAGTAGTCACCGAGGTTGATCCCGTAAGGGCGTTGGAGGCTGTGATGGAGGGTTATGCGGTAATGCCGATGAGCGACGCGGCAACCATCGGCGATATGTTCATCACAGCAACTGGCTGCAATCAAATCATAACTACAGAACATTTCGGCAAAATGAAGGATGGAGCGATCTTAGCGAACTCAGGGCACTTCGACGTTGAAGTCGACGTTAAGGCTCTCCGGGAACAAGCGGCCTCTGTTCGAACGGCGAGGCTGAATGTGGAGGAGTTCAAAATGAAAGACGGCCGACGACTTTACGTCCTCGCCGAAGGGCGATTAGTGAACCTCGCGGCGGCTGACGGTCACCCCGCCGAGGTCATGGACATGACATTCGCAAACCAGGCGCTCTGCGCAGAATACCTCCTCAAGAATAAAGGAAAGCTGGAAGCCAAAGTCTACGGAGTGCCCGTCGACATCGACAAGTCAGTGGCGAAGCTCTGGCTCGAAACCCACGATATGAGGATTGACAGCCTGACCCAGGAGCAATCACGGTACCTCGCATCGTGGCAATAGCATTGGTCTACCCAGTGAAACCTGTCCGAAAGTTGGGCCAACTAATGCGCGGTAGTTGTATCGGGATTACTGGGTTCGGCAGCGGCACGTGAAGATAAACATAGACTGCGAACCCTAGGCCAATTGCGGTCGCTATGATGACGAAATAATCGGCGGGTCGCATTTTCAGCGTTACAATGCTTGTCCGCTTCTCTGTTGCACCAAAGGCTCGTGCCTCCAACGCCTCGGCGAGTTCAACACTTCTCCGTATCGCCGAAATTATGAGTGGGATTAGGATTGGGACGTAGTTACGGATGCGTTTCATGAAGTTCCCTTTGTCCAGCTCTAGGCCGCGGGAACGCTGAGCATCTACAACTGTCTGGGCGTCCACTGCCATGGTTGGCACGAGCCGAACCGCCGTAGTGAAGGTGAATGCAATCGAGTATGGAGCGTGGATCTGTTCCAGCGCCAGTCCCAGGTCGTCTGCGGAGGTTGTCATGAAGAATAGGGAGAATGCTGAGACAACGGCGAGGAATCGAATTGAGAAGGCTATTGACTGTACGAGTGAAGTGCCGAAAATCATGTTCATGATGAAAATGAAGCCTCCGTAGATGGCCACGCCGCG